>Ga0075430_100004917_pt1 | contig 11240 bp, 8 predicted proteins | sample RhiMetdeltSRZDD4_FD_75294 | JGI IMG/M metagenome (GOLD analysis project Ga0075430, IMG submission 75294) | Populus rhizosphere microbial communities from Tennessee, USA - Rhizosphere MetaG P. deltoides SRZDD4 | ecosystem: Host-associated > Plants > Roots > Rhizosphere > Soil | place: USA... | reverse complement strand
ACCGACGCGCTCCCGGCGGCGCTCGAAAAGCGGGTGACGATACGAGACGAGACGCTCGAGGTCCACTACCGTCTGCGCCCCGCCGCCGGCCGGCGGCTCACCGGACGCTGGGCGGTGCAGTGGAATCTCGCGCTGACGGCCGGCGCGGCGCCCGACCGCTATCTCGACATCACGGACCGGCCGGCTCTGGGAAGCTCCGGACGCATCGCGAATCTCTCGGGGGTGACGATGGTCGATGAGTGGGCGGCCGTGGAAGCGCGGCTCACGTGGAGCCCGTCCGCCGAGCTCGCGTGGGGACCGGTGGAGACGGTGTCGATTTCAGAGGGCGGGTTCGAGCGGATCTATCAGGGGACCGCGCTCTTGCTCGTGTGGCATCTCGACGTCGCGCCGGGGGGCGAAGGCCGGATCGACGCCGCGATACGGCTCGCGCGCCGATGACACTCGACGACCTCGAGCACGTCGAACGGACCGACAAGCACGGCACGCGCGACGTGCTCGCGGCGTTTCCCGCGCAATGCCGCAACGCGCTCGCGCTGCGGGCGGCGCCGGCGCTGTCGCTGCCCCGGCCGAAGCTCGTCGTCCTGGTCGGGATGGGCGGGTCGGCGGCGGGCGCCGAGCTGATCGCCGGCTGCGCCGCCGAGCGGCTCGACGTGCCGATCGTCGTGCACCGCAACTACGGTCTGCCGGCGACGGCCGGTACGCAGACGCTCGTCGTCGCCTCGTCCTACTCGGGGGACACGGCGGAAGTGCTCTCGGCGGCCGAGGCGGCGCTCGAGCGCGGCGTGCCGCTGGTGACGCTCACCGCGGGCGGCCGGCTGGGCCAGCTCGCCGCGGCGCGCAGCGTGCCGCGGGTGACGCTGCCGGACGGCCTGATGCCGCGAATGGCGCTTGGCTACCTGTTCTTCCCGGCGCTGCGCATTCTGCGCGACGCCGGCCTCGAGATCGCGGGCGAAGCCGAGATCGCCGAGGCGCTCGACGTCGTGACCGCGCTCGCCGCCGAGCTCGGCCCCGGGCGGCCGGTCGCGCAGAACCAGGCCAAGCAGCTGGCGCTCGCCATCGGCGCCGGCCTTCCGGCGTTCTACGGCGGCCCGGCGACCGGCGGCGTCGCGTACCGCTGGAAGACCGAGGTCGAAGAAAACGCCAAGCGGTTCGCGATCGCGGGCGCCGTGCCCGAGATGAACCACAACGAGATCGAAGCCTGGCGCGCGCCCGCCGCCGCCTCGATGCACGCGGTCTTCCTGCGCGATCGCGACGAAGCGCCGGAGATCGCGCGGCGCTTCGCGGTGATGCGCGACCTGATCGGCGCCGCGAACGGCCGGGTGAGTGAGTGCTCGACGCGCGGCGCCGGACGGGCGGCGCGCCTGCTCGGCCTGGCCTACCTCGGCGCGTGGACGAGCTACTACGTCGCCGTCGCCGCGGGCACGGATCCGTGGCCGATCCCGGTGCTCGACGAGCTCAAGCGACGGCTGCGAGCCCCTTAGCCGCGCTCGGAATCCGTGTTACAGTTGCGGCGCTTGTATCGCACGACGATGCGCGGGAGGTAGTCGATGGTTCGTGACGAGTATCTGTTCACGTCGGAGTCGGTGACCGAGGGTCACCCCGACAAGATCGCCGACCAGATCTCCGATGCGGTGCTGGACGCGATCATCAGCCAGGATCCCACCGGCCGCGTCGCCTGCGAGTCCCTGCTGACCACGGGGCTCGTCGTGGTGGCGGGCGAGATCACCACGTCCTGCTACGTCGACATTCCGCGTATCGCGCGCGACACCATCAAGGAAGTCGGCTACACGCGGGCGAAGTTCGGCTTCGACTACGAGACCTGCGGCGTCATCGCGGCGATCGACGAGCAGTCGTCCGACATCGCCCAGGGCGTCGACAAGCTCGGCGCCGGCGACCAGGGGCTCATGTTCGGCTACGCCTGCACCGAGACACAAGAGCTCATGCCCATGCCGATCATGCTCGCGCACAAGCTGGTCATGCGGCTCTCGGAGCGTCGCAGGTCCGGAGCGCTCGATTATCTGCGGCCCGACGGTAAGTCGCAGGTCAGCATCCGCTACGTCGACGGCGCGCCGCGCTCGGTCGAAACCGTGGTCGTGTCGACCCAGCACAGCCCCGACGCCGGCGCCCAGCGGATCCGCGACGACGTGATCGAGCAGGTAATCAAGCCGACGATCCCGGCCGAGCTGATCGACTTCAACAAATGCGTCATCCACGTGAACCCGACCGGCCGCTTCGTGACCGGCGGGCCGATGGGCGACACCGGCCTCACGGGGCGCAAGATCATCGTGGACACCTATGGCGGCTCGTGCCCGCACGGCGGCGGGGCCTTCTCGGGCAAGGATCCGACGAAGGTCGACCGCTCGGCGTGCTACATGGCACGCCACGTCGCCAAGAACGTCGTCGCGGCGGGCTTGGCCCAGCGGGCGCAGGTGCAGGTCGCGTACGCGATCGGCGTCGCCGAGCCGGTCTCGATCATGGTCGACACGTTCGGGACCGGGAAGGTGCCGAACAAGATCCTCGAGGCGATGATCCGGCGCCACTTCGACTTCACGCCGGCCGGCATCATCAAGTACCTCGACCTGCGCCGGCCGATCTACAAGAAGACCGCGGCCTTCGGCCATTTCGGGCGCCAGGAGCCGGAGTTCGCCTGGGAGCGGACGAATCGGGTCAAGGACCTGCGCGACGACGCAGGCGTGTAGGACAGCATTCCGATAGGCCTGGCACCGGCGCGGCCGTCCCCGAATGGACGGCCGGCGGCCCCCGGGCGCGACGAAGCGCGACTAAGACAAGGACGGCATTCCATGGTGGAGCACGACGTCAAGAATCTGTCGCTCGCCAATGAGGGGCGGCTGAAGATCGAGTGGGCCGAGCAGTCGATGCCGGTGCTGCGGCAGGTGCGCGAGCGCTTCACCCACGAGCAGCCGCTCAAGGGCATTCGGCTCGGTGCGTGCCTGCACGTGACGACCGAGACCGCGGTGCTCATGCTCACGCTCAAGGCGGGCGGCGCGCAGCTCGCCCTGTGCGCCTCGAATCCGTTGTCGACGCAGGACGACACCGCGGCCGCGCTCGTGAAGGAGTACGACATCCCGGTGTTCGCCCACAAGGGCGAGGACAACGAGCGCTACTACCGCCACCTCACCTCGGTGCTGGGCACCCGGCCCCAGGTCACGATGGACGACGGCGCCGATCTCATCTCGCAGCTCCACAGCGCCCGCAAGGACCTGGTCGGCGACGTGATAGGCGGCACCGAGGAGACGACCACCGGCGTGATCCGCCTGCGCGCGATGGAGCGCGAGGGCGTGCTCGCGTTTCCGGTCATCGCGGTCAATGACGCCGACACCAAGCACCTGTTCGACAACCGGTACGGGACGGGCCAGTCGACCATCGACGGCATCCTGCGCGCGACCAACGTCTTGCTGGCCGGCCGCACCATCGTCGTCGCCGGGTACGGGATGTGCGGCCGCGGCGTCGCGTCGCGCGCCAAGGGCCTCGGCGCCCACGTCATCGTGACCGAGGTGGAGCCGATGCGAGCCCTCGAGGCCGTGATGGACGGCTTTCAGGTCATGCCGATGACCAAGGCGGCGGCGCTCGGCGACGTGTTCGTCACGGTGACCGGCAACACGTCCGTGATGTCGAGCGACCACTTCGGCCAGCTCAAGGACGGCGCGATCCTGTGCAACTCGGGCCACTTCAACGTCGAGATCGATCTCGAGACGCTCGGCGCGATGGCCCGCAGCCGGCGCGCCGTGCGCCCGTTCGTCGAGGAATTCGTGCTCGACCGCGGCCAGCGCGTCTACGTGCTCGGCGAGGGAAGACTGATCAACCTCGCGGCGGCGGAAGGCCATCCCGCCTCGGTCATGGACATGAGCTTCGCCAACCAGGCGCTGTCGGCCGAGTACATGGTCAAGCACGGCCGGACCATGGCCAAGAAGGTCTTCGTGGTCCCGCGCGAGATCGATCTGGAGATCGCGCGGCTCAAGCTCGCCTCGATGGGCGTTGCGATCGACGAGCTCACGGCCGCCCAGCGCGAGTATCTGGCCTCCTGGACGCACGGCACCTGATCGGAGCCCGCCGAGGCCGATGAACAGGCCGCAGCCCGTTCTGCTGCTGCTCCTCCTGCTCCTGGTCTTCGGCGTCCTCGCCCAGGTCGTTCCGCTTTACACCGACTGGCTCTGGTTCAACGAGGTCGGCTACGCCGAGGTCTTCGTCAAGACGCTGTCGCTGCGCGGCTCGCTGTTCGCGGCGCTGGCGATCGGCGTCCTGCTCTTCCTCTACGCCAACCTCACGTTCGCCGCGCGCACCGCGGCGCCCGACGTGATCTGGGAGCTCGAGGATCAGCTCGGGCTGCCGAGCCGGGTGATCATCGAGCCGCTGATCCGGCGCTTCCTGCCGATCGTGCTCCTGCTGATCGCGGTGGCCTCGGGCATGCGGGCCACCGTGCACTGGGAGCTGGTGCTCGGCTATCTCAACGCGACGCCGTTCGGCAGTGTCGACCCGCTGTTCGGCTACGACCTGAGCTTCTTCGTCTTCGTCCTGCCGCTGTGGCGCCTCGTGCACGGCTGGGCCCTCACGCTCGTGATCGCGACGATCGTGCTGACCCTGGCGATCTACGTGCTGCAGCGGAGCCTCGTGCTGACGAGCCGCGGCCCGCGTCTGGCCGCGGGCGCCCGCTCGCATCTGCTCGTCCTCGGCGCGGTCGCGCTGGCACTCAAGGCGATCGGCTTCTGGCTCGACCGGTTCGAGCTCGTCTTCTCGCCGCGCGGGATCGTGTTCGGCGCCGCGTACACCGACATCTACGCCTCCCTGCCGGTACTCGGCGCGCTCGCGGTGTTCGCGGCGCTCTGCGCCGTGGCGTGCCTGGCCCAGATCGCGCGGTCGGGCTTGCGTCTGGTGGCGGGCGGGCTGATCGCGCTCGCTCTCGTCTGGGTGGTGGGGCTCGGTGTCTACCCGGCGCTGCTCCAGCGCTTCAGGGTCACGCCCAACGAGCTCGCGGCCGAGCGACCGTTCATCGGCCACAACATCCGGATGACCCGCCAGGCGTACGGGCTGGACCGGATCGTCGAGCGCGAGTTCCCCGCCGACGAAGCGCTCGACGCGCGCGCCCTCGATCGCAACGCGGCCACCATCAAGAACATCCGGCTCTGGGACTACCGGCCGCTGCTCCGCACGTTCGCGCAGCTGCAGGAGATCCGGACCTACTATAAGTTCGTCGACGTCGACAATGACCGCTACATCGTGAACGGCGAGTATCGCCAGCTCATGCTGTCGCCGCGCGAGCTCTCGTACCAGCACCTGCAATCGCGCATCTGGATCAACGAGCATCTGACGTTCACTCACGGCTACGGCGTCGTGGTCGGGCCCGTCAACCGGATCACCGCCGAGGGGCTGCCCGAATTCCTGGTCAAGGACATCCCGCCCCAGTCGACGAGCGGCTTCCCGAAGATCACGCGGCCCCAGATCTACTACGGCGAAGTGTCGAACGAATACGTGCTCGTGAAGACGAAGTCCCAGGAGCTCGACTATCCCTCGGGCGACCAGAACGTCTACACGACCTACTCGGGCGTCGGCGGCATCCCGCTCTCGTCCTTCCTGCGCAAGGTCGCGTTCGCGATGCGGTTCGGCGAGATCAAGATCCTCCTGTCGAACGACCTCACCGATCAGAGCCGGATCATGATGTACCGGACCGTCACCCAGCGCGTGCGGCAGATCGCGCCGTTCTTCAAGTTCGACCGCGACCCGTACATGGTCATCGACGATGACGGCCGCCAGATCTGGATGCTCGACGGCTACACGACGACCGACCGCTATCCGTACTCCGATCCGGTGCCGGGCGTCGGCAACTACATCCGGAACTCGGTGAAGGTGACGATCGACGCCTACGACGGCACGGTCACGTTCTATCGGGCCGACGACGCCGATCCGATCGTGCGCGCGTACGGCGGGGCGTTCCCCGGGCTGCTCAAGCCGCTCGACCGGATGCCGGAGGTGCTCCGCCGTCACATCCGCTACCCCGAGGACTTCTTCGCGATCCAGGCGCGGAAGTACGCGACGTACCACATGCTCGACCCGCAAGTCTTCTACAACAAGGAAGACCTCTGGGCGCTGCCGCGCCGCACGATCGAGGGCCGCGACCGCGACATGGAGCCCTACTACACGATCATGCGGCTCCCGAACGAGCAGCGGGAAGAGTTCATCCTGCTCACGCTCTTCAATCCGGCGCGACGCGACAACATGATCGGCTGGATGGCCGCGCGCTCCGATCCGCCGAACTACGGCCGGCTGATCGTCTTCAACTTCCCCAAGCAAAAGCTGGTCTACGGCCCGCGGCAGATCGACGCGCGGATCGACCAGGATCCGGTGATCTCGCAGCAGCTGGCGCTCTGGAACCAGCGCGGCTCGACCGTTATCCGAGGCTCCTTGCTCGCGATCCCGATCGACCAATCGCTGATCTACGTCCAGCCGCTCTACCTGGCCGCCTCGGAGCAGGGCGCGCTCCCCGAGCTTCGGCGCGTGATCGTCGCGTACGGCAACCAGATCGCGATGGAGGCGACGCTCGAGCAGTCGCTCGCGCGGATCTTCGGCGGGCGCCCGGCCTCGCCGGCGACGACCGCCCCGCAGGTTGGCAGCACTCCGGCGAGCGGGGCCGCCGACGCGCGGCAGCTCAGCCAGCGGGCGCTGGAGATCTGGACGCGGGCGCAAGAGGCCCTGCGCCGGGGCGACTGGGCTGCATACGGCGCCGAGCAGAAGCGCCTCGAAGAGACGCTGCGCGCCTTGTCGCAGTCGAAGTAGGGGAGCCGCGCCGACCGCCATGCCCAACGTGCTCGTGACGACGGCGTTCGACCAGCGACAGATCGAGCGCCTGCGACGGATCTCGCCAAAGCTCACCGTGACCCGCGCCGATCCCGAGACCGCCGACTACTCGGCCGCCGACATCCTCTACGGCGGCATCCTGCCACGCGATCGCTCGCGGGCGCCGAACCTCAAGTGGGTCCAGGTCCACATGGCGGGCGTGAACGGGCTCTACGACCATCCGCTCTATGCCAACCCTGAAATCGCGGTGACGACCGCCAGCGGCGTCCACGCGGCGACCGTGGCCGAGTACGCGATGACCGCGCTCCTGGCGCTCGCGCATCGCGTGCCGCGGATGGTGGAGTGGCAGGGGCGGGGCGTGTGGCCGCCGGACGAGCAGCGCTGGCCCTTGTTCGTGCCGACCGCCGTCCGGGGCGCCTCGCTCGGCATCATCGGCTACGGCAGCATCGGCCGCGAGCTCGCGCGCATCGCCAAGAGTGCGTTCGCGATGCGGATCCTGGCGTGCAAGCGCGACCCGGCGCGGCGCGTGGATCACGGCTACTGCCCGGTCGGCACCGGCGATCCCGAGGGACGGCTACCGGACGCGTGGTTCTCGCCCGCGCAGCTGGGCGAGCTCTTGGGCGCCTCTGACGCGGTCGTCATGTGCGCGCCGCTCACACGCGAGACCCGCGAGATGATCGGCGCCCGCGAGCTCGCCGCGATGAAGCCGACGGCGTACTTCGTCAACGTGGGGCGCGGCGCCAGCGTCGACGAGTCAGCGCTCGCGCGAGCGCTCGCCGACGGCCGCATCGCGGGCGCCGCGGTCGACGTGTTCGTCCAGGAGCCGCCGCCCGCCGGTCATCCGCTCTACGCGGTCGGCGATCGCGTGATCGTGTCGCCGCACGTCTCCGGCTTCGTAGCGAGCTACGACGAGGACTGCTGCACCCTGTTCGCGGAAAACCTGAAGCGCTACCTCGAGGGCACGCCGCTCCTCAACCTGGTCGACCGCACGAAAGGCTACTAGCGAGCGGCCACCGTCGAAATGGGCGGGCGCGGCACGGGGATCGGCGCGCCGCGCTCCCAGAGCTGGCGGAGCAGGCGCAGCCGTTCTCGGTCGAGCTTCTCCATCGCTTCCACCGCCGACGGCGCCTCGGCGGCGCAGCCCTCGAGCTCCGGATGCTCGGCGCGGCGCAGCCACTCGCCGCCGCGCTCCACCGACTCGATCACGAGCAGGTAGGGCACCGCCTCGTAGTAGGCGAGGTCGCGCACCGCCTCGGGCCTCTCGGGCCACACATCGGTCATTGGGCGAACGGCACCCAGGCGATCGGCACGCCCGCGTCCGACTGACGCGCCTTCTCGGTCGCGGCGATCCAGCTGTCGCCCTCGGGCAGCAGCACCGATGCCGGCCGCACGCGGCACATGCTGCCGTCGTCGACGTTGGCCGGCACGACGCCCTGCTCGGAGAGCGCGCGGGCGGCGTCGATCAAGCGGCGCCGGACGTAGATGACCATCGCGTCGGTCGTCCCGAGATGCTCCTGGGTACGGTCGTAGATCGGCCCCATGGTCTCGGTCATCGCGCGGTCTTGCAGGTTGACCAGGAACGGAATGCCGATCATGAGCTCGTTCTTGGCGAGCTGCCGATCGACCAGGTAGTCGTTGTGGATGTTCGCCTTCGTGTAGTAGCGCGTGTGCGGCTCGCTGGTCGCCTCGAGGTACCCGCCCCAGGCGGTGAACGGATTGCGCGTCTGCGCCCGCTCCTGCTCGGTCACCGGCCGGTCGAGGCGGCCGCGCATCATGATCTGCAAGTTGTAGTTGTCGTCGAGCGGCACCCACGCGCGCGCCGAGACCATGTTCGGATCGCTGGCGGCGATCATCGAGTAGAACGGCATGATGAACTGGGTGATCCGGTGCCAGTAGAGGCCGTCGACGTCCCAGCGGCGGCGCGCCGAGTAGCAGGCGCCGTAGTCGGTCGGCAGCACCTCCAGGCGCGGCCGCTTGTCCTGGTGGAACGTCCCGCGCTGCTTACTGTCAGGACGAAGCTTGGCGTGGACGTAGTCGATGTGCGACGAGTCGATGTCGCCCTCGAGCGCCTGGACCCAGTTGCACTCCTCGAGCATCATCAGCGGCGGATACACGTGGTCCGCCGGCAACGTGTTGACCTCGAACGCCGGGAATGCCGGCGCCTCGGCCCGCGACCCCATGTACGTCCACAAGACGCCGTTGACGTCGCGGCAGGGGTAGGCGCGGGCGCGCACCTTGTCCTTGAAGGTGCTCTCGGCCGGCTCGTTGGGCATATCGACGCACCGGCCGGACACGTCGAACTTCCAGCCGTGGTAGACGCAGCGGATCCCACAGTCCTCGTTGCGGCCGAAGAACAGCGAGGCGCCGCGATGCGGACAGTTGGCGGCCATCAGCCCGACCTGGCCGCGCGTGTCCCGAAACGCGATCAGGTCCTCGCCGCAGAGGCGCACCTTCTTCGGCGGGCAGTCGGGCTCGGGCAGCTCGGTGGACGGCATGAACGGCATCCAGTACTGGCGCAGCAGGTCGCCCATCGGCGTCCCGCGTCCGACCCGGCACATGAGCTCGTTGTCTTCTCTCGAGAGCATCGCCGCCCTCCGCTGTTCCGTCTTCGACCGTTTAGTGCTTGCCGTTCTCGACCGTGGCGCGCTCGATCGCCAGGAGCTTCTCCAGATCGATCACGCCGAGCATGTCCTTTTCCACGGGGCTCCAGTCGGGCTTCGTCCTCGTGTTCGCGCCGAAGCCGTCCGCCAGCTCTTCGTAGACCTTCTTCCAGGCGGCGTACGCGGCCAGGAGCGGCGTCGAGGGGTCGGCGACGATCTTGTAGCCGAGCCCGCCGAGATCCGCGAGCGTGAGGCCGAGCCCCGCCAGACCGCCGCGCCCCGCGAGGTACATCAACGGGCCGCCGAGGCGCTCAGCGATCGTGCGCAGCTGCTCGGGCTTGTGCGCCATCGAGAGCAGCAGGAGGTCCGCGCCGGCCCGGCGATACGCCTCGCCGCGGCGGAGCGCGTCGTCCATCGTGCTGGCGCGGATCGCGTTGGTGCGCGCGACGATCAGGAAGTCCGGGTTGCGTCGCGCCGCGACGGCCTCCTTCACCTTGGCCGCCATGAGCTCGGCCGGGATCATGTGCTCGATCCCCGCATGATGGTGGGCGCGCTTGGGGACCAGCTGGTCCTCGATCTCGATCGCGGCGAAGCCGGCGGCCTCGCTCATGCCGATCGTGCGATGCATGTGCATCGGATCGCCGTAGCCGCAGGCGCCGTCGAGGATCAGCGGGAGGGAGCAGACGGCGCCGATGTCGACGGCGGCCTGGCACATCTCGGTCACGTTCAAGTTCGCCTCGAGCGCGACCTTCTGATAGCCCGTCGAGCCGCCACCGAGATAGCCGGCCGGGAATCCGGCCGCCTCGGCCATGCGCGCCATCAACGGGTTGAGGACCAGCGGCGCCGTCACCGGCATCGGCCGCTGGATCAGATCACGGAGAGTAGGACGACCCGCCACGGTCCACCTCCTGACGGATGATACACCGGGCCGACGGCCCGCTCAGACGCTCCCGCGCAGCCGCGGATCGAGCGCGTCGCGCAGCCCGTCGCCGACGAGGTTGAACCCGAGCACCGCGACCATGATCGCCATGCCCGGCACCGTCGCGACGTGCGGGGCGACCAGCAGCACGTCGCGCCCGGTCGACACCATGAGGCCCCACGACGCGGTCGGCGGCTGGACGCCGAGACCGAGGAACGAGAGCGCCGCCTCCAGCAGAATCGCGTTCGCCATGAACAGGGTCGAATAGACGACCAGACCCGGGACGACGTTCGGCAGGATGTGGCGCCGGAGCAGGGCCGGCGTGGCGGCGCCGAGCGCGCGTGCGGCGCCCACGTATTCCGTCTCGCGCAGCGCCAGCACCGAGCCGCGCACCATGCGCGTCACCGTCGGGATGCCCCACACGCCGACTGCGATCGTGGTGTTGAGCGCGCCGGTGCCCATCGCCGCCACGATCGCCAGGGCCAGCAGCAGGTAAGGAAACGCCAGGAGGATCTCGATCCCGCGCATCATGACCGCGTCGAGCCAGCCGCCGATGAAGCCGGAGACCGTGCCGAACAAGAGCCCGCCGACCAGCGCAATCAGCACGGAGAGCACGCCCACGAGCAGCGCGACGCGCGAGCCGTAGATCACGCGCGAGAGGATGTCGCGCCCGAACTCGTCGGCGCCGAGCCAGTACTTGGCGCCGGGCTTCGCGCGCTTCTCGATCAGGCTCTGCCGCGCTGGATCGTAGGGCGCGAGCCACGGCGCCAGCAGCGCGCTCACCGCCAGCACCACGATCAGCGCGAGCCCCACGACCGCGAGCCGATTACGGCAGAAGCGCCCCCAGGCCGTCATTTCATAGGCTCGCCTCGGACGGCGGGGCCCCAGCCCCGCGACGTCCTGCAGCTCGC
>Ga0075430_100004911_pt1 | contig 11245 bp, 9 predicted proteins | sample RhiMetdeltSRZDD4_FD_75294 | JGI IMG/M metagenome (GOLD analysis project Ga0075430, IMG submission 75294) | Populus rhizosphere microbial communities from Tennessee, USA - Rhizosphere MetaG P. deltoides SRZDD4 | ecosystem: Host-associated > Plants > Roots > Rhizosphere > Soil | place: USA... | reverse complement strand
GCGCGACGTCTCGACGGCGCTCAATGGGCTCCTGGCCGACACCTTTGCGCTCTATGTGAAGACCAAGAATTTCCATTGGCACGTCAGTGGACCGCATTTCCGCGACTACCACCTGCTGTTCGACGAACAGGCCGAACAGCTCGAGAAGAGTGTCGACATCCTGGCCGAGCGGGTGCGCAAGGTCGGCGGCACCACGATCCGTTCCATCGGCCATATCGCCCGCCTGCAGCGGGTCGAGGACAACGACAAGGACTACGTCTCCGCCCTCGACATGCTGCGCGAGCTGATGGACGACAACAAGGCGCAGATCGAGCACATGCGTGAGGCGCACAAGCTGGCGGACGACCACGAGGACGTGGCGACCGCGAGCCTGCTCGAGGTGTTCATCGACGATGCGGAGAAGCGCTGCTGGTTCCTGTTCGAGGCGAGCCGCGAGGCCGAACGCTCGGGGCATTAGGGCGGCTTTCGGTCAGGTTGAGGAGATCTGCCTTCAGGCCCGGCCTTTGTGCCGGGCCTGAAGCCGTTTGTCCCCTCTTCTGCAATCAGGCGACGGCGACCACCTGACGCGGGTCGAGTTCCAGCCAGGAGGTGTCGCCGCCGTAGACCTCAGCGGCGGTGCCCTGCGCGGTCGGTCCAACGCCGGAACAGAGGACAGCGCGCGGAAAGGATCATACGTTATGGTCCCCCTCCTCTTTCGTCCGGATTCTCCATGACTCCCTCCCGCGACATCACCCGGCTTCTCGACATCATGGCGGCGCTGCGCACGCCGGGCACCGGCTGCCCGTGGGATCTCGAGCAGGACTTCGCGACCATCGCGCCCTACACTCTCGAAGAGGCCTACGAGGTCGCCGACGCCATCGCGCGGGGCGATCTCGACGATCTGCGCGACGAACTTGGCGACCTCCTGCTCCAGGTCGTGTTCCACGCCCGCATGGCGCAGGAGCAAGGCGCGTTCGACTTCGGCGACGTGGTGGAGAGCATCACCGAGAAGCTGCTGCGCCGGCACCCGCACGTGTTCGGAGATATGCGCGGCCTCACCGCCGAGGCAGTCGAAGGCTTGTGGGAGCGGATCAAGGCCGAGGAAAAGGCGCAAAAAGCGAAAGCGCGGGAGGACACGTCGCAGAAGGCGGGCAGCACCGGCGGGCCCGCGCGCGCCTCCGCCCTCGCCGGTGTCCCGGTCACGCTCCCTGCCCTCACCCGCGCCCTCAAGCTGCAGGCCAAGGCCGGCAAGGTCGGCTTCGACTGGAATGATCCGCTGGCGGTGCTGGCAAAAATCCGCGAGGAAGCCGACGAGATCGAGCACGATCTTGCGGCCGGCAACCGTGGTCCGGCCGCCAGCGAGGTCGGTGACCTCCTGTTTGCAGTGGTGAACCTCGCCCGCCATCTGGACGCCGATCCGGAGGCGGTGCTGCGCGCGACCAATGTAAAATTCGAGCGCCGCTTCGGCGCCATCGAGCGGGCGCTGGCGGAGCGCGGCAAGACTCCGCAGGAGGCAACGCTCGCCGAGATGGATGCGCTATGGGACGCCGCCAAGGCGTCGGAACAATAGGCTTTAGCGCCGCGCGCCCGTCATTCTTGCGAGCGGTTGAACAGCAGCGCCGTGGGGTCATCCTTGGCGCTCTCTTCGGTGCAGGCGGCACCGCCCAGACGCGGCTTGAGCTGAGGATAACGCTCCGCCAGTTGCTCCAGCGAGATGTTTCCGGGAATGCGCGGGCGTGCCACGCAGGTTGCGCCGTTCCTTCCCCAACCCGCCTCGAACGCCATGAGCGCGCCCTGCTCGCAGGCATGAATGCCGAAGCGGTCGCAGAAGAAGATCAGGGTGCCGTCGCGGGTGGAGCCGCGGCCGTCGCCGCCATAGTCCGCGCGCGCCATGTGCACACAGGCCTGATGCAGCGCGTTGAGCGGCGGCCCGCCGGGCTGCTCCTCCCAGAGCCGGTAGCCCCAGCGGATGCATTTGCCGACGGCGCCGCTGGTGCAGGTCAGATCGAAGCCGCCGCGGTTGTTGGGGATCGGAAAGCCGAGGCTGCGCCCGTCGGCGTCGGGGTCGCACAGGTCCACCAGCCCACCGCTTCGGTCCTTGACGACGAAATGGTGCAGCACGACGCGGCCGCCGATGGCCTCTCGATCCTCCAGCACGCTTTTGATCGTGACCTCGATGTCCTCGCCGCCGGCACGCAGCCTGAGCGTCGCGCCTACGAGATCGGCGCTGCGCAGGACGTTGCCGCCTGCCATGGTCAGCACGAATTCCGTGCCCTCGACTTCAACTGCGGCTGGGCGCAAGCCATGAACGGTGTAGCGGCCGCTATCATCGCCGCCAAGCCGAGCTTTCGGATTGCCAATTTCATGATCTCGAGCCCCCCTCCTCCGGCTGCAGACAGTGCAACGCCGGCGGGTCGAGCCATTGCAGGCTCGACCGGCCGGATCGGAACCAAGGTCAGCGCCACGATCGCGCTTCGGCGATCACTCTTCCCACGGCTTGGAGCCTAAACCGCGGCCGCCGACCGCGATGTGATGGCCATCACAAATTGCTCGATTCTCCCCCCACCCCTGGTGGTAATATCGGCCTATCCACCCCCCAACCCACGGAGATGCATGCGAATCTTGACGCTCCCGGCCCTGCTTGTCGCGACGGTTGCGGCACTTGCCCCCGCGCCGCTGGCGGCCCAGCAATGGCCGACCCGCACAGTCCGGATCGTGACCGGGACCCCCGCCGGCGGCAGTCCCGATTTCGTCAGCCGGCTGTTGGCGGATAAGCTCACCGAGCGGCTCGGCCAGGCGGTGGTGGTGGAGAACGCGGCGGTGAGCGGGGTGGCGGCCTGGAACAACGTCGCCAAATCGCAGCCCGACGGCTACACGATCGGGATGTTGACCGGTGCGTTCTCTGCCCGCGCGGCGGTCGCGAAATCGCTGCCCTACGATCCGATCAAGGACTTCGCCTTCGTCACCTTGGTCTCCGGCTATCCCATGGTGGTGGCGACCACGCCGAGCTCGCCGATCAAATCGTTCGGCGACCTGATCGCCCGCGCCAGGGCGGCGCCCGACCAGCTGACCTACGGCATGAACCTGCCGGGCAGCGTCCACCATCTGGTCGGCGAATTGATCAACGTCGAGGCCGGCACCTCGATGCGGGGCATTCCCTACCGCGGCAACACCCAGATCGTGCAGGATCTCCTCGGCGGCAGGCTCGACGTCATGGTCGAGACCGGCACGGTTGCCTTCGCGCAGATCAAGGGCGGCACCTTGCGCGGCCTGGCGGTGTCCTCGCGCGAGCGCTTCGTGCTCGAGCCCGACATCCCGGCGATCGCCGAGACCCTGCCCGGCTTCGAAGTCATCTCCTGGCTCGGCCTCGCCATGGCCGGCGGCACGCCACGGCCGATCGTCGACCGGTTGAACCGCGAGATCGGCGAGATCCTCAATCTGCCGGATATCCGCGACAAGCTCGCCGGCGTCGGTAACGTGCCGACCCCGACCACGCCGGAAAAGATGCGCGAGCATATCGAGCACGACGCCGCGCGCTGGAACCGGGTGGTGGAGATCAAGAAGATCGAACGATATTGAGCGGCGCGTTCCGGCTCAATGCACCCCCGCCGCCCGCAGATACTGCAAATCGACGAACCGCTCGGGCGCGGGCAGCGGCGGCTCAAGCACACCGCCCTCGGCCATGAAGGCAATCACTTGCGCCAAGCCCTTGAGGTCGATCTCCGCCTGCTTCGGCAGGACGCCGCGGTCCGGCTCGAAATAGAGCGCCAGCGTCTGGCGGGCGATGTCGTCCGACGCGCCGGTCAGTTCCACCATCGCCTTGATGACCTCGCCGCGATTGGCGCCATCGCGAATGAACCCGAAGGCCGAGGCCATGGCGCGGATGAAGCGCACCAGCGTGTCCTTGTTGGCCTCTGCCCAAGCGCGCCGCGCGGCGATCACCTGGAACTGGAATGCCGCCACCGCCTCGGTTGAGACGCCCAGGCGGCGATACCCCTGTTGGATCGCGACCAGGTCGTCCGGCTGCCCGAGCGGGACGGCGTCGCATTCTCCCCGCTTGAGGCACTCGAAACGCACCGGCGAGCCCACCAGCTCCTTCACGCGGTAGTCGTGCTCCTGCAGTCCCTTTAGCGCAAGCAGCTTGCGCATCGAGATCGAGATCGTGTCGACCGGCAGCGACAGGCCCACCAGCCTGCCCTTGAGGTCGGAAAAGCTCGCGATCTCGGACTTGGCGATCAGGCTGTAGATCGGATTGGCGGTCTCGCCGGCGATCGCCACCGCGTCGGAGCCGGCGAGCACCGCCTGGATCAGATAGGGACTGGCGGTCTGGGTGACGTCGACCCTGCCCTCGCCGAGTGCGGCGACCATCTTGTCGGTGCCGCCCGGAATCGGAACGTGCTCGAGCTTGATGCTTTCCCGGGCCAGGAACCCCTTCTGCTGCGCGATGAACGCATAGAGCGACGAGACGCTGCGCACTGTGGACGGAATCTGTCCGTAGCGAAGCGTGACGCTCTCAGCCGCGGCGGTCGCGTCCGGCGCGGCGGCGAGGAGTGCCGCGGCCACCATGATCGCTCGTCTCATCGAGCCCTCCCCGCCCCGCCGCCGAGGCGGCGAACTTGGCCCGCACCTTCTCGGCATTCGCCGGATCGGCCCGCACCGTCATCGCCAGTTGGCCGTCCTCGCGCAACGACCTGGCCATGACCTCGGCGTGGCGATAGAGCCAGCTCACGCCCGCCCCGTCCGCCGGGTCGAGGAGGAGGTCGATCGTCACCCGGCTGGCGGCGAGCCGCGCCTCGATCGCGGCGGCGAGCCGGTCGAGCCCCTCTCCGGTCAGCGCCGAGACCAGCACCGGGCGGCGCTCGGCCGGCTGGCGGTCGGCGAGATTGCCGACGCGGGCACGGGCCGCGTCATCGAGCCGGTCGATCTTGTTCCAGACTTCGATGATGCGCTTGCCTTCGCCCGCCTCGATGCCGAGCTGACGCAACACGTCCTCGACGTCGTGCGACTGTGCCTGCGCGTCCGCGTGCGAGAGGTCGCGCACGTGCAGGATCACGTCGGCCTCGATCACCTCTTCGAGGGTGGCGCGGAACGCCGCCACCAGCATGGTCGGCAGATCCGAGATGAAGCCGACCGTATCGGACAGGATCATGCGCAAGCCCTGCGGCAGGTCGACCGCGCGCAGCGTGGGATCCAGCGTCGCGAACAGCATGTCGGCGGACAGCACGGTCGCCTGGGTCATGCGGTTGAATAGCGTGGACTTGCCGGCATTGGTGTAACCGACCAGCGCGACCACCGGATAAGGCACCCGCTTGCGGCTGTCGCGATGGAGCTTGCGCGTGCGCTTGACCTTGTCGAGCTCCGCCTCGATGCGGGCGATGCGCTCCTCGATCATTCGCCGGTCGGCCTCGAGCTGGGTCTCGCCCGGCCCGCCGAGGAAGCCAAAGCCGCCGCGCTGGCGCTCGAGGTGGGTCCAGGAGCGCACCAGCCGGCTCTTCTGGTAGGTGAGATGGGCGAGCTCGACCTGCAGCGCCCCTTCACGTGTACGGGCGCGCCGTCCGAAGATTTCCAGAATCAGCCCGGTGCGGTCGAGCACCTTGGCGTTCCAGGCCTTTTCGAGGTTGCGCTGCTGCACCGGCGAGAGCGCGCAATCCATCACGACGATCCCGGCCGCGTCGCCTTTGACCAGGCCGGCGATCTCCTCGACCTTGCCCTTGCCGATGAAGGTCGCCGGGCGGATGTCGCCGACCGGGACGATACCGGCGTCGACTACGTCGAGATCAATGGCGCGGGCGAGCCCGACCACCTCGTCGAGCTTGGCGGCGGGCAGGCGCAAGGCCGCCGGCGAACGCGCGCCGGCCGGCGCCCGGCCGCGCAGATGCGGCTCGATGACGACGGCGCGACCCGTCCCCGCGCCCGCGGGCGGGCTCGGTCGGTCGCTATGGGTGTCGAACCGGCGGGGTTCCAATTAGACTTTTTCCCCGGCCGGGACCTCCTCGGCGCCTTCGAACAGCTGGATCGGATGACCTGGCATGATGGTAGATATGGCGTGCTTGTAGACCAACTGCGAGTGCCCGTCGCGTCGCAGCAGCACGCAGAAATTATCAAACCAGGTCACCACGCCCTGCAGTTTCACGCCGTTCACCAGGAAGATCGTGAGCGGTGTTTTGTTCTTGCGGACATGGTTCAGGAAGGTGTCTTGGAGATTTTGTGCGCGGTCGGCCGCCATTGTTGCTGTTCCATTTTTTCCCTCGCGGGCCCCTTCCCGCGAGGCTTATTGCCGGGTCGCCATGCCCATTTTCTAACCATTCTCACAGGACCCGGACGTTGCCATTACAAGGCACGGCCGCAGACCGTGCAAGCACAAGTTGGGGGCAAATCCGCCCTGGGGCGCAAAATATCGGGGTTTAGCTTCGCTCCGCGTGGCGGTGGAAATCCTTCCGGAGCGCGGTCGCCACGCTTCCCGGTGCGCCGTTGCCGACCGGCCGCCCGTCGATCCGCACGACCGGCAGGACGACCTGGCTCGCCGCCGTCAGAAAGGCTTCGCGGGCGCCGTAGGCCTCCTCGACCGTGAACGGGCGCTCCTCCAGGGTGAGACCCTGGGCTTCGATCGCGCCGATCAGCACGGTCCTGGTGACGCCCCGCAGGATTCCCTTGTCGGCCGCGCGGGTCACCACCTTGCCGCCCATGGTGACGATCCAGGCATTGCTCGACGACCCCTCAGTCACCTTGCCATCACGGTCCACGAACCAGGCTTCCCCGGCCCCCTGCTCGCGTGCTGCCTGCTTGGCGAGCACGTTGGGCAGGAGCGAGATCGACTTGATGTCGACGCGCTCCCAGCGGTTGTCCGGAACCGTGACGACCGCGACGCCCGCGGTGGCAGCCCGTTCGTTGCGGGCCATGTCGAGATTGCGGGCGGTGACGACGATGCTCGGCTGCGTTCCGGGCGGCGGGAAGGCGTGATCACGGCGCGCCACGCCGCGCGTGATCTGCAGGTAGACGATGCCATCGTGCACGCGGTTGCGACGGATGGTTTCACGCATCACCACACCGAGGGCGGCCGGCGACATCGCCAGTCGGATCCGCAGCTCGCCGAGCGAGCGCTGCAGGCGCTCGACGTGCCGGCGCTCGTCGATGAGGCTGCCGTCCCTCACCTCGCAGACTTCGTAGACGCCATCGGAGAATTGGTAGCCCCGATCCTCGACATGAACGGTGGCCTCGCAGCGGGGCAGGTAGCGGCCGTTGACATAGGCGATGCGCGACATGGGCGAAATAGCGAATGGCGAGTGGCGAATGGCGAATAGCAAAGCAGATTTCTATTCGCTATTCGCTACCCGCCATTGGCCCCTTCCGTTTTTCTTAGTCTATTCCCAGCGCCTTGAGCTTGCGGTGCAGCGCCGAGCGCTCCATGCCGACGAACTCGGCGGTGCGCGAAATGTTGCCGCCGAACCGGCTGATCTGGGCGACCAGATATTCGCGCTCGAACACTTCGCGCGCTTCGCGCAGCGGCAGGCCCATAAGGTGCTCGCCGCCGTCGCCGCCGGGCATGGATGGGACCATCGAGCCGACGTCCTGGGGCAGCATGTCGGCGCTGATCACGGCCTCGGGATCGCCGCCGGCAAGGATCATCAGGCGCTCGACGTTGTTGCGCAGCTGCCGCACGTTGCCGGGCCAGTCGTGCGACTGCAGCACCGCCATGGCGTCCTCGCCGATCAGCCGCTTGGGCAATCCGGTGGCGTACGAAATCTGCTCCATGAAATATTCGATGAGATGCGGGATGTCCTCGCGCCGTTCGGCCAGCGGCGGCACCCGGATCGGCACCACCGAAAGCCGGTGATAAAGGTCCTCGCGGAACTTGCCGGCGGCGATCTCGGCCTCGATGTTGCGCCCGGTTGAGGAAATGATCCGCACGTCGACCTGCACCTTGTTGGTGCCGCCGACGCGCTGGAAGGTTTGCTCGACCAGCACCCGCAGAATCTTGTTCTGGGTCTCGCGCGGCATGTCGCCGATCTCGTCGATGAACAGCGTGCCGCCGTGCGCCTCTTCGAGCGCGCCTACCTTGCGGCCCTGCCCGTCGACCGGCTGCTCGGCACGCTCGACGCCGAACAGCTCGACCTCCATGCGCTCAGGCATCATCGCCGCGGCGTTGATGACGATGAACGGTCCGTTGGCGCGAGCCGAATGGGAGTGGATCGCGCGCGCAGCCAGTTCCTTGCCGGCCCCGGCGGGGCCGACGATCAGGATCCGGCTGTTGGTGGGAGACACCTTCTCGACCGTCTGGCGCAGCTGATTCATCGACGACGACTTGCCGACCAGGGTCGAGGGCGACAGCTGCTTGAGCGCCTTGACCTCGCGCTTGAGCCGCGAGGTCTCGAGCGCGCGCTGCGCCACCAGCACCAGCCGGTCGGCCTTGAACGGCTTCTCGATGAAATCGTAGGCGCCCTGCTTGATCGCGGCGACCGCCGTTTCGATGTTGCCGTGACCCGAGATCATCACCACCGGAAGCTCGGGGTGCTGCTGCTTCATGCCGTCGAGCAATTGCAGCCCGTCGAGCCGGCTGCCCTGCAGCCAGATGTCGAGGAACACGAGACTCGGCCGGCGGCTTGCCACGTGAGCGAGCGCGTCGTCGCTGTCGCGCGCCGTGCGCGTCACATAGCCTTCGTCCTGCAGGATGCCGGACACCAGTTCCCGGATGTCCGCTTCGTCGTCGACAATGAGGATGTCATCCATGGCTTACGCATTCGTTGCAAGTTGAGGGGCCTGGGTTTCACGGATGGCCTCGGATTCAGCGGGAGCGACGGTCACCGCCGCAAAGCGCAGCCGCATCCAGGCGCCGCGTTGTCCGGGAATTCTGTTTGCCGCATCGCCGAGCTCGATCCGCCCGCCGTGTTCCTCGAGAATGCGACCCACGATGGCGAGGCCGAGCCCGGTGCCCTTCTCGCGGGTCGTGACATAGGGCTCGAGCAGGCGGCTGCGATTTTCCTTCGGCAATCCGATGCCGTTGTCGATCACGTCGATGACGATGTCGTCGCCCTCGCGCCCGGCGGACACGCGGATGTGGCCGCGCCCGAGCTCGGCGGGCGGCACGGCGGCGATTGCCTCGGTCGCATTCTTGATGATGTTGGTGAGCGCCTGTGAAATCAGCCGCCGATCGAACCGCGCCGGCATCGGATCCTCGGCAATTTCGACGTCGATATCGATGTCGGCATTGCCCACCCGCTGCAGGAACACCACCTGCCGCACGGTGTCGGCGACGTCCTCGGCCACCATCACCGGCTTGGGCATGCGCGCGAAGCGCGAGAACTCGTCGACCATGCGCTTGATGTCGTCGACCTGGCGCACGATCGTGTCGGTGCACTGCTGGAAGACGCCGGCGTCGTCCTTGATCACGGCGGCGTATTTGCGGCGCAGGCGCTCGGCCGAGAGCTGGATCGGCGTGAGCGGGTTCTTGATCTCGTGGGCGATACGGCGCGCGACGTCGGCCCAGGCCGACGTCCGCTGTGCGGTCACCAGTTCGGTGATGTCGTCGAGCGTGACCACGTAACCGTGCTCCGCCGCGCTTGCCTGCTCGCTGGTGACGCGGACGGAAACATTGCGCTCGCGGCCGCTGCGGTTGATGGTGACCTGACCCTGGACCAGGCGCTGCAAGCCCGAGCGCGCGGTCGCGAACATGGCTTCGAGCTCCGGCACGACGTCGGCGAGCGGCCGTGCCAGCGCGTCGGCCTCGGTGCAGCCGACCAGGCGTTCGGCGGAGCGATTCATGATGCTGATGCGGCCCTCGGCGTCCACGCCGATGACGCCGGCGCTGGCGCCCGCCAGCACCGCCTCGGTGAAGCGCCGGCGGCTGTCGATCAGGTCGCGGGCGCGCACGATGTCGTCGCGCTGAGTGCGCAGCTCCTGCGTCATCTTGTTGAAGGTCTCGCCGAGCTGGGCGAGATCGCCCTCGGAGCGCCGGGTCGGCACCTGAACGTAGAGATTGCCGGTCGAGACGATCTGCGCGGCGCCGATCAGGCGGCGGATCGGCGATACCAGATAGTTGGCGAAGTTGAGCCCGATCCACACGGCCGAGAGCAGCACGCAAAGCGCGATCACCGTGTAGATCAAGGCAAAAGCGATCTGAATGCCGAGCCGGCGGCTTTCGAGGTCGGCGAACTGGGCAATTCCTTCCTGCGTCGCCCGCAACTGCGTCAGCACCCGCGGGTCGAGCAGCCGGGCGATGTACAAATAAGTGTCGCCGTAATTGCGCAGCTTGATGATGGCGGCCACGTAACCGGCATCGAGGAACATCGCGACCTGCGGCTCGGTGTCGTTGACGGCGGCTAGCACCTCGGGCGACGGCTTCACGAAGGCGGCCTCGGTGATCTGGGTATCGGCCTGATCGACGATGGCGAGGTTCTTGTCGATCATCATCACCGCCGGCAGTCCGCGGATCGACGCCTGGACCGTGAGAAACTGATGGAACTGCTCGCGCGACTGATCGAACAGCGGCCGCGCGCGCACCAACTCGATGGCGATCGCGATGTTTTCGGCGCGCGCGAACTGGACGTGGTCGCGCACATAGGCGTCGGACACGATCATCGAATTTTCGATCAGCGAGCGGTTCTGGCGCGAGAACAGCCGGTCGAGACCGCGGTCGAGCGTCACGCTTGCGAACACGGCGACCAGGATCGCCGGCACCGCCGAGATGACCGAAAACAGCGCGACGATACGCACGTGCAGGCGCGAGGCGGCGCGGCCGCGCCGGCGCGCCTGCAGCACCCGCCACAGCTCGCGCCCGATCAGCGCCAGCAGCAGCACGACGGTGACGATGTTGATCGCCAGCAGCAGGACGACGACGTTGTGGGTGGGCGCGATCGGCGTGAGCCCGGCCAGCACCACGAAGGTGACCAGCGCGGACAGGACGGCGAGCGCGACCGCGATGATCCCGAGGAGCCGCACCAAGCCGCCGGGCGCTGGCGACGTGGTTGCAGACACCAGGTCCGCAGTGGCCGTTTGGCCGACGTTGGTCATGCAGTCCGCTTCGCCCAAACCGAATTTATGGCACGTCAACCCGTGCTGATGGGCGATCCCCCGCCTCACCATTGATGCTTTTATACAACAATGTTGCCGAATTGCGACAATTCCGGGGCTGGTAAAACCGCATGTGGCGGATCGGCACCACGCGCCCCTTAACCGCTGCTGCGGAACACCTGGATATCCAGATCGCGGATTTTCTTGCGCAGGGTGTTGCGGTTGACCCCCAAGAGGTCGGCGGCGCGGATCTGGTTGC
>Ga0075430_100004902_pt1 | contig 11254 bp, 10 predicted proteins | sample RhiMetdeltSRZDD4_FD_75294 | JGI IMG/M metagenome (GOLD analysis project Ga0075430, IMG submission 75294) | Populus rhizosphere microbial communities from Tennessee, USA - Rhizosphere MetaG P. deltoides SRZDD4 | ecosystem: Host-associated > Plants > Roots > Rhizosphere > Soil | place: USA... | reverse complement strand
CGCATATTTCGGAAACGCCCGGCCTCAGGCAGTGTCTCGGCGCGGGCGTTTCACAGCGTGTGTAAGCACGCATCCTGGCGAGAGCCAGGATTCAACAATTGATGAAACGCTCTTTGTAGCGTTCGCGCATCAACGACGACAGGCGATCGACGCACAGCCCATCGATGATGCGCGCCACAAGCCCGGTGGTTGCTCCATACGAACCTCCGCGTTTGGCATCACGTGGTACTAGTACCGATACGCCCTACCCGGTCTCGCCGTCAAGGTGATCAATATTGGGGCCCGTCTGTTTCGTGGTAAAAGCAACGCCCATGAAACACACACTCACATTCGTCACGCTGCTGTTACTCGGAGCTACAGTAGCCGAAGCTCAAATACTGGAAAAGAACAATCCGCCGGCGCTCTCGAAGCCCGCCCCGGGGACGTACACTCACGTCGTCAAGGCCGGAAAGCTTCTGTTCATCGCGGGTCAAACTGGAGTCGATGCAGCAGGCAAGGTCGCGAGCACCGGAATGAAGGAGCAACTGGAGCAGGTCATGATCAACCTGCTTGCGGCGCTGAAATCCGAGGGTGCCGACTTCAGTCATGTCGCGAAGACGACGACATTCGTCACGAGCATTTCGGAGTTCCGCAGCCCGGAGGTCGCTGCCGTGAGAGCCAAGTATCTGGGCGCGAATCCTCCAGCCAACACGCTCGTGCAGATTGAGCAACTGGCCGATCCTGCCTACAAGGTCGAGATCGAGGCGATCGCCGTTCTGCCGTAGGCTGTCGCTCAGCGACAACCGAAATGCGCAGCCCGTCCTTGAAACGAGAAGGCGTGCGGTTCTCGTCTTGCACTTGACGGGTCATGAATACCGCCGGAGGATGTCATGACTCGACTGTGCATCGCCGCGACATTGGCACTGCTCGCGATAATGTGGCCGTCGTATCCGCGCGCCGCGAGCAATGCGTTTCAGGTTGACCCGGCAAAAAGCCGGGTGACAATCGCCGTTGGCAAGTCTGGCGCGTTCAGCTTCCTCGGTCACAAACACGAGGTCAGCGGCCCGATCGAGAGCGGATCTGTCGACGTCGATCCCGGCAACCTCTCGGGCTCACGCGTGAGCCTCGCGATCGCGACCTCGTCGTTGAAGGTCTCCGGCGCGGACGAGCCGCCCGAAGATCGGCCGAAGGTGCAGGAGGCGATGGAAGGCGATCAGGTGCTGGGCGTGGCGCGGTACCCGCGCATCACCTTCGAGAGCACTGGCGTCACCGGACAGCCAGGCAGCCCGGCGCTCGACGTCGTCGTCGCCGGCCGGCTGACGATTCGAGATGTCACGCGTCCGGTGTCGGTTCCCGTGCATGTGCAGCTTGGCGATCATTCGCTCAATGCGAACGGGCGCTTCAGCGTGCGACAAACGGAGTTCGGCATCAAGCCCATCTCGGTCGGCGGCGCGGTCGCTGTAAAAGACAGGCTCGACATAACGTTCTCCGTCGCCGCGACGCGGTGACTGATCGACGTGACCTCCAGGACACAAGCCGTTCGTGACGGTGCCATTTCAGAAATGCCTGGGATCTGTCTCAGCGACGGAAACGTCCGCGGCTGCGTTCCGATAGCACCACGACATCGATCGGATTCTCTGATTCACGAGCCGCCAGCTCGCGTTTGGTCACCGAGTCAGTGCGTCACCGCCACCGTCCCGGGAACACCAGGTGCGTCGCAGGTCGTCAGCCACGCGTCGACGAGTGCTCGCGTGAATTCTGGCGCGCGCTCCCACTCGGAGATGCCACAAGTCTTGCGGTCGCCGAGGTCAGAGTTCCCCCACGTTTTCCACAAGGACAAGTTGGCCACTCATCTTCTGAAAGACCCGATATGAATCGTCGAGACCCACTACCAGCGCACCACCTTCGCGTAGCGCGTTTGACAGGTTCGCGATGCCGATCTCGATTCGTTCTTGCGGGAAGTATCGCGTCGCGAGCAAATTGAACGAAAGAATGAGATCGTACTTTCCTTCAACCGTCGAGAAGACGTCAGTCTTACGGAGGTGGAATATGCCGTCCCTGACGCGCTTTTCTACTTCCGGGTGTACGACCAGAATCGGTGTTCCCGCGTCATTCGCAACGAACTTGTACTTCCGTTTCGTGTACCAGGAGCGAAGATGAAGCGGCAATAAAAACAGTGTCGAGAGAAAAGCCCACCGACCACTTGAGAACGCCGGCCTGTACACGCTGAAGAAACCACGCCATCCCCGAACCTGCAGCAAGTCCCCCTCGCCGTCAAACACGCACTCCCTATCGCCGTCGTAGACAATCTCGAAACAGAGATCACCCAATACGTAAGTCCCGATCGGCCAACGCGTCGAGAGGGCATCGTAGTTTGCGAGGCTCGCGATCCCAATCGACGATGGAATGTCCAGGACGGTGATCGGCTCACCGGGCAACTTTAAGGCTGGCAGGATTCGCGAGAGGATCCCAGTGTGTCTCGAAAAGGATGTTGTCTTCTTTACCCCATTTCTGAGGACGAACGCTTCAACGAGGTGAACAAATCGATCAGATAGTTCACTCTTTCTCTGTTCGTCCCCCTGCCAATATTCGTCTCGCAAACTGAGGATCGATGGCGCGAAATGCTCTGGCCGATGCGTCCACCGATAGTTCGCGAGGTAACTGAGACAATGATGGAATCCTGTGGGTTGTATCCAGGTATAAATACCGGCTTGGTGTCGTTGCGGGAGCAGCTTGAAGAGGGTTCTGAGTCCTCTGAAAAGAGCCGTGGGTTCGAAAACCCATGTGACTATCGTTCGGATAGGGGCGGGCAAGCGCCTCCATAGCGCTTTGAGGAAATCTGTTTGCAACGCAACAACGATCTCGGCCAGATCGCTGCTTTCTACCCACACATTTACGGCATCGATTGCTTCGGTCATCGGAGTTCCCCCATCTCGACGAAACAGCCAACTGCGGATCGTCCGGGGGGACCCGGCAACCATATAGGTACTCAGACCTACTCGTAAAGCGGAACCGTAGATGCCGCTGTCGCAGTCGATGACCTGACACGCAAACCTAGAAACGGAAAAAACCCGAAAGGGATTGCGTGGAGGATGACTAAAGCGGGGCGAAGTCCCGCGTGATCTGCTGCGTCCCCATCGGGAATGACACCATTCCACTTGGCGGGGCGTGCCATCATCGCGGCGTAGCGATCATGGCGTCGGGCGACCCCGAGAGTGTGCGCCCGGGACATGCGGGTGTCGAAGGGATCGCGTCAGACGACACGAGGGTGAAGCCGGCTGCGATCTCGATGGCACTGCCTGTCATATAACGAGGTCTCGCGACGACTCCGCGCCGCCTGCACTTGTGGGCTATAATCCGCCGACAACACCCGACGCGAGAGAGGAATTCTTGCGTATACAGATTGCTTTCGGCGTTCTGGTCGTTCTGGCCGCGCCGGCACATGCCGCTCAGGGTGTCCCAGATCCAAGCACGGATCGAGAATTCAGCGCCAAGTTGACCGTTTGCAACGAATGCCACGGCGCGAACGGCGTGCGCAGAAACGCAACCATTCCGGTCATCTCCGGTCAGCCGGAAAATTACCTCGCGAAACAACTGCATGACTTCGAGCGTGGAGATCGATACGACGAGGTCATGCCGTGGATGACAAAAACCCTGACGGAGCAAGAACGGGGGGTCGCAGCGGCGTATTTCGCTAAACAGAAATGGCCGGCGCGGTCCGCTGGCGCCGGGTCAGCGCCGCCCCCTGGAGTCGCTGTATGCCAGGCTTGTCATGCCGCGGATTTCCTTGGTGCCAAGCAGGCCGATGGAGTGGCGACGCCGCGGCTGGCCGGCCAAAGCTACGAATATCTGGTCGAGTCGATGCGCCGCTTTGCCGCAGGTGAGCGGAAGAACAATGCCATCATGACGAAAATGATGGCAGCGATGTCGCCCGCCGACAGGGAGGCGATGGCGCGTTACTTATCCGGCCTCTGATCGGCAGCAGCGTGGATGCTCCAGCGACTGCTCATGTTCTGGTGCACTTCGAGTTGACACGCTGATATATGGCGGAAGACGACGAGGCTACTTGGCGGGGAGAGTCGGGCGAAGACAATTCTCACCGTCGGAGATTCGGGAGGGAGGCAATCATGGATCCCAATCGATCTGACCGGAGGGGGTTCCTGCGACAGACTGCTGCACTGGCTGGTGCGGCCGCAGGAGCAGGATGGGCCGCCAGAGGCCAATCAGCTCACGCACAGCACGTCCACGGCGAGCCGCCGCGTCGCGGGGCCAGATACCGCGTCGATCACATGACGCACTACACCCCGCTTCAGGATTATGCGGGAATCATCACACCGGCCCCGCTCCACTTTATGCAACAGCACTCCTCCGAGTTTCCCGAGATCGATGCGGAGCAGCATCGCCTGACGATCCACGGCATGGTGGATCGTCCCTTGAGTTTCTCCGTGGCAGATCTGAAGCGGCTGCCTTCCGTATCCCGGATTCATTTCCTGGAGTGCCATGGAAACAGCTCTCCTGCGATCCATGGTTCCGACGATCCGATCCTTGGGTTGCCGGTCCAGTTCATCCACGGGATGACCAGTTGCAGCGAATGGAGCGGCGTGCTGCTTTCGGTGTTGTTGAACGAGGCTGGCGTGCAAAAGGAGGCGAGCTGGCTGGTTTCGGAAGGGGGGGACGCTGGCAAATTTAGTCACACCCTTCCGCTGGCGAAAGCCATGGAGGACGTTCTCGTGGCCTATGGCCAAAATGGTGAGCCGTTACGCATTGAGCAGGGGTACCCGATTCGGCTCGTTGTCCCAGGCTGGGAAGCCCCCTTCAGCGTGAAGTACTTGAGACATATCAAGGTCGTGGACCAGCCCTACATGGCCTGGAATGAAAGCATGAATCATTCGGTCTCGAGACCCGACCTGGGCGGCAAAGCGCGTTGGTACCATTTTCAGTTTGGTCCGAAATCCGTGATTACACGGCCTTCTGCGGGACTAAGAATGCCCGGCCGGGGATATGTCCAGATTACCGGCCTGGCGTGGTCCGGTGCTGGCGCGATCACCAAGGTGGAAGTATCCACGGACGGCGGCCGGAGTTGGAAGGAAGCGAAGCTGCATGCGCCGGTGCTTCCGAGGGCGCATACTCGGTTTACTTTTGACTGGGCTTGGGACGGACAAGAGGCCGTGATCCAGTCTCGTTGCACGGACGATGCGCGTGAAGTTCAGCCGTCGCTGGCGGAGTTGACGAAGAACTGGGGCATGGACCTGGCGGATTGGAAAAAAACCCCACGTCCTCGCGCCATTCATTTCAACGCCATTCAGCCGTGGAAAATCGCTCGCGATGGGAGCATTTCCGATGTCCTGTTCACATAGATTCCTCTTGCTAGTAATGATTCTGGCAATCCCTCTGGCGGTGCTGGCGCAGTCACAAACGCGTGCCTATCCCGATGTGGGCACGCCCCTGAGCCAGGCAGAAATCCAGAGCTTTGACCGGATGATTGGGCCGGAGGGAAAGGAACTTCCTCCGGGGCGCGGAACTGCCAAGGAAGGCGCGGAGATATTTGCGAGGCGCTGCGAGGTATGCCACGGGAAGAATGGCGAAGCCGGCCTCATGCGAAGCCTGGTGATCGGCAGTCCCGGCAACCCTTATCGTGGCACGTATTACGGTGAAGAAAGGAACGGGCCAAGCTACTACCCGTATGCGACGATCGCATGGGACTATGTCAACCGCGCGATGCCCCCCAGCAATCCGGGATCGCTCAGCCCGAACGAAGTCTACGCCCTGGTCGCGTTCCTGTACTACCGGAACGGCATCATCAAAGAAAACGACGTGATGGACGAGAAGACGCTGCCGAAGGTCGAAATGCCGAACCGGAATGGCTTCGTTCCAGCAGTGCCGGTGTACCCCCCACAAAAGAAGCCCAGTTGGTTCTGAGCGCGAGCGGCGGCTGCGATCGGGCTTCCCGGATGATGCCTCTATAGCGGCGCGAAGTCCCGCGTGATCTGCTGCAGCACTTTCGGATCCACGACGCGGGTGTCGCCTTTGTCGGGGTCGTTTTCCGAGTAGACCGTCAACGTGACCGTGCCGCACTGCGGACCGAGGACCTCCGGATCAAATACGTAGAGCCCTTCGTAGATGGCCTCGGTCTCGGAGAGGCGCTGTTCGACCATGAACGGGTGGATCGGCGTCACCTCCGCATCGCCGCACAAGACGCGCATCCGCGAGAATCCGGATTTGGCCCGCTTCATTGCTGGCAACGATATTCCTTGCGTCATCGCTGCGCCACGGGCCACCCTGGCCCACAGCCCCTCCACAACCTTCGGCGTGACGCGCACGAGCAACACGCGCGGATAGTCGGCGATGTACTCCGACCAGTTGCCGAAATCCATCACCGGACGTCGCACCTGATCTTTCGTGCCGTAGACGTGAACCGGTGTGATGAATGCGATATCGAAGTCGGTCGTGCTCATCGGGTAGGGGCTCAGGCTGCCTGCGCGATTCTTCACCGCCGCGCTGAGCGCACCGGCCGCAATCGGCCGCTGGGGATCGAGCGGCAGGCGCGCCGCGTCTGGAGGCATCGCCTCGGTCATCTTCTTCTCCGCGGACGCGAACACTTCACAGGCCTGGTCGATCCTGACCACCCGCGCATTCGAACGGCTATCCGGATCCCGATCATCGAGCGTCGTGAAACCAATCAGGCCACCTGCCGTGAACACCGGTCCGCCAGCACTTGCACGCACGACCGTCAGATCCGACAGCAGCAGGCGCGGTCCGACGCCGGTTACTCCCCCGAGTGTCAGACGCTTCTGGCCCGTCATCTGCGCGCCGAGGGTGTACAGTTCTTGCCCGTTGGCCACCGAAGGCCTCGTCTGACTGCATTCGAGCGGCAGTGGCCGCAGCGATGCGACCACCGATGGATTGACCCACAGAATGGCGACGTCGCGAGTGGGATCCGACGCGAGAACGGTCGCCTTGACCTTGATGTCAGGCGTGAACTGCGCCTCGGCGGACGTCGCGGTGCCGACGACGCGCTGACTGGTGACAATCAGGCCGCGCGCATCGACGACAAATCCCGATGCGTGCTGCGTGGGGGTCCACAGCCCCACGACCGTGTCTTGCCACTGAGAGGTGAGAAGCGAAAGGTCCGTGTCTGAACGTGTGACCGATGTCGCTGCGGCTGTAGCAGTATCGATGGACGCGTTGTCGGCTGTCAGTTCGAGCGTAGCGTCACGGCCAGCGACGATGTCGATGCGCTGCGACCACTCGTAGGTTTTGCCTTCGAACGCTACCGGCTGATCGGATTCCACGGCATAACGCCCGGGACGCAGCGAGATGTCGGCAGTACCAGCCAGTGTGGTGAGTATGCGCCGCGGTGGCGCAGTGGGGGGCTCTTCGCTGATGAGCAGCGCATGCCGTGGCACCGGCGTGATCTTGCCGGTGCCGTCCGGCAGCGTGATCGAGACGTGGAGCGTACTCAACGCCTGGGCAAACGTCGGCGGCGAGCTGAGAACCCACAACGCCGCAACGAGCAGCGCGCGACCCATGAAGTCATGGTCCGCTCCGGGCGCGCGGATGTCAACCGCTCGAATCGCGACGTCGACTGCTGAAACAACGACGTGTGAACGCCGGCCGCTATTTCACCAAGTATTTCGTGAAGGCGCCACCCGCCTGAACAATGGAGTTCGGTCCCTCGGCGGCGTATACGTTGCCGTCGGCATCGACCGCCACGCCTTCACCCGCCGCACCCTGGTACACGCGGTCTTCGCGATCGAAGGGAGGGATGAACGCCACGACGCGGTCTTCGTCCACGGGTCCGATGCGCACGCCGTCGCGCCAGTTCGGATGGTTCAGCGGACCCGACTCCGAGTCGATCACGTAGAGCATCTCGCCCTTGATGAACAGCCCGCTGGGACGGCTGAACGAGTAGCGAGACTCCAGATAATTCCCCTCTTGATCGAAGATCTCGATGCGATGATTCCCGCGATCGGCGACCCACAGGCGACCCTTCGAGTCGAACGCGAGCGCATGCGGCGTACGGAACTCGCCGTGACGGACCCCAATCCTGCCCCACGATTTGATGAACTTGCCATCGGGCGTGAACTTGCTGATGCGGCTCGTCGCCCCGTTCTTGAGGCCCTCTTCGATGGCCGCGCTCGTCGTCATCCCCTGGGCATCGTGGCCGTCGGACACGTAGATGCTCCCGTCCGGCCCGACGACGACGTCGTTGGGCTGGTTGAACTGGCCGTCGGCGTTCCCGCGCTTGCCGGCTGTACCAAGGCTCATCAACTTTTCGCCCTTCGGGCTGAATTTGTGGACCTGGTGGCCCTTCGTTCCAGCCTTGTTGCCGGAGAAGTCGGCCACCCACACGTTGCCGTTCGCGTCGACCGAGATGCCGTGCGGTGTGACCATCACGCCCTTGCCGAAATTCGCCAGCACCGCACCGGTGTTGCGGTCGAACTTGAAAATCGGATCGACCATGCTGGTTTCGCAGTCGACCGCGCCGCCGCCCGCGCCGCCGGCCGCGGGGGCGCCGCAGCGCTCGTAGGCCCAGACGTTGCCGTCGGTCGGATCAATGTCGACGCCGGCCGTGGTACCCCATGTGCGCCCGGCAGGCAGCTGGCCCCAGTTACGAGTGACGTTCGGTGCGGGGTTGGGCAATCCCTGGCCGGTGATCGGATCCCCGGCGGACGCGGACGCCGCCGACGGTGACGAGACGGTCGCCTCCGCCTCCCCGCCAGGCCCGCCGTTGCCGCAGGCCGCCAGAAGTAACGTGACGCAGGCACAGACAACAACCGATGCGAGTCGTGACGTAGACATGGGCCCTCCTCGAAGGTGAAAGACCGGCCAGACGCCAGTCGCCTGCGTAAGTAAACCGGACGAGCTGGTCACGTTGCAAGCGAAACACGTGCTGCAGCCGTCGACCCGACTCTTCCTCGCCAGCTCCACTCGTATTCAGCATTCTCAATTTGGCGGTACATTAGGGGCATGAACACGGGCCGCCAACGAATGTTCCGAATCCTGGCGGGCGTTCTCGTCGCGGTGAGCATGGCGGTTACGGCGGTGCAGGCCCAGCGGGTATGGGGCGGCTTCTACGGCCGCACGCCGCCGAAGTTTGCGACAGCCGCGTCTTTCGACGGCAGCTTCAACTTCTGCCGCGTCATGTTCCGCAGCGACCGCCGCGAAAAGCAGGGGTGGAGCACGGACTACCCCGGCGCCGACATCAATTTCAGCGTCCGGCTCGCCGAGCTGACGAAGGTCCGCGTGAAAATGACCCACGATGGCGAGGAACAGGTGCCAGACGCGGTCGTTGTGCGGCTGACCGACGACAACATCTTCCAGTGCCCGTTCATCTTCATGGAGGACGCCGGCACGGCCAACTTCACCGACATAGAGGTGACCCGCCTGCGTGAGTACCTGCTGAAGGGCGGCTTCCTTTTCGTGTCGGACTACCACGGCACCCGCGCGCGCCAGCAGTTCGAGGATCAGATGGCCCGCCTTCTGCCGCGCGCCGAGTTCCCGATTGTCGATCTCACGCCGCCGAACGATCACCCCCTGTGGAATGTGATGTTGCCCGTGCCGAAGATCGTCCAGCTCGCGTCGATCCAGACGTGGCGCCGGACCGACGGCGGCACTATCGAGCGGTGGAACGACGGTGACGCGCCGCCGGCGGCGTACGGCATTAACGACAGCAAAGGCCGGCTGATGGTCGTGATGGTCCACAACTCGGACGTCCCCGACGGCTGGGAGCGCGAGGCCGAGGATCCCGAGTACTTCTTCAGCTTCTCACCAGATGCCTATGCTGTCGGTATCGACGTCCTGATGTATTCGATGACGCACTGACACGCCGCCAGAACTTCTATTACCTTCATACTCTGAATCGGGGATCGACACGATCGATCCCGCTACTACACGCGACTCCGGCCTCTTTCAGCAAGAAGTTTCCAAAAGGGGGTTCGTCCCCGCGAGTATTAGAGGAACCTAGATTTTTTCGTGCGCGGAATGTGGCGACACGTCTCGTCGGCCAGCGGAGGCGTCCACGACACAGACAGCCATCTATTGTGCGTGTCGGCTGCTATTTGATAGCTTCCACCGAGCGAGGAGGGGTCCATGAGATACAAGGCAACGTTCGTCGGCGGGGGGCTGGTCTTGCTCTGGTCCGTCGCGATCTGCGCACAAGCCCCTAATCAGCCCGCACAAGGCGCGGCTAATCCGGCGTATGTCCCGCCATCGTGGGATACGTACACGCCAAATATTCCCGGGGTCGTCGCCGGTGGAACCACAGTCGAACTGATCACCGATCAGCTCAACGGAACCGAAGGACCCGTCGCGCTGCCGGATGGCACCCTGCTTTTCACGCAGGGCGGCGCGAGACAACTCACGCGCATTGACAAAAACGGCAAACTTTCCACGTTCCTCGAAAACATCCAATCCGGCGGTCTCGGCTTCGACCCAAAGGGTCGGCTGATCGCCAACGACAATACGCCCGGCAAGCAGGGGATCTACGTCGTCTATCCCAAAGGCGCCGAGAAGACGCTCGTCGACCAAAAGACGCCGGGTTTCATGCAGTCGAACGATATCGTCGTCGACAAGAGGGGCGGGGTCTATTTCACTCAGCCGGAGCAAGCGAACGTGGGGTACATCCCTCCGGATGGGAAGGGGATGAAAATCGTTGCCGAGAACATCACGCGGCCGAACGGTATCACGATGAGCGCGGATGAGAAGATCCTCTACGTGAACGACTCCCGGGGCGAATACCTCTTAGCCTATGACGTGCAACCCGACGGGTCGGTCACGAACCGCCGCAACTTCACCAAGTACGACCAGATCAACACCTCCGCTGCGGGAGGCGACGTCGGGCCCGGCCTTCGCTACAAAGTCACCAGCTGCGCCGATGGTCTGGCAATCGACAAGGAGGGGCGGGTGTATAACGCCGGGTGCAACGGCATCCAGGTCTATAGCCCGCAAGGGAAGCACCTGGGCACCATTCCCACGGCCCGTCAGATACAGAATCTCGCATTCGCCGGTCCCGACAAGAAGACGCTCTATCTCGTGGGGCGCGGTGCCGCGTGGAAGATTGAGACGCTCACGCAGGGATATCCGGGGCGCGCGAAGTAAGCCCCGAAAGGCGAACAGTTATCGACTCTTGACGTGACGCTGACGCGCTGAGTGTTCTTGCAAACAGTTGCAACGCGTTAGTGTCACGTTCGTGCCAGCACTGGTCCGAGGACACAGCGCGGCATGTTTGGTTGCAGCTATTCCGCTAAGCTTGTGGCTGCGGATGCGGCCGTCG
>Ga0075430_100004901_pt1 | contig 11255 bp, 13 predicted proteins | sample RhiMetdeltSRZDD4_FD_75294 | JGI IMG/M metagenome (GOLD analysis project Ga0075430, IMG submission 75294) | Populus rhizosphere microbial communities from Tennessee, USA - Rhizosphere MetaG P. deltoides SRZDD4 | ecosystem: Host-associated > Plants > Roots > Rhizosphere > Soil | place: USA... | reverse complement strand
TTAAAAGACCACAGCCGCCTATACTAACCAGGCTATACTACGAAGGCCACTAATATTTTATGAAATTCTGTAATATTTATTCTTTAGAGGAGTGAATGAAAATAAAAATCAACAATGACCATCATCAATTAAACCACGCTTAAATACTACTATTTCTCTTTTTTCTAATTCTTTACAAATTTTGTTCATTCCGATTGAATCTCCTGCTAAATGTCCTAGGATAACAAGATTCTTACATGTCTTATCTTTTTTCACTTTATTTAGTTCATTATAATCAATATGAAGATATATTACTGTGGAAACATTATTTTCATAATATGTGCGTGCAATATCATACCCTCCATTTGATCCAGCTGCTATAACAAGTACCCAGTTACCTATTTCATTACTTGCCTTTCCATTACAAATTATTACGCGTGTTAAGGCTTTTTTGAATTCTGTTATCTCTTCTATTGCTTCTATTAAATCAGAGATAGTTTTCAATTTAGATTTAGCAAGTTTGAATAAAATTATTTTTCTCATATATTCATCAAGAGGCTGATGTATATTCAATAATGGCATTTTGAGAATTTCTGCGGTACTAATCACATCATTGTAAATTAAAGAGTGAGATTTTAAATAAGCCTTATATTTTAAATCTTTAACCAATGAAATTGCTAATTTTTTTTTGACCCCTTTTTCTAACATATAAGTCATATGTCTATCAAAAACTTTATGAAATGAAACCGCTGACTTTCCTATAGGATGATGTGTTAATACACAATCACAACCTAGAGTTTTAGCGAAATAAATATCAAAGGGGCTCACATCAATGGAAACAAAAACTTTTTTGATATTCGTACCCTTTACATGAACTGCACTATCAGATGGTAGTTTTTTCCATCCAGCTAAATCGAGTCCAATTTTCATTAATTCCTCTGTATTCAATCCGTCCAATATACTATAAAATTAGCATTATTGTAGAATATTTACTTTTAACTATATCCCTTACGTTTTTTTTAAATTATAATTAATTTGCGGTTAAGATTAGATAATGTATTATGTAGTTATAGGTAAAAATAATAATAATAAAAACTATGAAAAATTGATTTATTATGTTTAAAAAAATTATGAATTTTTATCTTCGATACCAAAATATTAATTTAAAAATCTCTTTCATCTTAATCTCCTTACAATTATTACATCTTTATTGGCTTACAACTGACGTTGTATTATATCGTCTTACAGGAACAGATTATTTTGGAGAATTATCTGATTTTATTTTATTATTTATTATAATTGATTATATAGAAATTCCAGCTTTAGTTTCTGGTTTAATATATTACCTCTTTACTATAATTTATGATAAAAAAGAAAAAGAAAAAAAGATTAAAAATACCGTCTTATTAATTCTATTGGCAATCCAATCAATTCATATCTTTTGGATTACTGATGACGTTGTTTATACAACTTTTGTAGGATCCGATCTGATCCATATGCCAGAGTATTTTGCTTGGATTGCTATTCTAATAGATTATCTAGAATTGCCCGTAATTTATGATCTTTTAAAAAGAATCATAAAAAAAGAAAAAGAAAAAAAACCTAATTAATTATACAGTTTATATAAATTGTGAGCGAAAATAAGAATATAACTCAATTAATATAATGTGACCTAGCAGAGACTATTAAGTCAACATTTGTTCTTAAACTATAGTAGGTTCGAAATATTCTTTTATCCACCTGTTAGTAAATCTGTTTTGATTTTGGAGAACCACTATTCGAGAAACTTCACTTTCATCCATTATATTATAATGTTGCAAATACTTTTGAAGATTATTAGTAAATTCTTTCACCTCATTCACTTCAAGCATATTATTATGCTCTAGTCTATTAGTTGACATTCCTATGTGCATATATGATTTAACCTCAATAAAATGTGGATTAGCTTTATTGATTAAATTTACAAATTCAGGCATATTACTTAGATCAGAGTTATAGTTACGTATAAGGGTCATTCTTAAAACAGTTCTCGTATTAATTTCAGCAAGAATATTTAAGGTATTCAGCCATCTATCCCAAGCATCTTTATATTTAGGTCTATTTATTTGATAAAACATTTTTCTATTTGATGCATTTGTAGACAAATATAACTGAGTTGGTAAAGCATCTTCCTTAATTAGACGATTAATCATTTCGGGTTCCTGTCCATTTGTTACCAAAAATATAGACTTTGTATTCTTTAATGATTTAAGATATTTAATTAAATTTGGCAGTTTAGGATACATTGTTGGTTCACCCGATAAAGAGATTGCATAATGAGCTGGAAATAATGACTCGTCGAGTTTTTTCTTGTTAGATTTAGAATTCCCGTAAAATCCCATAATTAATCTTTCTCTTTCTTTCAATAATTGATGTATAATTGCATCAGGTTCATCAACTAAATGCTCAGGCATTTGTAATGTATCATAGAATTCTGTTGGACGCCAACAATATATACACCTATTTTCACAATTCATTGCAGTAGGTGTCATTTCCATACACCTATGAGTAGATATACCATAGAATTTGTGTTTATAACAATTACCTTCATCATAAAACGATTTTTTGGTCCAATGGCATAATTCTACGGCAGAATGATTAAATACACCGTACTTTGCCTTACGAAGTTTTGCTTGTAAACTTGGAGTAATATTTATCAAATTATTTTGTGTATTATGATATACATATTCATCTGAACAACTCATATACTGAAATATATATTCAAGTTATTTATATTTTGATTAATATGAATAAACGAATGTAATTACTAAATGACAAAAAAAATACAATTACTTTTACATATAAGCATCTTCACACTGATAATATTAAATTGAAAAAAACTCTTGCTATTGATTTAGACTCAGTTTTAGCAGATGTTGTAGTGACATGGGTTAATGAATATAATAGACTAAAAGATTCTAATATAGTAAAAGAAGATATCGTTGCTTGGGATATTCATACTCTTTTACCAATAACTGAAACTGAAAGTAATTCATTATTTTCAGAAATTTGGATATCTAGATGGAAAGATATTCCCCCTACGCAAAATAGCATTGAAAAAATAATACAAAGACTCAAAATGCAAAATTATAGAATATCTATTTTAACAAGAAGGGATAGAAAAACTATTCCTTATGTATATAATTGGTTAGAAACTAATCATATAGACTATGATGATCTAATATGCGTTTTTGATTCTAATCCAAAAAGTATTTATCCATTTGATATTTTAATTGATGACGCTCCTCAAAATATAGTTGATATAAAATATCCAAAAAAAGGGATTTTATTTGATCAGCCTTGGAATAGAAGTTTTAAGTGGCCAATTAGAATAAACCGATTATCAGATTTGTTCCATTGTCTATCCTGAATTTTAGAAGGATCATTTGTTGAAAAAATTTAAATGTTATCTAATTCTATTAATGCTCTATTTATTACTGATGAGAGCCCATTATACTGTGTTAACATCTCTATCGCATTTGCAAAAGCATCTTTACCACGATATCCTTCATCATATTTCATCATCACAGTTCCCTTATTTGTTTCAAGAAGAATAACTAAAATGGAATAATCGCCGAGTAATTTATTATGGTTTGTAATATATATCGATAATTCTAGTTTTTTTATAAAATATATACTATCATATATAATATTGCTTAAAATGATTTTGGTATTGTTAGGAGGGTTTTGTAATAATTCTATAGTTCCAACGTCCAAATTAACTCTTTTATTTTGATTATTATTATTATTCATAGTCAAGAAACCTGATCCATTCAGGAAACCATAAATTATTTTCTGAAACTCCTATTCCTTTAGATAATAAATATGGAGAATTATAAAATGTTTTTTCACATTCAAGTTCCTTGGCTATGTATCTATTAAGTTTCTCTAGTGAAGTAACTTTTCCTATATATTTATTAGCAATAAAGTCTCTGTTGGAAGTATATAATCCCACTTGTCGTCCATCAATGGTAGGAACATAGCTAACTATCACATCTATTTTTTTTACTCCGCTTTTATTTAAATAATAAATTGTTTCTTTTGCAGTACTTCCTGTTTGAATAGTTCCTTGAATGGAAGCCACCTTCTTATCTTTAGTTATATTTTCTAAAATAAATTTCAGGGATTTTCCTGTAGTAAGCAATTTATTTTTACTTTCCTCCTCTGAAAAATCAATCATATGATCGGAATCGTCATACCTATCTTTAATCACCCCTTCAGAGATTTCAAAATTTAAAATTGATTTTTGTAATTCTATTCCTATTCCAAGAGCCATAGGCCTAGTATAATCTGGTTCAGCATATACAGTATCAAGATCAATATATCTTGCTAGATAATTAGCTTGAACTTTTCCAATATTTCTTCTTATTGTATATATGCTCTTATTGTTAAAGGTGGACGTTACGTGAGATTCTCTAATAAATTCAAAAGGGTCCATTAACATTTTATTACTATCAAGAATCGTTAATTCTTGTATGAAATCTCGGCAAGTAATTTTAAGTAACTGTCCCATTTTTACATCAGTATAGCTAAATTTAGAAAATGAATTTTGTAAAGAATTTTCTGAGGAAAAGATTACTAAATTATTGTTTGGTGCTAATGCCATTATCAAAGGTTTAAATCCGGTACTATTTCGAAATACAAAAATTGAATCCTTTACTTTTAGCATGATATTACCTCGCAGATGTCTATCCAAAAATTCTGCTGCTCGGCTACTATCTTTTTTCTCCTGGATTAATCTGATAAATATAGAATATATCTGAAACAACGGATCTCCATCTTTTGCAGATCCTATATAGGGATGGAGATGTAATTTTTCCGTATCAACCAAAAAACCATCTAACGCAATTCTAATAGAGTTCATACTCGGAAATAATGGAGCACGTTTAGATAGATATCCAATAGCATTGGATCCCATTAATCTCTTTTTTTTTATTAATTTTGATAGAACTTCGTTTGACGGAATAGAACCTTCACTTTCTAAAACTCTTTCTCCAACCATCATCTTCCAGTACGCCTTGCCTCTATGTTGAACCATTCGCATAGCGCTTACCAGGTAATAAAGGACCTCATCTGAAGATTCTCTTTTTGTATTGAAATTATAAATTGCCACTATTCCGGCCAAGATCCTTTAACTTCCCTAAAGAGGTTGTATTAAATATATAAAAATTTTAGAAGATGAAATTATAATAATAAAATTTTATGAGCACTGAAAAGTAATTCTTTAGGTATAATAGAAAAATAAAAAATACTAATAATGCTACTATGACTCATTATTATTATGATTATTGGAGTTATCGGAAAAGCTAATGTTGGAAAATCTACTTTTTTTAATTCTGCTACTGATCAATCTGTTGCTTCCGCAAACTATCCTTTTACAACTATCCATCCAAATATAGGCATAAGCTTTGTAAGAGAAAAGTGCGTATGTAGGGAATTTGGAGTAATAGATAATCCACTACATTCTATATGTATAGATGGAAATAGATTTGTACCTATAAAACTAATAGACATTGCAGGACTTGTTCCTGGAGCTCATTTAGGGAAAGGTTTAGGAAATAAATTTTTAGATGATGCCAGACAAGCAGATGCATTAATCCATGTAGTAGATGCCTCAGGTTCAACAGACCCAGAGGGGAAGGTGGTTGAAAAGTCTCAAGGTGATCCTCTCTTCGATATTAAGTTTGTTGAAGAGGAATTTGATCAATGGGTTCTTTCAATTATTAACAGAGATTGGAGTAAAACTTCTAGAGACATGACAAATCAAAAACTAAAAATTGAGCAAATACTAAAAAAAAGACTCTCTGGATTATCTGTTACTATTGATACAATTTCAAATGCATTGTCTACTCTGGGATTGATTAATAAAAATCCTGACAAATGGACACAAGATGATCTATTAGAATTTGCAAGATTAATAAGAAAAAATTCAAAGCCTTTCCTAATATTAGCTAATAAGGCGGATATTTCTTCTTCCCACGACAACATAAGCAAAATAAAACAGCAAAATAAAATAGTAATTCCTTGTGCATCAGAAGGAGAATTAGTTCTTAGAAAAGGAGCAAAAAAAGGTTTATGGTATTATCTTCCAGGAGACTCCAATTTTGAGTTAAAAGATAATGATTTGTTAAATGAACAACAAAAAAAAGCCTTATCAATAATAAGGTCCGTTTTAGACAAATATGGATCTACTGGTGTTCAAGAAGCCATAAATACGGTTTGTTTCAAATTACTAAATCTTATCATAGTATATCCTGTGGAAGATGAACTAAAATTATCTGATAAAAAAGGAAATATCCTTCCGAATGCACTTTTATTACCCAAAGGATCAACAGCGAAAGATTTGGCAAAAAATATTCATGAAGATTTAGCAAAAGGATTTATGTTCGCTATTGATGTGAGAAACAAACAAAGAATTGGATCAGATTACGTATTGAAACATAAAGATGTGATAAAAATAGTCTCTACTACTAGTAGAGGATAAATATGAAAAATATAAAAAAAAAGAATCGCTTTTTTTGTCTTGGAATAGAAAGTACCGCTCATACTTTCGGATGTTCAGTTATTCAATTTGACTTAGTTAAGAAAAAAGGTAAAATAATATCAGATTTAAGAAGTATATATCAAGCTCCTGATGGATCAGGTATACATCCTAGAGAAGCGTCTAGACACCATTTGGACAAGTCTCCTCATATTTTGAGGGAAGTATTAATTCAAGCAAATCTCAAAGCTAAAGAAATAGACTTAATCTCTTATTCTGCTGGGCCTGGTTTGGGACCTTGTCTAAGAGTTGGCGCAGTTATTGCCAGAGCCCTTTCATCATTTTACAACATTCCATTAATACCTGTTAATCATGCATTAGGACATATAGAATTAGGTATGATGCTCACCGAATGTCAAGATCCTCTGGTTTTATTAGTATCTGGAGGTCATACTATGGTATTAGCATTTTCAAATAAAAAATGGAGAGTATTTGGTGAAACACAAGATATCACGATTGGACAATTATTAGACCAATTTGGAAGATACATTGGTTTTGCTTCCCCATGTGGAAATAAAATTGAACAATATGCAAACCAGTCTACAAAAAAATATTATAATTTACCCTATATTGTAAAAGGCAATGATGTTTCATTTTCAGGTATGTTGACTGCTACAAAAAAATTGATAGATAATGGGTATGATATATTTAATGTCTGTTTTTCCCTTCAAGAAACTGCATTTGCAATGTTAACTGAAGTTGTAGAAAGAGCATTATCTTTTACAGAGAAAAAGGAAGTTTTGATTGTAGGAGGAGTTTCTGCAAATAAACGTCTTTCTACGATGTTAAAAATAGCTATAAAAAGACAGAAAGCAACATTGTATAGTTGCCCCATATACTATGCAGGTGATAATGGTGCTCAAATCGCATGGACAGCAATTTGTGATAATATTTCTTCCGGTACAACAATCAAAGTTCAAGATGCATTAATAAAACAGTCATGGAGGTTAGACAAAGTAGAAGTAAAATGGAGATAAATCAAAAGGTTCTTATAATCTAGTTACGTAATTTTTCTTATATACTAGATTTAGATTTTTCTATCTCTTTTGCCCATTTAGAATTATTGAGAACACCGAATTTATAGATATTATTTTGTATAGTAATAACGACTACTTTTTTTAATAAAAATCCTTCTGCTTTTGATGACTTAATTTCTACTAACGGAATATCAAGTAATAACTCCTCTGTTCTTTTGGAAAGAGTAGCTAACGTTCCTTCAGTTTTTTCAAAAAGTAAGCGTTGATTTGTCAGTGTTAATAATCCATTCTTTAAATGGTCTTCATAACAATCTTCCTGTAGAACTAGTTTTTCCCCTTTTTTTGGTTGTATAGAACTCACATTTTTATTCTTTATATTTCGATATATTATTATTGCATTATAGAATTATAAAAAGAGGAGCAGAAGCTGATGTCTATTTAATACCATGGTATAAAACTATGGCGATTTCAAAACTTAGAAGTCCAAAAAAATATAGAAATATTACTTTGGACAATTTAATCCGAGGACGGAGAACTATCCATGAAGCAACTATGTTAAATGATGTAAAAACAACAGGAATAAAAACTCCTTTTATATATTTTCTTGATCCAAAACGCGCTGAAATTATAATGGAATATATTGATGGAGAAAATGTGAAAAATATACTTTCACCTGAAATTGGATTTGAAATGGGTAAATATGTTTCTATTCTTCATAATAAAAATATAATACACGGAGATTTAACTACTTCCAATTTTATAAAACGTAAGGACGATCTTTATTTAATCGATTTTGGTCTTTCTTTTTACTCGCAGCGAATAGAAGACATGGCTACCGATATTAGGATAATAAAAGAAATTTTAAGTAGTGCACATATACAAATTTTTTACGATACCTATAAAAGATTTTTGAAAGGATATGAATTAACCACTAATAATAATTTTAATCGTATTTTAAAAGTAGTCAAAGATATTGAAGCACGAGGAAGATATGCAAGAGTTGTCTAAAAATAGTTAGATACACGACTACAAAAAAATTTTTTGACGACTGTAATATATTAAGCTTTAATATATTACAATTTAAATGAATGTAATATTTTTTGTCAGTAATAATATTCATAAATTCTCTGAAATAAAATCCATCTTACGTGATAGAACAACAGATTTAACTTTAAATTTTTATAAACGAAATATTATCGAAATACAAGACGATAAAATAGAAAAAATTGCGGTCGAGAAAGCAAAATCAGCCTATAATATTGTGAAAAAACCAATAATAATAGAAGATGACGGATTATTCATTAATTCTTTAAATGGTTTTCCAGGACAATATTCATCGTATGTGTTTAAATCTCTAGGCAATAGAGGAATTCTCCATCTTTTAGAAGGCAGTAAAGATAGAACAGCCTTTTTTAAATCTATTTTTGTCTACAACAATGGAATTATTACAAAAGGCTTTACTGGTCAGATTAAGGGAAAAATATCATCAACAATAACAGATGGTGGGTGGGGATACGATCCTATTTTTATTCCCTTATATAATAAAAACATTAATGAAAAGAAAACTTTTGCTACATTATGTAAAATTGATAAAAAAAATGAAATATCTCATAGAAAAATTGCTTTGGACAAATTTGTTAAATGGTTTCACCACTACAACAAATAAAAAATATAACTCTATACTATTGATAAAGTTCAAACAGTATAGTCAATGAAAAATTATAATTATGGTAACTAATTTGTCACTATAAAATTTATAAAGTTAATTAAGTACTATTTTTTTTTTATATAAATCATTTCAAATTAGAAAAGGAAATAAATTGTTTATGTTTACTGCAAGATAATCTTCTATTTAAAAGTATCGTACTCATTATATTAAATAACAACTTTATTATATAAAGATGAAAAATCGCAGTAGATATGAGGTAATTGCAGCTATACTAACTTCATGCATTAGAATGGAAACACGCACAAAAATTATGTATAAAGCTATGCTTAGTAACGATCAGTGCAAATTGTATATACAATTCTTGTTAAAATGTGGATTAATTAAGGAAATGACCAATGGTGAAAAACGATATTATTCGATAACTGAAAGTGGAAATAAATTTTTGTTCAATTTTGAGAAACTAAAACAAATGCTTCCAACAATAATGGAGGAAGATATTCATGATCATTACAATTTAACGGTTTGAACTTTCATTAAAACTTTTATTTTATTATCATACTGCTGCGAAAATTCCATAATTTTATCACTTGATTCTTTAGTTGGAAAAAATATCTATTATTCTTTAATTTATCAGATTTTGACTGACTATTTTTCAATTTCCTCTGAGATTGTTCTCCTCTATCTCATTTAGTTGGTTGAATCTTTGTTACATAATACAGAATATCTAATTTTCATATTAATGATAAATCTGTCTTAATAAAATTAGTTAGGGTTGATTTAAAAAAAATTTTTAATATTATACATTTCTTAATTATATTGTCTTATTATATTAATTTATCATTCTGAAATAACGACACCAAAAGTTACCTGTATAAGGATATGATAATATAAAAATTTCAGTAAAATTAAATAACAAATTTACTCTCCTACATATATCATGCACCCACTTATTATTCGGATGAGAAATTAGTAGATTGTAACCCTTAACAATTTGATTCTAGATTATGGTGATATTATAAAAGTTGACTAAAATTTTAAAAAAGGAGGTTTATATAATCTAAATATTCGTCAATTAATAGAATAATACAAAGGAATTCTATTTTCACCTAATAAAAGTTTTGTTAGTTTTTTGTTCAATAAATGAATTTCCTTACTATTTCTAATATATTTCATGAGTTCTTTTGTTTTATGCTGTGCTATCAATATTTATAACAATTTTTCTGTATAAAGTTTTCCAAATAATAGTAACTAATGTATTTTACATTAAACCATAAACAACATAAGAATAACAATAATGAAATGTAGAGAAAAGAGAGAGAAGTATCTTTTGGTAAGTGACTAAATATCTTGAAATATGAAATATTTTACTATTTGAAGTCAAACTTAATAGACTAACTTAAATAGTAGATTATAACATATATAATGTGTTAGCACATAATATTTTTCCGTTAAGAGAATGGCATCTTGAACATATGCAAAAAACAGTTATAAAATTCGTCACAGGTTTATCTGATAACCCATCTAGATGGGAAAAAAGACAAAACAAAAAATATAACAATATCTTTTGTGTTCAGCGACGATTAAATCATGATCTTAAACACGGAGTAACTACTGAGGAAATTCAGTCATTTATCCAAAAAATTGGTTCGGATTCGTCTTTTAAAGATATTCGAAATAAAGAAGGTTTTAAAGAACGATTTTTAGAGATAGAAACGTTTTTGACGTAAATAAAAGAAGAATGAGTTTTTCAGTTAAAACGGTAAACACTAAATGACAAAATTTACACTCATCTTCGGAATATCTATATTTTTCTTTGAAGAATAGACTATGACTTGTAGGCACGAATAAAAAATTTATCCAAAGCCTCTTTCCTGAACTCATGAGATTTCTCGATGAAGAGTTACTAAATAAATAACACTTATAAAAATAACACTACAGATAAGGATGGGAGGGCCGGTGGTCTAGCCTGGTTAGGATACCGCCTTGACATGGCGGGGGTCACGTGTTCGAATCACGTCCGGCCCATATTTTATGATTAAATTATTATTGG
>Ga0075430_100004900_pt1 | contig 11255 bp, 10 predicted proteins | sample RhiMetdeltSRZDD4_FD_75294 | JGI IMG/M metagenome (GOLD analysis project Ga0075430, IMG submission 75294) | Populus rhizosphere microbial communities from Tennessee, USA - Rhizosphere MetaG P. deltoides SRZDD4 | ecosystem: Host-associated > Plants > Roots > Rhizosphere > Soil | place: USA... | reverse complement strand
AGCCGGCGCTGGACTCGGTGGTGCTCGACGACGCGGTGGCCACCCGGGACACGGTGACCTAGCTGATCGCCGCGATCCGGCGGGTGCGCCGCCAGGTGCCGGGGGTGGGCGAGTTCATCGCCGAGCATTGCCACGCCCACGACTGGGACGATCAGGCCGCCCGCGACGTGCTGGTCTCGGCCCTGGTGAGCGACGCGCTCACCATCATCAACGCGTGCGGTGATGCCACGCTTGATGAGCCGGCCGGGCAGGCGTTGGCGTTGCTGGCGTTGGTCGCCGGTCAGGACGTGGAACCGGCCGAGATTCTGACGGCACCGACGGACGGTGGCGCATCGCCCGCCGGGTCCCTCCAGATCGGGTGATCTCGACCGTGGATCCGGATGCCCGACACATCCACAAGACCGTTCACGCCCGCCAGGACGGGTACAAGGGGGGCCCACCTGGCGGTCGAGCCCGACACTGGCCTGTTCACCGGGTTCGAGCTGACCAAGGGCACCGGCAAGGACAACCACGAGGCCGCGGTCGGGCAGCGGCTGCTCGAGCGTGAACCCGACGACATCGAGGTACTTGGCGATTCCGCTTACGGCACCGCCGAGATGCGCACCACACTGGCCGATCCGGACTCCTTCCGCTCCGCGGTTATCAAACCACCGCCGCTGCGGCCGGCGGGTTCCGGACGGGTTCACCATCGACGATTTAACCGTCGATGAACCCAACCGGCTGACGGCCGACACCTATGGCCACGTCCTGCCCAAGCGGGCGAGGGACGCGGCCGAGGCGATCGACAGGCTGCTCGGCCAGGAGTCAGCATGAACTCTTGGCTGTACTCGAACCAAGGTCAAATCAAGAAAGACCTGGTGGAGACGAGGGGACTTGAACCCCTAACCCCCGCCTTGCAAAGGCGGTGCTCTGCCAGATTGAGCTACGCCCCCGGACGGACGCGTCGACGACGCGTCACGCACTCCGTTACGGCATCTCCTTGGTCGCCTCGTGCCAGAGCTCCCGCTGGTCGTTGGCGTCCTTGACCTTCTTGGCAACCAGGACCGCCGCACCCAGCACCGCGAACAGAATCAACAGCTTCTTCCACATGATGCGCACCTCGCACTCGGGAGTGGGGCTAGCTGGAATCGAACCAGCGACCTCAGAGTTATCAGCTCTGCGCTCTAACCGACTGAGCTATAGCCCCGTGCGGCCGACCCCGACGCGGGGCGCGACGAGCAAGGTTACCCTACTCGCCACACGCCACCCAACTTGGGCACGCCCATGGCTCCGGCACTCGGTTGACCATGAAGTTAGTAGCGCGACACACCGTCGACATCGCAACTAACTTCATGATCAACGCGAGAGGTAGTCCGAGTCGTCAGTCTCGTTCGGAGAGAGTGAGTTCGATGCCGCCTACGAGGTCCGCGCATACGTTGTAGACGAACGCCGAGAGAGTGGCGAGCGCCGTGAAGAGGACCACGTTGACCGCACCGAGCAGAGCCGCCGTACCGATGACGCCCTTGGCTGTGATCTTGAAGCCACCGGTCGGATCGGACTCACCACTCGACGTGAGCATGTCCAGCAGCGTGGCGTTCACGCTGTCGAAGACACCCATCGCGTCGAGGGCCAGGTAGAGCACCGACGTCGCGACGATGACCACGATGAACAGCACGAGCGACACCGCGAACGAGAACTTCATGACCGACCACGGGTCGATCCGCTTCACGTTCAGGCGCGCGCGGCGTGGACCGCGTGCCGCGGCGGCGGATCCGGTCCGCGCACTGCGTACCGCGTCCGTCACCCGCGCCGCGCCGACCGCGCCGGCGAGTCCGGGCCTGATCGTCGACGGGCCTACCGCGACCCGGCCGGTCGCTCCGGTGCGGAACGCGGCCGGTCGGCCAACCCCCGGCGGAGCACTGGTCGGCGCCACGAACGGCGGTGCCGAGACAGCCGCCGCGGCCACGACCGGTACCGTCGCCGCGGCCGTCATGATCGGCGGCGCGGCAACCGCGGTCGACCTCGTGGCTCCCCCTCCCGAGACGGGAGCCAGCGAATCCTGTGCGGTGTCCGACGGCGCGTCCGGCGGTGGTGGCATGCCTGGCGCTCGTGTGTATTTCGGCGACGTGCCGGTCCCATCGGGGGACTCGGTGGCGGGGACTGTGGCCCGGCCGACCGCGGTTCGTCCGGCAGTTGCACCGTCGGACGACTCCGTGTCGACCTGGTTGGTCGAGGTCCCCGCAGCCCCCGACGTCGCCTGTGTCTCCGTCATCCCTAGTCCTGTTCGTCAGGCTCGTCGGCGTTGCGAGCAATGGCAACGAGGGTTACACCCTCCGGAAGGTCCATGAGCTTGACCCCCATTGTGTTCCGATCACGCGTCCGGCGTACAGGCTTCACCGGAGTCCGGATAACTCCACCGTTACTGGTGATGGCGAACAGCTCGTCGTCCGGGCTGATAACGACCGCCCCGACCAGTCCGCCACGCCGTTCGGTGATTTTGGCGGTTAGGACGCCTTTACCACCCCTACCCTGAGTGGGGTACTCATCAATCGGAGTGCGCTTGGCGTAGCCGCCGTTCGTGGCGACGAGGACGTCCATGTCCGGGCGTACGACCTCCATGGCGAGCAGCTCGTCGTGGTCCCCGAAGCGCATGCCGATCACGCCGGAGGTAGCTCGGCCCATCGGGCGTAGCGCGTCGTCGTCGGCCTTGAACCGGATCGCCTGGGCTTTCTTCGACACGAGCAGCAGGTCGTCGGCCGGGCCCAGGAGCGCCGCACCGACCAGCTCGTCGTCGTCGCGCAGGTTGATCGCGATGATGCCACCGGCCCGGTTCGAGTCGAACTCCTCCAGCTTCGTCTTCTTGACGAGCCCCTTCTTCGTGGCGAGCACCAGGTACGGCGCGACCTGGTAGTTCGGGATCTCGATCACCTGGGCGATCTGCTCGTCGGGCTGGAACGCCAGCAGGTTCGCGACGTGCTGTCCCTTGGCGATCCGGCTCGCCTCGGGCAGCTCGTACGCCTTCGCCCGGTACACCCGGCCCTTGTTCGTGAAGAACAGGATCCAGTCGTGCGTCGAGCACACGAAGAAGTGGCTGACGATGTCGTCCTGCCGCAGGGTGGCCCCGCTGACGCCCTTGCCGCCGCGGCGCTGGGAGCGGTACAGGTCGGTCTTGGTGCGCTTGGCGTACCCCGTCCGGGTAATCGTGACGACCACGTCCTCGCGCGCGATGAGGTCCTCGATCGAGACCTCGCCGTCGAACGGGACGATCCGGGTACGGCGGTCGTCACCCCACTTGGCGACGATCTCGCCGAGTTCGTCCGAGATGATCTTACGCTGCCGCTCGGGCTTGGCCAGGATGTCCTTCAGGTCAGCGATCTTGATTTCGATCTCGGCCAGCTCGTCGACCATCTTCTGGCGCTCGAGTGCGGCCAGTCGACGTAGCTGCATGTCGAGGATCGCGGTGGCCTGGATCTCGTCGATGTCGAGCAGCCGAATGAGGCCGGTCCGGGCCTCCTCGACCGTGGGCGAACGCCGGATCAGCGCGATGACCTCGTCGAGCTGATCGAGCGCCTTGACCAGGCCGCGCAGGATGTGCGCCCGCTCCTCGGCCTTGCGCAGGCGGTACGCCGTCCGGCGCTGGATGACCTCGATCTGGTGGGCGACGTAGTAGCGCACGAACTGGGCGAGGTTCAGCGTGCGCGGTACGCCGTCGACGAGCGCGAGCATGTTCGCGCCGAACGTCTCCTGCAGCTGGGTGTGCTTGTACAGGTTGTTCAGCACGACCTTGGCGACGGCGTCGCGTTTGAGCACGATGATCAGGCGCATGCCGGTACGGCCGCTGGACTGGTCCTGGATGTCGGCGATCCCGGTGAGCTTGCCTTCCTTGACCAATTCCGCGATGCGTTCGGCCAGGTTGTCCGGGTTGACCTGGTACGGCAACTCCGTCACGACCAGGCAGGCTCGGCCCCTTCGGTCCTCCTCGACCTCGATGACCGCCCGCATCCGGATCGAGCCGCGGCCGGTCCGGTACGCCTCTTCGATCGGCGTCGTGCCGACGATCAGGCCGTAGGTCGGGAAGTCCGGGCCCTTAACGATCTTGATGAGCTCGTCCAGAGTGGTCGCCTCGTCGGCTTCCGGGTGCGTCAGGCACCACTGCACGGCCGCGCCGATCTCCCGCAGGTTGTGCGGTGGGATCTTGGTGGCCATGCCGACCGCGATGCCCTCGGAGCCGTTGATCAACAGGTTGGGTACGCGCGACGGCAGAACCGTCGGCTCCTGCGCCCGACCGTCGTAGTTCGGGACGAAGTTGACCGTGTCCTCGTCGATGTCCCGCAGCATCTCCATCGCGAGCGGGTCGAGCCGGCATTCGGTGTACCTCATCGCCGCTTGAGGGTCGTTGCCGGGCGAGCCGAAGTTGCCGTTGCCGTCGATGAGCGGGTACCGCAGGGACCACGTCTGGGCCATCCGGACCAGGGCGTCGTAGATCGCCGAGTCACCGTGCGGGTGGAACTGACCCATCACGTCACCGACGACCCGGGAACACTTCACATACCCGCGGTCGGGCCGGTATCCGGAGTCGTACATCGCGTAAAGGATCTTGCGGTGTACGGGCTTGAGCCCGTCCCGCACGTCCGGCAGGGCCCGGCTCACGATGACGCTCATCGCGTAGTCGAGGTACGAGCGCTGCATCTCGACCTCGAGCCCGACCGGCTCGACCCGGCCGCGCAGGCCGTCGTTCGCCGCTGCGTCGTCGTCCGCGGCGGCGTCGATGCCGTCGACCGACTCGTCGTCGTCCGGAGTCGTCGGATCCGTCACTGGTCAACCTCACCCGTCATCGGGCGTCCTTGTGGACGCGCCTGTGGAAACCGTTCCAGGCTGTGGACAAGAAAGGTCCTAGATATCTAGGAAACGGACATCCTTCGCGTTCCGCTGGATGAACGAACGCCGGGCCTCGACGTCCTCCCCCATCAGCACGCTGAACAGCTCGTCCGCCGTTGCCGCATCGTCGAGCGAGACCTGCAGGAGCGTGCGGGTCCCGGGGTTCATCGTGGTCTCCCACAGCTCCGGGTAGTTCATCTCGCCCAGACCCTTGAACCGCTGGATGTCGTCCGGCTTCGCATTCGGCCGCTTCTCCTGCCGCAGCGCGATCAGCCCGTCCCGTTCCCGGTCGGAGTACGCGTACTGCGCGTCGTCGCCCTTCTTGTTCCACTTGATCTTGAACAGAGGCGGCTGGGCCAGGTACACGTGCCCGAGCTCGACGAGCGGCCGCATGAAGCGGAAGAGCAGCGTCAACAGCAGGGTGCGGATGTGCTGACCGTCGACGTCCGCGTCGGCCATCAACACGATCTTGTGGTACCGCAGCTTCTCGATGTCGAACTCGTCGTGGATGCCGGTACCCAGGGCCGTGATCAACGCCTGGACCTCGTTGTTCTTGAGGACCCGGTCGATCCGCGCCTTCTCGACGTTGAGGATCTTGCCGCGGATCGGCAGGATCGCCTGGAACATCGGATCCCGGCCCTGCTTGGCCGAGCCGCCAGCGGAGTCACCCTCGACGATGAACAGTTCGGAGACCCGGGGATCGGTCGACTGGCAGTCGGACAGCTTGCCCGGCATCGAGCCGGACTCGAGCAGCGACTTGCGCCGGGCCAGCTTGCGCGCCTGAGCGGCAGCCATGCGGGCGCGGGCGGCGGCGTTCGCCTTGGTGATGACGATCTTCGCCTCGGCGGGGTTGCGCTCGAGCCAGTCCGCCAGCCATTCGTTGCAGACCTTCTGTACGAAGCTCTTCACCTCGGTGTTGCCGAGCTTGGTCTTCGTCTGCCCCTCGAACTGCGGGTTCGCCAGCTTGACCGACAGGATCGCGGCGAGCCCTTCCCGGATGTCCTCACCGGTCAGCTTCTCGTCACCCTTGAGGAACTTCTTGTCGGCGCCGTACTTGTTGACGACCGAGGTGAGCGCCGCGCGGAAGCCCTCTTCGTGGGTACCGCCCTCGTGGGTGTTGATCGTGTTGGCGAACGTGTAGACCGACTCGCCGTACGACTGGTTCCACTGCATGGCCACCTCGACGGCCATGGCCTCGCCGTCGGCGCTGAACTCCACCACAGACTTGTGGATGGGCTCCTTGGTCTGGTTGAGGTGCCGGACGAAGTCCGCGATGCCGCCTTTGTACAGGAATGTCACCTCGCGGAACTTTCCGTCCTCCTCCGGCTTGCGTTCGTCCCGCAGGTGGATGGTCAGACCGCGGTTGAGGAAGGCCATCTCCTGCAGCCGCCGGTAGATCGTCTCGAACGAGAACTCGGTGGTCTCGAAGACCTTGGGGTCGGGCCAGAACGCCACGCTGGAACCCGTGCGCCGGGTCGGCTCACCCTTCTCCAACGGCGTGGGCTTGGCGAAGTGGTACTGCTGCCGCCAGACGAACCCGTCCTTGTGGATCACGATCTCCATGCGGGTCGACAGCGCGTTCACGACCGAGACGCCGACGCCGTGCAGGCCGCCCGAGACCGCGTACGCCTTGCCGTCGAACTTCCCACCCGCGTGCAGCTCGGTCAGCGCCACCTCGACACCCGGCTTCTTCAGTTCCGGGTGGATATCCACAGGAATACCGCGGCCGTTGTCGGTGACCCGCACGCCGCCATCAGCCATCAGGACGGCCTCGATCGTGTCGCAGTAGCCGGCGAGGGCCTCGTCCACCGCGTTGTCCACAACCTCCCAGACGAGCTGGTGCAGACCTCGTTCGCCGGTCGAGCCGATGTACATACCGGGCCGCTTGCGAACCGGTTCGAGACCCTTGAGATGGGTCAGCGACCGGGCGGTGTAGTCCCCTTGCTGCTGCTTCGGTGTGGCCACCCTGCGTCCTCTCCCCACACCGTCCCGCTCGAGTAGCGGGCCGGCGCGGCGCGGCGGGGACCCATCACGGCGGTCGGGCACGCTCGACCTTGGCACCGGGCGAGGGAATCCAACCGGTGGGAGCCGGGCGTGTCGACCGCCGCGGTGCACCCCGCGGTCATGATCGGCATTCGTTCTGTACGGTGGTCGCCGGAGCGGACCGCCGTACTCATCAGATCCTACTGTGTCAGCCCGACAGAACCGTGGTACGGCACCCCTGAGACCTTCACAGCCGCTCGAACGGGCCCGTCCGCGATTCCCCCCACGCACCCACCTCTGTCGAGCTGAGCGGCGGGCGCGTAGACGACGCCGCTGGCCCAATCCTCCACGCGCGCGAATTACCGTCTCGGGGGGTCGCGCGGAATGGCCCGCGTGCCGTACTTTGTCCGCGCCGAAAGAAGGTGTCGCGCCGACGTCGAAAGGTGTGCCGATGGGCCTGGACAACGTCGCCGTGCAATGGCCTCGGACCGGCCGTTTCTACGATCCGGTCGCACCCGCGGCATTCGTGGACTTCGCCGACATGGCAGACGAGCCCAAGGTACCCGCGCCGGCCGCCGCGCTCGCCGGTCACATCGCCAAGACCGGGGTGGTCCGCGCGACCGCCTACACCGAGCTCGTCGACCTCATGCTCGGTCTGTCCGGCGTGCTCTACGCCACGGACGCGGCGGCCGAGGACGAGGACCCGGTCATCGACCCGGAGGGCTGCGCCTGGATCGCCGGCGGGTTGGAGCGGTTCGTGGCGGGTCACCGCGTGCTCGGCGAAGAGGTCACCTTCGACACGGTCAGCGCCGTTCTGCGGCGGGCGTTGGCCGGCAACCGGCTCGCCGATCAGCAGCTGCGCTGGCTGGACAGCCGTCTGGAATCGCTGCACGAGGACTCCGGCGAGCCTCCCCAGTGGAGCTTCACCCTGACCGAGCTGGACGTGCTGGCCAGGTTCTACCGGCGGTGCGCCGACCGAGGCTTCGCGATCTACGCAGACTTCTGAGATTCTGGCGCCGGCGGCGCTAGCCATACGTGTCGCGGGGTCCGCGGCCGCGGACCCGCCGTGGGCCATGCGTCCACGACGGCGCCGACGGCCCGTGGATGTGCAGCTTCGTCACGACGTTGTGGCCCACCTCACGCCCGATCCGCGCGAGCAGCGACGCGGTCATGAACCGCAGCTGGGTCGCCCACGCCGTCGACTCGGCCTCCACCGTCAGGACGCCTTCGGTGAGCGTGACCGGGCGGCAGTGGGTGGCTATCTCCGGACCGACCACCTTCTCCCACGAGCCGAACACCGTGGCCTCTGCGGCCGGCTGCTGCCAACCGCGCGTCTTGACCAGCTTCGCGAGGACGGCGCCGAACAGCTGCGGGTCGCGGGAGTCGGGGCCAGGCCCCGACCACCCACGCGACCGTCCGCCCGTCGCCCGCTGGACCGCGGACCGTCGCTTCGGCGGTACGCGTTTCGCCTTCGCCGCATCGAGTACCGCGCGGGCCAGCTCGGGTCCGGCCAACTCCTCATCCGACACGGCGCACCTCTCCTTCGCTCACTTCGTAGCGTGCCCCAAGCAGCGCCACCGGTACGTCAGCCTCGACGGCGCACGTCACCAACAGTTGGCTCGCGCCACCCACCAGCGCGGCGAGCCGGTCCCGGCGCCCGGTGTCGAGTTCGGCGAACACGTCGTCGAGCACGAGTACCGGTTCGATGCCCTCGGCGCGCAGCAAGTCGTACGCGCCGAGCCGCAGCGCGAGCGCGTACGACCACGACTCGCCGTGACTCGCGTAGCCGCGGGCCGGCAGCTCGCCAAGGCGCAGTTCCAGGTCGTCGCGGTGCGGACCGACGAGCGTGACCCCACGGTCTACTTCGGACGGACGTGCCTCGCGCAGAGCGGCGGCGAGTGCCTCCTCCAGCGCAGCCCGATCCCCCGCCGCGTCGGTACCGAGTCCGGACCGGTACGCGATCGTGGCTCCGCCGCCCCCGGCGACGGCCGTGTACGCCTTTGCCACGTGCGGGGCCAGTGTGGCCACCAGATCCAGCCGGCCGGCCAGCAGCTCCGCCCCGTGCCGGGCCAGATGCAGGTCCCAGACGTCCAGAGTGGACAGATCGCCACCGCCACCGCTCACCTTGCGGGTCAGGTACGCCGTGCGCAGGAGCGCGTTGCGCTGCTTGAGGACCCGGTCGTAGTCGGCGCGCACGCCGCCGTACCGCGGCTGCCGGGCTACCAGCACGTCGTCCAGGTAGCGGCGACGCTCGGCCGGATCCCCGCGTACCAACGAGAGGTCCTCGGGGGCGAACAGCACCAGCCGCAGCGCACCCAGGATGTCCCGCGCCCGACGGGCCGGCGCGCGGCCCAGCCTCGCCTTGTTCGCCTTGCCCGGCGTGATGGACAGCTCGACGAGCAGCTCCCGTTCGTCGTGGACTACCAAAGTCCGGACGATCGCCGTAGCGGCTCCGGACCGGACCAGCGGGGCGTCGGTACCGACCCGGTGCGACGACAGGGTCGCGACGTAACCGAGTGCCTCCACGAGGTTCGTCTTGCCCACGCCGTTCTGCCCGACGAGCACGTTCGCACCCGGTGCGAACTCGACGCTGGCCGCGGCGTACGACCGGAAGTCGACGAGTTCCAGCTGCCGGACGTACAGGGCTCAGTCCTTCTTGACGGCGTGCCCGCCGAAGCCGGCGCGCAGGGCCGCGACCGCCTTCATCGCGGGCGAGTCGTCCTGCCGCGACGCGAACCGGGCGAACAGCGAGGCCGCGATGACGTTCATCGGTACCGCGAGCCGGATCGCCTCCTCGACCGTCCAGCGCCCCTCACCGGTGTCGTCGGCGTAGCCACGCAGCCCGGCCAGTTCGGGATCGGCGTCCAGCGCCTGGTCGAGCAGGTCCAGCAGCCACGATCGGATGACCGTGCCCTCGCGCCACGACTTGACGACGCCGGGCACGTTCGTCACGAGTTCGGCCGCTGCCAGCAGCTCGTAGCCCTCGGCGTACGCGTGCATGAGCCCGTACTCGATGCCGTTGTGCACCATCTTCGCGTAGTGCCCGGCACCGACCTCGCCGGCGTGCACGAAGCCGAACTCGCCGGCCGGCTTGAGCGCGTCGAAGATGGGCATGCAGCGGCCGACGTTCTCGTCGGAGCCGCCGACCATCAGCGCGTAGCCGGCCTCGAGCCCCCATACGCCGCCGGAGACGCCGACGTCGAGGTACCCGATGCCCTTGCCCGCCAGCCGTTCCGCGCGCGGGCCGTCGTCGCTGAATCGCGAGTTGCCCCCGTCGATCACGATGTCATCGGACTCGAGCAGGCCGGCCAATTCGTCCACAGTGGACTCTGTGACGCCGGCGGGCACCATCACCCACACCACCCGGGGGGCCGACAGCGCGGCCACCATGTCGGCGAGCGTGCCGGCGTCGGAGATCTCCGGATTGCGGTCGTAGCCGACCACCTCGTGACCTGCCCGCCGCAGCCGCTCCCGCATGTTGCCCCCCATGCGGCCGAGGCCGACCAACCCGAGCTGCATCCTCAGCGTCCGAGCCGCATGGGCATGGTCAGGTAGCGGTACCCCTCGATGATTTCGCCGTCGTCGCCGGCCGGCGCCAACAGGGCCGGCTTGCTCGGGTCCACCATGGACAGTACGGCGACCGGACCGTCGAGCGCGGCCAAACCGTCGAGCAGGTACTGCGGGTTGAACGCCACCGTCAGCGGATCGCCGGTGAACGTCGCCTCCATGGCCTCGCTGGCGCGCGCTTCCTCGGTCCCCCCGGCCTCCACGATGAGACCCTCGTCGCCGAACGTCAGCCGGATCGGGGTGGCCCGTTCGGCCACGAGTGCGACCCGGCGGACCACCTCGGTCAACGCGGCCACGTTGATGCGGGCCTGCGCGGTGTGCGTATCCGGCAGCAGCGAACGGACCTTCGGCAGGTCGCCGTCGAGGAGGCGGCTGGTCGTCCGGCGGGTACCGGCGGAGAACCCGATCATTCCCTCACCGACCCCGCCACGGGCGAGCGCGATCGTCACCTCGCCGCCGAGCGGGCCGAGCGTCTTCGCGGTGTCCGCGAGGGTCCTGGCCGGTACGAGTGCGTGCGCGCTGCCACCCTCGTCCTGCGGCCGCCATTGAATCTCGCGGAGCGCCAGCCGGTACCGGTCCGTGGCGAGCAGGCTCAGCGTCGACCCTTCGAGCTCCATCCGCACGCCGGTCAGCATGGGCAGCGTGTCGTCACGGCCGGCCGCGATCGCGACCTGGGCGACCGCGGAGGCGAACACAGCCGCGTCGACCGTGCCGGCGGTGGCGGGCATGTCCGGCAACGTCGGGTAGTCCTCGACCGGCATCGTCGGCAGGGTGAAACGCGCGCTGCCGCAGACCAGTTCCACGTGCGCGCCCACGGCCGCGATGTCCACCGGCTTGGCCGGCAACGC
>Ga0075430_100004899_pt1 | contig 11255 bp, 2 predicted proteins | sample RhiMetdeltSRZDD4_FD_75294 | JGI IMG/M metagenome (GOLD analysis project Ga0075430, IMG submission 75294) | Populus rhizosphere microbial communities from Tennessee, USA - Rhizosphere MetaG P. deltoides SRZDD4 | ecosystem: Host-associated > Plants > Roots > Rhizosphere > Soil | place: USA... | reverse complement strand
CACGATGAGCCTCTCTCGACCTACGACGCCGCCGTGGGCAGGCTCGAGGGGACGCGCGTCAGCGAGCCATCGAGACGGTACTTCTGGATCGCGGAGGGGATCGCCGCCCTGCGGCTCGTCGCAGGCTCCGCGGACCTCATCGTGACCGTCTACACGCGGCCCGAGCCCCTGCCGCGCCATGTGCGAGTGCCCGAGGACTACCTCGCCTTCGAGAAGGGCGATGACGGGCTCCGCAACTGGTTCCTCGTTCGGCCCAGGAACTACGCGCAGTGCCTGAAGGAGGACGGCGAGGCGCTGGTGCGCGTGGCCGAGCGCCCGCCTCTCTACTCCGAGGAGCTCCTGCGCGGCGACTTTCGCATGTCGATCCAGGAGCCCCAGGGAGCCGCGAGAGGCTGGAAGATCCTCACACCCGCGCGCGATCCGGCGGACAGGGCGCGCCGCTTCTCGCCGGCACTCTTCGCGCCGCTCACCGAGGAAGGGTCCGACAAGCTCCTCGTGGCGGGGAGCCCGGGAGAGGCGAGGGTCTCTCCGCGGTTGATCGTCCTCAAGGGAAGCGAGGACCCCGCGCGGGTCGAGCTCCTCGTCGATGGCGCCGTCCACTTCACCGGCTCGTGCGCGAGCCGATCGTCGGAGATGAGGCCGCCTCCGATTCCCGTGGGCTGGCGAGGGATCTCCGCGCGATGCACGGAGCCGTGCGAGGTGTACCTGAACCACGTGGCCGAGCCCTCGGACCCCTGCCGCGTGGAGAGGATCGTGCACCAGCTCGAGGGGAGAGGCCTCCTCTACAGGATCGTCAAGGAAACGGAGGGGAAGCTCACCCTCGTCGCGCGGGCGTTCCTTCCCACGGCCGCAGCCGGGCGGGTGAAGATACGGTCGCACGTCCGCGGAGGCTCGCGCTGGGGCGGAGTGCCCGTCGCGACCTGGACCTTCCTCTCGAACATCTACGACCTGAGGGGCGCGGACAGCTCGCGGTGGCCGGTCCTCTCGACGGACGAGGCATCCCTCGCGGGCGGCCAGACCTTCTTCGTCACCCTCGGGCACGACCTCCGCCCCGGCACCTACGAGCTCCTCTTCTTCCTCGAGGAGGGTCCGGGCTGCTGGCTCCAGCTCGTGAAGGTCGTTTCCGGCGACCTGGACCCGAGACGCTTCTTCATGGAGGAAGTCGAGGCCGACCCGGAGGCCGTGGATGGCTGATCCCCCGATCCTCCTGGTCGCCCTCCTCATGGGTTGCGACGGCGCGCGGCATGCGCGGGATGGCGCGGACGGGCTCGCGGCCGCCCGCAGGGAATCGCGCGCCGCCGTCTACGAGCCGCCGTCGCGGCGGGACCTCGATGGAGCCTCGCGGCTCTTCGAGGCCATCCTCGCTCCGTGCCCCGACCTCGGGCACGCGAGGGCGCTGGCGGCGGTTCTCGAGCTCGAGGTCATCGAGATCCGCACGGGTGGAGAAACCATCGTGATGGTCCGGGAGGCACCCGGAGCGCGACGCGGCCGGGGCTTCTTCGCCTTTCGGATAGGGCGAAGGCGGCCCGTGGCCATCGAGGCTCCGCACTCCTTCAGCGACCGGTACACGGGGCCCATCGCGGAAAAGCTCTTCGTCGAGAGCAGGGCCGCCGCCGCGGCGTGGAACACGGCATCGCGCTCGGCTGGATCGCATAAGGAAGAAGAAGAAGACCGGGAGCGGGAGAGGGAGCGGGAGAGGGAGGGGGGACAAGACGAATCTGCGGACCTGGCCCATCTCCCCGAGAGCTTCTTCCAGGAGTTCACCCGGGCTTTCGCGCGCGCTCACGCCGGCGGCATCGTGCTCCAGCTCCACGGATTCGATGCAGAAGTCAGGGGTGCGGATGGTCCCTGCGCGATCCTGAGCGATGCGACGCGGACCCCGGAGAGCTGGGTGGCGACCGCGGCCGGCTGCCTCGGCGATGCTTTCGACAGGAGGACGGCCCTCTACCCCCGCGATGCGGGCGAGCTCGGCGGGACCTCCAACGCCCAGGCGAAGCTCCTCCGCGCGCTGGGCTCGAAGTCCTTTCTCCACCTCGAGCTCTCGCTCGACGTCCGCGCGGATCTCGCGAAGGACGCCTCGCTCCGGAGGCGGCTCCTCCTCTGCATCCCGGAGAAGGTCCCGTGAGCCGCCGCGTCGCCTCCTCCATCGCCGCGCTCCTCGCCATCCTGGCCCCAAGGGGCGCCGCTCCCGCCGCCGAGCGCCCGATCGTCCTCGCGAAGCCCGCCGCCATCGATGCGTCCGGCGCGCGGCTTCGCTGGGATGCCGTGGAAGGCCCCCCCTTCTGGGTCTCGGGGCCGAGACCCGGCTTCGCCCCCGGCTGGGGTCCCCATGCCATCCGCCTCGAGCCCGGGGAAAGGGTGACGCTCCTCGTCCCCGGGAGCTCGATCCTCCGCATCCATGCCCGCAAGGGGGAGAGGGCCGCCGACCTCGAGGCCTGGACGTTCGATGGCTTCGGTCTCGAGACCGAGGTTCCCATCCTGAGGTCTTCGGATCCGCATGCGTTCTTCGTCAGTACGGGAAGTCTTACCCCGCGCCGGGTGGCGCTCGAGCTCCCCGGACCTCCATCGCCACGAGGTCCGTCTCGGGAGGGGGAGGGGGAGCGGGAGAGCGAGTGGGCAAGGGCGGCGAGGGAGGGCCTGGAGATCTCTCTCTTCCTTTCGAGGATTGTGGCCTACCCGACCGCCTCGCTCCACAGGACGCTTCTCGACCTCCCCGGAGAGCCGGTCGGCGTCTCGTCGTCATCCATCTTCCCCGGCGAGCGCCACTGGAGAGTGGAAGGCTCGAGCCTCGCCCCCTTCGTCATCGAAGGACCGGCGCGGCTCGCCCTGGTGACGAGGTTCGAGGCTCAGCGAGGCGAGCCCGCCGCTGTCCAGGGGTACAGGCTCCGCGTCATCGTCAATGGGGCCGAGCGGCTCTTCGATTTCGAGACCGGGATCGATCCGGCGGAGGAGGAGCTCGTGGACGGAACGCCGGCTCTCCTCGGGAACCGGCGCACGGCGTGGTTCGAGGTGCCCGGAGGTGAGCACCGGGTCTCCCTCCGCTCGTCGGCGCCGCTCCTCGTCCGGCTCCTCCGCGCATCCGAGAAGGACACGCTTCTCGCGACCCTTCCCGGAGAGGATGTCGTTCATGCAAGGCCTCCCACCGGGACCGGGACTCCGGCCCTGGAGGACTTCTTCGGCCGTGGCTCCCCGACACCGTCGCGCCTGAGCCGCGAGGATGCAAAGAGGGGAAGGGAAGTCACCGCGGAGACACGGAGGCACGGAGGGGAAAAGAGCGGGGAGGGGGAAGAAGACCGGGAGGGGGAGCGGGAGGGGGTAAAGGCCGTGAGAGAAGGCCTCGCCGATGCCGGGACGATCGCTCCGAGCCCGGCGGACATCGCGTCGCTCTTCCGGGACATCCGGAGGGCCGATAGCGCGCTCCTCGCCGCCATGTACTGCCGCGACCTCGCCCTGCGCGTGGCCCTGCCGCCGGAGACGAGAGCCTGCGCGATCGATGCCTTCCGTCGCCACACGAGGTACAGGAGCATCGCGCCCGCCGACAAGCCCGTACCTTCTTCGCAGTCGTTCTGCTGGTTCGTGGCGCGCCGGCTCGCGATGCCCGGGGATGATGTGGAGAGCTCCGTTCTCGAGGAGCACCTTGGCGAGGCGCTCGATGGCTTCTCGCCGGGCTTCTTCATCGATCTGCCGCCGGACCGCGAGTCCTCTCTCCTCTACCGTATCCCCGAGCGCTTCGCTCCGTCCATCCTCCGCGTCGCCGTCGACACGTCGCGTCCCGGAGACCGCTGCGATCTCCTCGTCGAGATCGACGACGGCCCCCCCTCGCGGCTCCGCTTCGATCCCGCGCGCGCGGCCCCGAGGGATGCGGCGGCCCCGCTCCGGGCGGACGCGGCGCTCGCGGCCCTCCGCGAGCTCTTCCCGCGCTTCGCCCCGTCCACGTTCTCCGGCCCGTTCGGCGCCTTCCGGACCCCGGCCCCCATTGTGGAGGTCACGACCGCCGAGATCCCGCTGCCGCGCGAGGCGACCCGGATCCGCGTCTGGAGCGACGGGCCCGGGGCGCCCTCGCGGGCTGCTCTCCAGTACCTCACGGAGGAGCCGCGCGCGGCCACGGACGCCGAGCGAACCGCCGCGCTCCGCGCGCTCCGGCTCGAGGATCCCGGCTCGAGCCCGCTCCGGACCGCCCTCGATGCATGGTCCCGCGCGGACGGGCCGCCCCGCGGCGAGGCTGCGTCGGATGGGGAAGAGCCTCTGCGCGAGCTGCTGACCGGCTACGCGCCGCTCTTCCGGCTCCTCGGCGAGGCGAGGGACGGCTTCGTGAGGGGCTCGAGCCCGCCGCGTGGTGCCGATGACATCGCGCGGAACGGCGCCGAGAACACCGCGCCGAAGGCTGCCGAGAATACCGCGCCGAAGGGCGCGGCGGCGGCCGGAGCCGTCGAGGCCCTCGAGGAGAGCAGCGACTGGCTGCCCGCGCTCGAGGCGAGGGCGCTCGCGCTCGATGCGCGCTCCCCGGACGACCGTCGCGCGGCGCGGCTCGGCGTGATCCGGGCGCTCGAGGGTCTCGGCGAGCGATTCCTGGCCGGAGCGCAGCTCCGGGGGACCTCGCTCGAGGCGAGGGACGAGAAGCTCCGCCACGAAGTCTTCGACCTTCTCCTCGAGCACGAGCGCGAGTCCGATGATCCCGGCGATGTCATCGGCCCGCTCGCATGGGCGGCTCTCGACCACGAGGACCCCGAGGTGCTCCGACGCCTCGCGGAGGCCCTCGCGGATGATGGCGCGCGCGAGATGGCGCTCGTCCTGGCGGGGGGACTCCCACTCGAGGAGCGGCCCCTCGAGGTCATCCTCCGGGCCGCGGCGAGCCTGAGGCGCTGGTCCGTCTTCGATGGAGCCCTCGAGGCGTTGCCGGACCTCGAGGACTGGCACTACTGGAAGGGAGTCCGCGAGGCCTGCGCCTGGAATACCGACGCGGCCCTACGGAACCTCGCCTCCGGAGGATCCCGCGGGCGGGAGCTCGAGCGCGTGCTCCGGCGCGCGCTCGCCATTCGGGAAGGTCTCGCGAGCGATGATCCCGGACGGAGGGCGCGGTCCGTGCTGAGCTGGGAAGAATGGCAGGCGGTCTACCCCGGACCCCGTCGATGGGTCGAGGATCCGGCCCTCGTCCTCGACCACGCGGGCTTCGCCCCGTGCCGGAGCGTCGCGCGGCGCCTCCTCGAGCGCTTCTATCTCGCGCGCCCCTCGCGCCCGCTCGTCTTCGAGGCCGCGGGACCGGCCACGATCCGGATCGAGGCGCGCCCCATTCACCGTTCCGCCGGCGCCCGCGAGGGCTGGCTCGAGGTTCGCGAGGACGGGCTCCTCCGCGTGGTCCCGATCACCGCGAACGTCCCCGCTCCGGGGATCGAGGTCTCCGGCATCGATGGCGCGCGGCCGGGGCGAAAGGTGATCGCCGATGTGAGGATCGGCGCCGGAGTCCGCCGTCTCGAGGTCCTCGCGCCCGGGATGGACCTCCTCGCGCGCGTCCTCGTCGAGGAGCCCGAGATCGTGACGGGCATCCTCCCCCCTCTCTCGCCCTTCACGCTCCGCCAGGCGCTCCGGAAGAGCGGCGGGGACCCGCTCTCGGGCCGGGACGCGGCCGGCAGCGCCGTCCTCGTCCGCGCGGACGGCGCCGCGGCCGGGGTCCCGCTCGTGCCGCTCGATGCGCTCGATGCCCCGGCGCCGTGGCGCCGCGGCGACATGGAGCCGGTCCTCGCCGCGCGCATGGCGCTCCGGGGGGGCGGGGATCCTGCCGACCCCGGGCTGCGCGCCGGCCTCGAGGAGATCGCGAGCGGCAGGAGCCCGGGCGTGCGCGCGGAGGAGGCGCTCCTCGCCAGGGCGCGGCTGGGCGTGGATCCGGACCCCCTGTCGTTGCCCGGTCTTCCCGTCGCGGTCCTCGAGGCCGCGCTCCTCGCGAAGGGAAGGGCATCCGACATCATCCGGATGCCCGCCGGGCCTGTGCCGCAGGACCTGCGCCGCAGGCTGGCCATCCTCACGCATATCGCCGAGAGCGACGAGGCGCTTCGAAGGACCGCGCGCGCGGCGGGGGAGTCGACCTATCGCAGGCATCACCGAGTCCCCGGGATCGGCGGGCTCTTCCTCCGGCTCGTGCGCGGCACGGACTGGATGCCCATCGCCTCCGTGCGGGACAGCGCGGGCATGCGCCGCGTGGACGTACCTCCGTCATCTCCCGAGGCCCCCGAGCTCCGCGTGCGGAAGGCCCTGCTTTCCCCGTTCCGGGCAGACGAGCGCCTGGTCGCGGGAGGGAACCGGCTCGGGCTCTCCCTCGCGACGGGAAGGCCCATCGTCCTCGAGATCGAGCTCAGGCTCGACACGGTGGAGTTCCTCCCTCGCGAGTCGGTCGCGGCCCTCTACCAGCTCGACGACGGCGAGCCTCGCGAGGTGCGGCTCGGTCCGGAGCAGGACTCGCGCAAGGTCGAGCTCCTCGTCCCCGAGGGCGACCACGCGGTGAGGCTCTGGATCGAGGAGCCCGTCGCGAATCACTTCCTCCGCGTGCGGGTGCGGGAGGTCTCCCCGGCGCCCCCTCGAGGAGAAGGCGAAACGGCGAAGGGCGGTGCGGGCGAGCCCGCCTGGAGCGAGGCCGGCGAGAAGAGGCTCTACTTCCTCGCCACGCGGGAGAGGCCCGTCCGCGCGGTCATCGAGGGTCCGGCATGGATCCGCGCGGACGAGCTGCGGGACGGCTCCACGTACACGACGTACCGGGAGGTGCCCGAGGGCTTCCACGAGCTCTCCTTCCTGCCGGCCGAGGGGAGGGACGAGGGGCTCTTCCGGATCTTCGAGCGCGCCGAGACGGGTCCCGAGAAGGCGCCGCGGCCCGTGGAGCCCCGGGAGCCGATCCCCGCCGTGGAGGCGCCGCTCGCCGCTCTCGAGGAGCGATCGGAGCCTCCGGGGATCCTGGTCTCGGATGCGTTCCATCTCGGAGGCCACGAGGACGGGACGCTTTCCCTCGAGCTCGCCGGCCGTCGCGTGAGGCTCTTCGACGAGGACGAGGGATCGCCCGGCGCGAACCAGTACCTCCAGCTCGAGGGAGCGCACCGTCTCTTCGACGAGCTCTCCTCCACGTGGTTCGAGACCGCCCTCCTCGCGCGGGCTCACGAGCGAGGAGGTCCCGCGCTCGGCATCCGCGAGGAGATTCTGCACGAGCCACGCTGGTTTCCGGCGGCGCTGCGACTCGCGGCGACGGGCTTCATCCAGTGGCCCGATGGCGGCTCCGCGGAGTTCGACGGCCCCGCCGAGACCTCCGCGACCCTCCGCGGGTCCATGAGCCGGCGCTTCGGGCTGGGGCTCACCGCGTATCACATGCCCTCGGTCGCGCTCTTCGGTCGCGTCCTCAGCCTCGAGGATTCGGATGACTACAGGCCGGGCGACATCGACCCCGATGTCTTCACGGAGTACAAGAACGACCACCGCCACGGCCTCGTCCTTTCGGAATCGGCTGGCTGGCGGCCCTGGCTCGACTCCGAGCTCTGGATCCGGGGCTCTGTGACCTCGAACGAGGACATGAACCCGCTGGACCCGGATCACGTCACCGGGGTCGTGGGATGGAAGCAGTACTGGGAGGGATTCCAGCTCGATGTCCACTTCCAGGCGACGGAGTTCTTCGAGGACTCCGACCGGAGCGACCAGAGGCTGAGGCAGGCCATCGGCTTCGCAGTCTACACCGACCTCTGGGCGTCCCCGTCGGACAGGCTCGAGGCAGGCTGCGAGATCCTCCAGGACCTCACCGAGGGGGAGACCTCCGGCCAGGTGTTCCTCGCGTGGCACTGGAGCCGCGGGCGGGGGTACAGGGACTTCCGTCCTGGAGCCATCGACTTCTCTCCGCTTCGCGCGGCGCGGATCCCCCTCGACCGGGAAAACCGCATCGAGGAGGTCCGGTGATGCGGAAAGCGATGGAGGAGGCGATCGCCTCCGGCCTCAACGAGTACGAGCGGAAGCTCGACCGCAGGCTCGTGGAGGAGCTCGTGGAGAGCGCCATCCGCGTCGAGGAGGGGAGAGACCAGGAGGCCCTCGATCCGGAGCCCCCCTCGCCGGGATCGTCCGACGCCGCGCCGCTCCTGCCGCCCCCCGTGCTCCGGAGGCTCTTCGAGTCCATCCGGCGCCTCGTCGATGACGAGCTCGAGTCCGTGTTCTCGCTCCGGAAGCGCTTCGCCGATTACGCCAAGGCGTACTCGCGGGCCTCCGGGATGGAGGAGAAGGAGCGGCGGATCCTCGACTTCGCGCGGGACCTCGGCGCCACGAGGCTCGAGCTCCGCGAGGACCGGAAGGCGTTCTCGCGCTGGTTCGGCCACGACGCGATCTCCGAGAGGTGCTCGCGGAAGATCTTCCTCACCGAGAGGAAGATGAGCTTCCACCTCGAGCGCCTCGGCGCCATCGCGAGGCAGGTCCTCGAGAGCCAGCCGCCCGGATCGGACCTGCGGGAGACCTGGAGCGCCCTCGATCTCGAGTCGACGCTGAAGGCCTTCTTCGCCTACGACGGCGACAGCCGCGTCTCGATCTCCGCGTTCCGCTCGCTCTCGCGCGCGCTGCGCGCGCTGCCCGCGAAGATCCAGGAGCGCAGCGTCGACGAGAGGACGCTCCAGTTCATCTACCGCTCGGCCATGCATCCCCGGCTCGAGGTCTGGCTCCAGTGCGAGGCGTTGAGCTTGCTCGAGACCCTTTCGCCCGAGTCGCTGCTCAAGGTGCTCGCCCAGCGCCTCGGGAAGCCGGGAGGCGGAGACGATGTGTTCGTGCGAAAGCACGCGGTGAAGATCCTCGGAGCCCACCTCGCGGAGCACCCCGCTCTCGTCGAGCTCCTGCCCGTTGTCGCGGCCGACCCGAGCCCCTTCGTCCGGCAGGGGCTCGGCGCGGCCCTGGAGAAGGCTCCCGCCGGGATCACGGCCGAGTGGCTCCGGGCGCTCGCCCTCCGCGACGAGTCGCCCCAGGTGCGCGCCGCGGCGCTCCTCGTCGCGCTCCGGGCGCTCGTGCGACGGGAGCTCGAGGAAACGGTGCTCGCGATGGTGGTGGAGTCGCTCGGAGCGGAAACGGACTCCTTCGTCCTCAGGGTGGGGGCCCACGTCGCCGCCGAGGGCGCCGTCGATCTCGCGGAGCGCGGATCCCCGTTCCTCGCATCGTGGAGGGATGGCGTCGTCCCCGCGCTCGAGAAGCTCCACACGGGTGCGGCGCTTCTCCCCGTGCGGCGGTGGGCCGCCGGCGCTCGCGAGAGGATCTGGTGCGAGTGCGACGCCGCCGCCCGGGCCATCAAGGCAGGCCTCGAATCGCGGCTCGCGGGCCTTCTCCCGGGGAAGTCCCGGGTGCTCCCGGTGGGGTCTCTCGGGGACGACGAGGAGAGTGCGGGGAGGGTGCTCTCGGTTCTCGGGCAAACGGACTACGGCTTCGATGTGGAGGTCACGCCGAAGGGGCCGCGCATCACGAGGGGCCACGTCTTCGGCTTCCGGAGCTGGCGCTTCCTCCACGAGCTCAGGAACCCGTCGCCGGACAAGCGGCAGGCCTTCCAGCACACGATCGGGCGGAAGTTCCCCGGGGGGCTGCGGGCGCCATCGACGATCCTCTCCGAGCTCGCGGAGACGCGTGTCCCCGGCGAGCCCCTCTTCCTCGCGGAGGAGGGCGGATGGCGGCCCTACGTGCCCCTCCTCGACGAGGCGCTCTCCACGCTGACGCGGAGGACCTCCGCGGGGCCGGTCAAGATCTTCACGAGCGAGGGCGTCACGGAGCTCGCGCCGCCCCGGGGTCTTCGGCGCAGGCTGCGGGCCTTTCTCTCGATCACGAGCGGCTTCGCCGGCATCGCGAAGCTCCGGAACTGGAGGAGCCAGCTCCAGGAGAGCCCGTCGACCTATCTAAGGGCGCTGTCCGACCTCGGATACGAGGTGCGCTTCCGGCCGCACGAGCGCGGCGAGGAGCGAAGCTCGGTGGACTCCGCGGTCACCCGCTTCTTCCCCGCGGTGCTTCCCTGGCCGGGGACCGACGAGCTCTGGAGCCGCTTCCGCGACTACTTCGTTTCCGTCTACGACAACACGATCTTCGAGCTCGGCCTCTTCACGCTCGCGGCCTGCTCCCTCTTCGTGGGGCGACACATCTACGCGGGCGCCACCGTGAAGGCGTGGCGGAAGCGGATCCCGCTCGTCGTGGGCGGGTGGGGGACGCGCGGGAAGTCCGGGACGGAGCGACTCAAGGCGGCCCTCTTCAACGCGCTCGGATACGGGGTCGTGTCGAAGACGACCGGGTGCGAGGCCATGTTCCTCTACGCGCACGCGTTCGCGAAGACGCGCGAGATGTTCCTCTTCCGGTCCTACGACAAGGCGACGATCTGGGAGCAGAGGAACGTGATCCGCCTCGCGGAGCGGCTCGGCGCGGACGTCTTCCTCTGGGAGTGCATGGCGCTCACGCCGTCCTACGTCGAGGTGCTCCAGCATCACTGGGTCCGTGACGACCTCTCGACGATCACGAACACCTACCCCGACCACGAGGATCTCCAGGGTCCCGCTGGGATCGACATCCCGGACGTGATCGCGATCTTCATGCCGGGGAAGTCGAAGGCGGTGACGACCGAGGAGCAGATGCTCCCGATCCTGGTCGAGAAGGCGAAGAAGCTGAAGACGTCGCTTCGCTCGGTCTCCTGGATCGAGCCGGGCCTCATCGCGCCGGACATGCTGAAGCGCTTCCCGTACGACGAGCACCCGGCGAACATCGCCCTCGTCCTCGCGCTCTCGGAGGAGCTCGGGATCGACCGGGACTTCGCGATCAAGGAGATGGCGGACAGGGTGGTGCCGGACCTGGGGGTCCTGAAGACCTCGCCCATCGCCCGCGTGCGCGATCGCAGGCTCCAGTTCTCGAACGGCTGCTCCGCGAACGAGCGCCACGGCACCCTGAGCAACTGGATCCGCTGCGGCTTCAACGTGCAGGACCCCATCGCGGAGCCCGGCGTCTGGATCACCACGGTCGTGAACAACAGGGCCGACCGCGTGCCGCGCTCGCGCGTCTTCGCGCGCATCCTCGTCGAGGACATCTACGCCGACCGGCACTTCCTCATCGGAGGAAACCTGAACGGCCTCGTCGGGTACATACGGCAGTCCTGGGATGCGTACGCGCCCACGATCAGTCTCTGGCCCAAGGACTCGGCCGACAAGCCCGCGGCGGTGCTCCGCGAGATGGCGCGCAGGTTCCGGCAACCCATGGAGAGGGCCCACGTCTCGGCGAGGCTCATGGCCATGCTC
>Ga0075430_100004898_pt1 | contig 11257 bp, 8 predicted proteins | sample RhiMetdeltSRZDD4_FD_75294 | JGI IMG/M metagenome (GOLD analysis project Ga0075430, IMG submission 75294) | Populus rhizosphere microbial communities from Tennessee, USA - Rhizosphere MetaG P. deltoides SRZDD4 | ecosystem: Host-associated > Plants > Roots > Rhizosphere > Soil | place: USA... | reverse complement strand
CCCGGCTGCGGAACCCGAACTGCTGCGCCGGGACGATCACCAGGTCGAGCAGCTCGGCCAGGCGCAACGAGATGCCCACCGGGATCACGGTGTCGACGCTGACCGGGAGGTGGGGCCCGTGCTGCTCGGTCGAGCCGACCGACCAGATCGCGACCGCGCCGCGCTGCGCCGCGGCCTCGAGCTCCGGCCAGGTCATCTCCGCCATCAGCGGGCCGCTCATGCGCCGCCTCCCCGGGCGGGGACCGCCGCGGTGATCGCCGCCAGCACTCCGATCGGGTCGGTGGTCCAGCGGGTGACCGCGACAAGGTCGCGGTCGGGGTCGCACCAGACGACCTGCTCGCCGGTCCCGTGGGCGGCGAACCCGCGCGCCCCGGCGCCTGGGTAGAAGGCATCCTCGCCGGCCAACGCGCCGGGCGCTGCGCCGGCTACGCCGCTCCCGGCCGCGGGGTTGCGCCACCACATCAGGCCGTAGGCGGGGCGGGGCGGGGTCGGCGCGAGCATCACCCGGCACCAATCCTCGCTCAACAGCCGGGCGCCGTTCCAGTCGCCGCCGCGGAGGTGGAGGAGGCCGAAGCGGGCGAGCTCGACGGCGCTCAGCCAGAGACCGCCGCCCCAGTGGCTGCCGCCGGTGCTCACCTCGGCCTCGCTGCCGTCGGTCAGGGTCGTCCGCATCTGGCGCAGACCCTGCCAGCTCCAGCCCGGGGCGACCCCGATCGGCGCCAGCACCCGCTCGCCGAGCGTCGCCGCATTGCCGGCACCGCGCAGGTGGGTGAGCGCGAGCGAGCAGAGGTTGGTGCGGACGTCGTTGTAGGAGAAGTTCTGTCCGGGTGCCAGCGGCGCGTCGCTCCGACCCTGTTTGCCCTGTGGGTCGGCCCACCAGGGCAGGTCGAAGAGCACGCCGCGCCAGTCGCTGGTCTGGGTGAGCAGGTGGCGCCAGGTGATCCGGCGGGCGGTCTCGGGATCCTCGGGGACGCCGCCGCCGAAGCGCTCGCCGCCGAAGGCCGAGAGCGGCACGCGCTCGACCACCGGCTCGTCGAGGTCGCCGAGCAGGCCGTCGTCGAAGCTCAGCCCGGCGACCGTGGCGAGCGCCGACTTGGCGATCGAGAAGGCCATCTCGCGCCGGTCCGGGTCGCCCCAGCGGGCGATCTCGCGGCCGCCGACGAGGACCAGGCCGGAGGGGGCGCCGCGATCGATCGTCGCGCCCATCACGTGGGGCCAGGGCTCCTCGGCGAGGGTCTCCTCCAGCCAGGCGGACATCTCGCGCGGCAGCTCGGGCTCGCTGCCCGCCGCCAGGGCGACCGCCTCGGCGAGCAGCTTCGGGTCGGCGCCGACGCTTGCGGGCTCGGCCTCCTGGAACATCCCCTCGGCGAGCGTTGTATCCATTTTTGGCAGTGTAGTATCCACGCCACCGTGACGACGACCGCGTCCCTTCTCGAGCAGCCGTTTCTGGTCGGCGGCGAGTGGATCGCCCCCGAGGGGCGGAGCCGGTTCGACGTCGTCGACCCGGCCAGCGGCGAGCCGTTCGCCCGCGCCGTGCAGGCCGCGCCCGCCGACGTCGACGCGGCCGTCGCCGCCGCCACCGAGGCTCACGCCGACGGGCGCTGGCGCGGGCTCGCTCCGGAAGCGCGGACGCGGGCCCTGACCCGGGTGGCGGAGCTGATCGAGGAGCGGCTCGAGGACCTGGCGGTGCTCGAGACCCAGGACAACGGCAAGCCGATCGAGCGCTCCCGCTTCGACACCGGGATGAGCGCCCGCACCTTCCGTCACTTCGCCGGCGCCCCGACCCGGATCGAGGGCAAGACCGTCGCCGTCCCCGGGCACCACGTCTACACCGCCCGCGAGCCGGTCGGTGTCGCCGCCCTGATCCTGCCCTGGAACTTTCCGATCATGACCGGCGCCTTCAAGCTCGCACCGGCCCTGGCGGCCGGCTGCACGGTGATCGTCAAGCCGGCGGAGCAGACCCCGATGACGATGCTGCGGGTTGCCGCCATCTGCGAAGAGGCCGGGGTGCCGCCCGGCGTCGTCAACGTGCTGACCGGCGACGGCGAGGTCGGCGCGGCCCTGGTCTCCCACCCCGGCGTCAAGAAGGTCTCCTTCACCGGCTCGACCGAAGTCGGCCGCACGGTGATGGCGGCGGCGGCGCCGACGACCAAGCGGCTGACCCTGGAGCTGGGCGGGAAGAGCCCGAACATCGTCTTCGCCGACGCCGACCTCGACGCCGCGGTGATCACCGCGATGCGGGCTTCCTTCGGCCATTCGGGTCAGATGTGCACGGCGGGCAGCCGCCTGCTGGTCCAGCGCTCGATCCTCGACGAGATGCAGGAGCGGCTGGCGGTGGCGGTGCGCGCGGTCCCGGTCGGCAACGGGCTCGACGGGGGGATCACGGTCGGACCGCTGGTCTCCGAGGAGCAGCGCCGGCAGGTGCTGGGCTACATCGCGGCCGGCCGCGAGGAGGGGGCCGAGGTCCTGGTGGGCGGCGGCGTGCCCGACCGGCCCGGCTACTTCGTCGAGCCGACGATGTTCACCGGCGTCGACAACGCGATGCGGATCGCCCGCGAGGAGATCTTCGGCCCGGTCTTCGGGGTGATCGGCTTCGAGGATGAGGAGGAGGCGGTGGCGATCGCCAACGACACCTCCTACGGACTCGCCGCCGGCGTCTGGACCCGCGACGTCTCCCGCGCCCACCGGCTCGCCGCCGAGCTCGAAGCAGGGACAGTGTGGATCAACTCCTACAACGTCTTCGACCCCGCCCTCGGCTTCGGCGGCCGCGGCGACTCCGGCCTCGGGCGCGACCTCGGCGACGAGGCGCTGCACTCCTACACCGAGCCGAAGAGCGTCGTGGTGGCGCTCTAGGGCAGGCCGATGCCGATCCACACCGTTCTCGGCGAGCTCGACCCCGAGCTGCTCGGGCCGACCTCGATGCACGAGCACGTCTTCGCCGACCTGCGGCTCTGGGCCAAGAGCGGCGCCGACGGGGTCCCCTGGGAGGGGCCGATCGGGCCCGAGGCCCAGTACCACCTGCGCTGGAACGGGCTGCACACCCCGGAGAACCTGCGTCTCCACGACCCCGACGTCGCGGTCGCCGAGCTGGAGGCGGTGCGGGCCGCCGGCGGCGGCACGATCGTCGACCTGACCGTGACCGGGATGGGCCGGCGGACCGCCGACCTGGTCGAGGTCTCTCGTCGCAGCGGCGTCAACGTCGCGATCGGGTGCGGCTTTTACGTCGAGGAACTGCATCCGCCGGAGCTGGCGGCGATGGACATCGACGCGATCGCCTCGACGATCCTCGCCGAGCTCGAGCACGGGGTCGACGGGACCGGGGTGAAGCCGGCGATGATCGGCGAGATCGGCACCAACCATCCGCCGACCGAGACCGAGTGGCGGGTCGTGCGGGCGGCCGGCCGGGCCGGGGCCGAGTCCGGCGCGGCGGTCAACGTCCACCTCTCCTGGCGCGGCGCCGACGGGGTCGAGGTGGTCGAAGCCCTGCTCGCGGAGGGGATGCCGGCGGAGCGGATCGTGCTCAGCCACCTCGACGAGCGGATCGACCGCGGCTACCACGACGCGGTCGCCGCGACCGGCGCCGTGCTCGAGTTCGACACCTTCGGCAGCGAGTTCCTCTACAGCACCGAGAGCCGCGCCCGCAACCCCACCGACGTCGAGCGGCTGGCGGCGCTGGCGGAGCTGATCGGGGCCGGCTACGGTGATCGGATCGTGATCGGGTGCGACATCTGGACCCAGGCGAACCTGTTGCGCAACGGCGGCTGCGGCTACGAACACCTCTTCAGCCGCGTCGCCCCGGCGCTGCGCTGGGCCTGCGGCGCCGACGAGGCGACGCTCGAGGCGATCATGGTCGGCACGCCGCGGCGCCTGCTCGACCGGCCCTGAGTGACTGAGCCGGGTGCGGGCGTGAGCGGCGAGCCCCTCCATTTCTGGCCGGCGCGGCGGCTGCGCGACGCGATCGCCGCCGGCGAGCTCTCCGCGGTCGAGGTCCTGGAAGCCCACCTGGAGCGGATCGAGGCGGTCAACCCCGCGGTCAACGCGATCGTCACCCTGGTTCCGGAGCGGGCTCTGGGGGAGGCCGCCGCCGCCGACGCGCGCGCCGCCAGCGGTCGCCCGCTCGGTCTCCTGCACGGGTTGCCGGTCGCGGTCAAGGACCTGATGGACACGGCCGGGATCCGCACCACCTATGGCTCGCCGATCTACGCCGAGCACGTTCCGGAGGTCGACGCGCTGATCGTCCAGCGCCTGCGCGCCGCCGGCGCGATCGTGATCGGCAAGACCAACACGCCCGAGTTCGGTGCCGGCTCGCACACTTTCAACGAGGTCTTCGGCGCCACCCGCAATCCCTACGACCTCGGACGCAGCGCCGGTGGCAGCAGCGGCGGCGCGGCCGCTGCGCTGGCGGCGGGGATGGTGCCGATCGCCGACGGCTCCGACCTCGGCGGCAGCGTCCGCAACCCGGCCTCCTTCTGCAACGTGGTCGGGCTGCGACCGACCCGCGGGCGGATCGCCTCGACCCGCCCCGGCAACGCCTGGGACCCGATGTCGCTGCTCGGCCCGATGGCGCGCTCGGTCGACGACGCCGCCCTGTTGCTGGCGGCGCTCGCCGGTCCGGATCGGCGCGACCCGCTCGCCCCCGACGAGGACCCACTCCAGTTCGCCGCGCTGCCCCCGGTCGATCTCTCCGGAGCTCGGGTCGCCTGGAGCGCCGGCGTCGACGGGTTGCCGGTCGAGCCGGAGGTGACGGCGGCGCTGGCCCCGGCCCGGGCGGCGCTGGAAGCGCTGGGCGCCGCGGTCGAGGAGGTCGAGCCCGACCTCGCCGACGCCGACGAGGTCTTCGAGACCTTCCGCGCGCTCGGCTTCCTCGAGGGCCACGACGAGGACGTCGCCGCGCACCCGGACCTGGTCAAGCCCGAGGTGGTCGCGGACGTCGCCCGCGGTGCGGCGCTCAGCGCGCGCCAGATCAACCGCGCTGGGGCGTTGCGCACGGAGCTGTTCCGCCGCCTCGCCGCCTTCCTCGGCGAGTACGACCTGCTGGCGCTGCCGACGGTCCAGGTCGCGCCCTTTCCGGTCGAGTGGCGCTGGCCGCGGCGGGTCGCGGGGATGGAGATGGAGCGCTATTACACCTGGATGCGGTCCTGCACCCGGATCTCCTCGACGGCGATGCCGGCGCTCTCGATCCCGGCCGGCTTCACCGCGGACGGGCTGCCGGTCGGCCTGCAACTGGTCGGGAGCCACCGGGGCGAGCTGGACCTGCTCGCCCGCGCCGCCGCGCTCGAGGCCGTCCTCGACGCCGGCTCCCGCCGGCCGCTGCTCTAGCCGGGAACCTCAGTCAGCGCGGCGGCGTTGGCGCCGAGGATCGCCTCGCGCTGCTCGGCGCCGAGGCCGGGGAGCGCTTCCAGCTCGGCGACCGTGTCGGCCGGTTCGTACCAGGGGAAGTCGGAGCCGAGCAGGACCCGCTCGTGGCCGATCGCTTGGATCAGCGCCGTCAGCTCCTGCGGGGTCGGGGCGAGGGGCGCCCCCGCCCAGGCGATGATCTCCGAGAGGTCGAAGCGGACCTGCGGGTAGGCCGCGGCGAGGGCGGCGACCTCGCGCCAGGCGGCACCGCCGAGATGGGCCAGCACCAGGCGCAGCCGCGGATGGCGCTCCAGGACCGGGACGAACGCCGCCGGCAGCGACCAACCGGCGCCGTGGCGGTCGGGCCCACAGTGGCAGAGGACGGGCAGGCCGCGCTCGGAGCAGGCGGCCAGGGTCGGCTCCAGGGCCGGGTCGTCGGGATAGGTGCGCAGCCCGATCGGATGCAGCTTGAGGCCGCGGGCGCCGCCCTCGTCGGCGAGCTCGGCCAGGTGTGCGGCCGACTCCCGCGCGCTCAGCACGCCGGGATGGGTGGTGGGGAAGGGGAGCAGCGCCGGGTTCTCGGCGCCAACCCGGCAGAGCCAGCGGTTGTAGGCGCGCAGCTCCGCGGCGTGCTCGGCCTGGGGGGGAGCGGCCGGCCAGTTGCGCTGGGTCGGGAACGGCATTCCCGGCAGCTCGAAGCTGCCGAGCGCCCAGGCGCGGTCGATGCCGGCGACGGCCAGGGCCGCGAGCCCGTCCTCGACCGTGCCGGCCCGCTTGCCGCGGGCGACTCCCGGCCGCTCGCCATACTCGACGATCGGAAAATCGGCGACGGCGTTGCGGCCCTCCGCGGCACTGGGGTGGAGGTGCATGTGGGAGTCGATGCGCGGACTCACCAGTGGATCCTATTACTCGCAGATAGGATCCACTGGTGACGCACGCCACGGCCACCGAGCTCCCGGCAAAGGTCCAGCGGCGGGCGATCTGGCTGCTGGTCGCCGCCTCGACCCTCTGCTACCTCTCGATCGGCAGCTACGTGGCGGTGCTGCCGGGCTACGTGCTCGACCACATCGGCAGCACCACGACCGCGCTCGGCATCGCGATGGGTGCAACCGCCGCGGTCGCGGTTGCGCTGCGGCCCTTCAGCGGGGCGCTCGGCGACCAGTACGGTCGCCGCCCGCTGGCCCTGGTCGGCGCCGCGGTGATCGGCGGCGCGGCGGCCGTGCTGCTGGGGCCGGGGGTGCTGGCGCTGGTCCTCGTCGCCCGCGTCCTGCTCGGCGCCGGCGACGCCCTCTTCACCACGGCGGCGATGGCCTGGGTCGCCGACGTCGCCCACCCCGCCCGGCGCGGCCGGGCGATGGCGACGCTGGGCATGTCCTTCTGGCTCGGCTTCGCGCTGGGACCGCAGTGGTCGACCTTTGCCCGCGACCACGGCGGCTACGAGGCGGTCTGGATCGCCGCGGCGCTGACCGGGCTGCTCGCCGCGGTCCTCGTCCGCTTCGTCCCGATCGCCGCCCCGCCGGCCCACCGCGAGACCTCGGCCCGGCCGGCGCGGCTGCCGCGGGCGGCGCTGTTGCCGGCGCTGGCGATGCTGCTGACCTGTTACGGCAACGGCGTCTTCGAGGCCTTCGGGATCGTCCACCTGACCGACCAGGGGGTGGCCGACGGGGCCGGGATCGGCGGCGCCGCCAGCGTCTTCACGATCGTCGCCGTCACCACCTTCATCGGCCGCTTCGCCGGCGGCGTGCTCAGCGATCGGCTCGGGCCGCGGCCGGTCGCGATGGCCGGGATCCTCTTCTGCGGGGGCTCCTACACGGTGCTCGCCGCGGCCTCGTCGTTCGGCGCCGCGGCCTGCGGGGCGGCGCTGCTCGGCATCGGCCTGGCGCTGCTCTACCCGGCCCTGGCCCTGAGCGTGACCCGGCGGGTGCCGCCGGCCGAGCGCGGCGCCGGCCTCGGCGTCTTCCTGGCGGCGATGGACGTCGCCTTCGGCCTCGGCCCGGTGATCGGCGGCCTGGTCGTCACCGCCAGCTCCAGCAGCTTCGCCCTCTGGAGCGCCACCGCGGTCGCGATGCTGGCGCTGCCGCTGGTCTTCGCGACCCATGTGCCCGCGGTCGAGGAGGAGCACGGCGAAGGCCTGGAGCTGGCCGAGGAAAGCCCGGGCGCGCCGGTCTGAGCGGCGGCGCTCAGCGGGCGTCGTGGACCAGCTCGCCGCCGACCATCGTCGCCAGCACGCCGGCCTCGCGGCAGGCCTCCGGGGAGGCGCGCAGCGGGTCGACCTCGAGCGCCGCGAGGTCGGCGACCGTTCCGGGCGCGAGCCTGCCGCGGTCGGGCGCCATCGCCACCGCGGCCGCGCCGGTGGTGTAGAGGGCGAGCGCCTGCTCGGCGTCGATCGCCTCCTCGGGCCCGACCGGCTCCGCGCCGCCCTCGATCGTCCGCCGCCGCATCTGCCAGAAGGCCCAGAGCGGCTCGACCGGGGGCTCGACCCCGTAGCCGGTGCCGTCGGAGCCGCCGCCGACGATCGCGCCGGAGCGCAGCCAGGAGCGCAGCGGGTGGGCGCGCCCGACCGCATCGGCTCCGAAGCGGCGGACCAGGCCGGCCCCGAAGGACCACTGCAGCGGCGACTGGGTGGCGACGAGCACGTCGAGCTCCCGGATCCTCCGCATCTGCTCGGCCGAGGGCCAGAGGTAGGCGTGGATGATGGTGAACCCGAGGCCTTGCAGGGGCCGCACCCGGGCGGCCCCCTCGCAGGCCTCGATGAAGAGGTCGATCGCGGCGGAGCCGACGCAGTGGACGCCGAGGCCGGCTTCGGTCTCGGCCGCCCAGACCGCGTACTCGCGCAGCGCCGCGGTGGTCGTCGTCTGGTTGCCGAGGTAGTCGTCGCTGCCCGGCCAGGGCTCATACAGCAGGGCGGTCCCGAGCGAGCCGCCGCCGTCGAGGAAGAGCTTCCAGGGGCCGACCCGCCAACGCTCGCCGTCGCGGTCGGCGAGGTCGGCACCGGCAGCGGCGAAGGCCGCGGCCCGCTCGGCCGGCGGCACCTCGCCGTCGCCGAGCGGCATGCCGGTGGCGCGCAGCTGCAGCAGGCCGCGCTCGGCGGCCGTGGCGTAGGCGACGATCTCCTCTGGCTCGAGGGCCGGGTCGAGGACTGTGGTGATGCCGGCGGCGAGGAAACGGGGTTGGATCGCGGCGAGCCAGCGCAGCCGGTCCGCGGTCGAGGGAGCCGGCATCCGGCGCTCGACCAGCTCGGCCGCCGGCCGCTCGATCAGGAGCCCGGTCGGGGCGCCGCCGGGGTCGCGCTCGATCACGCCGCCGACCGGGTCCGCGGTCCCGGGCCCGATCCCGGCCGCCGCCAGGGCGGCGCCGCTGACGAGGGCGTCGTGGGAGCGGCGGTCGAGGAAGAGCGGCCGCCCGCCGGTCGCCTCGTCGAGCTCGGCGGCGGTCGGGAAGCGGCCCTCGGCGAGGTCCTCGGGGTCGAGGCCGGCGGTGCCGGCGAGCCAGGGCGAGCCGGGATTGGCCGCGGCGAACTCGCGCACCCGTTGCAGCAGCTCGGCGACGCTGGCGGCGTCGGAGACCTCGAGCCGCTCGCTGGCGCGGCCGCCCCAGAGCATGTGCACGTGGGAGTCGACCAGGCCGGGGACGACGGTGCCGGGGAGCTCGAGCGTCGGCGTCCCGGCCGGAACGGAGGCGAGCGCCTGCGATCGCGAGCCGGTCGCGACCACGCGGCCGGCCGCGATCGCGACCGCCTCGACCCGCGGCCTGGCCGCGTCCATGGTGATCACGTCACCGCAGACGACCAGTGGGGTTGGATTTGGTGCGCCGGTCATCTCAGGCACGATTGTATCCAAATGTCTAAGAAAGAAATCCAATCTTCATCCCGTCGTCCAACCACGGAGGTCGAAACCGTTGCCAGCATCGGTCCTCAGCATGGACCCGTGCCGGTAAAACGCTCGGGACACAAAAAGATAGATCTGGGATCCAATCTGTGTTAACTTGGCGACACGCACGGGCGACCCCGGCCCCCCGACTCAAATAGGAGAGTGACGATGGACCAACCGACCGATCGTGATCAGCCGACTCCAGAGCGGCGCAACCCGCTGGAGATGGGCGGTCTGCTCGACGACTCGGGGGTGAGCCGGCGGCGGCTCCTGCAACTCGGAGGGATCGGGGTCGGAGCGCTGGCCCTGCCCGGCCTGCTTGCCGCCTGCGGCGGTGGCGACGACTCCACCTCCGCGGGAACCGAAGGCGGCGGCGAAAGCGCCGAGAGTCCCGAGCTGACCAAAATCCTCGACAACATCGAATCCAAACAGGTGATCATCGGCAACTACGGTGGCGACACCGAGGAAGTGCGGCGCAAAGTCTTCTGGGAGCCGTTCGAATCCCGGACCGGGGTGCAGGTCATCTCCGCTGACGCCGGCGCCCTCGCGGTGCCGATGATCCTCGGCGAAATCCCGACCAAATGGGACGCGATCCACGGCTCGATCAGCGAATCCTGGTCGGCCCAGCTGTACGGCAAGAAAAAACTCCCGACCACCCCCGAAATCGCCTGGGAAGACCTCGTCCTGCCGAAAAAATTCCAGCCGTACATGTGGCAGTCGTTCTTCCTCGCCTACGTGCCGGCGGCGATCAAAGGCAATTTCGACACCGAACCGGCCTCCTGGGCGGACTTCTTCGACACGAAGAAATTCCCCGGCAAGCGGGCCTGGCCGGCCGGCTACTTCGTCGGCGGTCAGCTGGAAGCGGCGCTGTTCGCCGACGGGGTCGAAGCGGACGAAATGTACCCGCTGGACCTCGAGCGGGCGAAGGCGAAAATCTCCTCGATCGCCGACGACCTGGTCATCTACACCGAGTACGCCCAGGCGCAGTCGTTCCTCACCTCGGGGACGGCCTCGATGTCCTACGCGCCGAACGGCCTCTGGCACGAGCTCGAAGAAAAAGGCGTGGAAGTCTCGGTGATCTGGGACGCGACGCCGATCCTCGACAACAACGGGATGAACATCCTGCCGGAACCGCCGAACCCGGACGCGGTCGAGGCTCTGGCGGCGTTCTGCAACCAGCCCCTCCTGCAGGCCGAATTCGCGACCATGACCAACTACGGGCCGCCGACCGAAGAGGCGTTCGAAGAGCTCACCGAGGAACAGGTGGAAAAGCTCCCGAACGCGCCGAACCGGACCAACGTCTTCCACGACGACCCGATCTACGTCGCCGAAAACTACGCTGAGATCGAAGAAACGACGAGCTCGGCGATCGGCGAATAGCGCCGGCGGAGCCCGCCGCTCCCTCCCCGATGTCATCCACCCAGTCCACCCCGGCCCCGCTCGCCGCCGACCGCCCCCCCGCGGTCGGCGGCGGCCGGGTTCTCGGCAAGCTGCGCGGCGCCTTCGACGGCTCCGGCGCCTATTGGCTGCTGGTCCCGGCGGTGCTGTTCCTCGGCCTGCTGCTGGTCGTGCCGCTGGTCTACCTGTTGCTGCTCGCGCTGGAAACGACCCCGGCCGGCGAAACCGGCGTCGGCCACGTGCTCAGCGACGCCGACTTCCTGGCCTCGCTGTGGCGCACCTTCGTGCTCGCCGCCGTGGTCTCCGTTCTGACCCTGCTCCTCGGCACCCTCTACGCCCTGGCCCTAGCGGTCTCCCCGCGCTGGTTGGCGATCCTGATGCTGGTCGCCCTGTTCACGATCTTCTGGACCTCGCTGCTGGTCCGCACCTACGGCTGGATGCTGCTCTACCTGCCCGAGGGTGGGCTCTACACCGCCCTGCACGCGGTCGGGCTGCGCGACACGCCGCTGGAAATCTTCCAGACCAACTTCGCCTCCTACCCGGCGATGGTGCACGTGATGCTGCCCTTCGTCGTCTTCCCGGTCTTCGCCGCCACCCGCCAGATCGACCCGATGCAGATCCGCGCCGCCCGGGTGCTGGGGGCGCGGCCACCG
>Ga0075430_100004897_pt1 | contig 11259 bp, 14 predicted proteins | sample RhiMetdeltSRZDD4_FD_75294 | JGI IMG/M metagenome (GOLD analysis project Ga0075430, IMG submission 75294) | Populus rhizosphere microbial communities from Tennessee, USA - Rhizosphere MetaG P. deltoides SRZDD4 | ecosystem: Host-associated > Plants > Roots > Rhizosphere > Soil | place: USA... | reverse complement strand
GCTCCCCCCACATGGATCAGGGGCCGCGGCTCGGTAGGCCGCCAGCCGCATCCCTCGGATCAGCTGAACCACGGACCGGGATGCGGCGCAGGACCATCTTCTCGGCGCAGTGGCGGGGCGGGACGTCGGTCCCCTTGCGCAGCAGGACCAGCTGCTCGCCGCAGGTCTCGCAGGCGAACACGAGCAGGGTGCCGTCCTCCTCGACGTCCACCGGCGGCCCGGTGGGGCCCTTGGTGGTGTTGTAGCCGCGGAACACCGCCCGCCCGGTCGCCAGCACCAGCCCACCCAGCAGCAGCGCCACGACCACGTCCCCCCGCCCCAGGGCGAACAGCACCACGGCCACGACCACCGCCGCCACCAGCCCCAGCCGCACCCAGCCCCGCCGCATCTCCTACCTGTCCCGTGTTCCGGCCCGTCCCGTGCCGGGCCTATCGTCCTAGCCGTCCAGCCGTTCCAGCACGGTGGCGTTGGCCATGCCGCCGCCCTCGCACATCACCTGGAGGCCGTAGCGGCCGCCGCCGCGTCCCAGCTCGGCGACGAGGTCGGTCATGATGCGGGCGCCCGAGGCCCCGAGCGGGTGCCCGAGGGCGATCGCCCCGCCGTTGGGGTTGACCCGCTCCCAGTTCGGCTCGACCTCGCGCCCCCAGGCCAGCACGACGCTCGCGAACGCCTCGTTGATCTCGATCACGTCCAGGTCGTCCAGGCCGAGGCCGGTCTGACGCAGGACCCGCTCGGTGGCCGGGATGACCCCGGTGAGCATCAGCACCGGGTCGACCCCGGCCAGGGCGAACCCGGCGAAGCGGGCCAGCGGCCGCAGGCCCAGCCGCTCGGCGGCGGCCCGGCTGGCCAGCAGCAGGGCGGCCGCCCCGTCGGAGATCTGGCTGGAGTTCCCGGCCGTCACCTGGCCATCGGGCTTGAACGCCGGCTTCAGCCCGGCCAGCTTCTCCATCGAGGTGTCCCGCCGCACCCCCTCGTCCGCCCGCACCCAGGCCTCCTCACCGTTTGGGCCGGGCGCCTGCACCGGCACCAGCTGGGCGTCGAAGCGGCCGGCGTCCTGGGCGGCGGCGGCCCGCCGGTGGGAGCGGAGGGCGTACTCGTCCTGCTCTTCGCGGGTCAGGCCCCACTTCTCGGTGATCAGCTCGGCCGAGATGCCCTGGGGGACCAGGCGCCCCTGGTACCGGTCGTGCAGGGTCGGGCCGAAGGGCACCCCCGGCGCGCTCATGGTCGAGCCCATCGGCACCCGGGTCATGTGCTCGACCCCGCCCGCCACGACCAGCTGGTAGCCGCCCGCCATGATCCCCTGGGCGGCGAACTGGACCGCCTGCTGGGAGGAGCCGCACTGCCGGTCGATGGTGGTCGCCGGCACCTCCTCGGGCAGCCCCGCGGCCAGCCAGGCGTTGCGGGCCACGTTCACCGACTGCTCCCCGACCTGGGACACGCAGCCCATGATCACGTCGTCGACCAGCACCGGGTCGACCCCGCTGCGCTCGACCAGCGCCCGCAGCGCCACCGCTCCGAGGTCGACGGCGTGCACCCCCGCCAACCCGCCGCCGCGCCGTCCCACCGGCGTCCGTACCGCCCCCACCACCACCGGCTCCAGCTCCGGCTCACGCTCCCGCCCAGGCCCTGGCTGTGATGGCCGCGCCTGCCCCTGCGCCTCCATGTGCTGCCCCTTCCGCAATCCCTGTAGCGAAGGTGGCACCGCCCGGCGCCCGGCGTCAACCAGGCGTCGGGGCCGACGGTGGACTACCCGGCCTGCTCGATGGTGACCCGCTCGAGGCGGAGCTCCTCGACCGGACGGTCGGACGCGTCGGTGTCGACCTTGGCCATGGCGTCGACGACCTCCATGCCCTCCACGACCTCGCCGAAGATGGTGTGCTTGCCGTCCAGCCAGGGCGTCGGCACCTGGGTGATGAAGAACTGGGAGCCGTTGGTCCCGGGACCGGCGTTGGCCATGGCCAGGTACCCGGGCCGGTCGAAGCGGTGGGGACCGTCGACCTCGTCCTCGAACTGGTAGCCGGGGCCGCCCCGGCCGGTCCCCAGCGGGTCGCCGCCCTGGACCATGAAGTTGGGGATCACCCGGTGGAAGACCGTGCCCTCGTACAGGGACCCCTGCTCCTGGGCGCCGGTGGCCGGGTTGCGCCACGGCTTGGCGCCGGTGGCCAGGCCGATGAAGTTCTCGACCGTCTTGGGGGCGGTGTCGGGGAAGAGGCGGACCCGGATCGGGCCCTTGGAGGTCTCCAGGGTCGCGTAGGTGTCGGCCACGCATCACTCCTCGCCGTCGCGGCTGGCCCCTCGGGAACGACCAGCTCTGGTTCGGCGGCCACCCTACCGAACCTGGCCCGGCGGCTCACCCCCGGGGTCCACAGCCCTGCCGTGACCAATTCGAGTCGGGAGCGCCGCCGCAGGGATGCGCGCTCGCATCCGGGCCGTGACCACGCCGGCTCCGGGCCGTGACCGCGCCGGCGCATGCTCTGGCCAGCAGCTTCCAGAGAAGGTGGTCAGCATGCGGCTCGTCCGGACCCTCCTTGTCGCCAGTCTCGTCGCCGTCGTCCTGGCCCTGGCGGCCACGCCCGCCGGCGCCCAGTCCAGCCCGACCCTGACCGACGTCCGGGCCGCCGGCCACCCCGGCTTCGACCGGGTGGTGTTCGAGTTCCAGGGCGACGTGCCCGGGCACACCGTCCGCTACGTCGACCAGCTCGTCGAGGACGGCTCGGGCGAGCCGGTGTCGGTGGCCGGCAAGGCCGACCTCGAGGTCGTCTTCCACGGCGCCAACGCCCACGAGGAGGACGGCACGCCCAGCGTCGGCCCACGGCGGTCCTCGCCCGGCCTGACCGCCGTCAAGGAGATCGCCCGGACCGGTGACTTCGAGGCCGTGGTCGGCTACGGCATCGGCCTCGACCGCCGGCGCCCGATCACCGTGTCGACCATGTCCGGGCCGTCCCGGCTGGTCATCGACGTGTCCACCGCGGGCACGGGCGCCACCCCGGCCGGCGCCGGCGACGACTCCGGCTCCCTGCCCTTCACCGGCTCGCGGACCCGGACGCTGCTGATCACCGCGCTCGCCCTGCTGGCCACCGGGACGACCGTGCTCCTGCTGGCCCGCCACACCCGCGCCGCATAGGTCGTCGCTGGGGGACCGGGGGCCTCCGGCGACCACCCGAAGCAGCCGCCCACCACCGGGCGGCTGCTTCGCTGCCGCCTCTCCCGTCCCCCGCGCCGACGCCCCGTGCCTTACGATGCAACCGGCCACCGGCCCCGGCGCGGAGACGAGCACATGAACGGCCACGTCCAGGACGAGCTGCCGGCGCTGCTGGGCGGCGAGCTCTCGCCCTCGGCGGCGGCCGCCGTGCGCGCCCACCTGGCCACCTGCGACCGCTGCCGGCTGGAGCTGGCCGCGGTCGCGTTCGCGGCCGGCGAGCTGCGCGCCACCGCCCGGCTGCCCATCGCCGACCAGGCCGAGCTGCCGCCGCTGGTCCTGGACCCGCCGGCCGGCGCCGACCTGGAACGACCGCCCGAGGTCGCCAGGCCGCCGCTGGACCTGCCGGCCGGCGCCGGCCACACGGTCGGGCCGGCCGCGGTCGTGCTCGCCGCCACCGACGACGGGCTCGACCCCGCCTACCAGGCGACCCGCCGGGCCGCGTTCGCCGTCGCGGCCCGTGAGGGCGCCCGGGTGGTGCTGTTCGACCGCTCGCCCGAGCTGTACCTGGTCGACCCCTACGAGCGGGCCCGCCGGCACAACGGCGGCCGGCCCCGGAGCTCGCTGCTGAACCAGCGTACGGCCAGCCGCCTCGGCCGGCCCTACCTGGCCGAGCAGCTGGCCGAGGCCCGCCAGCTCGGCCTGGACGGGGCCGCCTGGGTGGCCCGCGGCCACGGCCCCGAGGCCCTGGCCGCCGCCTGCGAGGTCCTGGACGCCGAGCGGGTGGTCCTCCCGGCCGTCCTGGCCACCCCGCCCCTGATCGACCGGGTCCGCGGCCACACCCTGGCCGCCTTCCGCGGCCGCGTCCCGGCCCGCATCACCTTGGCCGACCTCGACGGCACCCTGGCCGAGATCGACTGATGGAGCTGCGCGAGGTCGTGCGGCGCCGCCGCATGGTGCGCCACTTCGACCCGCGCCCCCTCTCCGGCGAGGTTCTGGACCGCATCCTCCACAGCGCCACCAGGGCCCCCTCGGCCGGGTTCAGCCAGGGCCTGGAACTGGTGGTCCTGGAGGGGCCGGAGGCGGTCCGCGGCTTCTGGCGGGCGACCGCCGACCCGCGCTTCGCCACCCCCTACAGCAGCGCCGAGCCGGCCGTGATCGTGCTCGTCCTCTCCGACAAGCAGGCCTACCTGGACCGCTACCGCGCCCCCGACAAGGCCGGGCTGGGCATGGACACCGAGGAGGGCTGGCCCGTCCCCTACTGGGACCTGGACGCGGCCATGGCGGTCATGCTGATGCTGCTGGCCGCCGTGGACGAGGGGATCGGGGCCTGGTGGTTCGGGGTGTTCCACGGCGCCGGGGCGCTCCTCCGCGACCTGGGCGTCCCCGAGGGCCGGCGGCTGGTCGGGGCCGTGGCCCTCGGCCACCCGGCGGCCGACGATCGCCCTGGCGGCTCGGCCCGCACCCGCCCGCGCCGGCCGCTGGACCAGATCGTCCACCGGGGCCGCTGGTAGCCGGCCCCGACCCGACGCCGGGGCCGCGGTGTCGGATACTTACGGCATGCTCCCGTCCGATGACCCCGTCGCCGACCCGACGCCGTCCCCGCGGCCGCTCCCGGTCCAGCGGGAGCTGTTCGACATCCCCGAGGACGTCGCCTACTTCAACTGCGCCAGCCTGGCCCCGCTGCTGAAGGCGGCCGTCGAGGCGGGCGCGGCCGCGGCCGCCCGGCGGGCCCAACCGTGGCTGATCGGGGAGGATGACTGGTTCACCGAGGCCGAGGAGCGGCGGGCGCTGTTCGCCCGGCTGGCCGGGCTCGACCCCGAGGGCGTCGCCCTGGTCCCGACCACCAGCTACGGCCTGGCCGTGGCGGCCGCCAACCTCGAAGCCCGCCCGGGCCAGCGGATCCTGGTCATGGCCGACGACTACCCGTCCAACCGCTACACCTGGCAGCGGTTCGCCCGGCGCACCGGGGCCGAGCTGGTCGTCGTGGAGCGGCGGGACGGCCGGTCCTGGGGCGAGGCCGTGCTCCAGGCGCTGGACGAGCGGACCGCGGTGGTGACGGTCCTGGCCGCCCACTGGACCGACGGCGGCGCGGTCGACCTGACCGCGATCGGCGCCCGGGCCCGCGAGGCCGGGGCCGCCCTGGTGGTCGACGCCAGCCAGGCCCTGGGGGCGATGCCGCTGGACCTGGCCGCGGCCCGGCCCGACCACCTGGTCACGGTCGGCTACAAGTGGCTGCTGGGGCCGTTCGCCCTCGGGTACCTGTACGTCGACGAGCGCCACCGCGACGGCGTCCCCCTGGAGGAGAACTGGATCTCGCGCGCCGGGTCGCAGGACTTCGCCGCCCTGATCGCCTATCAGGACCGCTACCAGCCGGGGGCCCGCCGCTTCGACGTCGGCGGGCGCACCCACTTCGAGACCACCCCGATGGCCGTGGCCGCCCTGCGCCAGCTGCTCGACTGGGAGGTCCCGCGGGTCGCCGCCACCCTCGGCCAGCTCACCGACCACATCCAGCGCCGGGTCGAGGCCATCGGCCTGCGCCTCACCTCCAGCGACCGGGTTCCCCACATGCTCGGCATCGCCCTGCCCGACCGGGCGCGCGCGACTGCGGCCAGGGCGCTCGCCCAGGCCGGGGTCTTCGTCGGGATCAGGGGTGCGTCCCTGCGCGTCTCCCCGCATCTGTGGACGACCGACCAGGACGTCGACCGCCTGGTCGGGGCCCTGGAAGAGGCGACGAGGAGGACGGAGGTCTTGTGAACACCCTGGCGACCTACAACATCAAGGGCGGCGTCGGGAAGACCACGGCCGCCGTCAACCTCGCCTACCTGGCCGCCGGCGACGGCCGCCGGACCCTGCTCTGGGACCTCGACCCGCAGGGCGCGGCCAGCTACCTGCTGCGCATCCGGCCCCGGGTCAAGGGCGGCGGCAAGGCCCTCATCCGCGGCAAGGCCTCGCTCGACCAGGCCGTCAAGCCCACCGAGTTCGACGGTCTCGACCTGGTCCCGGCCGACTTCACCTACCGCAACCTCGACCTGGTCCTCGACGCCGCCAAGAAGCCCACCCAGCGCATCGCCCGCCTGCTCGGCCCGCTCGCCGACGACTACGACCTGGCCATCCTCGACTGCCCGCCGGGCATCTCGCTGGTCGCCGAGAACGTCGTCCACGCCGCCGGCACGCTGCTGGTCCCCATGATCCCCACGACCCTGTCGGTCCGCACCCTCGAGCAGCTCACCGGGTTCGTGGCCGAGCTCGACCGGCCGCCGGCCCTGTTCCCCTTCTTCACCCTGGTCGACGGCCGCAAGCGCCTCCACCGGGAGGTCATCGACGACCTCCGGGCCCGGCGCACCGACCTGGCCGCCACCGTGATCCCCGCCCTGTCCCTGGTCGAGCAGATGTCGGTCCAGCGCGCCCCCCTGCCCGTGTTCGCCCCCCGCAGCCGGGTGACCCGCAGCTACCAGGACCTCTGGGCCGAGGTCCGCGACCGCGCCGCCGCCCGGGCCTAGCCGAGGCCTAGCCGGGCACGCCGGCGTCGCTCGGAGGCTGCAGGCCGGCCAGGGACGCCGAATAGCGGTCGGCCTTGGCCTCCAGCTCGCCCTTGAAGGCGGCCAGCCGCTCCAGCTTGGCCTGGACCGCCGCCTGGAGCCTGGTGTTGATGTCCAGCGCCTCGGCGACGATCGCCCCCTGGGCGGCCAGGTCGTCCTCGGCGTGGTAGGCGGCCCGCAGGTCGCCGAGGCGGTCCTCGGCGGTCAGGACGGTCCTCACCTCGTCGAGGTTGAACCCGAGCAGGTCCTTGAGCTCGCGGATGCGGGCCAGGCGGGCCACGTCCTCCTCGGCGTAGCGGCGGGCGCCGCCGGGGCTGTGGGCCGACGGGGTGAGCAGCCCCAGCTCCTCGTAGTAGCGCAGGGTCCGGACCGACACGGCGGCCCGGGCCGCCGCCTCGCCGATGCGCAGCCGCCGGCCGGTCATGCCGGCTGCTCCTCCCGGGTGGCCGCGCCGGCCCCGGAGGCCCCCAGCTCCTCGTGGACGTAGCGGCCGCCGCGCAGCCAGGAGGCGCCCGCGGCGACCAGCGACATGGCCAGCGCGGCCAGGAACACGATGGCCAGGCCGTGCTGGAACGGCGCGGCGATGAGCCGCGGGAAGAAGCTGGTGCCGGTGAGGTTGGCGGCCTGGGCCGGGCTCAGGTGCTCGAGCCCCGCCGGGCCGAGCAGTGTCCGGATCGGGTTGTAGCCCAGGAAGGCGGCGAACAGGCTGCCCACGGGCGGGAGGTTGGCGATCCGTTCGGCGGCCGCCGGGGGCACCCCGTTGGCGGTCAGGCCGGCGTACAGGGCGGTGGGCAGCCGCGCGGCCAGGCCGGCGATCATCAGCGAGAAGAACAGCCCGATGGACAGCACGAACCCGGCGTTCTGGAAGGTGGCCCGCATGCCCGAGGCGGCGCCGCGCTGGCGGGCCGGGACGGCGTTCATGATCCCGGCCGTGTTGGGGGCGGCGAACAGCCCGGAGCCGATGCCGTTGACCAGCAGCAGGATCGCGAACACCCAGTAGGGGAAGTCGATCGGCAGCAGCATGAGGGCGGCGAAGCTGACCGCGGTGAGCAGCATGCCGCCGGTGGCGAAGGGCCGCGCGCCGTAGTGGTCCGACAGCCAGCCCGACACCGGCCCGGCCACCAGGAACCCCAGGGTGAGGGGGATCATGTAGATCCCGGCCCACAGCGGCGTGGAGGCGAAGCTGTAGCCGTGCAGCGGCAGCCAGATCCCCTGGAGCCAGATGATCAGCATGAACTGGAGGCCGCCGCGGCTGACCGAGGCCAGCAGCCCGGCCAGGTTGCCGGCCGAGAAGGCGCGGATCCGGAACAGGTCCAGGTGGAACAGCGGGTCGCTGGAGCGGTGCTCGACCAGCAGGAACAGGCCGAGGAGGGCCGCCCCGCCGAGCAGCAGGGTCAGGACCAGCGGGCTGGTCCAGCCCATGGTGTGCCCGCCGTAGGGCTGGATCCCGTAGGTGATGCCGACCAGCACGGCGATCAGCCCGACGCCGAAGGTGAGGTTGCCGGCCCAGTCGAAGCGGCCCTGGCCGCGCTGACCCACCTCGCGCAGCTTGAGGTAGCCCCAGACGGTCCCGAAGATCCCGATGGGGACGCTGACCAGGAAGACGGCCCGCCAGTTGGTGTCGGCCAGCAGCCCGCCGATGAGCAGCCCCATGAAGGACCCGGCCAGCGCCGCCACCTGGTTGATCCCCAGGGCCATGCCGCGCTCCCGGATCGGGAAGGCGTCGGTGAGGATGGCCATGGAGTTGGCCACCAGCAGGGCCCCGCCCACCCCCTGGACGATGCGCAGCCCGATCAGTTCGAGCGCGCCCGCCGAGCCGACGTTGGGCGTGAAGGCCAGGGCGATCGAGGCCATGGTGAAGACCAGGAAGCCGAGGTTGTACATCTTCACCCGGCCGTAGATGTCCCCCAGGCGCCCGAAGGCGACCACCAGGACGGCGCTGACGACCAGGTACCCCATCAGCATCCAGAGCAGGTAGCTGACGTTCCCGGGCCGCAGCGGGTCCAGGCCGATGCCGCGGAAGATGGCCGGCAGCGAGATGATCACGATCGAGGAGTTGATGGTCGCAACCAGCATCCCCAGGGTCGTGTTGGAGAGGACCACCCACTTGTACCGCCCTGCCGCCGCCTCCCGGCCCCCGGGTCGTCCCGCCGGCATCCGGTTCCTCCTCGCGTGCTCCGGAACCTTACGCTTACGTAAGGATTATACTCTTTGGATTGCGCCGTAATGTTGCGTTTCGGGCAAGCTGAGCGGGGATCGGGCGGGACGAGGAGGTCAGACGATGTCCGGCGAGACGATCGGCGACGAGGCCACCACCGGGACGGTGCGGATCACCGGCCACCAGGGCGACGAGATCCCGGCCTACCTGGCCCACCCGCCAGGCCACGGCCCCTCCGCCGGCGTGGTCGTGATCCACCACATGCCCGGCTACGACGAGGCGACCAAGGAGATCACCCGGACCTTCGCGGCCAACGGGTACACCGCGATCATGCCCAACCTGCACTGGCGGGACGCGCCGGGTGCCAGCCCCGACGACGCCGCCGCGGCCGCCCGGGCCGCCGGCGGCGTGCCCGACGAGCGCCTGGTCGGCGACGTCGACGGCGCCGCCCGGTACCTGAGATCGCTGGGCTCGGCCACCGGCAAGGTCGGCGTGATCGGCTACTGCTCGGGTGGGCGCCAGGCGTTCCTGGCCGCCTGCCGCCTGCCGCTGGACGCGGCCGTCGACTGCTACGGCGCCTTCGTCATGGACGCGCCCCCCGACGGCATGCCGCTCAAGGTCGGCCCGGTCGTCGGGCTGGCCGGCGACCTGTCGTGCCCGCTGCTGGGCCTGTTCGGGGCCGAGGACGGCCACCCGTCCCCGGCCGAGACGGCGCGGCTCGAGCAGGAGCTGGCCCGGCTCGGCAAGACCTTCGAGTTCCACACCTTCCCGGGCGCCGGCCACGCCTTCTTCGCCGTCGACCGGCCGAGCTACCGGCCCCAGGCGGCCGCCGACGGCTGGCAGCGGATCTGGGAATGGTTCGGCCGCTACCTGGCCGCCTAGGGAGGGATCGCCGATGTGCACCTACCACACCGAGCGGGTCGAGGTCGCCGGCAGCGGCAAGGGCCCGGACGGCTGGTTCCCGGTCCGCCTGGCCTGTGTCTACTTCGACCACCCCCAGCACACCCCGGCCGACCACACCCTCAACATCGACTTCCTCAACCCCGGCCAGGGACCGTCGGCCCGGGTCGCCGTCGAGCTCGGCGCGGAATCCGCGCTGGCCCTCGCCGACGCGATCCACGCCGCCCTCGGGGCCGCCAACAGGAAGGGCCTGTCATGACCGACCAGTACATCCCCGGCACCTGCAACATCGGCCCCGACGAGATCGCCCTCCGCCGCCGGGCCGGACACGTCGGCCTGGCCGTCACCGCCGCCCTGGCCGCCGCCCTGCTCCGCTCCGACCTCCACCCGGCCTGGCGCCTCACCCTGGCCCTGCCGGCGGCCGGCGCCGCCTCCGGCTACCTCCAGGCCCGCCAGCGCTTCTGCGCCAACTTCGGCTTCCGCGGTGTCTACAACTTCGACACCCGCGGCCACGAGGAGCAGGTCATCACCGCCCAGGCCCAGTCCGAGGACCGCCGCCGGGCCCTCCAGATCTCGGCCGCCTCCGCCGGCATCGGCCTGGGCGTGGCCGTGGCCGCCATGCTGGTGTAGCTGTGGCCGGCTACCGCCGGCGGAGCGAGCGAAGCCGCGTGATCACGAGCAGGAACGCCAGCCCGTTCAGGGTGAGCAGGACCACCTGATAGGCCACGGACTGGCCCGGTGCGCCCCCCAGCAGGTTGACCACGAGCCTGAGCGCGCCCAGGACACCGCCGACGATGATCAGGACCGCGAGTGACCTCCAGACCAGGACCTGACGGCGGCGCTCCAGGCTCTCAGGGTGTTCACCGTTCCCGTGATGCTCCTGCACGCCTGCATTGTGGGTGCCAGGGCCCGACGACTCAATGTGACGAGGCCATTCGCCGTCAGGCCAGGGCGATGAGGCGGGCCTGCAGGGCGCGGGTGCGGGGCGCGCAGTCCAGGCGCTGCTCGGGTAGGAGCGGACGAACGGTGGAGTGGCCTGTGCTGGGCAACTCCTGCGCGACGTGGCACGATGTCGCAGGTGACCAGCAGACCCGCCGCGACCCAGCGCCTGCGCGACCTGGCGTGGCTGCGCCGCGTCCGCGACCGGATCGACCGGGAGTACGCCCAGCCGCTGGATGTCCAGGCGCTGGCCCGCGGCGCCCACATGTCGGCCGGCCACCTCAGCCGCCAGTTCCGCCTCGCCTACGGCGAATCGCCCTACGGCTACCTCATGACCCGGCGCATCGAGCGGGCGATGGCGCTGCTGGGGGCTGGCGAGCTGAGTGTCACCGAGGTCTGTTTCGCGGTCGGGTGTGGGTCGCTGGGCAGCTTCAGCAGTCGCTTCACCGAGCTGGTCGGGGTGCCGCCCAGCCGCTACCGCCACCGGGCGGCGGGGGCGACGGCGGGGCTGCCGTCGTGTGTGGCCAAGCAGGTGACCAGACCGGTCAGGAACCGAGCAGCACCGGCCCTCGAGCCGCAAC
>Ga0075430_100004895_pt1 | contig 11268 bp, 11 predicted proteins | sample RhiMetdeltSRZDD4_FD_75294 | JGI IMG/M metagenome (GOLD analysis project Ga0075430, IMG submission 75294) | Populus rhizosphere microbial communities from Tennessee, USA - Rhizosphere MetaG P. deltoides SRZDD4 | ecosystem: Host-associated > Plants > Roots > Rhizosphere > Soil | place: USA... | reverse complement strand
AAGGTGACGCGGGCGGAGGCGATTTCGCGGCAGAACATGAGTTCGAGGTCGCCGCGGGCGGAGTAGCATTGGGCGAACTGGTTGGTTAGGGAGTCGATGATTGTTTCGGGGGCGAGGGCTGGTTTCACGACCCGAGTGTGCAATGCGGCTCGCGCAGATGGGACGGACGGGGAACCGGAACCCATTGAGGGGAAAAGAGAAGAAATTCAGGCGAGGGGTGTCACTGCAAATTGATGGTGGTTCCGCTGGGGCTCGAATTGGGGCCGATGGTGAGCGTGACGGGATGAGCGCCAGGAGCGGTGAACATACCGGGGAGTTGGACGTTTAGCTGGAGGACGCCGGGCGCGTTGGCGGCCTCGCCGACATAGAGGAGGTCGACGGGGACGTTGCCGATGTGGAGCGACACGGGGAGGCGCGGTTTGCCCTCCGGGTCGAGGAGGCCTCCGCCGGTGGCATAGAAGGACGCGATGGCGCCGCGGGAGGCGGAGGGAAGGGGACCGAACAGTCCCGGGGCGGAGGGGGAGAGTGGGATCGTCGAGTGAGCGATGACGGCGGCGGCGGCGATGACCTCGATGAGGGCATCGGGTGCGGTGAGGTACGGGAGCTGGAAATTGATTTGCGTATCGGAGGCGTAGGACAGCATTGCGGGTTTGCCATTGATGCGAACCTCGGCGGCCTGAGCGAGGCCGGTTCCGAAGAGCGAGACGAGTTGGCCGGGAGCATAGAGTCCTTCTTTAAGCGTGGCGGAGTGAAGGACCCTAATGGGGGTTTCAGATTGGGCGAGGGGCTCGACGTGCACTGGCGGGGGCGCGACGGCTTCGGGCGTGAGCAGGCGGATGCGGCGGTTGTCGAGATCGGCGACGAAGACACGGCCTTGGGCATCGACGGCGAGCGCGACGGGTGAGTTGAGTTGGGCCTGAAGGGCGGGAGCGCCTTCAGCGCCCATGGCAGCGGTTCCGGTTCCAGCGATTGTCTCGATGAGGCCGGCTGGGTTAATGCGGCGGATGGTGTGGTTGTACACGTCGGCGATGTAGAGATGCCCGTTCGAATCGAAGGCCAGTCCGCTGGGAAAGTTGAACTGGCCTTGCGTCACCGGGTCCCACGTGTTGGCGAGGCTGAGGCGGCGTATGGCGTTTTTGCCGGATTCGGCGACGAAGATGAGGCCATTAGGATCAATGGCGATAGACGTTGGGTTGTCGAGCGCGCCTGTGCCGAGGGTCGTGAGGAAGCCATTTCGGCCGAGTTTGCGCACGAGTCCGTTGCCAGAATCGGCGATGTAGAGGTTGCCGGCAGGGTCATAGGCGAGACCGCGCGGCTTGTTGAGTTGGGCAAACTGGGCGGGGCCGTTGTCGCCCGCGATTCCAGGCGAGCCGGTTCCGGCGGCGGTAAAGATGATGCCGTTGGGAAGGACGATGCGGACACGGTGAGCGGCGAATTCGGCGATGGCGATCTCGCCGAGCGGAGACACGGCAATGGCGACAGGATCGAAGAGTGGGGCACTGGTGGCGGGTCCGCCATCGCCCGCGGCCATGGGGGAACTGGGCGCGGCGCCGGTACCTGCGATGAGTTGGAGCGAACCGGAAGCGTTGACGCGCCAGACGCGGCGGGCCTGTTCGTCGGCGAAGTAGAGATTGCCTGTGGGCTCGATGGCGACGCTCATGGGGGCGCTAAGGCGGGCTTCGGTGGCGGTAGCGGGAATGGGGGAGGCGGAGTCACCTTGACCAGCGAATACTGCGACGGAACCAAGGGAGGCGACACGCCAGACGCGGCCGGGTTCCGAAAAATAGACGGTGCCGGCGAGATCCTGATGGAGTGCGCGGAGAGTCTTGAAGGTGTGGCTGGGGAGAAGAGGGGTGAGCGCGCCATCGAGGTTACGGGCCAACAATCCGCCCTCGGCGGTGGCGATGAGGAGGCGGCCGTAGTAGTCGGAGGCAAGGGCGAGCGGCGTGCCAGAGAGCGGGGGTTGGTTTGAGAGCGTGCCGGCTTTACCAGCGGCGAGGCGGATGATGGACTGGGTTCCGGTGTCGGCGATGAAGAGCGTGCCGAGGTAGTCGACGGCGAGTCCGGCGGGGAACTTGAGGGCGATGGGAGTGCCGTCTCCGGCGATCAGGTTGAGCTTCCCGGCGGCGGAGAGCATGTAGACGCGGTTAGCGGGGGCGTCGCTGATGTAGAGGTTGCCGATGAGATCGACGACGAGGTTGCGCGGACCCGCGAGGCCGCCAGCGACAGTGGTGATGCGGCCATCGCGCGAGAGCTTGCGGACGCGGCCGTTGCCGAAGTCGGCGATGAAAAGGTTGCCAAAGGTATCGGTGGCGAGGCCGTAGGGGGACTTGAGGCGGGCGAGTAGGGCAACGCTGTTGTCCCCGGAAAATCCTGGCATACCATCGCCGGCTACCGTGGTGATACGTCCGTTGGGTTGGACCATGCGAACGCGGTGGTCGGAGGAATCGGCGAGGTAGAGGTTGCCTTGGGGGTCGGATGCGATGCCGTCAATGGACCCTAGAAAGGCTGCCGTGGCGGGTCCACCGTCGCCCGAGAAAGTACCGCCAGCATAAGTGGTGATTCGATATGCGGATGCGGCTGGAGTGGCAGTGGTATAGGGAACGGAGGTACTAAGCGCAGACCCTGGTGAAACCTGCGCAGAGAGGCAAAAAATTGCCGTGGCAATTCCAAAACCGGTAAGGCGGATCGCAATTTTCACTCGGCTATATCTCGCTTTCTAGTAGGTGTAAGGCGAGCAGGAACTCTCTCACTTTGTCTTCGATGAGGGGGACATGCTTGCACGGAACACCGCGATTTTTCTAGCTTTGAGCGCGACCTTGGCAGCCCAGACGGGCACGGCGGAGGGAGTGAAGACGGGTTTACGCGCGGTGGTTTGGCGCCAGAGAGCGACGCGGGCGCTGACGGGTGAAACGGGATCGTCGAGCAAGTCTCTGACGCCTGGCCGAGTGTACCGCGTGGTGCGATTCGATCACGTTCCGACAACGGAGGATCTGGCAACGCTGGCGGCGAGCGGAATGATGCCACTGCAGTACGTGCCAGACAATTCGGTGATGGTGTCGATGGCGGATGGCAAGCAGGAGGGCGTGCTGGCCGCGGCGGGCGAGGAAAACGGTGAGGCGACGTTCGAACTCGCACGAAAGATCAGCCCGATGGTGGACGGGATGGAAGGCGAGAACGGGCAAGTTACGGTAGTGGCCGAGTTTTTCCCCGACGTGGCCGATGGCGACACGCGAGCGATCGCGCAGCAGGAGGGGCTGACGATTCTTGCGCATGCGGACCTAGTGGAGCATCAGTTGCTGTTGAAGGGGACGCGGGGGCAGGTGGGAGCGCTGGCGGAATGGGAAGAGGTGTCGTATGTGTTCCCGGCGTCGAAGGACTTGAGCGAGGGCGTGCTAGTGCACGGCTGCGTGGGGGCGGTGACGGCGGCGGGCCCGGTGGCGAACTACATTGCGAAGGTGGGCGAGGGTTGGGAGGGCGCCGGCAAGGGCTCGGCGAACCTGCAATACAGGCTGGCCCTGCTGAGCGCGCAGTTGCCGTTGGATCAGCAGCGGGCGGAGATTCAGCGCGCGCTGGCGGCATGGTCGGCCGTGGTGAACGTGAACTTCAGCGAGGGCGGCACGGCGGGATCGAGCAAGCACTTCAACATCTTCTTTGGGACGGGAGCGCACGGAGATGCGTATCCGTTCGACGGACGCGGGAGGGTGCTGGCGCACACGTTCTTCCCGTCGTTGCCGAATCCGGAACCGATCGCGGGCGATATGCACCTGGACGACGCCGAGGTATGGAAGATTGGGGCCACGACGGACCTGTTCAGCGTCGTGCTGCATGAGCTTGGCCACGGGCTGGGGCTGGGGCATTCGGACGATCCGTCGAACGTGATGTATGCGTACTACCGCGGATGGACCGGGTTGTCGGCGGGCGATATCGCGGCGATTCAGGAGCTGTATGCGGCGCGGACGACGAGCGCGCCGGCTCCGGAACCTGCCCCGGCGCCGGCACCCACGCCCGAACCGGCACCTGCTCCCGCACCGGCACCGGCACCGGCGCCTGCACCAACGCCCACACCCACGCCGACACCAGACACGGTGAAGCCAGTGATCTATGTGACCTATCCTTCGGCGCTGAGCATTACGACTTCGGCGAGTTCGCTGACGTTCTCCGGGACGGCGTCGGACAATGTGGGCGTGGCAGTGGTGCGATGGATCTCGAACGTGTCGGCGGGCGCGAACGCGGTGGGAACTACGCAGTGGAAGACGACGATTCCGCTGGCGGTGGGCACGAACCGGATCACGTTCGCGGTGGTGGACGCAGCGGGAAATATCGCGACGCGGAATACGACGGTGACGCGGAGGTAGGGGGGAGGAGCGAGGGAGCGACGTGGGCGGGTTACCAGCCGACCTTTCGCTTCTCTCGCGCAGCGAGTGTTTCGTGTAGGAGCGACTTGATGTAGGTCTGGTAGGGGAGGCCTTTTTTTTCAGCTTGTTTGCGGGCCAAGGCTAGATCGGTTTCAGGAATCCGCAGCGATACTACGGGTGCGGGCGTCTTCTTGGAGGCTGCGATGCGTTCCAGTAGTTTCGCCTTTGTGAGGATCTGTGCTTCGCCTTTCTTCACGGCGGCGAGGAGTTGCTTGCCGTGAAGGTTTCGGCTCTTGTACCACCAGGCGGCTTCCTCGGCTTCGGTGGCGAAGGTGGGAACGGTCCGAGTGGGTTGTTTGACTGCACGCTTTTTCATTTGGTGTTCTCCAGAAATGCTTTTCGATCGGCAATCGTTGCTCGGAATGCGGTGATCGCGCGAATTTTACCGTCCCGTATAGTCCATACAGCAGACAACAGCCTGCCATGATCGGTCAGGCCGACGGAGCGATAGCGTTCTTCGTCAGCGACAAGTTCGCTCCTCAAACTCGTCTGGCGACACCTTGTGAGCAGCGAGATGCCTTCTGTTCTCGGCATCCCAATCGAATTCGATGGCATCAGCCACGATTCAATATTGTAGCGCAGTGTATATACGTTGCGCTTGTTGTTCATACGTTGGTCAACGACAAAGACAGGATGAACATAGCAAGCATCGTCGATTACAATCCTTGGCATGGCGACAACATACGCAGACATTGAACGAGAGTTCGACGAATCTCTTGGATACATACACAACGACATTCAAGCTCTATGCGCGAGCAGGAATACGCTGAACTACACAGTCGCTCTGCTTGTAGGCGTCGCTTGCGAGGCGTTGGAGGACGCTTGCGCATATCCCAGTAAGCTCAAAGTCTTGGAGGAACTATTGCCAGACGCAGACTGGCAACAACTGGCAAAACCGCTATTCGAAGCAATCCGACACGGACTGGCGCATCACTTCGACACGAAGCACATTCACGTGGACGGCGAGGTCGTTCAAATTTACTTGTCTTGGAGCATGAAAGAGACCATCCGCATCAAGCAAGTAAACGGTCACGACGCACTGTATCTCGGCACATGTCAGCTTGGCGCGGGGGTCTGTAGAAAGATTCAGGATTTCAAGACACGACTGCAGCACGATTCTGTTGCTCGACAACGATACAAAGACTCATTGCAGCAAGGAAGAAGTGTCAGGTGCCGTCCCGACTTGTGGAAAAGACTAAGGCACAAACCTTGATCATTGCCGACTTGGCCGACGTAGTATGCCTGCGATACTCCCTTAGCGCACCATACCCCGCGCCCAAACTTCGATCCAATCGAGGCGGGAGCAGGCGACGGATTCGCCGCCGGACATGAGGTCGGTGAAGCCGATCTCTTCGACGCGGGAGAGGTCGGGGGTGAGGACCCAGGCGGCTTCGGTGATGGTTTTGATGTCGAGCTTGCGCCAGCGCATGCCGGCGAGGATGAATTCGCGTTCGCGCCAGTCGTCGGAGGGGCCGTCGGATTCGGAGCTGACGAGCCATTGGCCGGAGGCGAGTTTGATGACGATGCGGAGTTCGCGGAAGCCGGCTTGTTTCGAGCGCCAGCGGATTTTGGATTGGCCGGTGAGGTCGGCGTTGTGGGTGCGGTGGCGGAGGGTCACGGCCCAGTTGCCAGTGGCGGTGCCGGACCAGATGTAGAAGGGGTCGTCGGCGGGCTTGTCGTGATGGCTCTTTTTCACGCCTTCGCGGCCCGGGCCATAGAGCTGGAGCGTGAGATTGGGGTTCGCGACGTGGTCCTGCGTGACGGGAGTGGCGGCGTCGGTTTCACGCCAGTCTTCGCGGAAGAAGAGGGACGGGCGGCCGGAGTCGGCGGGGGCGGCCTGTTTGGGCCGGTTGAGGGTTTGCGCTTCACCGGTCCAAAGTGGGAGCAAGCTGAGGCCGGGAAGTCCTTGCGGCGCGGGGAGGCCCGCGACGCGCAGGAAGGTAGGGACGACGTCGAGGTGGGAGACGGGTTCGTTGTAGTCGCCAGCAGGGATCATGCCGGGCGAGTGGGCGACGAGCGGAACCTGTGTCCCGGATGGCGCGGTGATGACGGTGAGCGTGTTCGTCTTGTAGGGAAGCTCGGGAAGGGCGCCGTTGATGTAGAGGAAGAGGGGCCGCTTGGAAGGAGCGGGCGGCGTGCGAACGACTTCGTCGAAGCCGCGGGCTTGTGGAGATTCGCCGGGGCCGTTACCGAGAGGCCATTCGCCGAGGAAGGCGGTTCGGTAGCCGCGGGAACGAAGGAGGTCGGCGAGCGTTGGAGAAGTGGATGTGGGTTGGGCGAAGCCGGTGAGGAGCGATGCGGGTGAGGTTGCCGAGGCGCGCCGGGCGCGCCAGGATTGAGCGGCAAAGGCGGCGGGGACGGGCGCAGTTGTGACGATCAGGATGAGGTTGGGTAGCGAGACGTCGTGCGGCGTAATGAGGAAAGGCGGAACGGCTTGCAGAAGTTGGCGGCGGGAGAGGGTGCTCATCGTTGGATGCTCTTGACCTGCAGATATTCTTCCATGCCGAGCTCACCGAGTTCACGGCCGACGCCGGATTGCTTGTAGCCGCCGAAGGGGGCCATGAGATTGAAGCGGCCACCGTTGACATCAACCTGGCCGGCGCGCATGCGGCGGGCGATAGAGAGGGCGCGCGCGGGGTCGGCCGACCAGACGCCGCCAGCAAGGCCGTAGATCGTCCCGTTGGCGATAGAGACGGCCTCGTCTTCAGAGTCGTAGGGGAGGACGGAGAGGACGGGGCCGAAGATTTCCTCCTGGGCGATGGCCATGTTCGGGGAGACTTCGGCGAAGAGGGTGGGCGCGACGTAGTAGCCGCGCGGGAATTCGGCGGGGCGATTGCCGCCGGTGATGAGGCGGGCGCCTTCGGTGCGGCCCTTGGCGATGTAGCCTTCGACGCGTTCGCGTTGCGCGGAAGAGATGAGTGGGCCGAGGCGGGTGTTGGCGTCGAAGGGATCGCCGAGTTTGAGCGAAGCCATGGCGGAAGCGGCGATGTCGAGGGCCTGTTGCTGGAGGGCGCGAGGCACGATCATGCGCGTCCATGCGGAGCAGGTTTGACCGGAGTTGAGCAGCGCGTTTTTCGTGCCAACACTGACGGCCTTGTCGAGCGGCGCGTCATCGAGGATAACGAAGGCGGATTTGCCGCCGAGCTCGAGCGTGACCTTCTTGATAGTTTCGGCGGCGAGGGCGGAGACGCGGCGGCCCGCACGGAGGGAGCCGGTGAAGCTGACCATATCGACGAGTGGATGAGCGGCGAGGACTTCGCCGACCGTGGGACCCGTGCCGCCAACGATATTGAGCACGCCTGGGGGCAGGCCGATCTCGATGCAAATTTCAGCGAGCAGAAATGCATTGAGGGGAGCAATTTCGCTGGGCTTCAAAACGACGGTGCATCCGGCGGCAAGGGCGGGTGCGACCTTGGCCATGATCTGGTGGAGCGGATAGTTCCAGGGCGTAATCGCGGCAACGACACCATAGGGTTCGCGAACCAGGAGCGAGTTGCCGACTTCGCGTTCAAAGGATGCTTCGCGGGCGAGCCTGGCGTAGCTGGCGGTAATCGCGATGGGAAGGCCGGCTTGAATATTCTGCGCCATGGAGATGGGCGAGCCGACTTCACCTGCAATCGTTTCGGCGATTTCGGCGGCCCGGGCTTTTAGAGCGGCGGCGAGTTTGTCGAGCCAGTCGGCGCGCTCGGCGGCGGAGGCAGAGCCCCAAGATTCATCAAATGCGGCGCGGGCGGCTTGAATGGCGGCATCGGCGTCGGCGGCGGAACCCTCGGGAATGCGGCCGATGACCTCTTCAGTGGACGCCGAAAGAACCTCGATGTGGGCAGGAGAAGCAGGGGCGCGCCAAGCGCCATTGATGTAGTGGTCAGAGTAAGTGCGCATGGTTATTCGAGTGTGTAGCCCCCGTTGACGGAGATGTTTTGGCCGGTGACAAAGTTGGCGCCGGGACTGGCGAGATAGGCGACGGCCTCGGCGACGTCGGCGGGGATGCCCTGCCGTTTCATGGGGACTTTCTGCGAGTACATGTCGAGCTCCGCTTGGGGCGTTCCGGTGTGGCGTTCCGTGGGGATCCAACCGGGTGAAATGATGTTGACGGTGATTCCATAGGGAGCGAGTTCCTTGGCCCAGGAGCGTGTTTGGCCATATTGCGCGCCTTTGGCGGCGACGTAGTTGGCGAACTCAGGATGGCCGAGGGCAAAGACTTCGCTACCGATTTGGATAATGCGGCCGGAACGTTTCGCCTTCATTTCCGGGAGCACCTGTTGGGCGAGGAGCAGGGGCGATTTGAGGAAGAATTCGAGTTGGTCTAAATAAGACTTCCAGGTCTGTTTTTCGATGGTGAGGAAGGGTTGGGGACCAGTGGCGTTGACGACGAGGATATCGACCGGGCCTAGAGAGGAGCGGATGGCGGCGATCATCTTGGAGATTTCGGCTTCGTCACGGACATCGGCGTAGAAGCACTCGGCTGTGCCGCCGGAGGCGCGGATGCGGTCGCGGAGGGCGGTGGCTTTGTCGACGGAACGGAAGTGATTGATAGCCACTTTCGCGCCTACTTGCGCGAGTTTCTCGGCGATGGCGGCGCCAAGACCGCGGGAAGCGCCGGTGACGAGCGCGACCTGTCTACTGAGAGGGGGATCGGAGGGCATTTCTCAAATTGTATCCGCTGAGGGAATCGGCACCGTAGTCGTTATGATGGTGGGAACAAGATGAGCGTATTGGTGCGAATCGGAAACAGGAAGGCATTTCTGGCGGCAGGCCAGTGGACTTCCGCATCCGCCCGTTTGGAGCGGGAGTTGAACGAAGCTACGCGCGGCTGGTTTCAGGAGACGGGGGGGCCGTCGATTCGCGAGCCCGATCAGGAGCGTGCCGTGGCGGCTGAAATGGCGCGGCGGTTTGAAGGGGACGTTGTGATGTATTTGCGTTCGGCGTCGCGTGCGTCGTCGCGGGCGTTTTTGCAGCAGCGGCAGATGCAATTGGACTTCACGGCAGCACCGTTGACGTTCGCTGAGAAGGCAGTTGGGGGAAGGCCGCGGAAGGTGAAGAAGGCGAAGCGCGCGGCGGCGGATTAGGGAGCCGAGGCGGCGGAACGAGCAAGGGACATTCGAGGAGGTCGCCGTGGATAAACGGAAACAAGATGAAGTCGATCTGCGTTACCGGAGATTGATGATTCCATTGTCATCGGCTGTCCGTGGCGCAGTGGCGTCCGCATCAAACTCTCGAGTCGCGCTACGTTCTGTTGAGTTAAACGTGAAGTGCCTGGCGACTGAGTTGACGGCCGAGCACCTACTGAATCAGGTCGAAGAGATTGATTCGGAATTGGAAGCCATTCGCGATGAACTCAGCGACCTGGGCGAAATGGAATCGCTGAGGCTACAGATGGCGATGGATCGGTTGAACAAGATGATGAGCGCTCTGAGCAACCTTCTCAAGAAGACTTCAGACACCGCGCAAGGCATCACGAAGAACTTGAAATAGGCGGCGTCCAAATAGGAGCAAGGAGGAGTTCACTTGACAAAGCGTCGTACGCAGAAAACTCGGCTCCAGAAGTCGTTCGATGATCTCGAAGTTCGTCAACAGAACATCACGTGGCCGAATTATGTATCCAATGCTCGTAGCGTGGATGGGTACTTGTTCAAGGGTTCTCGGGACGCTCCACTAGTACAGCGAATTGGCGCATGGTTGTTTGGGCTTACTTTCATCCTTGGCGCGGTTGGTTTCTTGTTCGTAGGCTTCCCTGATTTTCTCACTCGACTTATTAGTACGGCAATGCTCCTGCTCGCTGTCCATATATTTCTGGTTGGCTGCCGCAGGCGCAAGAAGCCACGTCAGGATTGAAGGCAACTTACGCCTGTTGCTGCCAGCGGAAGCGCGGCGGGTGCGCGGGTTGCGGGGTGATGACGGGGATCGGCGTGGCGAGAGGGCTGACACGCGCGCCTGGAAGGATGATGCCCGTGAGGTTAAGCGGATCCGCGCTGGGGACTTCCGTGGCTTCGTGAGGGTCGCCGGAGCGGCGTAGGGCGCGCAGGAGGTCGAGCGCTTCGGGACGGGCGAACTGTTCGCCAGTGAAGCCGGAGACGAAGCGGCCGCCGCGGATCTGTCCGCGCGCTTCCATGCGGCGCAAGACCGGCAGCAGATCGCGCCATGGGGGAGCGCCTGCTTCGCGAGTAAGGAGATCGCGGAGCAGCACACCCCAGCGGGCGAGAAGTTGTTCGGCCCACTTCCCGGCGCGCTGGTCGGATGAGCCGCTGCGCGAGACCAAGGCCCAACGTCCCGCGGAGTGGCGCGGGCGCGCGGCACGGCCACGACCTTCGCCACGACGGCGTTTGGGATCGATGAGGGCGCGCACGTTTTCGAAACCGTCGGCGGTGACGAGGCCCGCGGCGACGAGTTCCCACAGGGCGTCTTCGGTTTCGCTAGGCAGGCGATTGGCGGCGCGAGAGAGGTCATTGAAGAAGAGGGCGCGTTCGCGTTCGAGCGCGGAGAGGACATCGCGAGCGGCGTGAGAAAGAGACGCGGAAGCGGCGTCGACTTCCTGGGAGGCAATGAGCCATGAGGCGTCTTCGCGAAGGAGGAGTGCGATGGGCGCGACGCGAGTGGGGCGGATACGCTTGCCCTCGCCGTCCTCGAGCGCCGGATGCGAAGAGACGCGAGCCCACATGACTTCGCCAGAGAGGCAGAGTTCGTCAAGGAGTTTCGGCTCGTATTTGGCGACGCGTTGGGGGAGGATTTGCGCTTCCCACGCGGCGGCGGGGATTTCATAACCCTGCAACTGGCGGACGATCTCCAGCACGCCGTCGGCGCCATGAAGCTGCGAACCCGGGGCCACATGTTGCCAGCGGCCGAGGAAATT
>Ga0075430_100004893_pt1 | contig 11275 bp, 6 predicted proteins | sample RhiMetdeltSRZDD4_FD_75294 | JGI IMG/M metagenome (GOLD analysis project Ga0075430, IMG submission 75294) | Populus rhizosphere microbial communities from Tennessee, USA - Rhizosphere MetaG P. deltoides SRZDD4 | ecosystem: Host-associated > Plants > Roots > Rhizosphere > Soil | place: USA... | reverse complement strand
GATCCCGCGGCTCGCTCACGCCATGCCAGCCGCCAGCGACGCGCATGACGGCGTTCACGTTCGCCACTGAACCGGTCGTCGCGACACGCCAACCCATCCGCCCGAGCGAGTCCACGACGGCGGCCGAGAGCCCCGCCGACTCGTAGCGAAGCGTGTCGGGCAGCGCCTGATGGTGCAACCGCGGCGCTCGCATCGCATCGGCGAGCGACATGCGATGGTGAATCACGTTGAGAATCACCTGCGACGTTGCGGTGATGATGCGCGGGCCGCCCGCGGCGCCGACGACGAGCAACAGGTTGCCCGACGGGTCGAGCACGATCGTCGGTGACATCGCGCTCAGCATTCGTTTTCCGGGCGCAATCGCGTTCTGCTCGCCCTGCACGAGCCCGAACATGTTCGGCTTGCCCGGCTGCGCCGCGAAGTCGTCCATCTCGTCGTTCATGAAGAAGCCCGGGCCCGTCAGGTACACCCCCGAGCCATAGCCGTTATTGATCGTGGTCGTCGTCGCGACCGCGTTGCCCGAGCCGTCCACCACCGAGTAGTGCGTCGTGTGCATTCCCTCGGCCATCTTGCGCTCGAGATCAGGGGTCGGCGTCGCACGGTCGGCGACGATCGTCTTGCGCAGCTCGCGCGCGTAGTCCTTGCTCGTGAGGCGATCGAGCGGCACGCGCACGAACGCTGGATCGCCGAGCTTCGAGTTGCGGTCGATGAACGCGCGCTGATACGCGGACGCGAGCGCGTGGGTGTAGCCGACGCTGCCGAATGGCGGAAGCGACTCGAACGTCTCGAGAATGTTCAGCGACTCGGTGATCGTCACGCCGCCCGACGACGACGGCGGCATCGTGAACAGCCGGTATCCCCGGTACGTGGACACGATCGGCTCGCGCATCTCCGGTTTGTAGCGCGAGAGATCTTCCTTCGTGAAGATGCCGCCGCCGCGGCGCATGCCTGCGACGATCGAGTCGGCGACCTCACCACGATAGAACGCGTCAGGGCCCCGCTCCGCGATCAGTCGCAGCGTGCGCGCCAGGGCCGGCTGACGAAACCGCGTCCCGGGCTGGAGCGGTTGGCCACTCGGGAAGAACACGTCCTTGCCATCGAAGCGGCTGATGTACTCCTGGTTCGCTCGCAGCGACCCGAACAGCGCGCTATCGACGATTAAGCCCTCGTCGGCAAGGCGGATCGCGGGCTCAAGCACGTCACGCAGCGGCTTCGCACCAAACCGCGTGAGCGCTGCGGCCATTCCTGCGACTGCACCCGGAACGCCCGATGCCTTGTAGCCAACGACGCTCTCGTCCGTGAGCTTGCCGGTTGCGTCGATGTACATGTCGCGTGTCGCGGCAAGCGGCGCGATCTCTCGATAATCCACGGCCGCGGTCCGACCATCCGCCATGCGAATGACCATGTATCCGCCACCGCCGAGGTTCCCGGCGAACGGGAACGTGACGGCGAGCGCGAACCCGACGGCGACGGCGGCATCGACGGCATTTCCGCCCTGCCTGAGGATCTCATCACCAGCCTGACTCGCGAGCACGCTGTTGCTCGCGATCATCGTTGAGGCCGCGAATGTGGCCTGCTCGCTCGGCGCAAAGCGCCAACCTGTCGGGAACGTAGCGGGAACACGTGCCGGCAGGCTTCTCGATGCATCGGGCGACGGCTCGGCGCTGGTGCCTGAGGGTCGGCAGGCGCCGGCCGCAAGATTGATCGCCAAACACGCCGCGACACCAAACGCCGTCGCTCGCGAGAATCCACTTGTTCGCTTCGCCACGTTCTCCGCCATCGCACGACTCCGCTGTGAGATCGCTTGCCACCCCTCGCGCGAGCCGGATAACTTAGCCCGCGCTCCGTCACGTCGACAGTGAACGACGCTGACCGCCCGCGCACGCACGACGTGCCGTGCCGTCTCTCCCCCGGTAGCCCGTGACTCGTCAGGCGCTCGATCCGCGCATCACCGAACGGCGAAATCCGCGCACGGCCGACATCGATCTCGCGTCACCGGTCGAGATCGTCGACCTCATGAACGGCGAAGACCAGACCGTCGCGACCGCGGTCGCTGCACAGCGCGAGTCGATCGCGCGCGTCATCTCGCTCGTCGAAGATGCATTCCGCAGCGGCGGCCGGCTGTTCTACGTCGGCGCAGGCACATCGGGTCGCCTCGGCATCCTCGACGCCAGCGAATGCCCGCCGACGTTCGGCAGCGACCCGGAGATGGTGCAGGGCATCATCGCGGGCGGCTTCCCGGCGATCCTCCGCGCGCAGGAAGGCGCAGAGGACTCGCCGGCCGGTGGCGAAGCGATCATGGACGAACATGCAGTCGGCGAGCGCGACGTCGTCGTGGGGATCGCCGCGTCGGGCACGACGCCGTACGTGCACGGTGCCATCGCGCGCGCGCGCGCACGCGCCGCACGAACTGCGGTCGTCGCCTGTACGCCGATTCCCAGCCAGCTCGCGGCCAACGCCGACGTCGCGATCATTGCCATCGTCGGTCCGGAGGTGGTCACCGGGTCGACGCGTCTCAAGGCAGGCACCGCGACGAAGATGATCCTGAACATGATCACGACGGGCGCGATGATCCGGATCGGCAAGACGTACGGCAACCTGATGGTCGATCTCAAGATCACGAACGCGAAGCTCAAGGACCGGAGCGAGCGCATCGTCGTCGAGGTGTGCGGCGTCTCGCGCGACGAGGCGCGCGAGCTGCTTGCCGCCGCCGATGGGCGCGTCAAGATCGCCATCGTGATGCAGAAGCTCGGCGTCGACCGCGCGGGTGCCGAAGCGGCACTCGAAAAAGGCGGCGGCGTCATCCGCCGCGTCGTCCCTGACGCACCACCGCCGGTACCCGCATGACCACGCCCAACGCGAACGGCGACGAGCCGCGCATCATCGTCGGGCTCATGTCCGGCACGTCACTCGACGGCATCTCCGCGGCCGTGGTGCGCTTCGGCCGAGAGACGACCGGGCGGATCTCCTACGAGTTGTTAGGCATGAGCGTGCGGGCGTACGACGCGGACCAGCGCGATCGTCTCGCGAAGGCGCTCGTCGGCGTGACGCCACGGGAGTACTGCCGTCTCGCGTTCGACCTTGGGAACTGGCTCGCCGACGCCGCCATCACCGCGATAGCGGAGGCCGGCGTCGACCGCGCGTCGGTGCGGGCGATCGCGAGCCACGGCCAGACCGTGTGGCACGAGCCGGGACATTCGACGTGGCAGTTCGGGCAGCCGGCCGTGATCGCGGAGCGCACGGGTATCGACGTCGTCAGCGACTTCCGCGTGCGCGACGTGGCCGCCGCCGGCCAGGGTGCCCCACTCGTGCCAGCCGCCGACGCCCTGCTGTTCGCCCATCCGTCGGATTGGCGCGCGCTTCAGAACCTCGGCGGGATCGGGAACGTCACGATCGTTCCGCCGGGTGGCATCACGATCTCGACGCGCGCGTTCGACACCGGCCCTGGCGTGGTGATCATCGACGGCGTGACGCGGATCGTCGCGCCAGGGATGTCGTACGACGTGGATGGCCGCATCGCCCGCAGCGGTACCGCGATCGCGTCGGTCGTTCGCGCTGCGCTCGAGCATCCGTACTTCTCGGCGCCTCCGCCGAAGTCCACCGGCCGAGAGCTGTTCGATCCTGCGTACATCGCCGCGTTCATCGAGCGCTGCCGAGCGGCTCGCCCGGCGGCGACGGCCGGCGACATCATCGCGACGGCCGTCGAGCTCACCGCCGCGAGCATCGCGGACGCGTTCGGGCGGTTCGTTCCGGAGCCGGTGCGCGAGCTCGTGGTCTCGGGTGGCGGGGCCGAGAACCCGGCGGTCGTCGACGCGATCCGCCGCGTGCTGACGTCGGTGACCGTGAGGCGCTTCGATGAGCTGTTCTTCGACGGCGAGGCGAAGGAAGCGGTGGCGTTCGCCCTCCTCGGCTACCTCCATCTCACGCGCCAGCCGGGGAATCTGCCGAGCGTCACGGGCGCCCGCGGGCCGCGCATTCTCGGGCAGCTCACGCCGGCCTGACAGTCGTTAGGCACCCGGCTTCGAGGGTCGATGCGGGAGATCGCGCGCCTCCTCCTCCCCTCCGTTCGTTGGGATCCGGCGCGCGGAATGGCCGCGATGCGGCCCGGCGTGGAGCGCGCGATCGACGCCGGCGTCGGTGGCTTTGTGCTCGACCCCATGCCGGTGGCCGGCGCCGGAGAGCTGACCGCATTCATCCGCCAGCGCGCGGACGAGGCGCCGCTCCTGGTGATCGACCCGGCAACGTTGGACGAGCACCCCGGTGCGGCTGTGGGCTTCTCGCTTCCGCCGCCAGCCGCACTCGCGTCCCTTCGTGACACCCACGCGGTGCGTCGCGCGGCGCGAGCGACGGCTCGCGCCGTTCGCCGCACGGGGTGTAACGCGATCCTCGGTCCGTCGTGCGATGTTGCCGGTGCACCACGCACCGATGCGTTCTCGGCCGATCCGTCGGCAGTCGCGCTCGCGGCGAGCGAGTGGATCGATGCCGCCCAATCCGATGGCGTCCTCTGCATCGCCGGCACCTTCCCGGGTGAGGGGCGGGTGCGCGACCACGTAGACGCCATGCCCGTCGTGCGCGTGCCCGAGGATGCCCTGTACGCATCGGACCTCGTTCCGTATCGAGCCGTGATCGACACCGGTGTTGCGGGCGTCGCGATGTCGTCCGCCGCCTATCCGGTGCTCGAGCCGTCGGGAATCCCGGCCGCGCTGTCGGCCCGAATCATCACGCGCGTGCTCCGTGGTGAGCTCGGGTTCGACGGATTGGTCGTCGCGGATTCAGCCGTCATGGAGACTCGTGCGCAACGGGCCGTGTCGGCGCGCGAGCTCGTTCACGCCGGTGTGGATCTCGTGCTCAGAACGTCACGCCTCGACGTCGACCTGCGCGCTCTCCTCGACGGATTGCAGGACGGGGAGCTCGATCGCGAGCGCGTTCACGATGCGGCGCGCCGGCGTCGCGAGCGCGCGGAGCTCGCCGGAGCTCCGCTGCCCATCGATGCGACGCTGCACGAGGACTCGGCCTGGCTGGACGAGCTGGCCGAGCGGACGATCGCGGTCGTGCGGGGGCGTGCCGTGCGGCCGGAACCGCCGATCGAAGTCGTGGTGGTGAGTGAATCCCGTGTCGATCGCGGAGCGGTCGTGCGGTCATTCGCTGATGGAATCGCGCAGGCCGGCGGCGATCCCGCCGCCGTTAGGCACGTGCACATTCCCACGGCCTCATCGCGTCCGCCGCTCGTGGTCGTCGCTGTGCCGTCGGGCCGCGTCGCTGCCCCCGACCTCGAGACGGGGGGGCGGATTGCGTCGGAGCTCGCGTCCGTCGGGAGTGCCGCGCGTCGCGCGCGACGGAGCATCGCGGTCGTCTGGTGCGGCCATCCGGTCGCTCCTCCGGCGGCCGCGGACGCCGACCTCGTTATCGCCTGCTGGAACGCGAGCGCGTCGATGTTGCGGGCGGCGGGACGCTGGATGATGCGCCGCGTCTAAGGGCGGGGCTCGCGCGGAGCTCGCGGTTCGCGCCGGTCTAGGTGAGCGCCTGCCAGAGGAACAACAACGTCAGGGCGATGCCGACGGCCGCGAGCACCCGCACGTAGATGGTGCCGCGGCGACGTCGTTCGAGATCCATCGCGGCGTCCGTCGGCGGCGGTTCGGAAGGAGGCGGGCCGAGCCCCAGCATCTCGGGCACCGCGTCGACACGCCTCACCGGCGATGTGGACACGGGCGTCACGAGGTCGGGCGAATCGAACACGCGGTGGCCGATCTCATCGACGGCTTCCGCCTCGTTCAACCCCGTACCGTCGAACCGCGCGATGACGACCGTGATGTTGTCAGGACCGCCTGACGAGTTCGCGAGCTCGACAAGGCGTTCGGCGGCGAGCTCGGGGTTGTTTTCCTCGGCGACCGCGCGCGCGATCTGCTCGGGCTTCACCAGCCCGGACAGGCCGTCGCTGCAGAGCACGAGCACGTCGTCGCGCCGGACGCGCTGGTGCGTGAGATCGATCTTGACGTTCGGTTCCGGACCGAGCGCCTGGAGGATGATGTTACGGCGATCGCTCATCTCTGCTTCTTCGGCGGTGATTTCGCCCGCCTCGATGAGCTTCTGCATCAGCGACTGGTCCTTCGTGATCTGAAACGCCACGCCGTCGCGGATCAGGTAGGCTCGGCTGTCGCCGACCTGCGCCAGATACAACGTGTCGCCCAGGAGCCCGGCGATCGTCGCGGTCGTGCCCATCCCGCGGAGCTCGGGGTGCTCACCGGCGTAGAGGTGAATCGTCGCGTTGGCGACCTCGGTCGCGGCCTTGAGCGCGCCGACGAACGCTACCGGCTCGACGGCCGTCGAGTCGCGCCATCGGCGGCGCATCTGCTGCAGCACGACTTCGACCGCCATCTCGCTCGCGATCTCGCCCGCCGCGGCGCCGCCCATGCCGTCGGCCACCATGAACAGGCTGCCGCGAGCGCTGGCGCGCTCGACGCGCAGATGGTCGAAGTGGAGGGGCTCCCCGCGCTCGAGGTCCGCGACGACGAAGGCGTCCTCGTTGTGCTCCCTGGTGCGGCCGACGTCGGAGTGGGCGAAGACGTGAAACACGATCGCGCCGGGGGGCGCGAGCGGATCCGTCGGCGTCGGGTGGGAGTTGACCGTCAAACGTGCTCCGGAAGCGTCTGGGCGGACGGGTGCGGAGGTCGAGAAGGCTTGGAAGGTGACGAATATATACGAGTGGGGAAAACGGGAGGCAATTAACGACCCCAGTGTTAGCTTGCGCCCATGTTACGCAAGACGCCGATCGCCCGATCGGCCCTCGGCCTCGTCTCCGCGCTGATGGCGGGCGTGCTGGTTGTCGCGTCGTGTGGGCGTGCTGCGTCTCGCCCGCGCTCCCCAGGGCCCGAAGCAACGGCGCGGCCGGCGCTCCCACCGGTCCCGCTCGTCGACGGTCCGCTCGCGATTCGCGTGGTGTACCCGCCGTCGGGTGCGGTCATTCAGGCGCGGGACTCGAACTTCATCTTCGGGAGCACTGGCAGCGGCAACGCGACGCTCACGATCAACGGAGCGCCGGTCCCGGTCCTTCCTAACGGGAGCTTCCTCGCGTTCCTTCCCGTCCCCCCTGCGACCGCCCCGGCGTACGCGATCGTCGCGAGGCGCGGCGCCGATAGCGCCGTGGTGGCGCATCCGGTTCGGCTGTTGCCACCTCGGACCGTGCTCGCCGATACCGGCCGACTCGTCGTCGATTCGGCGAGCGTTTCTCCGCGGGGGACCCGGCTCGCGCGGCCCGACGAGCGGATTCGAGTGAGCGTTCGCGCGCCGCGAAACGCGAGTGCGTTCGTGCGCTTGGCCGATCGCACCGAACGGGCACTCGTCAATGCGTCGGCGCGGCCCCGCGGGGCGGGCGAGCTGGATCCGCATCTGTGGGCGACCGATGTCCCGGCGTCGTCGCTCACCACTGGCGCTGAGGTCGTGGTCGCGCGCGCGAGCGACACCGTCCGCTTCGCGATCGGTGACGTGAGCGTGGACGAACCCGATCGAACGCGCTGGGTCCAGCTCACCGGTGGGGCTGCCGTGCCGGACACGGATCGTGTCGTGATCCTGCGGCCGGTGCCTAACGGGACGTACAAGTGGCTGCTGCTCCCCGGAACCGTGTTGGAGCAGACCGGTCGCGTCGGCGACATGGTGCGCGTGCGTCTCGACGCGTCGCTGGAGGGGTGGGCCGCCGCCGCGGACGTCACGGAGCTCCCGGCTGGTGCCGCCGGTCCTCGGCGCACGGCGGGGAACGCGCGGGTGGCGGCGGGCCCCGAATGGGCTGACGTCGTGATCCCGATGGCTGAACGGCCGGCATTCGAGATTCGCGAGCACGGGAAGACGCTGTCGCTCGTTCTCTACGGGGTCCAGGCGACGACGGACATCCTGAACTACACCGGTGACGACTCGCTCGTGCAGCGCGTGCGCTGGTATCAGGAGACGAGCGACCGCGCGCGGTACGACATCGACCTCACGGCGCCGCCGTATGGCTACCTCCCGATGTGGGAAGCCGGTGCATTCAGGCTGCGTGTGCGGCGGCAGCCGCGCATCGATCCCGCCGCGCCGCTCCGTGGTCTCACGATCGCGGTGAACGCCGGGCATCCGCCTGCCGGGTCGACGGGGCCGACGGGTCTGTACGAGGCGGTGCCCACGCTCGCGATCAGCGAGCGGCTCAAGACGATCCTCGAGGCGCGTGGCGCCCGGGTCGTGATGACGCGAACGACGGCGGACGCGGTGCCACTCGCTCTCCGCCCCGTCCTCGCGCGCCAGGGCGGGGCGCATGCCTTCGTCTCGATCCACCTGAATGCGCTGCCCGACGGCGTCAACCCGTTCACCGCACACGGCACGGGCTCGTACTACTTTCACCCGTCGTCGCAGCCACTCGCGCGTGAGATCCAGCGTGGCATGGTGCGCCGAATGGGGCTGCGCGATCTCGGGATCTTCTACGACAACCTGTCCGACCTGAGACACCCGTGGATGCCGTCGGTCCTGTGCGAAGGGGCGTTCATCATGGTGCCGGAGCAGGAGGCGGCCGTCAGGACGCCGGCGTTCCAGGAGCGTTACGCGTTAGGCGTCGCCGACGGCCTCGAGGCATACTTCCGCCGCCTTGGCCAACCCCAATGAGCATCGACCCGACTGCCTTTATCCACCCGGCGGCGTTCGTCTGTGGTGACGTCACGCTTGGTCCGCGCGCGTCCGTCTGGCCGTCGGCCGTCATCCGCGGCGACAGCGCGCCGATCGCGGTGGGCGAGTCGAGCAACGTGCAGGACGGCGTCGTCATTCACGTCGATCCCGGCCTGCCGTGTACGATCGGCGCCCGCGTGACGATCGGGCATCGCGCGATCGTGCACGGCGCGACGGTGGAGGACGATTGCCTCATCGGGATGGGAGCGATCGTGCTCAACCGGGTCGTCGTCGGCCGCGGATCGCTCGTCGGCGCCGGCGCGGTGTGCAGCGAGGGGATGGTGATCCCGCCCGGCTCCCTCGTTCTTGGCGTCCCGGCGAAGGTGGTGCGTCCCCTCGACGAGGCGCTGAGGGCGCGGCTCTCCTCCGGTGCGAACGTCTATGTGGATCTGGCGGAGCGGCATCGCGACGGCGAATTCCCTCGCCGGACGACCGACTGATCGCGCCGATGTCCGCGCAGCCGGGCTCAGCCTAAACCGTTGCGAGGATTCGGCATCCGCGCTGGGGAACGGCACGGCGCCTGCACGTGTTTGTAGGCAAGCACCTGCAGTTTGTGCGGCCTCCCTCGACGCCGCACGAGATGGTACCGGCTGCGCGATCGGCGCGGCTCGAGGTGATGAGGTAGAATGCGATGTTCGCTAAGCCATGTCCGCCGCGCCGTTTACGGGTCACCACCCGCGATGCCTGCCGGCCGACTCCCCGCGGTGCCCGTTTTTCACGGATTCGGTGAGACGCTCGTAATGAACGGGCGCGTGGAAAGAAAGCCCCCGCCGATATTCGTGATCTGCAGTATGTAAGCCGTGGCCACTCAGCGACTTACGTAGACACTGGCGCGGTTTCACGAACCCGCCTAAACTGCGCCCCTCTTTGCGCGTCTCGCACCATTGCTGGTCGCGCACGCCGCACGTTGGATCGCCGTCGATCGCCGCTCTCGCTCAGCTCCGTACGCTACGTTTCATCCGGGAGAAGTAGACATGCCCCTACCCTCGAAGCCCCCTGCCGGCCCCGCTGCTCTCAGCCAGAACGCGCGTACGGTGCTCGAAAAGCGCTATCTGGTGAAGGATGCCAGCGGAAAGGCGACCGAAACCCCCGAGGACATGTTCTGGCGGGTGGCGACGGTCGTCGCGGAAGCTGATCGCCGGTACGGAGCGAGTGAGGGCGCTGTCACAGCCGCGGCCGAGCAGTTCTACGACCTCATGACGCAGCGTCGGTTCGAGCCGAACTCGCCGACGCTCATGAACGCCGGCCGTCCACTCGGCCAGCTCTCCGCGTGCTTCGTGTTGCCCGTGGACGACTCGCTGTCGAATGGCCGTACCGGTATCTACGACACGCTTCGCTCGATGGCGCTCATCCACCAGAGCGGCGGCGGCACCGGTTTCTCATTCTCGCGCTTGCGGCCGAAGGGCTCGATGGTGCGTTCGACGACGGGCGTCGCGAGCGGGCCGGTGTCGTTCATGAAGCTGTATGACGCCTCGACCGACGCGGTGAAGCAGGGCGGAACGCGGCGTGGCGCGAACATGGGCATCGTTCGCGTCGATCACCCGGACATCATGGAGTTCATCACCTGCAAGGAAGACCTCTCGCAGGTCACGAACTTCAACATCTCGGTCGCCGTCACGGACAAGTTCATGCAGGCCGTGAAGGCCGGCACGAGCTACGATCTCGTAGACCCTGGTACGAAGCAGGTCACGGGGCAGCTCGACGCGCAGATGGTCTGGGACAAGATGATCGACGGCGCGTGGCGCACCGGTGAGCCGGGCTGCTTCTTCATCGACGAGGCGAACCGCTACAACCCGGTTCCGCACCTCGGTGCGTACGAGGCGACGAACCCGTGCGGCGAGCAGCCGCTGCTCGCGTACGACGTCTGCAACCTCGGCTCCATCAACGTCGGGTACTACGTGAACAACGGCGCGATGGACTGGGACGCGTTCGCGGCGGACATCGCGCTGTCGACGCACTTCCTCGACAACATCATCGACGTCAACAAGTACCCGCTGCCGGAGATCGACGCGCTGTCCAAGCGCATCCGCCGCATCGGGCTCGGCGTCATGGGCTTCGCCGACGCGCTCGTCAGGCTCGGGATCGCCTACGACTCGGCCGAGGGCGTAGAGTTCGGCCGCCGCGTCATGGAGTTTGTCAACGTCCAGTCCAAGAAGGAGTCGGAGCGCCTCGCCAACGAGCGTGGCGCGTTCCCGGAGTGGGCGCGGTCCATCTGGGGGCCGGACGAGACCTGCGCGCGCGACGCGCAAGGGAAGCGCATTCGTCCCATGCAGCTGCTTCGCAACTGCAACGTCACGACCGTCGCGCCCACCGGGACGATCTCGATCATCGCCGGGTGTTCGTCGGGGCTCGAGCCGCTCTTCGCCGTTGCGTTCATGCGTAACCAGGCGGGGGTGATGATGCCGGACGTGAACGACGACTTCGTCGCGATCGCGAAGAAGGAAGGTTGGTACTCCGACGCGCTCATGGAGCGCATCGCGCGCGAAGGGCGTGTCGACTTCCCCGAAGTCCCGGCCAAGTGGCAGCGCGTGTTCGTGACGGCGAACTCGATCGCGCCCGAATGGCACATGCGCATGCAGGCCGCCTTCCAGGA
>Ga0075430_100004890_pt1 | contig 11276 bp, 14 predicted proteins | sample RhiMetdeltSRZDD4_FD_75294 | JGI IMG/M metagenome (GOLD analysis project Ga0075430, IMG submission 75294) | Populus rhizosphere microbial communities from Tennessee, USA - Rhizosphere MetaG P. deltoides SRZDD4 | ecosystem: Host-associated > Plants > Roots > Rhizosphere > Soil | place: USA... | reverse complement strand
CACGACACCGTCACCCAACACGAGGCGGCACCGTCGTTTGAGGACGAAGGGCAGATCCCCGACCTCAAACTCGAGTTCCGCGGCGACTCCGGCTACGTCCGGTTCGGCAACACCGACGACCTCACCGGCGCCGACACCAAACGGCTACGCAAACTCGGTGCCCAGCAGGACAACGGCCAGGCCGCCAACGACTTCATGGCCGAGGCGATCCGCCTCCTGGTCGTCGACTGGTCGATCCCCAGCAAGCCGGACATGCAGATCCCCCGCTACGACCCGAAGGCCACCGACCGGATCCCGGGCAAGTTGTTGCGGCTCATCGAGGACCACATCGAGCCGCACATGAAATGGCTGGCGCAGGAGAAGACGAGCACCGGCGACCCGTTCGAGCCTGGGGGCCCTACAGCGCCCGCGAGCGCGTAAAGCTGCTGCTCGCGGGTGGAATCCTCGCCCAAGGGGTGAGGCCGATGCTGACGCGGGAGGACTGGTTGTGGGAGTTGGCGGCCTACTACGACTACTTCGCCCGCACGTACGGATGGGACAAGGAGCAGACCGATTCACAGCCGCAGTGGCTGATTGATCGGCTTCCGGGGATTGGCCAGATCCGGGCGGAGATCGAGAAAGAGCAGATCGACCGGGCATAGGGGAGGGAGGTGGCACCGGTGATCGACACAGACACCGATCTGCGTGACTGGCAGCTGGCGGTGGCGGCGCTCGGGCAACGTTTCGAACGCCAGACGTACCGGGCCACCAACCAGGGCGTGTTGCTGATCGAGCGGTTGGGGAAGCTGTACCTGCGCACCTACAGCCACCGTCGTGGCACACCGACACCGTCGCCGCCTGGCGGCCCGCCGGCTTTGGTGTCGGGGCATCTGCGTCGCACCTGGCGCACCCGGCTTGCCACCGCGGGCCGTAAGCCGTACACGGTGGAGGCGTCCACCGGCCCGACCGCGGTCTACTCCCGGATCCAAGAGTTGGGCGGCACCATCGTCCAAACCCGCACCCGCACAGTCCGCAGGCGCCCAGGGTCCGACCCGGGCGCGTTCGGCAAGGTCACCCACACGGTGACCATCCGCATCCCCAAACGCCCCTACGTCAAACCCATGACGTTGGCCGCGCGGCGGCAGATCCACCGCATGTACGTCGTGGCGTGGACGAGCGCGATCCGGGGGAGCTGATGGACGAATACCTGCCCCCGGTCGTCACCCGCCTGCGTGGTGACTGGTCCGATCTGCGTGCCGCCCTGCTCGAGTCGGCGGCGGCGGTGAAAGCGTGGGCGGCCGCGGTCCGCGCCGATGTGGTCGACACGATGCACGGTGCCGGCCGTGACGCGGGCACGTCGTTTGTGCAGGCGATGAAAGACTCGATGCGTAAGGGGCTCGACGACGACGAGGATTTGATACCCAAACTGCGCAACCAAGGCGCGAAGGCGGGCGCGTCGGCCGGGTCGGGGTTCGCCGCAATGTTCATGGCGATGGTGAAACCGGCGTTGATCGCCGGGATCATCGCGTTGACACCGATGCTGGTGACCGCGGTCGCCTCCGCGATCACGTTGGGTTTGGGGTTGGGGTTCGTCGGGATCGCCGTGCTGGCCCAAAAATCCAATCCGGCGTTGGTGAAGGCGGCAACCGGGTTCAAAGACGTGGTGGTGGCCGCGTTCAAGGACGCCACCGGGCCGATGGTGGCGCCGCTGGTGGAGGCGTTGGCGATTTTGGGTGCCGGGATCAAGCAGATGGCGCCCGGGTTCAAGGAGATTTTCGCCGCGATCGGCCCGGCGGTGCCCAACCTGGCACACGGCATCATCGGAATGATCCAGGCGATGCTGCCCGGGTTGAAAGAGTTGGCCCCGGTGATGGGGGCGCTTATCTCCGCTCTGGGTGTGGCAGCGCCACACATCGGCGCCGGGTTGGGCGACCTGTTCTCCGCGTTGGCCGAGTCGGGTCCGGGGATGATCCTGTTCATTGAGGATTTCGGCGAAGTTTTGGGCACGGTCCTGGGCAAGCTCGGGATTTTCATGCGGGAAATGTCGAAGCTGTACGCGTTCGTGGAGCACGGCAAGGGTAAGGGGTTCGGCCTGTTCGGCGGACCTGAGCTGTTGGTTGCCTTGTGGCCGAAGGTGGTTGCGGGTGCGAAGGACGCCTGGGAATGGGTCACCAAGGTTGCCAAGGCCGTGGGGGACTGGGTGTCGGGTACCGCCGGTGATGTGGCTGCCTGGTGGAACGGCCTGGTGGAGGGTGTGCACACCAAAGGCAGGCAGGTTGCGGACTGGTTCGAGGCGCTGCCCGACCGGATTTCGGCGTGGCTGTCGGCGCTGCCCGGGCGGCTGCGTGACGCCGCGGTGGCCGCGTTTGACGCTTTCTTTTTCACGCTCGGGTTCATGGGCGGCAAACTCCTGCAGTTCGGTGACCTGATCAACGGGTTCTTCCAGACGCTGCCGGCCAGGATCGGGCTGATTGTTGGGCAGCTGTGGACGGATGTGAAAAACAAGTTCACGCAAGGGGTTGCGGACACCACGTTGGCGGTGGGGAATTGGGCTCAGCGTCTCCCGGGGATCCTCGACAAGCTGATGGCCGATTTCGCGGCGTGGGGCCGGCGCACGTGGGAGCAGGTGACCGCCTGGGTCCACACCACGGTCACCGACGTGTTGCGCTGGTGGGATTCGCTGCCTGGCCGGATTTCGGCCACCAACGACCGGATCATCGCCGCCATCAAGACGTGGGCGGGCAACGCGGCCTCGTGGTTGTTCAACGCCGGCAAGAACATGATCCAAGGTTTGATCAATGGTGCGATCGCTGCCACCGACGGTGCGATCGGCGCCATCATGCGCGCGGTGCAACGCATCATCGACGGCGCCAAGCGGGCGCTCGGGATCGCCTCCCCGTCAACGGTTTTCGCCGAGATGGGCCGCTTCAGCATGTTGGGCTTTGTTGAGGGGTTGCAGGGTGAGAGGGGGATGTTGGCGCGGGCCTGGGCGGGTCTCGCACCGACATCCCCTGTGGTGGGCGCTGCAGCCTCACCCGCGATGGCGTTGGCCGCCGCAGCGGCCGGTGGCCGAGGCGGTGACCCGATCCTGGTCCAGTTGACCCTTGACGGCGCTGTGCTGGTCGAAAAGCTGATCGTGCCGGCGCAGGACCGTAAACGGCGCACCGGTGAGACGGGGCTGGGCTGATGGCATTGTCCCGTCCTCAACTGTGGTGGCAGGCGTCGTTCAACGCCGAACCCAACGCCGACCCTGCCGACCCGCTGGCGATGCGCCGCTGGACCGACATCACCGCGATGGTCCGCAAGGTGTCCAACATCGCCCGTGGCCGCATGTACGAGTTGGTGAAGTCACCCGCCGGGCAGCCCGGCATCAACTTTTGGGATCCGAACGAGTATCTGAATCAGGCCAACACCGCCAGCCCCTACTACCCGGATGTGCAGCCGCTGCGGGAGTTACTCGGGCAGTGCATGTGGGACAACGGCGGCACCGGCAACCTGATCAACACCGATATGTGGATGCCCAACGATGTCGCCCCGTTGGACCCCAGCTTCGAGGCCTACTCCAACGGGGCCGCCGCACCGTCGACGATCACCGCGGTTGGCGGGGTCACCCCCACGGTGACGACCACGAACCCGCAGCAGGGCACCAAGAGCCTCACGTACACGGTGGCCGCAACCGCGACACGGCAAGGCCTGTCGTGGGAGACACCGTGTGTGCCCGGGCAGCAGTACACCACCTCCGCCTATGTGCGGCAGTCGTCCGCGTCGACACAAGTGCTGCTGGTCGGTGACCAAAACCTGGCCTGGGACGACTGTGAAACAGCGGCCTCCAACGGGTGGGGCAACGCCGACGGTGGCGGGGCGTGGGCAAACTCCGGCGGCACCAACAGCAACTATGCGAAGGCCGGCGGTGTAGCCACCATCACCTTGCCGACCGGCGACACCGCTGCCCGAACAGTTTTGCTGCCCACCGCCTACACCGACACCGTTCTGCGGTGGACCATTGCCAGTTCGCAGCTGGCCACCGGCGGCAACATCAACGGCCAGATCCGGTTCCGGTCGGTGGACTCCGACGACTTTTACGTGCTGTCGCTGGGGTTCGACACGACAGGCCAAATCGATTTGCAGTTCACCCGTGTGCTCGCGGGTGCGTCCACCTCGCTGGGGTCGTTGGCCAACGCTTTGGCCTACACGGCGAACGGTGACGTGCACATCTGGTTGGAGGCCATCGGCCCCGATTTCCGGGCGAAGGTGTGGACCGGCGACATCAACGTGCCGCCGCAGGATTGGACGCTGACCGCCACCACCGACGCTAGCCACCCCGCGGGGCAGGTCGGTGCGCGGGCGTTCCTGTCCGGCGGCAACACCAACGTCAACCCGGTGCTGTCCTTCGACGCGCTGTCGGTGGTCGGCTCCACCGCCTCAACAACGACCACGACCACCGGCGCGTATGTGCGCCTCACGCAGACGTTCACGGCCACCCAGCCCAAGCACACGGTGACGGTGTGCACCCGCGGCACCGCGGTCGCCGGGACGGTGAATGTGGATGCGATCCAACACGAACCGGGCGGTTCAGCGTCGGCGTTCACCACGGCTGGGCCGTGCATCTTCCCGATCCTGCTCGACAATGTGGAACGCTGGCCCAGGTCCAATGTGGAGGACACGGCCGGGTTCGCCGGCCAGTGCGACACCACCGCCGTGGACGGTCTGGCCGCCCTGAACGCCATCACCCTGGACCCGGACTATGTCGCTGCGGTGATGGCGTTGCAGCCGGACTACTTTTGGCGCCTCGACGGCGGGTCCGGTTCGTCGGCGGCGCAGGAAACCTCAGGCAACCAAGGCCCCGCCTTGGTTCCCTACGACTCGAAGTTCGGCCCTGGCGTGTCTCCCGAGTTCGGCACACCGATCGCGGTCACCGGCGCCTACGGCGGCACCGGGGTCCTGTTCACCCCCACCGACAACACGACGCCTTTCGTAGCCGACACCATCCTCGCTACTGGCCGGACCCCCAACACAGCACCGATCCAGTTCCCGCAAGCGTTCTCCACCAGCCAATGGAGTCTCAGCTCGGCCGCGTGGGTGAAATGCACGCCCACCGACCCGGCCACCAGCATGATCGTGGCCGCACCGGTCGCGTTGACCAGCCCCTTCGTCGCCGTGCCCATCTTCCTGAGGGTATTCAGCGACGGCACCGCCGGCGCATCCCTGCAATCGTCTGATGGTTCGTCCCTGTCGGCCATCAGCGCCACGGTTGTGGACGACGGGCGGCCGCATCTGCTGGTGGGCACCGTGACCCAGGTTTCCGGCGGCAACACCACGTTAGAGGTTTACGTGGACGGGGTGCTGGAGGACACCAACTCTGCGACGACGGCCTCGCTCGGCGGCATGTTCACCGCGCCGGCCACAGTGATGAACATTGGCGGGGCCGGCATCAACGGCAGTCAGGTCATCAACGGTGTGGTCGCCCACGTGCCCTTGTGGGACCGGGCGCTGTCCGCCGACGAGGTTGACGGCCTGTGGACCGCCGGCGGCCTGGGTCACGCCGGGGAGTTGTCTGGTACCCGGGTCACCCGCAGGCTCACACAGGGCGGCTTCAAGGGCGCTACTCGGATCTCGGCCGGGTCGACCACGATGCAGCCGTCCACGTCACACACGGTAGACGCCCTGTCCGATGTGCAGAACACCACCACCGCCGAGGACGGCACCCTGTGGGTGGCCCCTGACGGGGCGCTGGTGTTCGAGGGCCGGCAGGAACGCTGGCTCAGGCTGCTGCCACGCGGGGTGTTCGGCGAAGACAGCGGCGCCGGGGAGATCCCCTACCTGGATGGTGTGGTCTTCGACTTCGATCCGGCGTTCGTGTTCGCCAACGTGCGGGTATCACGGGTCAACGGCACCACCGCCGTCGGCGGCACCGCCGCCGACATCGCCACCGCCTCCCGCCGCTACTTCCCCCGCGCATCACCGGCGGACAGCAACGACTACGAAACCGACACCTTGGCCCAATACAAGGCCGACTGGGTGTTCAACTCGCACAAGGCGCCGCTGATGCGGGTGTCGACGTTGACTGTTGACCCTTCGTCGAACCCCACCCTGTGGAAGAAGATTCTCGGTGTTGAGGTGGGGCAGCGGTGGACGGTGAAGCGTCGGGCGAAGGCCGCCAACGCCGGCGCCGGGATCACCATGAGCGAGGACTACTTCGTCGAGCGGATCATCCACAATGAGATCAACATGGAGACCGGCCGCTGGACCATCTCTTTGATCATGTCTCCGATTGGTTTGATCACCAACTCGCCTGGGGTCACCCTGCAACCCTGGATCCTGCAGAACGCCACCTACGGCGTGCTCGACTCGACCACCGTGTTGGGGTGGTGAGCCGATGCCCGAATTGGTGAGCCACAACCTGGCCAACCCCACAAGCATGCCGGTAACACCGGAGATGGTGGCCTGGGCACGCTGCCGGCCGCCGCGTGACCGGACGCCGATGCCCGAGCAGGGTGCCCGGGTGTGGTACCGCCACGACCACCACGGCCCGGTCACCGTCGCCGAAGTCGAACGCGTCGACTTGTCCAACCGCGACGACTACGGGGTGTGGCGGTTCGTTGTCGACCCGCAAACCGGCAAACCGGTGGAACAGGCTGGTGTGCGGCTGATGGAGCTGGTCGACGACCCGTGGCCGGATGTGTGGCTGCACACCGACTGGGGCCGGGTCGTGACCCGCGAATCACGAATCGACGGCAGCGCCGGATGGCTACCAATGAAGGAGAGTTGACGTGGCAACGGTTCCGGTCACACGCACCTGGGTCGCTGGTGAGGTGGTCACCGCCGCCCACTTCAACACCAACATCCGCGACGTCCTCAATTTTTTGTTGGCGCCACCGATCTTCCAGGCGCGGCAAACCTCGGCACAGTCGATCGCAACCGCAACCGCAACCGCAGTCACCTACGGCACTGAGGACGTCGACTCCGCCGGCGGGCACTCCACCGTCTCCAACACCTCCCGCTACACGGCGGTGTATCCGGGCTGGTATCGGCGTGGTGCGGGGCACTGCTTCGCCTCCAACGCCACCGGGCTCCGGCTGGACTGGATGCGGGTCAACGCCACCGACCTCAACGGCACCCTCACCGAACTTGCGGCGGTCGGCGGTGGGGCGGTCACCGCATGGGCGGGCCGGTCGAAGCTGGTGTTCCTCAACGTCAACGACTACTCCGAAAACGTGCTGTACCAATCCTCGGGCGGCAACCTGTCCACGTCGGTGACCACCACCGAGCAGCCCGATTTCAACATGAGCTGGGAGTCCAACTGATGGATGAGCCGTGGTTTCACATCGCGCATACCCCAGGCGGGCCACACGCCCACCGGATCGAGGTGGAAGGCGACCTCGACCCCGACGAGCAGACCACCCGAATCGGTGAGCTTGTGGCCGCGGACCGGGAGGTGTTGGGGTTTCCACCCGGGTGGCTGCGTGAGGCCGACTGGTCGTCGGCGATCGCGCCGGGGGTGCCGCATCCCACCCTTGTGGCCAGGCTCGACGCGGACTGTGGACGCTGCCAAAGTTGAAGCGCACTTGAGGTTTACCATGTGCGCGGGGAGGGAGGGCAGGGTAAATGGAAGGTGTCGACTACGCCTGGTCACGCCCTGACATCGCGCAGCTGGCCGCGGCGGGCAAGAAGTTCGCGTGCCGTTACGGCGGGCCCGGCTCCGACGGCAAGCAGTTGGATCCGGCGGAGGCGCAGGCCTTGAGCGCGGCCGGGATCGCGGTCGTGGCGAACGCTGAGGGGTCGGCGGACGGGCTGCGGCTTGGGTTCTCCGCGGGTGCGTCGTGGGCGCGGGATGCTGAGGCGCACTTCCGTGCGTGCGGGATGCCTGCCGGGCGGCCGATCTACTTCTCGGTGGACTTCGACACGACGTCGGGGGATTGGGCTGCGCTGGACGCTGCGATGGATGGTGCTGCCAGTGTGATCGGCCGTGATCGTGTCGGCGTGTACGGCGAGTATTCGATCATCGAGCATTTCGCGGCGAACCGTAAGGCCGTCTGGTACTGGCAGACTTACGCCTGGTCCGGCGGCCGGTGGTCGGCGCACAACCACATCGAGCAGTACCGCAACGGGGTGCCCCTGGCGGGCGCGACGCTCGACTTGGATCGGGCGCTCACCACGGATTTCGGGCAATGGACGACAGGAGAAGAAGAGATGAGCGTGCTTCAGCACACCGACGCCTGGACCAACCAGCGCGTGTTCCTCGAGGATGCCGACGTCATCGACATTCCCGCCGATGCGGCGCTGGACTATCCCGGCTACAGCGCACCGAACCGGGTGAAGCAACGCGAGGTCCGGATCGAGGAGAAGATCGACGCGTTGAAGGTGCCCGTCCCGGCGCCGGTGGATCCGGCCGCGTTGAAGGCGGTGCTGCTCGACCCGGAGGTGCTGGCGGCGATCGCGAAGGCGGTTGCCGATGAGGGCCACAAGCGGTCGGCACAGTGACCCTCGACCCGGTGCTGGCGGCCCTCGTCGTCACCAACGTTGTCACCCCGGTGGTCACCTGGGCCGTCACCAGGCGGCGCAGCGAGGCCGCCGCGGTCAAGGATGAGGCGGCCGCGGTGAAGGACGAGGCCGATGCGGCACGGTCGTTGTCGGTGACGGTGGCCGGGCTGGGTGAGCAGATCAACGCCTTGTACGCGCGGCTGGCATCGGCGGAGTCTCGTGCTTCGGCGGCCGAGTCGCGGGCGTCTGCGGCGGAGGCGCGTGCGGCGATCGCTGAGGCGGATGTGGCCCGTTTGCGTGGTGAGGTGGCCGGGTTGCAGATCAAGGTCGAGCAGCAGGCGGTCAACGAGCGGTTGTTGCAGGACCAGGTGAATGCGTTGGGCCCGGACCCCAAGCCACAGATGTAGGAGGGAAGGCACATGAGGAGTTGGCTCAAACGTGACGCGCTCAACCGGGCGTGGCGGACATTCATGCAGACCGTCGGCGCGGTCGTCATCATCCCGGCGGGCACGGCCGCGCTTGAGGTTGTCCGGTGGGCGTTCGCTGATGCCGTAGCCGGGCAGGGTTTCGAGTGGACGCGGGTCGCCGAGTCGGCGTTGTGGGCGGCTGGTGTCGGGGCGACGATATCGATCCTGGCGTATCTGCACCGGATGAAGCTGGACCCGTCGCGGTTCCCGTCGGCGCCACCGCCGGCACCGCCCGCACCGGAACCGCCGAGGATGCGCGCGTGAGCCTGTTCACGGTCGGCTGGATCCTTTGGGGTCTGCTGTTCGCGGTGCTCGAGGTGGCGGCGTTGCGGCAGTCGTGGGTGGCCCGCAGGACCGGTGCCGTGGACTACCGCGGCACCCTGTCTGAGCATCTGTGGTGGCTGTTCGGGATCAACACGGCCGGGCGGGGTGTGAAACGGGATGTGTCGCTGGGTGCGAAGCTGCGCCGCGTGGCCGGGTTGGCGTTCGCGGCATGGCTGGTGGTGCACATCTTTACCGGCGGCGAATACGTATAGCTTTCGTTGCAACGAAAGCGCCTGGGCTCCCACTGAAGCCAGGCGCTTCATTCCGTTGTCAGGCAACGGCGACCATAACACCGCCGGAAAACATCGAATCATGCAACTCAAGCTTGAGAATCTTCGCGTCCTTGGGGATGTCGAACGCGACCTGGCCCGTCACCGAGTTGCCGGGGTTGATGTCCACTAGGAAGCTGTTCGCGTCATCGAGCCAAATGGTTGCACCCCCGTCGGCCTCGTACTTGATTTCGCCGGCACCGTGGGCCTTCTGGCTGCCCGCGTCGAAGGTCCGCGCCTCGTCGCCGATGTTCTTGACGGTCATGGTGACCAGGCAGTATTGGCCCTGCGCCTTCTTGGCCGTGCTGCCAGTTCCCAGCTCGGCCTTGCCACACTCCACCTTGGTGACGGTGAATTCGAACTTCCCGTCTCTGGCGGGCTGGTTGAGGCCGTATGTGGTGGTGGTGCCGGCGGGTGTGGTGTCGTCGCCGAGGACCGCGACGAGAACGAGACCGCCGCCGCAGCATAGTGCGGCTATGGCGCCGGTGATGCCGAGGATCCAGGGCAGTTTGCTTTTGCGGCGCGGGGGCGCCTGGTGTGGGGTTGGGGTCACGGCGGTTAGGGTAGGCCATCGATGCCCGGATGGGGTTCGGTTGATCGGCTATGTGACTGGCGGGCCAGCCGGCGGACGGTCCAGACGTAAGTGTGCTACATCGAGCGCCATGCTTGTGGATCTTGCGTGAAACTATGCGGCACCACAGTATGTAGCTGCGGAAATGCCGTGAAACCGATCAACTGGTGCCGGATATGGGCCGTTTGGCCGTTCCCATGATCGCCCGATGCCCCAATTTTTGCGTGTCGTCCCTGTATCAACCGCGCGTGAAACCATGCTGCACAATGCTTTCCGCAGGTCAGCCGTGAAACGTTACCTGCGAGTAGAGCGGCGCCCTCAGCTGGCGTCATAAAGCTGGGGGTGCCGCCGCCGCACCATCCATGGCCGGCGTCTGAGGGGGTCAGTCGGCGAAGGACTGGAACGCGGCCACATCCAACACGGGGGTCTGCTGGCCGGTGACCCGCAGGACGGTGTGGGCGACCGTAGCCTTGTCGCGCCGCCCGAGTGGTGTCCGCGGTGTCTTGGTGGTCATGGGGTTCATTGTGCCCGCCCGGCGATGTGTGCGGGGTGGACGTCGACCGGCTCGCCGTCGATGTCGATGACGGGCCAGCCGCGCCAGTCGCGGGTGGTGCGGATGATGACGCCTTCGCGGCCGTCGTCGAGGCGCACCCGGTGGCCGCGGCTTACCATGTCGTTGTCGGCGGTGATCCAGTTTGTGGGGGACATGGGCGCCTCCCGGTGGTGATGCCGACGCCTTCAACAGCGCGGCGTGCGGCGTCCTCGGCTTGGTTGGCGGCCTCGGCCGGGGCGATGGTGACGGGGTCCGGCTCGCGTTCGGTCCCGCCTTTGGCAGCTCCCGGCCGGGCGATGTGCTCGTCTCCGACCGGTCGCGCCATGCCACAGGATGCTGCCACCAGTTGGCCAAGATCGGAATAAGCTGCTTGGCCCCACAGTCACCCGCACGGGTTGGCCAGCGTCTTGACCTGCGAACATGGCCACGTGGATCACGTCGCTCGGGCGTTGAAGGCGCTGCGGGCCGCCGAGCGTGGCGTGCCGGCGGCGGAGGAACGCGCCCGGCGGATCGTCGCCGATGCCCGCGCGAAGGTGGTCGTGGCGCGCACAGCGCTGGCGGAGGCGATCGTGCAGGAGTATGAGGCCGGAGCCCGCGTGGGCGAGCTGGCCGACCGGGCTGACTACAGTCGG
>Ga0075430_100004889_pt1 | contig 11276 bp, 8 predicted proteins | sample RhiMetdeltSRZDD4_FD_75294 | JGI IMG/M metagenome (GOLD analysis project Ga0075430, IMG submission 75294) | Populus rhizosphere microbial communities from Tennessee, USA - Rhizosphere MetaG P. deltoides SRZDD4 | ecosystem: Host-associated > Plants > Roots > Rhizosphere > Soil | place: USA... | reverse complement strand
GACGCGACCGCCAGCGGTGGCGAGCTGCCCTGAGGGCGTGAGGGTGGTCCCGGCGTGAAAGAGCAGGGTGTCGGGAGGCATCTCACCGACGTCGATCACATCGCCCTTGCGGGGAGTCTCCGGGTAGCCCGCCGCGGCGACGACGGTGGTGACCGCGAACGCCTTCCGCCAGCGGAGGGCGAGATCGGCTGGTAACCCATCGCCGTGGGCTATGGCCGCCACGGGCTCGAGCAGGCTCGATCGCAGGAGAGGGAGGATCGCCTGGGTCTCCGGATCTCCAAAGCGGCAATTGAACTCGACGACCCGTGGCCCCTCGTCGGTGATCATCAGGCCGGCGTACAACAGGCCCGTAAAGGGGCTTCGACGCTCACGTAGCGCGTCCAGTGTCGGGCTGAACACCTCGGCCACGACGCGGTCGATGAGGGCCGTGTCGGCGATCGAGACCGGCGCGTAGGCCCCCATGCCACCGGTGTTGGGACCGGCATCGCCTTCAAGGAGTCGTTTGTGGTCCTGGGCGGGGAGCAACGGGAGCACGACGCGTCCGTCCGTCAACGCGAGAACCGATACCTCCTCGCCTTGCATGAACTCTTCGACGAGGATCTCCGAGCCGGCGGCGCCGTGAATGCTCCGCAAGAGCATGGCGTCGATGGCCTCGTCGGCCTCGGCAATGCTCCCGCACACGACCACGCCTTTGCCGGCGGCGAGGCCGGAGGCTTTGACGACGACGGGAGCGCCGAATTCGCGAACGGACCGGTGAGCCGCCGCGGAGTCGGTGTGTCGAACGGCGCGCGCCGTCGGCACGCCGGCGGCGATCATGAGATCCTTCGCGAACGCCTTGGATGTCTCGATTTCCGCGGCGGCGCGGGTGGGGCCGAAGATCGGAAGGCCCGCCTGCCGAAAGCGGTCGACGATACCGGCGGCGAGCGCGGCCTCCGGACCAACCACGGTGAGGTCGGGCTTCTCGGCGATCGCGAGCTGCACGAGGGCGGCGGCGTCGGCCGGATCGGCCTTCACACACCGCCCGAGTGCGGCAATACCAGGATTCCCCGGCGCGGCGATCAGCTCGAGTGACTCATCGTCGCGGGAGAGCTTCCACGCGAGCGCGTGCTCGCGGCCTCCGCTGCCGACGAGGAGGATCTTCATTTCGGCCGGCCGCGCACCGCCTGAGTGAAGGCATCCTTGGCGCGGACCAGTACGTCGCCCACCTGATCCATCGCCTGGCGCGCCTGCTGCTCGTAATACGAGCCGGCTTCGGCATAGTCCTGTCGCAGCGGACGCTCGGGCTCGGAACCGCGGCGGGGATAGTCGCCCTCGAGAATCCGGTAGTACTCGCCCGACCGCACCCACCGATGCAGCTCGGCGGCACGCACGGTATGGAAGGGGTGGGTCTGGAACGCGACGTTCAGGAACTTGAACACGCTGTCGATCGCGTTGCCGCCCGTCTCATACTCCTCCGCCTGCACGAGGAACTCGTCGAGATTGATGTCGTCGTCGTCGAGTCCCAGCCCTTCCGCGCCGACACCGCGCGGCTTGCCGCCCGCCATCTTGAGCTCGGCCATCATCGCAGCGGTCGGATCCTGTCCGGACAGAAGACCTGCGCGATCGCAGGAGAGCTCGCTCTTCCGGTACCACTCGAACAGCGCGAGCTCGATGGGCAGCAGCGCCATTCCCGCGAGGAAGGGAAGATTCCGCAGGCCCACGGTGAGCAGGATGAGCGCCATGGTGGTGTAGGTCGTGTGGCCGCTCATGATGTGCCCGAGCTCGTGCCCGAGGATGGTGCGCTGCTCTTCGCGATCGAGGAGCCCGAGGAGACCGGAGTTGATCACGATGAACGGCTTCTCGAACCCCACCGCCATCGCGTTGACGGCTGGCGTCTGCGTGACGTAGAGCTCGTTCGCCCCCGGCCAGTCCATCGTCTCGAGCACTTCGCCGTAGAGCGCGTAGAGTTTCGGCCGCTGGCGAGGTCCGACGCGAACGGCGTTGCCCGCGAAGAGGTGACGGATGCCGCGTTCGCCGAAGAACGACGCGATCTTGCGAACGACTTCGTCGAAGCCGGGAATCGCGCGAAGCGTCTGGAGAGCGGCTCTATCCGCTGGGTGCTCCCAGGCGGTTGGCGAGATCTGGGTCAAAACCTTACGATCGGCCATTGCGTTGCCTCAAATGCTGGGGTGGGACGAGTGACTCGTCACTCGTGCTTGAAGGCATGATCGAGGTCCCCAATCAGATCGCCCACATCTTCGACGCCGCATGACAGGCGGATCATGCCGTCGGTGATTCCCAGCGAGGCGCGCCTGTCCTCCGGGACGGAGGCGTGCGTCATGGTGGCCGGATGGCTGATGAGGCTCTCGACTCCTCCCAACGATTCTGCCAGGGAAAAGATTCGCGTGCGCTCCAGAACCCGGGCGGCAGCCTCGCGGCTGCCCATTTCCACGGTGATCATCCCCCCGAAGCCGCACATTTGGCGTCGGGCGAGCTCATGCTGCGGATGTGACGCAAGGCCTGGGTAGGTGACGCGGTCCGCGCCGATCTTGTTGGCCAGCCACGTGGCGACCTGGCGCCCGTTGGCATCGTGTGCGGCAACGCGAAGGTGAAGCGTCTTGGTGCCTCGAAGTGCCAGCCAGCAGTCGAAGGGTCCGGGGATGGCGCCCGCGGCGTTCTGGATGAACTGAAGTCGCGTGGCGAGGTCATCGTCGTTCAGCAGTGCAATACCACCTATCATGTCGCTGTGGCCGTTGAGATACTTGGTCGTCGAGTGGAAGACGATGTCGGCGCCGTGGGCGAAGGGGCGTTGCAATACCGGCGTCGCGAACGTGTTGTCGACGATGAGCAGCGCGCCGGCTCGATGCGCGATGTCAGCGGCGGCGTCGAGATCGGTGAGGCGCATGAGTGGGTTCGTCGGCGTCTCGACCAGAACGGCCACGGTTCGCGCTCGACACGCCTCCGCGATACGATTCGGGTCTCGCGTGTCGACGTAGGTGAACTCGAGGCCGAAGTTCTGAAGCAGTCGATCGAACAGCCGAAACGTACCCCCGTAGACGTTCTCTCCGCAGACGACGTGATCTCCCGCCTTGAACAGCTTCATCAGCGAGTCGACGCAGGCCGTGCCGCTCGCGAACGCAAATCCATGGCGCGCTCCCTCGAGCGCGGCGACGTTTCGCTCGAGCGCCTCGCGCGTGGGGTTGCGGCTCCGCGCGTACTCGTAGCCCTTGTGCTTTCCGAGCCCGTCCTGCACGTAGGTAGACGTGAGGTACACGGGGGTCATTATCGCACCAGCGAGCGGCTCCGGCCGTTGCCCGGCGTGAATCGCGCGCGTGCCGATGCCGGCCGCGAGATCTTCTTCGTACACTTTCGTCATCGCTCATGTCCGACGGTAGGTTCGCGCAAGATAACCGACCCGCACTATCGCGGGGAGACGCGCTGATGCGCGATCCGCGACTCGACCCGGGCGTGTCGCCGGCCATCACCAGATCCAATGGCGACGAGCGACATGAGCGTCGCTGCCTCGTGGTGGACGACGAGCCCCGTCTTCGCCAGGCGCTCGTGCGGCTCATGCAGCTGGACGGCTTCACCTGCTTCGAATGCGGGTCCGGCGTCGAGGCGCTCGACATTCTCGCGCGCGAGCCGGTGATTCTCATCCTCTCCGACCTCCGGATGCCGAAGATGGACGGTGCGATGCTGTTGCGCGAAGTGCGCGAGCGGTATCCGGACACGGCGGTCATCATGATCACCGCCGTGGCCGAGGTCGAAGTCGCCGTCGAATGCCTGGGGCGCGGCGCGATGGACTACATCAGCAAGCCCTTCGTGCTCGAGGAAGTGCGGGCGCGGGTGAAGCAGGCGCTCGAGCGGCGACGGCTCGTCCTCGAGAATCGCCAGTACCACTACTCCCTCGAGGAGCGCGTGCGCGTTCAGGCGCGTCGGCTCGAGGAGCTCTTCATCGCCAGCATCCAGTCGCTCGCCGATGCATTGGAGCTCAAGGACTCGTATACCCGTGGGCACTCGGTGCGCGTGAGTCACGTGTCCGGACTGATCGCGCGCGAGCTCGGGCTGGATGGCGACACGGTGCGGCAGCTCGAGCTCGGCGGCCATCTGCACGACATCGGCAAGATCGGTGTGCGCGAAGACGTGCTCAACAAGCCTGGGAAGCTCACCGCCGAGGAATACGCACACATCATGACGCACCCGGTGCTCGGGTGGAGAATTCTCCTGCCGCTGCTCAGCGACTCGCCGGTCGCGCTCAACGTCGTGCGGTCGCATCACGAGCGGATCGATGGTCGCGGAGTGCCCGATGGCGTGCGCGGCGATGCCATCCCTCGTGAGGCGCGCATCGCCTGTGTCGCCGATGCGTTCGATGCGATGATGAGCGGCCGCCCCTATCGGGCGCAGCTCACCGTCGAGGGGGCGCTGACGGAGCTGGGCCGGCACGCCGGCACGCAGTTCGACCCGCAGGTGGTCGAGGCCCTGCTGGCGGTAGTGCGCCGCGGTGACATCGCGGCGCCGGTGAGACATTCGATCGCGGAGTTGGCGGTGGGGAAGGGGTAGAGAGGGCCAGGGGCCAAGGGCCAAGGGCCAGGGGATGGAAAGGCGCGTCGCCGCTACGCGGCAGACGCGCTCATCAGATGAGCAAACGGCGGCGCGAATGCGCCGCCGTTTGCGTTCCATCCCTTGGCCCTTGGCCCTTGGCCCCTGGCCCTTGGTTCCTGGCCTCCTACAAGTCAAACCTCGCCATGGCGCCCTTCAGCCTCGAGGCGATGCTCGCGAGGTGCTGGCTCGACTCGGTCACGTGCATCATCGACGATGTCTGCTCCTCGACAACGGCGCTGACCTCCTCCGACGTCGACGCATTCTGCTCGGCCACCGACGAGATCGCCTCGATCTCGCGCGCCAGCGATTCGGCCTCGTTCTGCTGCGACACCGCTGACTCGACGATGAGCGCGACCGCGCCGCGGCTGCCCTCGATCTCGCGGGCGATCTGCGTCAGCGCGGCGGTCGACGAGCGAATGACCGTCTCCCCACTCGCCACGCTCGTGCTCACGTCGGTAATGCGTTCGGCCGTCCGCATCGACGCGTTGCGCATCTCCACGGCGAGCTTGCGGATGGTATCGAGCGCGCGGGCGCTCTCACCGGCCAGCTTGCGGACCTCGTCAGCGACGACCGCGAATCCTTTGCCGTGCTCGCCGGCTCGGGCTGCCTCGATGGCCGCGTTGAGCGCGAGCAGATTGGTTTGCCGGGCGATCCCGGCGATGGTGTCGGTGATCTTCCCGATCCGCTGGGACTTTTCGCCGAGCTCGGCGACCGCCGGCACCGCCTCACGAGTCACGGAGGCGATCTCCCCCATGCTGCTGAGTGCCTGCTCGGCGGCCTGCGTCGCGCGGCGCGCGCTCGATGCCACACTATCGGCGGCGCCCTGCGCGCGTCGCGCGTGCTCCGAGACCTTGAGCGCTCGCTCGGCGACGCTCCCGGAGATGTTGACGACGTTCTGGATATTGCGCGTCTGCATGGACGCGGAGTCCGCGATGCTTTGCGCGGCGCTCGCGACTTCCTGCGTCGATGCCGTCATCTCCTCGGCCCCCGACGCCAGCTGCTCCGCGGTGGCGGCCACCTCGCTCGCGCCGGCGTCGACGTCGCGCAGCAGCACGCGGAGGCCGGTCGTCATCGTGCGGAACGCGTCGGCGAGCCGACCGACCTCGTCGGCGGACTTGAACGCCAATTCCTGACGAAGACTGCCACGCGCGACCGCCTCAGCGTGCGATGCCACGGCCTCGATGCCGCGCGTGAGTCGCCCGGCGGTCCACCCCGCGATCACGATCCCCGACAACATGATCATCAGCGGGAGCCACGCGAGGTTCCGAATCTGCACGCCGAAGTCTCGCAGGAAGTTGTCGGCGCGAAGCGTGGCGATGACGAACCCCGCTGCCGTGCCATCCGGCCTGACGATGGGGGCGACCGCGGTGAGAACTCGGCCGCCGCCGGCATCGAGGTAGATGGGCGTATTCCCGCCCTTGTTGTGGGCGAGCGAGTCGGCCAACCCTTCAGGCGCGTCGAGCAGCTGGCTGTATTGGGGCTGGCCCGCCTTCCACTGCGAGTGGACGAGGTACCGATAGCGCGCCTGCTGCCGTCGAACGATCGCGAGGCCGTTCGTCAGCTCGGCGAGGTTGCCGCCGTTGGTCAGCCAGAGGCGGGCGAGTGTGCGCTGTGCGAAGACGAACGCCGCGCCGGTTCGGCCGTCAGGCCGCGCGATGACGTCGATCGAATCGGAGGGAATCGCGACGGCCGCGCTGCGCGCGATCGCCGAGAGCCGCATGCCGTTCAGTGCGGTGAGACGCTCACGCCCCGCGAAGTAAATGGGCGTGAGCACGAGCACGAGGGTCGCGATGACGGCGGCCGCGGTGAGGGCGACCATTTTGCGGCGAAATGGCTGCCGCGATGCCCACGAGCTGAACGACCAGGACAGGGGGAGCCTCCGGGACGGTCGCCATCGAGTGGCGCACCAGGGAAAACGACATGCTGCCGGCACTCATAGAACGCTCCGCCAGTCCCGCGCGTAACGCGCGCTTGGTGCGTGACATGGCCGTCGGTAGCTTACGCGCCGACCGCACCGGGAGCGAAGCGTGTACGAGGGGTTGATGATCAGCGTGTCCGGCGTGCGCGGGCGCGTCGGGGAGGCGCTCACGCCAGAGGTGGTCGCGCGATTCGCGGCCGGCTTCGGCGCGTGGGCGAGCGGCCGCGCGACGACTCGCGCGATCGTCGTGGGCCGCGACTCTCGAGTGTCCGGCCCCATGTTTCATCGCGCCGTCGTCTCGGCGCTACAGTCGGTGGGCTGCGAGGTCATCGACATCGGGCTGACCACGACCCCCACCTGCCAGCTCGCCGTCGAGCACCACCATGCGGCTGGCGGTCTCATGATCTCGGCGAGCCACAACCCGGTCGAGTGGAACGCGCTCAAGTTCATCGGCCCCAGCGGCGCCTTTCTCGAGGCGCACGAAGGTGCCGAGATGCGGCGCGTGGTCGACGGTGCGATCCCGCGCGCATCATGGGACCGGCTCGGTGCCGTCACCGAGGACCGCGACGCCATCGAGCGCCACATCGCGCAGGTGCTCGCGATCCCATTCCTCGATGTCGCGGGTATCAGGAAGCGCCGCTTCAAGGTGGCGCTCGACTGCGTTCGGGGAGCGGGCGGTCGAATAATCCCGCCTTTGCTCGACCGGCTGGGGTGCGGGGTCACGGCGATCCATCTCGAGCCGGATGGCCGTTTTCCGCGGTCCCCCGAGCCAGTAGCCGAAAACCTGCATGAGTTGGAACGCCTCGTGCTTCAGAGCGGGGCCGAAGTCGGAATGGCGGTCGATCCGGACGTGGATCGGCTGGCGCTGGTGTCGGAAAAAGGGGTGGCGATTGGCGAGGATTATACGCTCGCGCTCGCCGCTCGTGTCGTTTTGCGACACCGAAAGGGTCCGGTGGTAGCGAACCTGTCGACGAGCTTGATCCTCGACGACATGGTCAGGGAGGCCGGATCGACGGTGATCCGGGCGCCAGTGGGTGAGGTGAATGTGGCGGTGCGGATGCGCGAGGAGCGCGCGCCCGTCGGAGGCGAGGGGAACGGCGGCGTGATTCTCCCCGAGCTTCACCTCGGTCGCGACGCTCCGCTCGGTGTCGCGCTCATCCTTCAGTTGTTGTTAGAAGACGACACGCCGCTGTCGGCGATCGTGGGCCGCTTTCCCCGGTACTCGATCGTCAAGGACAAGATGGACCGCCCCGAGGTGTCGCTGGAGGCGGTCTACCAGGCGCTTCGGAAGGAATTCGCCGATGCGACTGTCGATGTGCAGGACGGATTGCGGCTCTCGTGGCCGGACCGATGGGTGCATATCAGGCCCTCGGGAACCGAGCCGATCGTGCGGGTCATCGCCGAGGCGAGGACGGAAGTAGAAGCGCGAAAGCTCGTGGATCGCGCCTGGGCGCCGATCAAGGCCCTGAAGCAGAGCGGGTAACCCTGGATCCTGGACCGTACGCACCATGTGTGGAATCGTCGGATACGTCGGGGCGCGCGTCGCGACGCCGCTGTTGGTGGAAGGGCTGAAGCGACTGGAGTATCGCGGCTACGACTCAGCGGGCATCGCCGTCATGAACGGCAAAGGCGTCGAGACTCGTAAGGCGGCCGGCAAGATCTCCCAGCTCGAGTCGGTCGTGCTGGCGAGCCCGGTGCACGGAACGCTGGGGATCGCGCACACGCGGTGGGCGACCCATGGGGCGCCGACGACGTGCAACGCGCACCCGCACCATTCCTGCGACGACGCGATCGCCGTCGTGCACAACGGGATCATCGAGAACGCGTCGACGCTGCGGAAGCTGCTCGAGGATCGCGGGCACGAATTCCGTTCCGAGACCGACACCGAAGTCCTGGCGCACCTCATCGAGGAGCACTTCGATGGGAGCCTCGAGACGGCGGTCATCGATGCGCTGCGGCACGTCGAAGGGACGTACGGGATCGCCGTCGTCTCCAGCCGCGACCCCAACAAGATCGTCGCCGCGCGGAAGGGAAGCCCACTGTTGATCGGTCTGGGCGATGGCGAGCACTTCGTCGCCAGCGACGTGTCGGCGATTCTGGCCCACACGCGCCAGGTGATCTATCTCGACGACGGGGACGTCGCCGTGCTGTGTCGCGACGGGTATCGCATTCTCGACGTGAACGAAGCGAGCCAGATCGATCGCGAGGTGAGCCAGATCGACTGGGACCTCGACATGATCGAGCGCGGCGGGTTTGCGCACTTCATGCTCAAGGAAATCTTCGAGCAGCCGGCGAGCGTGGAAAACACCATGCGCGGCCGCCTGTTGTCGGAGGAAGGCACCGCCAAGCTGGGCGGCTTGAACATGACGGCCGACGATCTGCTTCACGTTCAGAACATCGTCATCACGGCCTGCGGAACGAGCTGGCACTCGGCGCTGATCGCCGAGCACATGATCGAGGAGTGCGCGCGGGTTCCGGTCGAGGTCGAGTATGCCTCGGAGTTCCGGTATCGCAATCCAATCGTGAGTGACCGGACGCTCTGCATCGTCATCTCGCAGTCGGGCGAGACCGCCGACACGCTGGCCGCGATGCGCGAAGCGCAGCAGCGCGGCGCACGCGCGATTGGCATCGTCAACGTGGTCGGCTCGACGATCGCGCGGGAATCCGACGGCGGCGTCTACATTCACGCCGGCCCCGAGATCGGCGTCGCCTCGACGAAAGCGTTCACGAGCCAGGTGATGGCGCTGGCGATGTTCACGCTGAAGCTCGCCCGCCTCCGGAGTCTGTCGGTCGTTCAGGGGCGCAGCATCGTGCAGGCGATGCACCAGCTTCCGAAGCAGATCCAGCAGATCCTCGATGGCGCGCCGACGATCGAGCGCATTGCCGACGAGTTCAAGGACGCCACGAATTTCCTGTATCTCGGTCGCGGCTACAACTTCCCCGCGGCGCTCGAAGGTGCGTTGAAGCTGAAGGAGATCAGCTACATCCACGCCGAGGGGTATCCGGCCGCCGAGATGAAGCATGGCCCCATCGCGCTGATCGACGAGAACATGCCGGTGGTGTTCATCGCCCCCCACGATTCGGTGTTCGACAAGATCTGCTCGAACATTCAGGAAGTGAAGGCGCGCGGTGGCCGCGTGATCGCGATCACGAGTCGCGAGGAGCCGGCGCTGGCGGGGCTGCTCGACTACGAGATTCGCATTCCCGAGACGATCGACATGTTCACCCCGGTGCTCGCGTCGGTGCCGCTGCAGCTCCTCGCGTACTACATCGCGGTGAAGCGCGGCGCAAACGTTGACCAGCCGCGCAACCTCGCCAAGTCGGTCACGGTGGAGTAGCCAACGGCTGGTGCTCGAGGTGCTCAATGTGCTCGAGGTGCTCGAGGGACTGCGGTTCCCTTGAGCACCTCGAGCACATTGAGCACCTTGAGCACCTCCGCGGGACACACGCATATCCGGGGCAAAAAAGCAATTGCGCACTCTAGTCCAGCGAGTATCGCGCGCCGAGGTGCGCGTGCGTGACGACGGTGGCGGCCCGCGCACGACCGGCCGGATCGAGACGGGCTTTCTCCTGCTGGTAGGGTTTACGCACGACGATGACGATTCGCGTCTCGCGTGGATGGCCGACAAGGTCATCGGACTTCGCGTCTTCGGGGATGGGGAAGGGAAGATGAATCTCGCGCTCCAGGACGTCGGCGGCGCGCTTCTCGTCGTCTCACAGTTCACCCTCTACGGAGACGCCGAGAAGGGCCGTCGCCCCAGCTTCATCGATGCGGCCAGGCCCGAGGCGGCGGAGCGGTTCTACGAGCGATTCATCGGGATGCTCACTGAACGCGGGGTGCGCGTCGAGCGGGGCGAATTCGGCGCGATGATGGATGTCGAGCTGGTCAACGACGGGCCGGTGACGCTGTGGCTGGAGCGCTGACGCCTCGCGTTCTGCTCGCGTCGTCGTCACCGCGGAGGCGGGAGCTCCTGACGATGATCGGTATTGGCCACGAGGTCATTCCCGCCGACATCGATGAGTCGTATCTGCCCGGTGAGGCGCCGCTTGCCCACGCCGAGCGGCTCGCGCGAGCGAAGGCCGACACGATCGCGCGGATCGCGCCCGATGCCGTCGTCATCGGAGCCGACACCATCGTCGTGATCGATGACCAGGTGCTCGGCAAGCCGCGTGACGAGGCGCATGCGGGATCCATGCTGCGCCAGCTCAGCGGCCGAACGCACGAGGTCTTCACGGCCGTCGCGGTCGCTCGCGCTCGGCGAATCGATTCCGCCGTCGAGGTCGTCTCGGTGACCTTCCGCAACCTTGGCGACGAGGACATTCGCTCCTACATCGCGACGCGCGAGCCGATGGACAAGGCCGGAGCCTACGGGATTCAAGGATACGGCGCGACGATCGTCCAGCGAATCGACGGCGACTTCTTCGCGGTGATGGGCCTGTCGCTCGTGCGCCTCGTCACCCTGCTCGCACGGCATGGCGTGACCTACGACTTCCGCGGGGTGCGGCTCGCATGAGCACGCCCCGAGCGCTCAAGGATCTCGAGCGAAAGGCGAAAGGGCTGCTGCTGCGCCTCATCGGCATCGTGCTCGGCGGAGGTCGTCGGCGGACGATGCCGGACTGGTCGTCGGGCACTCCCCGCGTTCTTTTCATTCGCCACGACGGGATCGGCGATGTGCTGATGTCCACTCCGTTGCTGCGCGCGATCACTCGCGCCCGCCCCAATATCGCGATCGACGTGCTCACCTTCCCCGGGCCGGCCGCGGCGCTGCGGGGGCTT
>Ga0075430_100004884_pt1 | contig 11281 bp, 8 predicted proteins | sample RhiMetdeltSRZDD4_FD_75294 | JGI IMG/M metagenome (GOLD analysis project Ga0075430, IMG submission 75294) | Populus rhizosphere microbial communities from Tennessee, USA - Rhizosphere MetaG P. deltoides SRZDD4 | ecosystem: Host-associated > Plants > Roots > Rhizosphere > Soil | place: USA... | reverse complement strand
AGCCACCCTCGCGCATGTACCGGGCGAGCGCCCGGCTGCCTTCGAGCGACGGGGTCGCACCAGTCCCCTCGGTCATGAAGATCGGTAGTCGTTTGATGCGTTCGAATGGAGAGGTCGCGCCGTCGACGAACGGCCCGGACATCGGGGCAACCGCGCGCCAACGCTCGGGGTACCGCGCCGCCAGGTGCCAGGCGCCGCCGCTCCCCATCGAGTGACCCGCGAGATACGTCCGCGACCGATCGGCGCCGTACTCCTCCGTCACGACTTCCAGCACGGTCATCACTTCGAGCTCGCTGAGGTTCAGCTCGCGCTGACGCGTTGGCGTGACGGCCGCTCGTTGCTTGGCCGCGGCATCGGTTTGACCGAACACCGCCGGCAGACGTAGCGAGTTGCCGTAGGCGCCGAGCGCGGTGAAGCCGAATGGCGAGACGACAATGTAGCCGTGCTGTTCTGCGAGCTTCGGCAACAGGCCATCGGCCTGATCCATGTAGCTGTTCTCGTTCGCGCCGGCGCCGTGCAGCATCAGGATGATTGGCAGCGAGGTCTTCCCGTCCCATGTTTTCGGGACGTAGACCCGATAGGACATCTGTTGACCAGTCGGCGCAAACAGATACTGCCGGTGCTGATCGCCCGTGGCTGGCGTGCCGGATGTCTGAGCCGACAGCGTGAGCGTGAGCGTGAGCGCTGCGGCTACCGCGCAGGTAGCCGTGAAGAGATGTCGCGTCATGGCTGTGTGCGTCCTCTCGTCATGAAGTACAGCAAACCGATCAAGCCCAGTGTGAGGACATCGGCGATCGCCACCATGTAGAAGCCGGCGGCGAACGACCCCGTCCAATCGCGCAGGATACCGAGCATTTGAGGGCCGAAGAACCCGAACAGACCGGCACCAAGGCTCACGACTCCCATCGCATTGCCCGCTTCGTGTCGCGGCATGACGCTGCCGGCGAGGCCGTACAGCTGATTGGCCGCGGTGAAGCCGAAACCGATGACCGCTGCCGTCGCCACGCGGAAGATCACGAGCTGTTCGACGGCCAACGAAGACGAGGCAGCGGCCAGCAGAACAAACACCGCGCCGAGCACGACAAGCTTGTTGAAGCGGTCCGCCAGCATGCCGACACCAATGTTCACCACGATTGCGGCGAGGTACCCGGTGCTGATGATGACGCCGGCTGCGGCCGCATCGAGGCCGTACACGGCGCGCGCCACGCTCGGCACGAAATAGGTGACGGTGAACTGCCCGAAGCCGCCAAGTCCCACGATGAGCGCCAGCATCCACACCACGGGAGAGAGAAACGCGCTGCGACTCACCACGCCGTTCACCGCATGGGCTGTGCCATGGCTCGGCCCAGGGTCGGTCGTCGGACGATAGAACATCCAGAACACCGCGGCGCCGAGGACGGCCATGCCGGCGTAACCGAGGATCGCCACACGCCAGCCGAACTCGCGGACGAGAACACCTCCGAGGGGCGCCCCGACGACGGAGGCGAGCGCCGATGTCGCGCCAAGGACTCCCATCGTGCGGCCGCGCAGCGACGGCGGCGCAGTAAGCGCCACCGCGATGAGCACGCTGACGAACGCGAATCGGTAGCCGAAGATCGTCAGCCCGCGAAACGTGATTGCCGATTCGAAGTTCCACGCCTCGCCAAGGAGCACACTGCCGACCGCCACACCGAGCAGCCCGGCGCTTAGCACACCCTTCTCGCTGAGACGCTTCGCGCTGAGGCCGGCCGGTACGCTCAGCGCGATGGCGAGAAGACCGTACATGCCGGTGAAGAGACCCAGCTGCGTATAGCTCATGCCGAACTCCTGCTGGATCGACGGCAGGAGCGGCGAGAACCCGAGGTTCGACAACTGCAACGCGAACATCGCGACGAGTGTCACGCCGAACGGAAGCAGCCATCCTTTCGAAGCCGCAGGGGCGGAGGTCATCGTCATGACATCACCCGTGTGTCGAGAAACGAGCGAACGGCTGCGCGCGCCGCGGCAGGATCCCACGCACGCGGATCGACCACGTCCGCCTCGATCGCCAGCGCCGGAATGCCCGCCTCTTCGAGCGCACGCTCGATGAACAGGCGACCGGTGCCCGCCGGCTTCATTCGGCCGGGGCGCAGGACGAGGGCGCCGTTGATGCGGTGGGCGCGTGCTTGCTGCACGATCCACTCGGACGCCCACGGCGGATTGTGCAGGTACTCGTTGAAGCTCGCCGTGCGGCTGGCGAGTGCCGCCATTGGATCGTCGAGGCCATACCGGATGTAGCCATCGGGTCCGAACGCCAGATACATCGACCAGACGAATGTGGCGCGATGAGATGACTCGAAAGCCGTGTAGAACTCGGTGTCGTGCCACAGGCCCGCGCCCACCCACATCAGGCGGGCTCGCTCGCCAGGGCACGCGGCGACGCCCGCGTCAACACGGCGTTTCACCTCGTCGTGAAACGACCGGGCATGCGCGAGCGCCCAGTCTGTGCCGCGCACCCACTGAGTGGCCATCACGTTGGTGATTTGCTCCGTCATCCGCACCGGTGATTCGGGCGCGGTGGCAATCAGTTGGCGCACCGCGTCAAAGATCTCCTCTTGTTGATTGACGAGCTCCAGGCGACGGCGCAAGGCGTCGCGATCGAGCCGGCGACCGCTGATCGCTTCGAGACGCTCGACAAGGCGCTCGAGCGTTGAGACGACGAACGCGAGCCGATGTGGTTCGACGAGCTCGCGCCAGCGGTGCCGGCCGAGTTCCCACCAGTTGGGCGGCAGATGACTAGCACCCGGATGATCAATCTCGAAGAGCTCGGCGCCGAATGCCGCCGCCCACAACGAGAAGACTCGGTGAATGCAGTCGCAGGTCAGCCGCGCACAGAGCAGGCGCGGCGTCGGCAATCCACCCCACGGCGGTTCCTGAACATCGCGATAGCGGGTAGCCGCGTAGCCGAGACTGCAGTAGCGGCAGAGGTCTTCGTGCAGTCCGTCGGCGGCCATGGCGTCGAGAAACGCCGGGGCCTGGCGCTTGGCCGCAATCGTCGCCGCCCACCACTGATTGCTGACCGCCGGGATGTCAACGAGGTCGAACAATTCGAACGGCACGTCGGCCTGCACCAGCGCATAGGGCTGTCGATCGTCGAACACGCGACGGCGCAAGTCGCCAAACCACTGTTTCTGGAATGCCGACGCCGCAGCGGTCACATCGAGCTGCTTGTCAGCCATGCCGTGCCTCTTGCGCACGTGCGGCGGCGGCCACCAGCGCCTCGAGCTGTGAATGGTCCAACTGCGTCAGCGGCTGATACGGATCGCTGCGCACACAGACGTGCGGAATTCGACGCACGGCAAGCGCCTCGCGCAGGACCGGATAATCCCAGCCAAAGACCGAATCCTCCGGAGGTAGCGACACGACGACGGCGTCAATGCCGTCCAAGCCGCGCTCGGTCACACCCTGCATGGCTGCGACGGACATTCGCGCGCCGATCGACTCGGCTCGATACTTGTTGGTGAGTGCCGCGATGACATCGTCATCGGCGGCAACATCATTTCCGGCGACTCCACTTCCCCACGGGCTCACTTCAGCAACCACGATGGCGCCGTGCGACTCGATTGCGGCGTGCAGCGTAGACCCATCCACGGGTGCACCAGTCAAGAGCACTCGCGGACCCGCGAGCGGCGGACGCCTGGCAATTTCGTTGGCGGCCTGTTCGGCCAATGGTGCGTAGTGCTCGGGCGGCATCTGCCAGAACGCACCGAGAAGTGGGAACACCTCGGTTCCTGTAATGCGCGGGACACCGCGGCGGAGTGCGATAAGGCATCTGGCCGTCGCCCGGGCCACATTGGCGTTGGTGACCGCGCGGCGAAGAGTGTCATCCGAAGGAACAGCACCCGAGGCTGACGCCAGCTCATCGACCAGCGCTCGTGTGCGGGCGACGTTGTAGGCGCCGACATCCGGGCCGCCCGATTGCAGGAGATCGAACAGAACGATAGGCGCCATCGTCTGCCCGACGCCCGTGCGGGCGAACTCGCGCAAGTACAGAAAGCATTTGTAGTCGGTGTCCGATGTGCGGGGAACGACGATACGTGCGACGTGAGACAAACGTCCGCTGAGCGCGGCCTCGACGAGGTGACGAAGCCGGCTCGGAAAGATATCGGACTCGAGTTGCGGATCGCCCGCCGGTGTCGGGGTGGCGGATCCTCGCGCCACCACCGGGCGCAAACCAGCCGCGCGAATGATCTCAATGGGCACGGACGGCCACGAGGTGACGACGACAGAGCGATCGCGGTCGGCGTCGTGACCGAGCCGTGCGAACGTTTCCTCGAAAGCCTCAGTGAGTTCGACGATCGCAGTCGTTGTCCTCACGTGCGTCTCTCAGATGATGCCGTCGGCCCGCAGCTTCTCGACACGCGCGGGTCCGTATCCCAGCCACTCGCCATAGACGAGCGCGTTGTCCTGGCCGACCGAGGGCGCCGGCCGGACGAAGCCAGGCGTGGCGTCTGAGAAGGTAATCGGAAGGCCGGTGCCGATGACGTCGGCGACGTGGCCGAACTCCGGATGGTCGAGCGGCACCGTCTCGCCACGCGACTGCACACGTGGATCGCGCACGGCGTCTGCGGGCGAACGGACTTCAGCGGCGGGCACGCCGTGCCGCTCGAGCAGGGGCACGAGGACGGGGGTGCTGATGGTGCGCGTGAAGGCCTCGATGTGAGCGTTCATCTCGTCCACATGCGCCACCCGGGCGTCGCGTGTCGCAAAGCGCGGGTCGGACTCGAACTCGGGATGGCCAATGGCGGCAAACACGTTCCGCGCGAATTGTTCGGTCGGGGCGCAGATGGCAACATGGCCGTCGGCGGACTCGTAGATGCCAAACGGCGTCAGACGCGGCACCATGCGTCCCGTACGCTGCGGCACGCCGCAGGCCTCGAGCAGATCGAAGGGCTCGACCGCGACGAGTGAGGTCAGGACGCCGAGCATCGACACGTCAACGTGCTGGCCGGCGCCGGTGACCTCGCGCTGGCGGAGCGCAGCCAGCACGCCGACGACACCGAACACAGGAGCGAGCAGATCTGCCATAGGCACGCCCACGCGAACTGGCGGATCGGCAGGCATGCCTGACGTCATCATCAGCCCGCTCAATGCCTGAATGATGCTGTCCATCGCCTTACCAGTACCTGACGTTTTCGCGGCGCCGAAACCAGAGATCGCGCAGTAAATCACTCGTGGATTGATCGAGCGAGCGAACCCATACCCGACGCCGAGACGATCGAGCGTCCCCGCGCTGAAGTTTTCGACGACGATGTCTGCCTGCCGCACGAGATCTGCAAACACCTCGCGAGCGCCCGGTTGCTTCAGATTGAGCGTCACGGCGTACTTGCCACGCAGCCGGTTCAACGCCGACACGGACACGTCCTCAGCGTGAGTCCGCCCGAGCGAGACGCCGTGACGACCCAGATACGGTGGATTCGTGCGGCACGGATCTGGCGAATCAGGGTTCTCTATCTTGATGACGCGCGCGCCGAGCCCGGCCAGCAGGAACGTGGCAAACGGCCCGGCAAGAGCCAGGGTGAGATCGAGCACCGTGAGACCCGCGAGCGGGGCCGCGGGCGTGGGCGACAGCGCATCGGTCGACATCGTGTGTAGGGCAGCCTTTTCGGACCTGCCGTGCGGAGTCTAACGGGCCGAGCCGGACGCGCGTATTCAATTTCTGCGCAAGGTGCTCGGCTTACGGCGTCGGACAGTAGAATCGCGTCCGTTGTGGCAACGCTGCCGGAACAGATCGGCGCATTTCGTGTGGTCCAGCTACTCGGCGAAGGTGGGATGGGTCTCGTCTACGACGCAATCGATACGCGTCTTGGACGGCCGGTCGCGTTGAAGACCATCCGACAGGACGCAGTCGACAACTCGCTGGCACGGGACCGGTTCTGGCGAGAAGCGCGTTTCGCCGCCACCGTCAATCATCCGAATATTTGCCAGATCTACGAGGTTGGCGAGGCCGATGGAGCCCTCTTTCTTGCCATGGAGCGACTCGAGGGTGAGTCGCTCGCAAGACGGCTCTCGCATGGTCCGCTCCCCCTTTCGGATGCCGTGCGCATTGGCGTTGAAGTACTCAGCGGGCTCGAGGCGCTGCATGCCCGCAGCATCGTGCATCGCGACTTGAAGCCGGCCAACGTCTTCTTGACGCGCCATGGCGTCAAACTTCTCGATTTTGGCGTGGCCCGCTCAGCGAACGATGACCTGGCCGAAACGCAGTTGTCACTGACCCTACCCGGAACGATTGTCGGAACACCGAAATATATGGCTCCTGAGCAAATCCAGGGTGGCCAGGTTGACGCGCGCACCGACGTCTTCGCGACCGGCGCCATTCTGTACGAGATGCTCACCGGCCACGCGCCATTCGAAGCGGCCTCGCTGGTCGCGCTCGCGGATCAGATTCTTCGTGTGGACCCGCCGATGCTCGCCGGATCGCCGCAGATCGCGGCGGCCGATCGGGTGATCCACCGGGCCCTTGCCAAAGCGCCCGCGGCAAGATACTTGAGCGCGGCCGCGATGGCCGCCGATCTCCGGACGCTGCCTGCCCTCATCGAACCGGAGCCTCGGCTCGCGCGGCCCGTCACGCGCCTGATCGTGTTGCCCTTCCGCTGGTTGCGTCCTGACGATGAGCTCGCCTTTCTGACATTTGGTCTCGCCGACGCGCTCACGAATTCGCTGTCCTCGCTGGAATCGATCGTGATGCGATCTCCACTCGCGGCGGCCCGATTTGCCACTAAGGTGCCTGATCTCAACGCGATTGCGCGTGAGGCAGACGTCGATCTCGTGCTGAGCGGCACGATTCTGAGGGCAGGCGATCGGCTGCGCGTGAGCGCGGAGCTCGTGGAGACTCCGGGCGGCACGCTACGGTGGTCGCATTCGTGCCAGGTACAGGTCGGCGACATTTTCCAGCTCGAGGACGATCTGTCGCGGCGCATCATCGAGTCGCTCTCGCTGCCATTGTCGGGAAGGGAACGATCCGCGCTTGCGCACGACGTGCCAGGCAGCGCTCGCGCGTACGAGTTCTACCTGCGTGGAAATCAGTTGAGTCTCGAGCTCGCCACCATCCGAGTGGCCCGGGATCTGTATCTCCAGTGCGTCCGGGACGATCCGCACTACGCACCCGCGTGGGGGCAGCTTGGCCGTGCGTATCGCGTCATTGCCAAGTATTTCGGCGAATCCAACAACACCAGCATGGCCCTGGCCGAATCTGCGCTCAACCGTGCGCTCGCGCTGAACCCGGACCTCGCTGCGGCTCACCGTTTCTATGCCGAGATGGAAGTCGACATGGGGCGAGCGTTGGATGCGATGGTGCGACTCCTGCGACTCGCGTCTTCGCGGAGCACAGCGCCCGACGTCTTCGCGGCGCTCGTCACGCCGTGCCGCTATTGTGGTCTGCTGCAGGCCTCTGTTGGAGCGCACGAACGAGCGCGACGGCTCGACCCACACGTGCGCACCAGCGTGATGCACACATGGATCGCCACAGGCGACTATCTACGTGCAGCCGACGAGGCGGGCTCAGCCCTCGGAGGTGGATGGGTCGCCATGGCAATGGCCGGGCATCACGATGCGCCCCGACAGTGCCGTCAGGCGGCGGAAGCCGCCCGAGCGGCGAACGCGGCGTGGATCGCACCATGGATCGACGTCCTCGGCGACGTCCTCGAAGGGCGTGGGAGCCCCGACGCCGTTTGCTCGGCGACGGACGTAGTGTTCAAGCGGTCGCCACCCGACTTCGACGGCTGGTTTTATGGGGTGGCGGGCCTGGCTCGATTCGGAGGGGAGCAGGGAGCGGACTTAGCGGTACAGAATCTCGCAAAAGTCGTGTCCGGTGGATTCTTCCCGCACGACACGCTGATCAAGCATCCGTGGCTGGACAGGCTGCGTCGTCGCGCCGACTTCCTCGCGATCCTGCAGCAGGCAAGCGATCGACACAAAGAAGCGCGGGCGGCCTTCATGCAGGCGGGAGGAGATGCGTTGCTCGGTGCCGGGGCAGAAGGACCCGCCTGAGTGGCATGGGACTTGGGCGTCAAGAATGGCGCATCGGTCGACATCGTCTGAGTGTGTAGCTGGTCTTTTCGGACCTGCCGTGCGGAGTCTAACGGGCGGAGTCGGACGCGCCTACGACCTTCTGCGCAAGGTGATGCATCCGCCTACGTCGTCGCAAGCGCGTGGAATTCGACGATCGCGTCCCACACGTCCAGACCGATGCCGCGCATCATCTGGTGCAGCTCCACCATGTTGTGCGTCAGGAAGATCAGCACCGAGCCATCTGTGGGGTCGGGATGCCACCAGCCGCCATATGCGCCCGGCCATCCGATCGTGCCAACGCCTCCTCGGCAGCGACGGGGATCCGCCTTCTCGGGCTCGAGCACGACGGCGACTCCCATCCCGTAGCCATGTCCCTCAGCGAAGATCGGGCGGCCGAACATCCGCGCCGTCGCGCGTTGTTCGGCCGTGAGCTGATTCGAGGTCATCATCGCCAGCGTCTCGCGACCGAGCAGCGGCGCTCCGTTTACGGCGTCGCCAATCAGCGTGCGCGCGAGCGCCAGGTAATCGTCGAGCGTGGACCACAGGCCCTGCCCTCCCGACTCGAAGGTCATGGTGGAAGGCCGCTCATCGAGCGCGTGACGACCAGGCGCGGCGGTCAGCGGCGTGAGACGGTCGTCGCCATCGAATCCGCAGAGGCCAGCGCGCCTGCTGCGCTTCTCGGGCGGCACCGAGAATCCGGTATCACGCATGCCGAGCGGAGCAAAGACGCGTCGTTCGAGCAGCTCACCGAGCGGCGCACCCTCGATCCGCGCGATGAGAAAGCCGAGCAGGTCCGTCGAGACGCCGTAGTGAAAGCCGTGGCCAGGCTGATCGATCAATGGCAGCGTGGCCAGACGGCCGATCCACTCGGCCGGCGTGAGCGGGTTGTCGATTGTCGCGCCAAGCGCCTCCGCGCAGGCGGCGCCGATCGGCCCACGATGGAACTCGCCATAAGTCAGGCCGGAGCGGTGCGTCAGCAGGTCGCGAAACGTGATCTCGCGGGTTGCGTCCTCTGTATCGTCGAGCGATCCCTCGGGATTGCGCAGCACGCGCACGTGCCCGAACTCGGGTGCAGATCGGGTAATCGGCTCGTCGATGCCGAAGCGGCCCTCGTCGAGCATCGTCAGCGCCGCAACCGTCGTCACGGCTTTGGTCATCGAGGCGATGCGGAAGATCGTGTCGCGCTCGACCGGCTGATCTGTCGTGAGGTCGCGCCTGCCAACCGTCGCAATGATGGTCTGCCCATCGCGCCACACGAGCGCGGCGGCGCCGGCCAGTTCGCCGGCGTCGACCCGACGCGCCAGCGACGTGCGAATCGAAGTATCCAGTGTTGTCATAGCTCGTTTTATATTGAGTTTATAAAATAGATGTACTATTTTATGACAATGACAAGCACGAACACCGCGTCGGGGCTGGGCAAGCCGAAAGGCGACAAGCGCGATCGCACCCGCGCGGCGTTGCTCGAAGCCGCGCGCGCACTGATCCGAGAGAAAGGATACGAACGGACCACGATCGAAGAGGTCGCGAGCCGGGCCGGAATGACCACGGGCGCCATTTACGGCAACTTCAAGAATCGCGATGAACTGTTCATCGCGCTCGGGCAGACTTACTGGGCGCCGGTGAAGCCGCACATCAGACCCGGCGCCAGTTTCGCCGACGCGATGCGTGCGCTCGCCAAAGCCACGCTCGAGGCCGTGGAGGAGCGCCGTCCTGCCGCGATCGGCCGGCTGACGGGGCTGGCCTATACGCTGAAGAACCCTGAGCTACGCGCGCGCGTGCACGAGATCACCCAGAGCAGCTATGACTTCGGCGCCGAGTGGCTCGATCAGTTCGATCGCCGCGAACTGCCGATGCCACCCAAACACCTGGTGCGCGTGATCCACGCCCTCATCGAAGGGCTCGTGATGCATCGGATTCTCACGCCCGACTTGTGTCCGGACGAAATGTTTTACGCCGCGTTCGGTGCATTGGCGTCGCGACACCGGGAGGGTGGGCGTCGTAGAGCATGACGTCAGACAGCTATCAGTTTTCAGTTGGCCGCTCGACGCTATCGATGACCAGCACTTCGGCCGGCGCGGTTTGCGCATCGAGCTTCAGCCCCAGCTGCTCCTGAACAGCCGCGAACAGCGATGGCAGATCGGATGATGTATCATTGGCTTCGGGGTTGAACCGGAGGACCATGTCGAACGTTCCGGTCAGTCCCGTTTTGTCCACGATGATCCGGCCCGCGGCGCCGGCCATGTTTCTGGTAAAGGCCTCGAGCTCGATGCCCGCCGCGCGGAGCAGTCCTCGTCCGGTATTCGTTCCGCATGCGGGAAGCTCCACTCCGTCAAGTGGCGGCGGTGGTTGCGGCGGTGGCGTGCCAGGTGCCGGTGGATTGCGCATGTCGCACTTGGCCAAGGACTGTCGCAGCGCCGGCCCCAAACGCCCATCCGATCTCGCCACGACGAGTGCATAGACGGGAATCGGTCGCGTCTCGGGATGCAGGGTCAGCTTGAATCGGTCGGCGAGCATCGTCTTCATCATCGCAACCAGCTCGTCCCTGCCCGCCTTCCCGCTCGTCCTCGCCTCGATGTCGAAGCGGTCTTCGCCGGCCCACGATGGACCGCCGACGATCTGTAGACGGTTGACGTTCCACACGTTGCGAATGATGTCCAGCAGCGTCTGATTGGCGACGGAGATACCGCTCAGGGTTCCTCTGAACGCGGATCGAGAATCGCCGGAGCGGTTCACCTTGATGGAAACGGCCTCGAAAGCCGAAGCCTGGCCAGAGAGCCGCATGGCGGAGAGCAGCGCAGCGCAACAGACTGTCGTGACGAATAGCGACTGCATGCGAGTCATGACCGATTAACGATCCGGCGACGAAACGGTTAACAGCAGCGCTCTCGGCGGCGAACTCCCAACTACCAATTCCCAACTTCCAACCACGTCCAACTCCCGATTCCCAACGAAGCGTTCAATTGGGAGTGGGGTGGAAGTGGTTGGGAGTTGGGCGTTGGGAATTGGGAGTTAGACACCGATCACGTTCCGCCCGCGTGTCATTCATGACGCAGGGCGACGAGCGGATCGATGCGAGCGGCTCGACGGGCTGGCACATAGCAGGCGACCAGCGCGACCGCTGCCAGCAACGCCGCTACCGACACAAAGGCGGATGGGTCCTCGGGCTTGACCTCGAAGAGCAGGCTCGCCAGCACCCTGTTGACGAGGAACGCCCCGGCAAACCCAATCAGCATCCCGACGATCGCAGACGCGA
>Ga0075430_100004882_pt1 | contig 11282 bp, 12 predicted proteins | sample RhiMetdeltSRZDD4_FD_75294 | JGI IMG/M metagenome (GOLD analysis project Ga0075430, IMG submission 75294) | Populus rhizosphere microbial communities from Tennessee, USA - Rhizosphere MetaG P. deltoides SRZDD4 | ecosystem: Host-associated > Plants > Roots > Rhizosphere > Soil | place: USA... | reverse complement strand
CTACCTGGTAGGCGCCACAGCGCATAGGCTGGAATACATCCAGGTCATAATGCCGATGCACGTTTCTCGGTAAATAACGGAGCGAGCGCCGTCGTCCCGTTCAGCGTGGTGGTGCGCCTCGCAGAGGCCGCAGGCGCTGCCAGCAGATCGACAAGATAGGCAAGGGCGGCGTTAGAAGTATCTATCGACATCGAGACCGTCGTCGCGTTCGCTCCGATCAGGTCGAGACTGCCGGCAGTCTCGACCTGCGTTGTCCTCTTGGGACCACGCGATCCAGGCGGTCTGACTCGTTGACGATCAGGCAGTCCGTGATCACCTGCGGCCCGCCGGACCTGACAGTGGCGTTGCTGCGCAAGGTGCGGGGTATCTTCCGATCTCGAGCCGTACCGTGCGGCTACCATGGAGACATCACCTGAAGGAGCCGCGTGAGGCAGTGAGAGAGGTCGTAGCAGCCCGACTGGCGTCCCCTCTTCTGACAGCGTGGCGACCATCGGCGCATGCCTGACCTGACTGCTGGCGACGTGCTCCTCACTGGGGCGGCAGGATTCGTGGGGAGCCGACTTTGGCCGGCGCTGAACGCCGTGGGACTGCGGGTGCGGTGTGTGAGTCGGGACGCCGAGCGAGCCGCCCACCGCTGGCCGGAGCGGCAGTGGGTGCAGGCCGACCTGGCGGATCCCGCCGACCTCACTCGGGCGCTCGCCGGCTGCCGCGTCGCGTACTACCTCGTCCACGGGCTGGCCGAGCGGCAGCGCGACTTCCGATCTCATGAGGTGGCGCTGGCTCGGGCGTTTTCCGATGCGGCCGCCCGTGCGGGGCTCGAGCGCATCATCTACCTCGGTGGCGTTGCCCCACTGGGGGCACCGTCCGAGCACCTGCGCAGCCGGCTGGAGGTGGGCGCAGCGCTCCGGGCCGGGCGCGTGCCAACCATCGAGTTGCGCGCCGGGATGGTCGTGGGCACAGGCAGCACGTCGTGGCTCATCGTCCGGGACCTGACTGCGCGCCTGCCCGCGATGGTCCTGCCACGCTGGATGCAGACGCGCTCGCAGCCCGTGGCGGTAGACGACGTCGTGGTGGCGCTGCTGGGGGCCCGCCGCGTGCCATTGCAGGCGAGCGGCTGGTACGACCTACCGGGACCCGAGATACTCTCCGGCCGGGAGATCCTTGAGCGCACGGCTGAGGCGCTGGGGCTGCGCCGGCCGTTCATCATCGCTGTGCCATTCTTGAGTCCGGCGTTGTCCTCCCACTGGGTTCGGCTGGTCACCCGTGCCAACTGGCCGGTCGCACGCGAGCTGGTATTGGGCCTCGCCCACGACCTGTTGGCGCAGGACGCCCGCTACTGGGGCCTGATCGGCCATGAGCAGCTCCTGCCGTTTCGCGAGGCTGCCCGCCGGGCGCTCACAGAGGACCGGGCGGAGAGCCGGATGAACGGATTCGAGTGGGTGGTCGAGTCTGCCGTCTATCACCTCGCGAAAGCCGACCACGGCACACAAGGATCGACAGTGGCGACCGAGGGTGTCCACTCGGTCCAGGCGGTCGAGTTGCCCATGGAGGCGACGTCATTTGAGCACTGGGGGCAGCCTGGGACGCTGCGCCAGCTGCTGGACGCCTACTTCCGGGTAGCGGAGCTGAGCAGCGGCGGAGTGATGCGGGTACGATGGGCTGGCGACGCGCCCACTGTTGCCCTGCGCTGGCTGGGGCTTCCGCTGATCGTCATGGGCGCCCCGACTACGGTGTGCGACAGCGTGCGCCGCGCCATCAGCGTGCCGGTCACGGGCGGACTGGTGGCCGCCCACGGGGGTTCGGCTCGGCTGGCGATCGTGCTGGCCCGCCACGGCACGAACGTGCGGCTCAGCGTCGAGCTCAGCGGCTACCGACCGCGGGCCGCACACATCTGGCCCGTGCCGTGGATCTACTGGCTGCAGGCCGGGCTCCATGCCCGAGTGGGCCAGCGGTTCGTGCGACGCTGCGCGCGAGCCTGGCGTCGAGCATCGTGATGCATGCGCCTCGCTCGACATGCCGGCGGTGATTGGCCGCTGGCGCCGGCCGCAGAGAGCGAGCCGTACACGCCCTTCAGTCATGCCGATCACGTCGCTCGGTAAATACGGGAACGGCGCCGGCGCGGGTCCCGTTGGTGGCCCGCGTGCGACTTGCGTAGACCGCCTGCCCGGTGCGCAGGCCTGTTGCACTCAGCGCCTAAAGTACGAGACGACCGTGCGCCCCTCGCCACCGTCCGGCGCCACAGCCTCCACCCTGAGCTCGACCGTGCCCTTCTCGCGACGAACGTCGAACACCCGTCGGGTCCATCCCTCGTCGTTCGTCGGGTCAAGCTGTCGGAAGCGCTCGTCGTCGTCGCCGTCGCTCGTCTCCAGGGTCACGATCGCACCGGGCACCGGAGCACCGGCACGGGTCACCCAGACCCTGATCTCCTGCTCGCGTCCCTTCACCTCGGGGTACTTCAGCTTCGCCTCGACGTCGACGGGTCGCCCCCCTTGCCCATCGCGCCCGCGCCGCTCCGTCGCGTCGGGCACCGTCCCGACCGGTGTCGGCGTGGGGGTCGATTCGGGTACACGGGTTGGCGTGGGTACTGGCGTGCTGACCACCACGACGAAGTCGGCCGCGACCCAGCCGGCCTGACCACCACCGGTGCGGACCGGCAGCCAGCGCATCGGTCCGGTAACGCTCGGCGTACCGGTCACCGTCAGCGCCTCGCCGACGGCCAGCCGGGCCAGGATCGACTGCCCGGTCGAGGGGCCGGCGCGGAGGTTGAGCGACTGGCCGTCGGTGTTGGCGACGCGAACCACTGTCCCTGGCGCGAGCGCCTCCGCTTGCGCCAGAACGTCCGATCCCTCGGACGCCAGCACGGCGGCGAGCACAGCCACCAGTGCGAACGCCAGCCCCGCCAACACCATACGCCGGCGACCAGACGCGCCGCCTGACGTCCTGCCAGCCTCGCCCATCGCTTCCGTCCTCAGTCGCCCGGCCCAGCGCGGCGCCGATTCGGCAGACCGCCTGGATGGCCCATCGGCGCGACCCGACGCTGGGTCGAATCGATGATCGGCACCGTCGTCAGCACTCGCGCATCCGAGGCTCGTTAATTCATGCAGAACGCCCACGTCTTGTCAAGCGCCGGCATCGACACGCCTGCGAGCGCCGCCACGGTCCGGGCGTAAAGAACGGTTCCGTTTTGTCCGGCCCCGTCTGACGATGGGACGTCCTGTACGAGAGGTACCGGCAGCCCGTGGCTGGTGCCCCAGCGATGGCGGCAGTTACCACGAAGCAGGGGCGGTCCGGGGCGTCGGTATCGGCGAGCGCACGGTCTATCGGCGCCTGGAGGCCCAGCGCTTCCGACGTCGGATCGAGCAGGCCCGGGCCGAACTGGTCGCTGTCGCGGCCTGCCGCCACCCCGACCAGCGGGCACGGATCGAACGCGGCGCCCTTCGCGTGGCGCTCCGCTGCATCGTGCCAGACCCGCGGCACGACGGCGTACTGGTCGAATCCGAGGCGGAACCCAATGCCTTCCAGGCGGTCGGCCTGAACGCCGGCGTCTGCGGGCGCCGCGACTTCCAGCTCCGCGGCATCGCCTACAAACACCTGTGGGCCGTCAAGCTGCTGCGCCCGATCGTGATCCGGGGTGGGGTGCCATCGCCCCGGCCGCGTAGGGGGCGCCATGGTCATCGTGACCCGCTTCCCGACCCGTCCCCGGCCGAGACTAGCGGGGCAGGCCCTCACCCCGCGCGGTACGGCCTGCGCACACCTGCTCCGCTCCGAGCGGACCTGGCGCTCGCGCCGGCCGATCGGCGCTGGTTCGCCGCGATGGCCGAGGGCTCGCTGCCGAGGTGATCGGGGCAGACCGTCCGCTCAGGTGACTGATCAGGAGGTTGCGGCACGCGCGCCCCCGTCGGTCCGGACCATCGACGCCCCCGGCAGTCTCCCGCCGGGGGCGTCGATGGTCCGGACCGACGGGCTGTGGTGGCGTTGGCTTCCGCGGCCGCGCGTGGTCGCCTACCATGGTCGCCGAGGATCCGCCGAGTGCGGCACGCGGCGGGGTGTCAGCCCCGGCGCCGGCGCGATAGACTGGTCCGGAGCAGATCGGCTCCGGGCGTGCGGGCAGACGCCCGACGATGGACCGCGGACGGGGGGGCACATGGCGTCGCAGGTAACCCGTCGGCAAATGGAACGCTGGCTGCTCGACCACGGATTCACGCCGAAAGCCGGCAACAAGACCAGCCACCGGCAGTTCCACGGGCACGGCGTGACGGTGACGCTGCCCGGCCACGGCGCGCCCGACCTCACCAAGAAGCACGTGGGCATGCTCCTGAGGCAGCTCGAAGCGGCGGGATTCGCGAGGACTGCGCTGCTCGACGATCTCAAGCGGTGAAGCCGGGTCTGGTGCGACGGCCGGCGCGCATAATCGACCCTTCAGCGTCACTTCGCCGTCGCGCAGGCCACGCCAATCGAGCAGATCGCCGCGCTGATGGCCGAGAAGAAAATCAGGCGCGTCCCGGTCATCGCCGACGGCGCCCTGGTTGGTATGGTCAGCCGCGCTGACATCGTCCGTGCCCTCGCGGCGCGAGCCTGATCCCTGGATGTCCGCCGTCCAATGAGGCGCCAGGGGGCTCGCGACACCACGTCGTCGTCAGGCCGCGAGATCGTATGCGTGATGCAACCTCTCGAGGACCATACGGCGACGGAGTGCACCGACCGCCGGGCCAGGCTGATAGGGAACAATCCTCGTCCGCCTGAGCGTTCGGCCGAATTGGACACCGCCTGGTGACCCGGGTCCGGCGGAAGCGAAGCTGCATGCCGATGCACGTCGCCCGGTGATAAACCAGCCGGTGCCGGTGTGCCATTCAAGATCCTCGTGCGTCTCGGGTAGTGGGCAGTCCGGGGTGAGAGGTTCTCGTCAGGACCTCTCGCCCCAGACGATAGCTTTGGTGCCTGCCTTGACAACAGTAGTCCGCTTCCTTGGCACGGAAGAGATCAGGGGCTCGATTCCCCCGCGCGAGCTCCCCCAGAAGGCGGCAGACGTCCAGGCGCGCGTGCTGCTGACCGTGTTTTATTTCACGATGATGCTGCCGTTCGGCATCGTGCTCGGGCTGTTCAAGGATCCCCTCCGGATCAAGAGCCGGCCGAGCGGGAGCTACCGGGTCGAGCGCAAGCCGGTCTCGGAGACGCTTGCGGACGCGAAGCGCCAGTTCTGACCCCCGCCTGGTTCGGTCCGGCCGTTTGATGGGCGTTCGAGCGGATGCGTGACGTCGTCGGCGACACACCCGGCGTTTTTGTGTGCCGGCTTCTGGTCAGCCGACAGTTGACAGGCGGTAGGGAAAGGCCTCATCCTGAGTCAAGAATCGGGAGGTGCAGAAGAAAGACAGCGCAGATGGCGGCTTTTGGGTGAGGTTGGGGCAGCAGTTCGCACCCGCGGGTCGGCGTGGTGGTCCGCATCGGGGAGGGGCATCCCAATGCTTTTCAGGAGCATGGCCAGGCGTCTGGTCCTGGCCGCGCTGGTGACGACGACGGCGATGGTGGGGCCGCATGCGGCCGACGTCGCGCTCGGGCAGGGCGTGCCGCAGGCGATCTGCGGCGGCCAGTCGATCGAGCCCCCACGGGTGATCGGCCAGCCGGACGCCAACGGCTGGACCAGCACGGAGGAGAACCTCCAGGCCGGCGACGCGGTGCGCCGGTACCGGTTCAGCGTCAAGGAGAAGGGGACGGCGTACGTCTACGTCGGCGACCAGTGGTACGACCTGAACCTGGGGCTGTTCTCGCTGAACGACCAGAAGGACGTCGGCTGCTGGACCGTGCAGACGCGGGCCACGTCGGACACGAACGAGATGCACCGGCTGGGCTTCGTCCGCCCGGACGAGCGGGCCGTCGAGGTCGAGCCGGGCGACTACGTCCTGAGCGCGCGCGTCGCCGACACCGCCGTCGCCGATCCGAGGCGGAACTTCACGGTACGCGTCGCGGTCGGCCCGCGGGTCTGTGCCCTGGTCCCGGCGAACATCCCGGACCCCGAGTACCCCGGCCTGACGAACAAGCCAGACAATCCGGACCTGTTCCAGATCGGCGTGACGTTCCAGCCGGATGCGTCGGAGCTGGGGCCGTTCACGCTGATGAGCTTCAACGCGTTCATGTCGCCGCCGTTCACTGACCTGTTCGACTTCACCTGGGAGCTCGACGGCCAGGTGGTGGCCGGCGAGACGGGGCCGACGATCCTGAAGCCGTACGCGGAGCTGCCGCAGACGCCGCTCGGCCAGCACACGGTGAAGCTGACGGCGAAGGGCGCGCGCGAGTATCAGGATCCCACCGAGGCCCGGTTCAACGTGTTGCCGTTCGACGGCGGCTCCAGGACCGTGGTCTGCCAATTCAGCGGACAGTCGTGAGGGTGGGCCGAGCATGCCGAAGGAAACGGTTGGTCCAGCACGGGGTCTGACCCTGTGCCCGGGGATGTACCCGGCGAGAGCGGCGGTGGCTGCCGCTCTCGCGGTTCTCCTCGCGGTGCTCGCGGAGCCCGGGTACGCCCGGGGACCGTCAGGGCAGCCGGCGCGGGCGGCATCGGACCTCGGCACGGTCCGCGCCGACGGCGTGACGCTGACCGACGCTTTGGGCAGCTTCGAGCAGGCGAACGCGTACACGTTCCGGGTCGCCGATGGGTCGAGCACGGTCCAACTGTACGTCGGCGATCTCTGGTACGACATGGAGGTGCTGCTCTGGCGCGGATCGGCGCTGCCGGCGGACCAGGCGCCGTGGCGTCTGATGCCCTGCGACGGGGCCGCCGGCTGCCTGGCCAGCGCGCCGGCCTCGGCCCGTCGACGCGTCCAGCTCGTTCAGCCGAAGGGCCTGTTCGAGTCGGTCGAGCCGGGCACCTATGCCGTCGTCGTGCGGCCGCGTGAAGCGGCGGAGTTCAGCGCCTGGAGACCGTTCACGCTCCGGCTTGCGGTGACGCCATCGGTCTGCGCGATCAGCGGCGATGGCGAGGGGCGCTACCAGATCGCGCTGGCGATGACACCGGCCCATCCGCGTCGGGACGATCTGGTGACGATGACGGCGTACGTCCTGCCGCCGTTCGGCGACCTCTTCGAGTTCGAATGGTCGGTCGACGGTCGGCGGCTGCCGGCGACCGGCCCGACGGTCCAGTCGCCGGCAGCCGAGCTGGCGCCCGGACAGGCGGGCGGCCACGACGTCCGGGTCGTCGCGCGCGGCGCGCGGCCGTACCCGGACCCGGACCAGCCCGAGATCCCGCCCACGCTGTCGGTGGCCTGTCCGCTGACGATGGGCTGAGGCTCGGGGCGGCTCTCATCCCCAGCGGGCGGCGCAAGCCCCAGCGGGCGAAGCACGCCCAGCCCGCTCGCCTCCCCCTGTCCTGCGGCAGGAGCGGGGGCCGGGGGTGAGAGGCGGTCGGTCGCGGCTCCGGAACGTGGCCGGTACCCCGGCGCGTCCCAGGATGCGGGCGATGGTGGCCTCGATGCAGGACCGAGATCTCGTCGGCTACGGGGCCACGCCGTCGCGCGTGCGGTGCCGAACGAGGCCCGCGTGGCGCTTCACTGGTCGCGACCGACGAAGAAGGGTCCGAGAACCTCCTTCGGGATGGCATCGGCCGGCGCGAGATGGTCGGTGAGGGGCCATCACCGGTGCCTCCCGACCGCCGCGACCGCGTGAACGAGTCGTTCTTCGGGTACGGCGGCCGGGCATGCGTCTGGCGGCTGCCGCGGATCTTCCGCGAGCACGGCGTCCGCGCCACGTTCCTCGCCTGTGCCGTGGCGCGGGGGCACGACTCGGCCGTGGAGCGAGCGAGCACCGACGAGGGACACGACGTACTGGGCCACGACCCCGCCTGACCGAGACTACAGCACACCGACCTGTCCGGTAGCGCCCGTCAGCGTGGAGCGCGATCTGCTGGTGATGCGCTCGGTCGCAGTCGGGAGAATGCCCAGCCGGCCATCTCGACGACGTGCAACGGCTCCAGCACCTCCAGATCATGACGCCGATGCACGTCGCCCGGTAAATAACGGGATACGTGCGGGTGTCCCGTTCAAGATCGAGATCATGCTCACGCGGTGACTCACGCCGAGTCAAGGAGGGTCTCCGTCAGGTATGTCGGGGGCCCTCCTGCGTTGGCCGGTCTGCGCATCAGCCTGCGGATCGGGCAGAGGTCGTTACAAATCCGGCCCGGACCGTCGCTACCTAGCGCGCAGGGATTGACACGTACGGGAGCAACGCCGATAATGATGGCATGCAGGTCGATCTCTCGTTCGGTGAGTACCTCCGCCGGCTCCGTCGCCAAAAAGCGATGCAGCTCCAGGATGTTGCTCGGAGGTCAGGCCTCTCCACGACGCACCTCTCGCGCCTGGAGAACGACAATGGTCTGCCGACCACCGACACCGTCGTCAAAATCCACAACGTCCTGGGCGGTGACCTCCCGGTGATGCTGGAGCTGGCGCAGTGCCTGCCGGATGAGATTCTCGAGCGCTATATCCGGCGTGCTGATGACAGCGCGCCGGTCTTGAAGCGTTCCGCGACCGGCAGTCCGGTTGATCCGCTGTTCGCCGAGGCATACGTACAGGGCATGCATCCCGGGATCCGCCGGGCACTCGCAGAGCACTTCGGCCTGTCCGAGCGGGATGCCGATGGGCTGATGATCGCGTTGCGCCGGCTGGCGAAGATGGACCCGGTCGAGCGCGAGCAGGTGATCGGCGTCCTGAAACTGGCGACACGTGGGGTGGGCGCATGATGCGCGGCTGGCTGGTCCAGAATCGCCCACTCCTCTGGCGGATCGGCGTCGAGCATCGCGAAGCGCTGATGATGCGATACATGGCGGACTACGGGCTGACGCGTCGCCCGCTCCTGAAGAACGTCTACCGCCAGTTGATCGGCGAGATCCAGGAGGCGCGCATCCTCGACGAACCGCTCCCGATGGACCGCTTCGCCCAGACCGAGCCCGTCCGGGGACGGCCGGTGATCACGATCAACAGGTTGATCGGCCGGATGCCGAACGTGAAGGATCCGGCCCCGATCAGGCACGTCGCCTGTTGGCATGAGAGCATCCACATCCCGGCTGATGTGGAGCGGCGGGATCTCCCGCCGCTCACGGATCTCAAGAGGGGGCTGGAGGCCGCGACCTCCAGCCCCCTTCTTTGTCACGCCACCGGCAGCGACCAGCAGCGCTGGCCGCTGTACGAGCAGGCAATCGAAGCCGCCGGACTGGCTGCGGCAGTCGCCGACGCCGACCTGCGGGTCGGGTCGGCGTACCTCAACTTCCTGGAGTACACCGGCCAGGGAGGGGATCCTGACGGGATCGGCTGGCACCTGCTCTGCCAGGTCTCGGCCTCGATCGGTGTCAATGTCACGGCGCTGGCTCGGTATTTCGAGCAGCATGGACTTTGCCGGCGCGTCACGCGCGCTGGACGCTTCCACCTGGAAGGGGTGAAGCGCCCGTTCAGGGGGTTCGTATGCCTGGAACCCGAGTCGGCAGCCCTCAGGTCGATCGCGTAGTCGATCTGGTCCGAGACGCCATCGTCTCGAGGACCGACCGTCTGCTGGAGGCCAACGGGACGGCCATCCTGACCGTCTTCGACGCCTCCGGGTCGCCGAGGGTCGATCTGACGGCGACAGAGACGGTCACTTCGGGTAGCAGCGACGCCCAGCGGTCCGCGCAACGGCGCCTATCTGGTGAGATCGACAAGCTCGCGGATGACGTTCGGCGGGCGCTGATAGCCAATCACCAGCGCATCGACGGCGCCCGTGAGATCGTCATCGAGATCCGGTTGCGCGGGCCGCGCCCCAGCTTTGGGATCAGCTACCGGACCCACCACACGTAGCGATCTAGCGGACAACTGAACACTGGCTCGGGCCGGCGGAGAGGCTCCCGAACCCCTGGGAGTAGGGGGCAACGGGAGCCCCTTTCCATGGAACCGCAGACGAAGCGCCGCAACGAAGCCGGAGACCTCGGGCTGGTCATCCGTGCTGACTGGAGCACCGGGCCGCGAACACCGGCGTGGGACAGATTGTGGAGGGCCATCCTCAGCGACCTCGGACCGCTCCCCGCCGGCGGCCTGCACGAGCGGAGCGAGTCGGAGGGCGACGATGTCTGACGGGACCGCACAGTCGCCGCAGGACAGCGGGCCGGCGCTTCGCCCCGACCTCGACACGATCAGAGCGTTCTGGGATGCCCTAGTCCACCCTGGCGATACGCACGAGGTCCGCATTCCGAAGTGCCGCCGTGGGCCGGCCCGTCTGTTCAAGACCACGGCGGGCTACTTCACCGATCGCGAGGCGGCCATGCGCGCCGTGCGGCCCGTTGGCGGCCTGGATGCGCCAGCGGTCTACCTCACGCTCAACCCGGTCAAGCCCGAGCTGCGAGCACGGGCGAACAATCGACTGGTTACCGGCATCACGGCAACGACGACTGACGACCAGGTGACGCGGCGCAGGCACCTCCTGGTCGACCTCGACCCGACGCGCGCTGCCGAGATCGCCGCAACCGACTCCGAGCGCGCCGACGGCCTGCGGGTCCGTGACGCCGTGGCGCAGTACCTGGCGGATCGCGGCTGGCCGGACCCGATCGTGGTCGGCATGACCGGTAACGGCGGCTCGCTGATCTACCGGATCGACCTGCCGAACGACGAGGCGAGCGCCACGCTCGTGGAGCGGAGCCTGGCGGCCCTGGCGGCCCTGTTCGACGGTCCGTCCGTCACGGTGGACCAGACGGTCCACAACGCGGCCCGGGTCACGAAGCTGCTCGGGACCGTCTCGGCGAAGGGCGACGACGTCCCCGAACTCGGACGAGTCTGGCAGCTCACCACTGGGATTTTCTGCCCCGACGCCGGGGCCGTCGCGCGTGAGCTACTCGAAGATCTGGCCGGCTCTGAGCCGACGCCGGAGGATGCGCCGCCCGAGGCAGGCCGGCGATCCCGCGTGCGCTTTGAAGCCGCGTCAGACCACGGTACGCGGACCTGGACGGTCGCCGAGGTGCTGACGCGGGCGGGTATCGGTTGGCGGGAGCGGACACGCAGCTACGGCACGGTCTACGAGTTGGATCGGTGCCTGACCTCAGCCGACCACACCTACGGCGCCGCGCTGGTCGAGATGGCTTCCGGGGCGCTGGACTACAAGTGCCACCACAACTCCTGCCGAGGCAAAGGCTGGCCCGAGGCGCGGGCGGCGCTCGGACTAGAAGATCGACGCACCGAGGCCGGAGCCACTCGGGAAGGCGATGTCGTTCCCGAGCCGTGGCGCCTGCCCGTCCCGTTCGACGCATATGCGGTCCCGACGTTCCCCGAGGCGAG
>Ga0075430_100004881_pt1 | contig 11286 bp, 9 predicted proteins | sample RhiMetdeltSRZDD4_FD_75294 | JGI IMG/M metagenome (GOLD analysis project Ga0075430, IMG submission 75294) | Populus rhizosphere microbial communities from Tennessee, USA - Rhizosphere MetaG P. deltoides SRZDD4 | ecosystem: Host-associated > Plants > Roots > Rhizosphere > Soil | place: USA... | reverse complement strand
TACCACCCATGCAATCTAACCTAAAAGCTCTCTTTTTCCGTCTGTCATTAGAAGAAGATTCAAATTATCACTAGATTTTCATTAATCGCTTTACTACTCTATAAAAAATAGAGAAAGGGTTCAAACCCACTCGTGGTCCATTACTTCTACAGTCCTCCTGTATCATCAGTTGATGATGATGGTGGTGGTGGTGTAGCTTCTCCTCCTGTGTCATCAGTTGGTGGTGGTGGTGGTGTAGCTTCTCCTCCTGTGTCATCAGTTGGTGGTGGTGGTGGTGGTGGTGTAGCTTCTCCTCCTGTGTCATCAGTTGGTGGTGGTGCCTCTGATGTTGTATTTGCTGTCCCTTCTTCAGTTGCTTGGGGGGGGAAAATAGTGAATGGCCCTATATTGTCAGATGCAGTTTGACCTGTAGCGTCTGTAACAGTAACAGTAGCAATGTATTCTCCAGGATTCTCATATATGCGTGATGGGAAACATTCATCACTAGTGGTACCGTCTCCAAGATCCCACTCACAAGTGTAAGGAGGTGCACCACCTTCTATATCTGCCTCAAAACCTACTACTGGTGTCGCATCTTGATCTATATCAATCACGGCCCGAACTGTAAGAGGGTCTGTTGCATTTCCTCCTCCTCCTCCGCCTGTGGTATTGGTAATAGTGAATGACTCTGTATCGTCAGATGCAGTTTGATTTGTAGCGTCTGTTACAGTAACAGTAGCAATGTATTCTCCAGGATTCTCATAGATGTAGGATACGTTACATATATCACTAGTGGTGTTGTCTCCAAGATCCCACTCACAAGTGTAAGGCGATGTACCACCATCTATGGATGTCTCAAAAACGACTGTGGATGTCGCGTCTTGATCTATGTCTGCAAGTATGGCCCGAACTGTAAGAGGGTCTGTTGCATTTCCTCCTCCTCCGCCACCACCATTGCCGCCGCCAGGGGTTGACGCACTACTACTCCAATCCAAGTTCTCATAGTATGAGTCTGGCTCTGTCAATCTAGTGGCATTGCTGCTGTCCGCATCAGTAAAGTTCATGATGTAGATTGCGTTGTCATCGCTCTCATCCCCAGCATCTCTGGCGCTAACAAAAGCAAGCTTTTCACCATCAGGAGACCAGGCAGGATCTCTACCGTCTGTTAGCCGTGTCTCATTGCTACCATCATCAGCGTTCATGACAAAGATTCCTCCTTGGTTTCCTCTAATGCTACTAAAAGCTATCCTTTCACCGTCGGGTGACCATCTTGGATCTCCATCAAATTGAGACTCTTCTGTAAGTCTAGTCTGTTCACTGCCATCATCAGCATTCATTACGTATATGCCAGAGTTTTCATCTCTGTCGCTTCTAAAAACAATCTTCTCACTATCTGGTGACCAGCTTGGACTTCCATCGGATGCGTTATTATTTGTAAGTCTAATCGGCTCTTGTGGTGGTAGTGTTGTTGTGTCATCGTCAATGATGTCTAATACTTGTCTCAAGAGTACAATGATGCTTGTTCTTACGCCTTGGGGAATATTGTCTAGGTTCTCTATAGTAGATATTGCTTCCTCGATTATCTGCTGAGGTCGTGAAATAGGAGGAGGAGTTCCGTCATCAACATTCATAACGTAGATTTCAAAGTTCCTGTTCAGTTCCTCGGGGTCTTGGAATGCTCTGTCACTCACAAAAGCTATCCTTTCACCATCAGGTGACCAGCTTGGACTTGCATCATACCCATTGTTATTTGTTAGTTGAGTCACACCGCTACCATCTGCATTCATGACGTATATCTCGGGGTCAGAACCATCTCTGTCGCTTTCAAAAGCTATCTTTCTACCATCAGGTGACCAGGTGGGCGAGGAAGCATATGCACCAGTATCTGTCATTCTAGTCAACCTAGTCTGTCCACCGCTACCATCTGCATTCATGACGTATATGTCAGTAGAAAAGGGCTCATCGCCACTTAGGGATTTTGCAAATACTATACGCCCATCTAGTGCAACATCTGTAGTATTGGTAGCATTGGCAGTAGTAGTAACAGTAGCATTAGTGATATTTGCTGATGGTGAAGTTGTTGGCTCTGATTGATTCCCTATTGATGACGACGGCGATTCTTCTCCTACTTCTCCCGCTGTAGATTGTTGGGTTTCTCCATCTGCTAAACCTTCGTCGTCCTGTGTAGTTACCTCTGTATCTGTTATATTTCCAATCGACACTGTGTCTGTTGTCGCCAACACTGTAGGTATTGTTGCTGTAGTAGTTGTTCCTGTAAGCAGCACTATTACCATCAGCAGCGCTGCTATTGCAGGTATCGTTGCTATTGTTTTTTGTAACGTTAACTTCATTTTATTTCTAGATGATGATGAATATTTTTTCATAGAAATATCCCTAATATCTAACTAAATATATATTACGCAGTGCAACCAGTGAAAAATTCATGATCCATGTGAAAAAAGTTGATTTTATGCATCTTTTTTCTGCGTTTCGTTCTTCCCTAATAATTCCCACTGTTCATATCATAAAGATGATTGTACAAATCGATCTAAAGAACAGCTAGAAACAATCCTTTCAGCACACAATTGTGCATTGCCTAATGAACCTTCAAGTTTTTAGCCAGTGTAGTGGTTCGGTGGAATCCAGGACAAATTTGACTTAATAATTCAATCCAAATTTCCTTTCTTTTATCTAGTCGCGTCTGGCGCTAAATGGCAGACAATTTTGATCTTAATGAGTTTCTTAAATTAGGCTTAAGATCAAAAGATAAGTACCTGATTTAACTTGAAGCATAAGACAATGGCTCATCTGTTTATCTAGCATGATCTACCTCCCTCCCATAAAGGTGCTAGGCTGAAATAATCATCGACCATCTCTCCAGCTTGAGACTATGGTGGCTGTGGCGACATATACGAAGATGTTCTTGAAGACTACAAAGAAGAGGCAGAGTTGTTTATGAAACGTTGTTGTGGTAAATGTGGCAAAAAGCTAAAGTTCAACAAGAGAAGTGAAATGCTTTGACCTTCTGGCAGTGCATGATTGTGGTTGTGGGTTCCTAAATGATGTTCTTTTAGTCTTTGAAGCTAACTCGAGATTATTATTATCGGCTATGTTCCGCGATTACAGTGCCATGATCAAAAAAACAACATAGAATTATATTCTTAGCCTATCGTATCTTCCACAATAGAATCAATGGGAGACGATGATAGCTCTATCATTAAGCTTGAGAAACTAATAGCTGAATTAGACGCTACTAATGAATATTTCTTGAATGTTTTTAAAAGCAAACCGTTAGATGTGGGAATACTTAGACTAAGAAAGGGAGAGACAGATACTCAAGAGCCGCATTCAGTTGACGAAGTATATTTTGTAATTGAAGGTAATGGACATATAGAAATACAAGGCAAAATAAAGCCGGTTAATCGCTCTGATTTTATCTTTGTTCCAGCTAAAATCCATCACAGATTTGTCGTAGGCAATAAAGATTTAATGGTGATCTATTTCTTTGGTTGCTCTTAACACTAGATTTTCTTTCTTACCATAATTTGCAAATATTTTTTCGTATGCTGAGAGTCTTTCTTGGATAAGTGTGTTTGAACTATCATCATACATCCTGACAAAATTCGCTCTTAAAACCAAACTCCCTTTTGAATCAAAGAATCTTATGCTATAGCTCCTCCTACCATTGGTTTTGTTCTCCTCTATTACGAACCTTGCTTCCTTGGTTTCGAAAAGGTTTACGTGTATATGCCAAGGTCTCGTTTCGTCACCTATTGTAGCATATTGATTGCTAACACGCAAAGGCAAATTTATTTCTGTATTTACCTCGCATATAGCACCAGTGCTTTTTACAGACAACATGACATTATCTTGAGTATGTATATCGTTTATGATATCCTCAAGTGTAGTGTCTGATTCATTATCGATAGTTAACGTCATATCATATACATCTAATAGCGGTCTTCCATAAAAGCATGTGAGATACACTATCATCTAATACCGCAATTAATACAATTCGGGTCCGGTGGGATGCAGCTGAAAATTCTGATGAGTCCACAAATGGAACTTAGGCTGCCAACGGATTAGAGAATTAAATGAAAGCCTTCTCTACCTTTAATTCTTATTGTTTTCAATCCAATATTCCATCCCTACCTCCTTCAGAGGTGCTCTAGTATTGAATGAACGATTCAAGACATTGAAAGAGATGGAACTCTTGAAATCAGCACTGGGTAATATGCGCAACTACAATTACAAGCCAGGTGACCCAGTCAGCGACCTCTTAACTTAGGCTATCGTTAATCCCAAGCTTGGGATTCATCTATGTTGTTCTTATAGATGAACGCACATTCTCATTTAATCAAGCTGTGAGAAGGAGTAGAGTAAATAGAAACAGAATTGACATAGCCGGCCAGATTTTAGGGACTGCAAATAGCGGTGATACTAAAAAGATAAAGATGATGTATCAGGCAAATCTTAGCTATGCACAGTTGAAAAAATATCTGATGGTTCTCACCGAGAGAGACTTACTCCGATATGACTTGGATACGCAAACATTCAAGACTACTGAAAAAGGCCATAAGTTTCTTGAAACATACAATCAGCTTGACGAGTTAATGAATCCAATAGAATACGTGCAGATCTGACTGTGGAAAGAGAGAAAGAGGAGCTAAAGAAAGGGCTTGGTGATGGCACTGCTTCCCACCATAGAATTATTTGTGATGCCTGGCTGCAGACGCAGCTTAATTCTGGAATTGAGAGCGGCCTAGCAGTTCATCCTATAGTTTGTTCAGAATTTACTCTTGCATCATCAACATCCTTTGGCTTAATCCTCAACTTCATCCTCAAGTATGTGCCTTCTTCTACTCTTTGTCTTATCACACGTTTATACAACACATTCAAAGTCTCAAAGCAGGGTTCACAGAATAATAGGACAACAAATCCTCCACCCACACTGCTGGTTGCAAAAAAATATGAGGCAGCCTTTTTCTTGCAAATTTTGCACCTGACAAGTGGTTGAATCAATCGCGGTATTAACTTTGCTGTTAATGATAACCTTATTTCACTAGTCATATCTATATCTCTCATCATACCCATCACGTACAAACTCCCTGTCTTCAATTGGGAATATCTTACAATACTGCAAGAAGCAATCTTCGCACAAGAGGATAAGTTGTTTCGGTACTATGACTAAGGGTTTTGCGGTTGCTGCACCTGGACTCTTACACTTTTGACAGACGTACCAACTATGGTCTGTTCTCTTTTGAAGAATATCCTGGGTCATTATTTTAGCTTACTCTCCTCCTATCACTGATTTGTTACTATTACTACTGATTTTGATCTTGTTGCTGTTGCTCTTGTTGTAGTGGTTCTTCATCTGGTAGTACTTCCAATGTTTTTTGTATTTCGACAGTTCCTGTTGCTCCTGTTGTTTCAGTTGAATCGTTACTATTACTACTACTAGGTGCTGTTGTTGTTGTAGTAGACGGGCTAGATGCATCTTCTTCTTCAGTTGCTGAGGAATCTTCCACTACTCCACTGCTAGGAGTAGTGGAAGTAGTAGTAGTATCAGTTTCTGTTGTGTTGGAATTATCATCATTGTTATTATTATTATCCAATGTGGAGACAGATTCTTCCAAACCGTTCTCACAACCTTCAGTTTTAGTATCTCCTTCTGCAGCATTGAAGTCAGTTATTATAGCGTTGTTAGTATCACTACAGATGAACCTATCAGCACCTTTACCACCAGTGAGAGTGGTATCAACTTGACCACCACGAAGAGTATCATCGCCGTTGTCTCCAAAAAGTTTGCCGCCCTCAAGGCTCTGTAGCACATCATCTCCATTCCCCCCATGAAGTTCGACAGGGGTATCTCCTCCTCTCATTTTATCATCTCCACTATCACCGTAGGCTACTCCACTGCAATCATCGAATCTGATGAAATCATTTCCAGAACCACCTCTTGAGAAGTCATCTGCCCCCAAAATTTCGTCGTTTCCTGCTCCACCAAATGCACGACCCAGACTTTCACCACATTCACTAGTTCCACGGATTTCATCATCGCCAGAACCACCCCATACATCGAATACCCCACAGCAAATAGCACTAATTTGGTCATCTCCACTGCTTCCATACATCTTGCCTTCTCCATCACCACCGACTAGGGTGTCGTCATCTTGTCCTCCATAAAGCAAGAAGAAACCCTCCTCACTACCTGCATGGATATTATCCTTGCCTTTTCCACCATAGGCTTTATCTACACCTTCAGAGCCTTGTTCATCACTAACACCTACTAACTGTATTCTGTCATCTCCAGCTCCACCTCTTAGCTTGTCACTCCCAAATCCATCGTTAATCTCGTCATTGCCTGCATTTCCTGCAATGTAATCGTCTCCGCCTTCACCACGTAGGTTGTCATTACCTGCCCGTCCAAAGATTTTGTCGTCATTTTCCGTACCAACTATCGAGTCTGGTCCGGAGGTACCGAAGAAATTGTCTGCCCATACGCTTACGACACCTACCGCTGGTGAGGATAGCATGATCACTGTTGCTACTGTTATTACTAGCGCCGTTCCGCTTATTTTAGAATTTTTAATTTTTGCTATGTTATTTGTTATTTTTTGAGCAAATTTTAATTCTCTTTCCATAACAATGCTTGTACTGCCAATTTTCTTAAATATTATGCAAACCGACTCTGTAGGGCCATAGGGTAATTGTACTGCTATAAGACGACTATGTGAGAGGATAATTGTCAGGTGGCTCTATAATGCACTTTTAGATTATAATTTCGACACGCCTCTATTATTTTTTCTTATAGTTATTCCTCGGTCATGTCATAATTCTTGGGGATGAATATGATCTCTAGCTCCAATCCTGCCATAATTCGCCTATCAACGCTTTAGATAAAATAATCCAAGCATCATATCTGTCTAATGATTTGTGTATAACTTCGTAAGATGCCTTAGGATAATTTCATGGTCAATTCCCCACGCCTATGTTGTTCTGTAACAGAATTGAGTGGTAATAGTTAATGAAGTAAAAATAATTCCTCGAAATTCCGCCGCTTTGAGACATAGTGCGATTTTTCTCTATCTGTTGCTATTTTTACTTCTTTCGATGTTGGAGTATGACAGCCTTAGGAATTTGCGGGTTCGGTGGGATGCAGGACTAATTTGACCTAATAAGCCCACCCAAACTTCTTAATTCCGCGTATCTTATCGTTTAAGGTTGGATAGAAATGACAATTTTGACCTAATTGTTTCACTGTTATCTGGAAGGATGATGTATGTAGGCGTTGATCTGTTTGTCTAACAGATGAGAATGTATCTTGTATCTTCACTTAAGTAATAATGGAAGACAAGCGATTATGGGGAGGTAGGCGCAGCTGCAATTATCAGCGTTCCTCTCATACCTTCCTCTGCATGGATTGTACATAGATAGTTGAAGACTCCTGCTTCGTTAAAGTTGTATTGCCACGATTGCCCTTGCTGAATAAAGCCACTATCTATTGCAGTCACACCTGAAGAAGACGTCGATGATTGCCCATCATTAGTGTTATTAGTACTGTTAGTTGAACTATCAATAATCAATCCAGTGCTATTAACAGCATCTTGTACTGTTGTTCGGTTAAATATACCAACTACATTGTGTGGTAAATTTGAAGGGTTAGTCCACCTGACAGTGGAACCTGCATCCAATGCAATTGCATTGGGCATAAACATGTTAACCTCCGTACGTACAATCTCAGGATTTATGGTATCAGAAATGATTCTATTCGCCTGCTGATCAATCTTTGTAACTTGACCATTGTCTACATCAACTAGGACATGCCATATCTGCTGATGTGACTCGAGATTTCTGTCTGTAACTGCTGCAAAACTTTGAGGCTCTGGATAAGCTGTTCCACCTATCGTTTGCCAGTTAGATGTAATTACGACCTGTCCTGCGGAGCTGTAAAGTGACTCTCCGCTTTGTCTGTCTATCATAACTGCGGGTTGAACAGCAGCAATAGTTACTGTAGCTTGTTTTGCTTTGGCATCATCAAGTATCTGTCTTACTCTTTGGTCGCCTTGGGCAATATCTATTCCACGCTGTGCCACATCATTTATTGCATAAATGAATGTATTATCTCCAAGTGTCGGTTCTTGTATCACCTTCATGCCAGTTGCTATTGAAACATCTGTAAGGGAACGAAAGTGCTGCGCTCTTTCTTCTGGGAGAACTCCTGAGGTTATGAGGATAGCCCCAATCACCAAGAATGCTCCAATAATTACAAAGAAGGGAAGTAAACTCCAGATGTGTATGCGCACTACAGTAGTAGCCTCATAGATGCTTGGGCTATAATCTATATTACAATTTCAATAATGGTAATAAAAAATCAGCAGTACATATCAGACAATAATATGATTGAAAATTTTGACGCGGGTTCGGTGGGACGCATCTGAAAATTGAGATGAATCCAAAAGTAAATTCAAAGAAGAGTTACTTATAGAACCGCAATGGTTGCAATTTGACATCAGAGTAGCCGTGTTTTGTTACCACTACTTGTTCCTGTATTTCAAATGGGAATTAAGCCAGCTTTATCACTAAGACCAATTGATGGAAAAGTAAGTATCTCGTCCTTGGTAAACATATTTCTTAGCTTATGTATACGATCAACAACTAATCTGTTAGAAAAGTCTTCAGGCATGAAGTAAATCTTTTTCAAAAGTCCTAGAACTTCATATAGTGTTGGAATAGTGTTTTCAAATTCATCATATGATTCTATTATTAAGTCTTCCCCAATAGAGTTGTTCTTATTATTATTATCGTGAGAAACAGTGTCATCCACAGCAGAGGCAGCGGCATCGTCGGTACTATCTCTAATTTTTATAGGGAAATTGCTATAATCAACAGGGATTTCTTTTATGTATTGAAATCTAATGGCGTCCTCATCTATTCCTCCTCCTTTCCTACTCAGAGCTATGGTATAGCTTACACGTATCCTTGTACTATCTATGGAATCTTCAACTCTCGGCTCATCTAAAGAAATTTGCATTTCGTCCAAAAGTTTTGAAAGTTGTTCTTGTACTGATTTATTGTTATTACCAGAAACAAATTTCAAACATGAATATTTTTCTTCTCGAGTCAGTAAATCCTTTTTCTTAGCCATAGACCTTTATCATTAGATGTTTCTTTCATATTGCTCTTATCCTTTTATTATTAGCCTTAAATCGTAACCATATTGTTTTTAGAATTGAGGGTTAGCTTGACTCAATATTTCAAAGGAAATCATCAATACAGCGGGTTTGGTGGGATTAGCTTCCCGCATGTAGAGGGGGTTCGGCTGCCAGAGCTTTAAAGGTTCCCTGTTTGTGTGAAGAGGCTACTACATGTAAACGAATATCATCAATAGTTCATTAATGTCGGCTTGATGCACCCTTTTTGTCTGATTTGCAGTATGCAAATAGGGCGTCGTAAACATAGGACTGCATTGTCATATTATCATGATCGTCCTTGGAAATTAAGCTAAATCCTGTCGCTATAGCAACCAAGCCTTCTGATTGTGGAGTTAACGCTCTGTTTGGTGTATCTGCGCCACGGACTATCTTTGCTAGCTCTAATAATTTTGGTTCCTTCTTGTCCAGTTGGTATTTTCTTAATATGGCGTCAAATGAACATTCATCACCATGATGCCCGAGCTCTACATTCGGAACATCAAATGGTATGGCATCTTGTTCCTTGGCTGATTGTATCACTTTGTGAGCTGGAACAAAAAGAAACTCCGCATCTTTGTCAACAAAATTCTTTATTAGCCAAGGACAAGCTATTCTGTCTACTTTGGCATGCTCCCTTGTTATCCACTTCATATACAAGATGTAAAGTGGCGCCTTCATATTTGAACACTAATCAGTCTATAGCTGACATAATTATAGTTCTCGCCAATTACGGATCACCTATTTTTTTGATGACGTAGCCTGGCAGAAGTTCAACTCATAGGTATCCTCCTCGGGTTACCCATTACATGTACGCTAACTTTTAAGTATTCTTTAATACTTTCAAGCTGCTTCGGTGGAATCTGAGACTGATTTGACCCAATAAAACCTAGTAAACCTACCCGCAAAAAAGCGAGATAAAGCAATGGGCTATATTCTCGTAAAACCCCTCTTTCATATCGACATCATTTGATGCAAGGAAAATTGCAATCCAAGAAGTGCGGTGTCAAGAGGCTGCACGCTGATATAGGCTCTTTGAAAAGGTTCAGAATCATTGGCATATGGCCTTGCTATAGATATAGTATGAAATCGATGTATATTCATTTTTGCTCAATTATCACTGTAATCTCTTCCATCCAAAAAGGTCAGATATCTTAAAAAGAAGATATCATCAATATTAAAAATACCATAATACGATAGCAATGGTTAGAAGAATGAGGTTCAGTAAAGTTATGCGATATCAAAAACCTAATTCTTTCAAGGTACAATTGCAAAGTGGTCTCCTTTTGGCACCCGTTGGTGCTAGGTTTTTTAATGGTGTGGTCATTATCGTTAGTATAGCTCTCGCTGCTGTCATTTTTTTCTCATTTTTCATCTACATCTAGTATATCTGTTACGCTATAACCCTCTCTTAGGAAAATCCACCCTCTCTTCCAGAAGATAAACAATGAAATCGCTGCTATTGCAGCTAGCATACCTGCAATCACTCCAAAACCGCCTGGTATGTAAGAGACATTTTCTAAATTAAAACCACTCATACTAAATATTGCTGTTATAAATGAAAGAGGAAGCAATACTACCGAGAATACCATTAGTATTCTCATACTATCACTCATTCTCAATGATATGCTTCCTGCAAAGACTTCTCGAGTAGAGTTTATTGTGTCTTGATAAGATTGGATCATATCAATCAGTTGTGTGATTTCATCATACACCATCTTCAAGTACTTTATATCCTCGTTATCTTTCTCAGAATAACTGAGAAAACTAATTGTGTTTCTTGCATGCCAGAAATGCCTTCTCAAAATGATGGCTTGCTTTGATAGAAAGTCTAGCATATGAAGAGTTTTCTTTGTTGGTCTATACTGAGACTGCTTTTCCAATTCAAGAGCTTTAAGTTCTATTGCAGTCAAGAGCAGCTCGTATTTTTCAACTAGGGCAGATAAAAGGCTGTAAAACAAGGCGTCAACTGAAGATTCCAGAATTCGTCTGTTCTTTTTCAAAAAAGCGTTCTTGCCCATTTCTACAAGATCTATTTCTTTACCATGTATTGTTATCAACCACCCTCTTCCAAGAAAAAAGTATATTGCACTAGTATGAAGCTCCCTTATGTTTT
>Ga0075430_100004880_pt1 | contig 11286 bp, 10 predicted proteins | sample RhiMetdeltSRZDD4_FD_75294 | JGI IMG/M metagenome (GOLD analysis project Ga0075430, IMG submission 75294) | Populus rhizosphere microbial communities from Tennessee, USA - Rhizosphere MetaG P. deltoides SRZDD4 | ecosystem: Host-associated > Plants > Roots > Rhizosphere > Soil | place: USA... | reverse complement strand
CGATAAAGAAATTCGCAGAGCCGCCGAACATCCTCCTGCGTAATGTGCACGGCACGGGGTTCTTGAGCCTCTGACCGCGCCATCCGAATCCTAGCCTTCGGTGTCTGAAATTCGGGCGACGGCTATCGACACCGCGAAGGGCAGGAAGGGTGTCCCGGCAAATCGTCCGGCGCACGCCTCAAGCGCGGGAATGCATTCGCGCGTCCCCACTTCCGCCAGCACCTCGACCGCCGCCGCGCAAACGTTGGGATGCTGCTCATGCTCCAGCAGACTGCACAGCAGGTGGGTGGCTTCCACCGCCGGCATATTGCGCGCCAGCTCGGCCGCCAGGATGCGCACGTCGGAGTCGCCGTCCGCGAGCAGTGAGGTCATGAAGGGCAGGATCGCTTTCGGCATGGCCTGCAACGCCTCGATGGTCGCTGCGCGCAGCCCTGCATCCTGGGAGCGAAGGTAAGGGAGCAGCGCCATGACACTGGCGGCGTCGCCGATGCGCATGAGCGCGGTCATGATCGCTTCGCGCACGCGTGCAACCTGCTCCGCGCCCAGTGCAGCCGCCAGCGCCGGAACCGCATCGGCCCGGCCGCCAAGCGCGCGCGCCGCGCTCCATCGAGTCCCCGCGTCCTGAGCGCTCAAGGCGGCAATATGCGAGGCAAGGTCGCCTTGCGAAGCTTGACTCGGCGGAGGTGCAGCGGTGGGGTCGCGCTTAACGAGGGGCATCGGCAGCCACCAGTTCTACGATCGCTCCGGCGATGTCCTCGACCGGCCGGACAAGCTCCGCTCCGCCATTTCTCACCAGCTCGCCGGGCATGCCCCAAACGACCGCGGTGGATTCCGCCTCCGCAATGGTTCGCCCGCCCTGCTCATGCAGTCGCGTCATCGCATCGGCACCGTCGCGCCCCATTCCGGTCATCAGCACTCCGATCAGTCGCGTGGCGTTGAATTGCTCGAGCGCGCTGGTGACCATCCGCTCCACGCTCGGGTGCCAAGGATAATCTCGTTGCGAGGGCACGGACATGGCGATCATGCCCGTCGGCCGCGGCGCCACGATCAAATCGGCGTCACCCCGCCCGATGTAGATCGTGCCTGCCTGCAGCGGCATCGGGCGGTGCACCTCAACGACCCGCAACTGGCACTGCCGATCGAGCCGCCTGGCGAACGGACCGGTGAAGCTCGCCGGCATGTGCTGAGCGACCATGACCGGCCAAGGAAATCCGGCCGGGATTTGCGGGAGCACGATATCGAGCGCAGCCGGCCCCCCCGTCGAGGTCCCGACCAGGATCAATCCCATAGATGGGTCGGCGCCCGCTGCGGAAGAGGTGCGTTGCGCCCGCGCGGGTCGCGGCAGCACCCCTGCTCCCTGCAGTTGATGGCGGATGCGTTCCTTCAGCCTCAGAGTTCGGCGGATGCGGGCGTTGGCTGCACATCGGACCTTCTCGACCAGGATCGGACGGAGACGGTCGATTTCCAGGGAAATGGCTCCGCCGGGCTTGGCGACAAAATCGATCGCCCCGAGCGCTATCGCTTCAAGGGTCGCTTCCGCGCCCGCTTCGGTCAGAGCCGAGATCATCACCACCGGCCGCGGCGCCTCGATCATGATTTGACCCAGGCATCTCAGCCCGTCCATGCCGGGCATCTGGACGTCGAGCGTCACCACCTGGGGATCGAAAGCGCGCACCAACTCAAGGGCCTCGGCGCCGTTTCGAGCGAGCCGGATGTCGAAGTCGCCCTCTGCCAGAAAGATTCCTTCGAGCAACTTCCGCATCAGCGCGGAATCGTCGGCGATGAGAAGTCTGATCACGAAACCTACGACGCCTGCTCGAGGCCGGACCGGTCGAACTTGGTCAGCACGTCCACTTCGACCTGGTCAAGCAGTTGCGCGGGGTCAACCAGCAAGATCATTCGGTTTTGCGCATCAAGATTCACGACCCGGCCGATCAAGCGCATCTGCTCCGCCGACAGCTCCGGCGCGGGTTGAATTGCGCCGGCGGGCACCTTGACGACTTCCGACACGCCGTCGACCATGAATCCCGTCCGCACTCCCGCCACCGACAAGACGAGAATGCGCTGGGCGCGCCCGGGTTCCGCGGACCCGAGGTCGAAGCGGCGGCGAAGGTCGACGATCGGAACGACAGTACCACGCAAATTCATGACGCCATCGATGAACGCAGGCGCCTTGGGAAGCCGGGTGATGCGCTCAGGCGGGCGCGCGATCTCATCGACCGCTCCGATCGGCAGTCCATATTCCTGGTTGCCAAGGCGAAAGACGATCAATTGCTCGTCAGCCATCGCATGTCCATCCGTTTCGCCCTCCAAAGCATCGCCCTCGTTGCCATGCTCCGAAAGGACTCGGCGCACCAGATCGGAGCGGAACAGCCGCTCGGGGGAGAGCACAGCGACGAGGCGCTTGCCATGATCGAGGCGGCAAATCGAGGTGATCTCCGCGTCGCCGGCCCCGCGCGTGAGCAGCGCCGGAGCCGGGTCGATCAACCCGGCGTCGATGCGGAGGATTTCACGTGTGCGGTCCGCGACCATCCCGACGGCGCCGCTTCCCATCGACAGCACCACGACCTTGCCGCGCTCCTCGCGATCAAGATCGCTCGGCAATCCCAGCAGCGCGCGCAGCGATACCAGCGGGAGCAAGCGGTCGCGCAGCGTCACCACGCCCAGAACGGCCGTTTCCGAGCGCGCGACCTCCGACACCTGATCCGGCAGCGGAATGATCTCGCGGACGCGCTCGAGCGGCAGGGCGTATTCCTGCTGTCCCAACTCGAAGCTGACCAGCGACACCTGCTGCCGCGGTTCCGTGGCGGCCGGGGCCGACCCTGCCGAGATTGAGACCCTGGTCGCGGGGCGCGGAGCAGAGAGGCCGAGCCGGGCGAACTCGTCGCGCAGCAGCCGTTGTGGATTCAATATCTTGATGGTGCTGTCGCCTTCGGCCCCTTTGACCACGCCGTCCACAAGATCCGGGTCGATGGAGCCTGCTCCGGCGTCGTCCTTCTGCATCCCTTCCGCCGGGAGCGCCAGGAGGTCGTCGATCCGGTCCACGACAAATCCGACCGGAGCACCGCGATCGATCACGATCACCCGAGTTGCCTCGTCCGGGGGCGACTCCGGAAGGCCAAGCAGGCGTCGCAAGCTGACCACCGGCAGCACCACGCCGCGCAAGTTGGCAAGGCCCAGCAGGCTTGGCGGTCCCAGCGGCATGTGGGCGAGGCCAGGGAGCCGGACGATCTCGCCGACGGTGTCGAGCCGAAACCCGAACGAACCGTCCGCGAGTTGGAACACCACGACATGCTCGTCTCGCGAGGCTTGGTCGATGGGGGCGGCCGCCATCCCGGCTTCGGCGCGAGCCGGCTTCTGCAAGGCTCGCTGGCTTCGCTTAGCCATTGCGACTTTGGATGTCTTCGGCAAGTGAAGCGATTTCTTCGATCGCCGCCGCCAGATCCTCGGCGCCGCGCGCCTGCTGCTTGGCCGCGGCCGCCGCCTGCGCCGCCGCACTCCCCGCTTCCTCGGCCGCCGCCGCAACCTGCTGGGCTCCGCGCGCGGCCTCTTTCATCGATGAAAGAATGCCATCGGCACCGGTAAGGATTTGCTGGTTGCTGGCGGCGATCTCGCGCATATCCGCTTCAACGAGCCCGAGGCTCGAAAGGACAGCCGCATTCTTTTGATTTTCGGCTTCGGCAGCCGAGATGATCTGCTCAAGGTCGCGGCGCACCGCCGCAATCTGGTCCTGTATAGTTCTGACGGTGTCCTTGATGCGTCCGGCATTTTCTCCGGAGTCTTGCGCCAGCGTGCGGATATCCTTGGATACGACGGCAAATCCCTTGCCGAACTCGCCTGCCCGCGCGGCCTCGACCGAACCGTTGACGGCTAGCATGTTGGTCTGAATGGAGACCATGCCGATACCGTCGACGATCTTGTCGATCTTGCGGCTGACGCCCTCGAGCCCGGCGATCAGCTGCAGGCTTTGGCGCGTCGTCTCCAACGATCGCGCCACGCCCTCCGACAGATTGGTGATCGTCAGGCGTGTTTCACCCAGCATTTCTCCGATGCGTTGCGTGCGATCGAGCGACGTCGCGGCGTTGTCTCTTGCCGCTCCCGCCATCTTTTCGATCTGACCCATGGCTGAGCTGGCTTGCTGGGTCGCCGCGGCCTGCTGCTGCCCGCCCCGGCTGATCTGCTCCACCGCGACCATGATTTGCTTCGCCGCGCCGGATATCTCCTGCACGGCGGTCGAGAGCTGCTCCGCAGCAGAGGCCAACTGAGGCGCGCGCAGGTCGCCTTTCGACATCGTCCCAAGATCGCCCGCCAGCGCGGCCAAGGACTGGGTTGCGCTCTGGCTTTCATCCAGCGCGGCGGTCTGCTGCTCCACGCTGCGAAGCGACTCGGCGGCGGCGGCCGCCTGCTCCTCCGCCGCCGAAGAAATAATCTCGGCGCCTTTCTGGGCCTCCCTCGCGGCGGCTTCGGCCTCCACCGCGGCCACCGCGATCGATTGGCTCCCCTCGGCGAGAGCGCTCATCTCCTTGCGAAGCTCGCCCAGCGCGAGGAGGACCGTCTGGCTCTTTTCCGCCTCCGCGCCCGCGCCGTCGGCGGCGGCCTTGATCATCGAGGCGATGGACTTGACCTGCTCTTGAATGTGCCCCGCCAGATCTTGTGTCTCGCGGGCGCTCTTCTCGGACGTCTCGGCCAGTGCGCGAACCTCGTCTGCGACGACGGCGAAGCCGCGGCCGTGATCGCCCGCCCGCGCCGCCTCGATGGCGGCATTGAGGGCGAGGAGATTGGTCTGGTCCGAAACATGACCGACGGTTTTCGTGACATCTCCGATGCTGGCGGCCTGCTGGCTCAACTGCTCGATGATGGAGACCGAGCCGGCCTGCCGTTCTCCATTGTGCTTGATGTTGCTCGCCCACGACCCGATCTGGTTCGAGGTGTCCGCAAGCAGCCCCTGCAAGGTCTCCGTGCGCCGGCGCGCCGAGTCCGCCTGATCGCGCGCCCGGACGAGCGTCACGACCGTACTCGTGGCAGCCGCGAGGGTCTCTTGCGACGCGCTCGCGGCCTCCTCCGCGCCGCTGGCGATCTGCTCCATTGCCCGGCGCAACTCCTCGGCAGCCGACGCGGCCTCACTAATGCCGCTGGCCAGCTCTTCGCTCGCCGCTGCGACGCGTTCTTCGATCTTCTGCTGGCGCCCGGGAGAGACCGGCATGGAAGGCTTCCGATGCGGAGCTCTGGCAACCGCTGCCGCAGCCAGGGGGCCACTCCCGGAGCGGCCTGAAGCGGCGCCTCTCGTGACAAGAGCGGCTGTTTTCATCAGGGATTTCGATCCCGCGCTCGCAGCACGCACTGTCGGATCGGCGGCGCCGGGCAGCCTTTGGGCTCCTGCCGGGGCCTGGGATCGGGATCGATCTCGTTCCACGTCGGATCGAACGCTCTCCCGTCCAACGCGTTCCACCCCGTATGATTTCTTGCGCATCGATGGGATCCGTTCGAAAGTTGTCCGCGGTGGGCGGCTGGACACGCCCATTGCTCACCTTTCAGCAACCTACGCGGTCTCCGCCGGCCGGCACAAGCGAAAAACCAATAATGTTTCCAATGCGATGGAACAAACCGGCGCGGCCCAGCGGGCGGGCGTGGCGCGCCACCGGCGCCGCGCCGGTGACATCTCCGTTCGCTGCAAGGTATGGTTTCTCTGCGCCAGCCCCGCGAGAGATGGGGTTCTTGCTGGACTCAGAATGACGGTGCCAGCCAACCGCCTGGCGAGGTGGTCGATGGCGCAATTTCCGCAGGTCCCGGCCGTTCACAGAAGGCAGAGGAAAGCAGCACGTCGATGACGAGCGGGCAGTTCACGCCGTTGAGCGATCTCGAGCGCGATGCTCTGGGCGAGATTTCCAACATTGCGATGGCTCGCGCAGCCAATAGCCTGCGCCAGATGGTGGAGCATGAAGTCCTGCTCTCCGTCCCCACCATCGAGATCCTATCGCAGGAAGCGGCGACCCAGATCGTGGCCAAGCCGGACAATCCGAGGCTCGTGGCGGTCCGCCAGGACTTCAGCGGGGCCTTCTCGGGGCGCGCTCTTCTCATCTTTCCAGAAGCCAATAGTCTCGAACTGGTGCGGGTGGTCGTCGGCCGGCAACTGCCGCTGGAAGATATCGTCGATCTCGAAGACGAGGCCTTGGCCGAAACCGGCAACATCATCCTCAATAGCTGGGTGGCGACGATCGCAAATCTCTTCAAGCGCGGACTCAAGATGTCGCTGCCGGTCGTGGTCCGGGGCGACAGCCGACGCATGTTTGAGAGCACCGAGACTTCCGAGCGGCTCGTCCTGTTCCTCCACATCAGGTTCGAGATCAGCAAAAAGGAGATTCGGGGTTTTGTTGCTCTGCTGATGGATATTCCCTCGATCGACGAACTAAGGTCGCTTATCGCCGACTTCATCACGAGCATCACCCAGGCGAAGGGCTCGGATCCGGCAAGTCCTCGTTCTTGACCTCAAACGAGGCCGGAAGCGCGTGGGCACGGCGCGCGTGCAAACGACCCGGATCGAGGCGCCGTCACGGGATTGCGCGCCTTTGCCCACCCTACCGCTCCTGAATTGGCACTAATACGTCGCCCACAGGCCGGGCGTGGCCAACTCCAAGAGGTGCCCGTCGGGATCGCGGAAATAGATGCTGTGGCCGCCGCGCGACCAGTCGGTGCGACCTTCGATGGCGATGCCGTGCTCGCCGAGCCGCTTCTCCCAGGCCGGCAGCTCGTCGGCGGCGATCGCCAGCGCCATGTGCAGCGGCCCGTGGCCGTCATGCGGCGGGATGGTTCCGCCCGGCATGCGCACGGTCTCCAGCGTTAAGCCGCGGCGGAACAGCAGCAGGACGCTCTTCCCGCCCACGTCATAGGCGCGAAAGCGCGCATCGCTGGTGAGCGCCTTGAGCTCGAGCACCCGCTCATAGAAGCGCGCCGCCCGGTCGAGGTCGTCGACGTAGAGGCAGGTCTCGAGCACGCGGTCGAGCTTGGGCACCGCCCTACCACATGTTGAGCACGGAGCGCGCCTCGTCCGACATCCGGCTTGGATCCCACGGCGGGTCCCAGACGATGTCGACCTTGACCTCGCCGACGCCCGGCACGCTCGCCACCGCGTTCTCGACGTTGGAGGGTAGCTCCTGCGCCGACGGGCAATTGGGCGTGGTGAGCGTCATCTCGATCTTCACCGCGCGGTCGTCGGCGATGTCGATCTTGTAGATAAGCCCGAGCTCGTAGATGTCGGAGGGGATTTCCGGGTCGTAGACGGTCTTGAGCGCCGCGATGATCTCGTCGGTCAGGCGATTGAGCTCGTCCTGCGGCAGTGCCGAGGATTTGGCGGTGTCGCCGGGCGCCGGCGGGGCCTCGGCGGACGCAACCGCCGGCTCGCCCTGGACGGGGGCTGCGGTGGCGTCTTTGGTCGTTTCCTGGCTCATGCGAAGAAATCCTGCGCCCTCATCCTATTCCACCATAGCTCGCGCAAAAAGGTCTCCTGATTTCATTACACTTTTCGCCACCCAGACGCCCCCATCACATTCCCCGAAGGGGAGTTTGGCAAGAATGCTCCAGACGTAGGAACTCCGAAGCGTTGTTACAACGTGCCTGACTCGGGGTTCATGATCTGCCACTACCGAAACTCACGCCGAGCATAAGCGTTCAGCTCCTTCACGAGCGAATAAAATGTCTGCGTGTAGGGCTTATAGGCCTCTGCGTTGCCCTCTGCATACTTCGGATCCGCATCGAGACGCTTTTGCTTTGCTTGCAAGGCCCAAAGTTCGTACTTATCCGCAACACTATCCAGCTCTCTGATCTGAGCGTCGAATTCAGGGAAATACACCAAGCTGATTGCTTGGACTCTCGCCATCGGCGACATCGTCAGCTGATCGTCGCTTCCAAAAACTTGGACGTCCTTCATCACATTCAACCAGTGACTATGCTGGTAAAGCGCATTGACCAATTCCTCGAACTTTTCGGCTTGCCTCTTTTTTCTCTCAGCCTTCTGCTGCAACCGGTGAAGGTACGGTGGACCGATCAGCCCACCGGCAAGTCCTAAAAGGCCGCCCACTACAACCGGCAGCAATACGTTCAGCATGGGTGCAAGGAACGGGGCCGTGCTGCTCATGGATCAGCCTCCGTTGATTCACAAAGAGTTTATCTGAAAAATGCTTGCGCCTTCATCAGGGACTGGGCAAGGCAGTCCACTTCCTCCCGCGTATTGTAGAGGGCGAACGACGCCCGGCAGCTGGCGGTCAGCCCGTAGCGGGCGAGCAGCGGCATCACGCAGTGGGTGCCGGCGCGCACCGCCACGCCGGAGCGGTCGATGATGGTGGCGACGTCGTGCGGGTGGGCGCCCTTGATCTCGAACGAGACGATCGGGCCCTTGTCCCTGGTGGTGCCGAGGATGCGCAGCGAGTTGATCTCGCGCAGCCGCTCGTGGGCGTAGCCGAGGAGGTCGTGCTCGTGGGCGCGGATGCGCGCCTTGCCGATCGAATTGACGTAGTCGACGGCAGCGCCGAGCCCGATCGCCTGCACGATCGGCGGCGTGCCGGCCTCGAACCTGTGCGGCGGCTCGCCATAGGTGATGCGGTCCTCGAACACCTCGCGGATCATCTCGCCGCCGCCGTTGAACGGCGGCATCGCCGCGAGATGCTCGTGCTTGCCGTAGAGCGCGCCGATGCCGGTCGGCCCGTAGAGCTTGTGGCCGGTGAAGGCGTAGAAGTCGCAGCCGATGTCCTGCACGTCGACGTCGAGATGCACCGCGGCCTGGGCGCCGTCGAGCAGCACCGGGATGCCGCGCGCATGCGCCAGGCGCACCACCTCCTTCACCGGCACCAAGGTGCCGAGCATGTTCGACATGTGGGTGATCGCCACCATCCTGGTGCGCGGCGTGAGCACCTTCTCGAACTCGTCGAGCAGGAAGTGGCCCTCGTCGTCGACCGGCGCCCATTTGATCACCGCGCCCTGGCGCTCGCGCAGGAAATGCCACGGCACGATGTTGGAATGGTGCTCCATGATCGAGAGCACGATCTCGTCGCCCGCCTTGATGCGCTCGCGGCCGAACGTATAGGCGACCAGGTTGATTGCCTCGGTGGCGTTGCGGGTGAAGATGATCTCTTCCTTGCGGGCGGCATTGAGGAAGGCGCGGACCTTCTCGCGCGCGTCCTCGTAGCCTTCGGTCGCCGCATTGGCGAGGTAATGCAGCCCGCGATGGACGTTGGCGTATTCGGCGGTATAGGCGTGGTTGAGCCGGTCGAGCACGGCTTTCGGCTTCTGCGCCGAGGCGGCGTTGTCGAGATAGACCAGCGGCTTGCCGTAGACCTGCATCGCGAGTATCGGAAAATCCGCCCGGATGCGGGCGACGTCATAGGCGCCGTTGGTCACTGCCGGGTGCATGTCTCACCTTCGTGCCCGCGCCTCAAGCCAGGCGGCGACCTGATCCATCAGCGCGTCGCGCAGCCCGGCATGCTCGATGCCTTCCACCGCCTCGCCGACGAAGGCCTGGATCAACAGCGCCTCGGCGTCCTTGGGCGGAATGCCGCGCGCCTTGAGATAGAACAACAGGTCCTCGTCGAGGTCGCCCGCTGTAGCACCGTGGCCGCACTGCACGTCGTCGGCGAAGATCTCGAGCTCCGGCTTGTTGTCGGCCTCGGCGTTCTCCGACAGCAGCAGGGCGTGGGTCGCCATCCTGGCGTCGGTCTTCTGCGCCTCCGGCCGCACGATGATCTTGCCCTGGAACACGGCGCGGCCCTCGTCGTCGATCACCGATTTGAACACCTCGCGGCCGGTGCAGCCTGCGGCCACGTGATCGGCGATCAAGGTCGTATCGGCGTGCTGGCGGCCCCTGAGCAGGCTCGCCCCGCGGATGCCGGCGATGGTGCCCTCGCCGTCGAAGCGCACGAACAGCTGGTTGCGCACCACGGTGCCGCCGGTGGTGAACAGGAACTCGTTGAAACGGGCATGCGCGCCGACCGCGGCCATCAAGGTGGAGACATGCAGCGCACCGGCGCCCTCGCCGGTGATCTTGACGTGGTCGACATGAGCCTCGTCGCCGACCTTGAGCTCGAGCGCGGCGTTGACCTGGTGCTCGCTGGCGGCCGGTCCCTCGTGGCTCTCGACCAGCATGGCGCGCGCACCCTTCTCGATGACCACGAGCGAACGGGTGAACACCGCGGCCGGCGTGCCGCCGGCATTGACGAAGACGAGGTGGAGCGGCCGCGCCAGCGCCGCGCCCTGCCCGACGCGGATCACCGCGCCATCGCCCATGAAGGCGGTGTTGAGCGCAACCGCCACGTCGTCGGTCGGAACGAGCTTGCCGAGCAGGGACGTCACCTGCGGGTCGGCCGCCGCCAGCGCCTCACCCATCGAACCGATGCTCAGCCCCGCTTCGAGGCCCGCGAGATCGGAGAGCTCGGGCGCGAAGGCGCCGTCGATGAAGACGATGCGGCGGCCTTCGATCGACGCCAGCGACGCGCCGGCGTTCCTGGCGCGCGCCTTGGCGGCGGCATCGGGCACCCCGGCGAGCGGCTTGGCGTCGCGCATCAGCGCGCGCAGGTCGGTGTATTTCCACTCCTCGACCCGCCGGTGCGGCAGGCCGCTGGTGCTGAACTGCCGGAAGGCCTCGGCGCGCAGCGCCGCCAGCGGGCCGGCGCCCGGCAGCCGGTCCTTGGCGGCGGCAAAGCTGTCCGCGAGCGCGGTCTCGGCCGCGGTCTTGATCGGGCGGACGTCGGCGTTCATCGGATCCTTACGCCATCTCTTCGTGGTATTGCGCGTAGCCCTTGGCTTCCAGCTCGAGCGCCAGCTCCTTGCCGCCGGTGCGCACGATGCGGCCCTGCGAGAGCACGTGCACCACGTCCGGCACGATGTAGTCGAGCAGGCGCTGATAGTGGGTGATCACCACGAAGCCGCGCTCGGGCGAGCGCAGCCGGTTGACGCCCTCGGAAACGACCTTGAGCGCGTCGATGTCGAGGCCGGAATCGGTCTCGTCGAGCACGCACAGGCGCGGCTCGAGCAGCGCCATCTGCAATATCTCGTTGCGCTTCTTCTCGCCGCCGGAGAAGCCGACATTGACCCCGCGGCGCAGCATCTCCTGCTCGATGCCGAGCTTGCCCGCGACCTCGCGCACGCGTTTGATGAAGTCCGGCACCAGGAGCTCGGCCTCGCCCCGCTTCTTGCGCTGCGCATTGAGCGCGGTGCGCAGGAAGGTCATGGTGGCGACGCCGGGAATTTCGAGCGGATACTGGAAGGCGAGGAACAGGCCCTTGGCGGCGCGCTCGTCCG
>Ga0075430_100004875_pt1 | contig 11293 bp, 14 predicted proteins | sample RhiMetdeltSRZDD4_FD_75294 | JGI IMG/M metagenome (GOLD analysis project Ga0075430, IMG submission 75294) | Populus rhizosphere microbial communities from Tennessee, USA - Rhizosphere MetaG P. deltoides SRZDD4 | ecosystem: Host-associated > Plants > Roots > Rhizosphere > Soil | place: USA... | reverse complement strand
GCCCGGATTTGAACCGGGGACCTCCTGCTCCCAAAGCAGGCGCGATACCAGGCTACGCTACGCCCCGCTCGGACCAATCTTAGTTGGCTCGAACAGGGTGGTCAACTTCCCGAGCGAATGCGCGACAACAGCGCGCGAAACGCTCGACCGCGGTGACTCACCGACTGCTTCTCGGCGGCGCTCGTCTCGCCGAACGTCCGCCCGAGCTCACTCGAGAGGAAGTACGGGTCGTAGCCGAACCCGCCGGTGCCGCGAGGCGACTGGACGATCGTGCCCGCGGTTTCGCCGCGCGTGGTGATCTCGAGGCCGACCGCGATGTAGGCGGCCGCGCACACGTACCGCGCCGCTGGCTGCTCGTGACCGGCGAGAGACGTCACGAGCTTCTGGTTATTCGCCGCGTCGAGCGATGCACCGCTCAGATCGGTGCGACCGGACCATCGCTTGCTCTCCACTCCCGGACGGCCCCCAAGCGCGTCGACCTCGAGTCCCGAATCATCAGCCACGGTCGGGATGCCGCCACTGATCTCGTAGAAATAGCGAGCCTTGGCGAGCGCGTTCTCTTCGAACGTGTCATGGGTCTCGACGTCGTTTTCCTCTTCCGACTCGTCAAGCCCGAGATCGCCGAGCGAGACGAGTGTGAGCCCCGCGGCGGCGAACATCGGCGCGATCTCCCGAATCTTTCCTTCGCTCCGCGTCGCGAGGAGCAGTGCGGTTGCGCTCATACGCCAAGCACGCGCCGCTGCTCAGCATCGAGCATTGCGATGCCGTGCGTGGCGAGTCGCAACAAGTCGTCGAGCTGTGCGCGGTCGAATGTGCCACGCTCGCCAGTCCCCTGCACCTCCACAAACCGACCCTCGCTGCTCATCACGACGTTCATGTCCACCTCGGCACGCACGTCGAGATCGTAGTCGAGATCGAGCCGTGCCACGCCATCGATGATTCCGACGCTGATCGCGGCGATGCGCCGGCGCACCGGAGAGGACGCCATGTGACCGTTGGCAACGAGCCACGCGAAGGCATCGTGAACGGCGACGCACGCGCCGGTGATGGCGGCGGTCCGCGTTCCACCGTCGGCCTGGAGGACGTCGCAATCCACGCGAACGGTGAACTCGCCGAACGAGAAGTCATCGATCATGGCGCGGACGCTCCGGCCGATGAGCCGTTGGATCTCCTGCGTTCGACCGCCGAGTTGGGATCGCTCACGCGCGGTGCGAGTTCGCGTCGCGCGTGGCAACATCGCGTATTCGGCCGTGATCCAGCCTTCGCCCTTGCCTTTCTTCCATCCGGGGACCGAGAGCTCGACCGATGCCGCGCAGAGCACGCGCGTTTCTCCGAACGAGATGAGGCAGGAGCCTTCCGCATACGGCACCGAGTTCCGCTCGATTGCAAGCGGCCGGAGCGACGCAGGGTCGCGCGTGTCGTTAGGTTTCGTATCAGCGCCCACGGAGCCGTTCGATCGTTGACGTGGTAGAGTGGCCGGGCGTGAGCGGAATGATCACGACCTCGCCGCCGCGCGCGCGAACGACGTTCGCTCCGACGACGGTATCGGGAGAATAGTCGCCGCCCTTGACGATCACGTCAGGCTGTAGCGCCTGGACGAGCTCGAGCGGGGTATCCTGCTCGAAGAGTGTAACAGCATCGACGCATTCCAGCGCGGCGAGTACGTAGACGCGTTCACCTTCGCCACGGACGGGTCGCTCCGCGCCCTTGAGACGGCGTACCGAGGCGTCACTGTTCACGCCAACGACCAGTGCGTCGCCACGGGCGCGTGCGCCGACGAGCACGTCCACGTGCCCCGCATGGAGCAGGTCGAAGACGCCGTTCGTGAAGACCACGCGGCCGCCCTGCCCTTCTCGCCACTTCGCGAGCGAGCGCCAGTCCATCACCTTGCGCCGAGGGTCGAGCTGACTCAGTACGTCCAATCTGCCTGCGGCGAGAACAGGATGTCGCGAACGATGAGCGGCATCTCGACGCGCTCGTAGTAGGACGACGAGATCGAGATGCGGTTCGACGCGCGGCGGACGCGAACGCGCCCCGCGGCTTCAGGCAACCCGAGCGAGTCCGCCAACGCGGCGAGGCGCTTTTGGATCTCCTCATCGGAGAATCGCACTGAGAACCGGGCTTCCTGCTTCATCCCGTCGAGGAACCGATAGTACCGGAGATAGGGCTCGCCGACGTTGATGGCGAAGTAGACGACGGTGACGACGAGCAGCAGGCTGACGAGGCATCCGAATTTGCTTCGGCCGGCCCGGCTGCTCACCACTGCGACTGCGCTCCTTCTATCACGTCGTTGACGATGCGCTCGAGCGCCTGTTTTCGACCCTCGGTTTCCGCGCGCTCAGCATACTCGCCCTCAGCCGAGAGCCCTTTCCGCGTCCAGAGCGTTTTGCCATTGGTCTGGTCCACGATCTCCACATCGACGCTGATCTGCAGACGGCGCCGCGCCGTGGTCGCCTGGTTCGGGTCGGCACTGAACGCCACCGGGACATCCGGCTCGTACTTCGTGATGGTGCCGCGGACGACGGCCGTCGCACGGGCTTCGGACGCATCGCGCAGGCCGAGGCGGGATTGCATTGCTTTCCGGAGCGCGTCCGACAGCTCCAGGGTCAGTTCCGCGGCCGCTGTCTGATTCTCGAACGGAAGTACTGCTACGGTTCTGATGTGACTCGGCAGCCCGCCGCCGGAAAACTTGTACAGGCAGCCGGCGAGCGCGAGCACACTAACGACGCCAAATCGTCGAATCGAACGGTGCAGCTGCATCGGTGGACGTGATTCTGAGCGTGAGCGACCGCAAGGACCGTTCGTGGCGGTACCGGATCTCGGAGCCACTCCGGGTCACCCACTCGATCCGCCGCCCGTCGACGATTCGCTCGACGCGGGTCAGCTGATCCCCGACGAAAGCTATACGCCATGTCGGGTTGCGCCCAATGTCTGCCCACAGTGTGGTTCCGTCAACCTTGGCGACCGTGTCCGGCAGAGGCGGTATGGCTAGCCTGCCGAGTGCCGCCCACAGGAACGATGGCGGGGGAAGATAGCGGCGAACGTCATTGCCTCCCGGAGTCGAGACGGAGTCGCCGACCACGATCGCGAAGCCACCGGCAACACCACCATCCAGGAAGAAGTCGAGCCGTGCGCTGTCTGGCGGCGCGACCCTCGCGGCACCTTCCCCTTTGGCGCCGAGTGCCTGGTCCGAGTACTCCCAGCGAAAGACAACGCGCTTGTGCCCCGGCGGAAGTTCTGCCTGGGGAAAGCGCGCGGGGGCCGGCGTTCCGCGAAGTGCGCCCGCGCGCGGGGTACACGCCAGCGCGACGAGGACCGCGTATAACACGGCGGCACTCGTTATGTGCCGCGCCTGTGCGGTCGGACGGCGCGCAGCGAATGACGGGATCATCGGATCGTCACCGAGTGAATGCGGTCTCCCTGGACGAGTGCGTCGAGTACGGCCCGGCCGTCGGTGAGATGGCCGAAGACCGTGTAGTGACCATCGAGGTGCGGTTGTGGCGAGTGCGCGATGAAGTACTGGCTTCCACCGGTGTCCGGACCGGACAGTGCCATCCCGACAGCACCGCGATCGTACCAGCGGCGGTTGAGCTCATCGCGAATCGCGTACCCGGGCCCACCACCGCCGTCGCCGCGTGGGTCTCCATCCTGCGCGACGAAGTTCGGCACGACACGATGGAAGGCCAGTCCGTTGTAATAACCTCGCCGCGCGAGCGCGGCGAAGTTCGCCACGGTCAGCGGTGCATCACTGCCGTAGAACACGAGCTCGAGGCGACCGCGGTCGGTGACGATCGCTGCGCGCATCGGCCGGCCGGCCACGTCACGCGCCACGATCTCGCGGACCTGAGCGCTGTACCAGGAGAGGGCTCGTGAGCCTGGTTCGATTGCTGGCCAGCCCCGGAAAGGCGCGATCCGTTGAACGGCGGCGCGCTCCGCCGGGTCTGGCGGCGCGGGAAGAGCCTCGAGGGAATCGATGAGCGCGGCCGAAAAATTCGCGCTGTCTGCGCGCCACGCGGACGCGATGACTCGTAACGCGGCAACGCGCGCGTCGTTCTCGGGATCGCGCGATGCGCCCCGCCAAGCCGCCAGGGCGAGCGATGCTTCACGCGCGCGGGCGCGGGCGCGGAACGCATTCAGCGTCGTCGCTCTCACGAAGAGATCTGGATCTCCAAGCAACCGCGGCAGGTTGCTGCGCGCGTATCGCGTCCCCGACGCACGCGCCGAGTCGGCGAAGGGAATGAGAGCGCTGAGCGCGGCGTTGCGGACCCGCGGATCTGTGTCCGCGAGCAGCGAACCCGCGACCTCGTCGGCAACGGAAAAACCACCGAGCGCAGCTGCTTCAGCGGCGGCCGCGCGGTATCGCCACTCCGGGTGGCGATGCCACGGAGCTTCGCCCCTCGAGGCCAGCGGCGGGAGCCGTACCCCTGAGCGCATGGCGCTCGAGACCAGCGAGCGGCGGTAGGTGAACCCGGTGTCAGCGCCCCACACCTCCGTCCATGCGCTCGAGCTCGCGGGCAGGACGCCGCTCAGCGACTGCGCCACTGTGATGCGCGCGTTCGCATCGGGGTCTCGAACGTGACGCAGGAGTGATGTGCGGGCTGCCTCGCCAAAGGTTGCCAGCGAGCGGATCGCGTTGATCCGCACGTGTGGGTGCGCATCGTCAACCAGACGCTCCAGTGCCGCAACGGCCGGCTGCGCGAGCGAGTCGCCAACGACCGGGAGCGCGAGCCCGCGCGCGAGGTAGCTCCGAAACTCGACGTTCAGCTCGGCGCCGGCGTCGCCTGAACTCTCGTCCGATCGGTTCGCTGCGGCGAGTACGACCCTGGCCGATGACGGCACGCGCGACCGTGTCAGCGCATACGCTGCACCGCGCCTAACGCCTGGATCGTCATGGACCAGATAGCGAGCAACGTCATCGACGGGCACCGGCCGCAGCTTCGTCGCCGCTTGTAGTACCGGCGCGACCGCCGCGACCGGTCGACCGGTGCGGAGCACGTCGGTGAGGGACGCGCGCGCCGGTTCGCCGATCTCGCCGAGTGCCCAGGCGGCGGCATCACGGACCGTCGGCGGCCCCGCAAGCGCCTGCCCCAGGGCGGCAACGGCCGCCGTGTCCCGAAGCAGCCCTAACGCGAAGGCGGCGTCGGCCGCGGTCGCGCTATCGGGATCGGAGAGGCGCGCTCGGAGCGCGCCGGCACGCGCCCGGATGCGCACCTGACCAATCGTTCGGAGAGCCAAAGCGCGCACGCGCGAGCTCGCCGACGTCAGCGCGCGGTCGATGAGCAGCGTGTCGGATCGGCGCGCGTCGGCAATCTGCAGCAGCGCGGCAATCAGCTCGGTGTCGGCGGAGCCCAATACCGAGGGTGATGGGGTGACGCTGGTCGCGCCGGGCCGACCACAGGCGGCGGCGCTGTTGATCGCGACTGTCGCCAGCGCGACCAGGACCATCCGCCGCGGGCTACGCCGCCGGTGCACCGCGCTCCATCAGCGAACGGACGTCTGCAGGCAGCGGCACCGGCTTCCCGGACGCATCCAGCGACACCAGCAGCGTTCGGGCGGTCGCGAGGCGAGCTCCCGTTTCGCTGTTCCGAATGAGGTACTCGAACGTGATCGCTCGCGAACGCACTTCGCTCAGCCGAGTTTCGACGCGAATCAGGTCGTCGTAGCGCGCGGGCTGATGGTATCTGATGGTCGCCTCCGCCACCGCGAGCGCGGTCCCGCGTCGCTCGAGCTCGGAGTACGGAAGTCCGAGGGCGCGGATGTAGTCGGTTCGTCCAACCTCGCACCAGACGAGGTACTCGGCGTGATACACCACGCCCATCTGATCGGTTTCCGAGTACCGAACGCGGAACTCGCTGACGTGCGGCGTCGTCACCGGTCGACGAGACCTAACGCCACGGCCCGGTCCCGAGCACTCGGCGTCAGAATGGCGTCTGCGGGAACGCGCTCACCTTTTCTGGCCAACTCCACGACGTCGCGCTCGGTAACGAGCTTCCGCTTCGCCGCCGAAGGCCCGCGCCACCCGATGATCGAGGCAGTATCGCCGGTTCGAACCCCCGCTGCCCGCGCCTCGTCTCCGTCGACGTGGAGCTCGGTCGCATGGCCGTCACCGGACCGCACAAGCACGTCGTGATATGTCGCCCCACGCGCGCCTTGTCCGCAGCGGACATCGAGTCGGTCGCCGTCACGAAGGCCCCAACGCCGGGAATCCGACGGGGAGAGATGAAGGTGTCGCGCGGCGATAATGACACCGCGGCGCAGCTCCACCTTCCCCGCCGGTCCGATGAGGGTCACTCCGCCGATCGATTGTTCCAGCGACCCACTCGCTGCGATCGGCGGTTCGACTCCGAGCGTCGCTGCATCCGATACGGCGATCTCGAACTGCGTTTCACCGCGCGTCGGTCCGACGATCCGGACCGCGTCGATGCGTCCCTTGGGACCCACTGCCGCTACGGTCTCGTTCGCGGCGAACTGACCCGGCTGAGTGATCTGGCGGGCCACGGTGAGTGTCGCCGACCCGAAGAGCGCCGCCAGATGAGAGGCCGACAAGTGTACGTGCCGGTTGGAGACTCCAATCCGCACCTCGATCGCCGGCGCACCCGCCGCCCTTGGTCTCGTTAGGTGTGGCGTCGATTCGCGCGTCACCCGCTCGCGGGGCGGAGCTTGCCCCGCTGCGGCCGCCCGTGTCGCTCGCACCAGCTCCGCGGTCGACGGGCGGAAGCGCGGCGCGCTCGTATCGCCGGACGGCGCGACGTCGCCAAGGTCCTGTGCGGCGCCGCTCCACACCGGCGGTTCGCCGCCGCGCTCGGGAGGCGCCGGCCGGATGGGCGCCGGGACCCAGGAGTCGCGCGAGGCCGCGGGCGGCACATCCGACCGCCGCTCGAGCAGCGCCCGCGCGATCAGGTCCGCCAGTCGATCGAGCTCGGCGTCGGTCACCGTCGTGCGGCGCGGAAGTCGGCCAGGAACTGATCCACGATGCGCTGGACCTCGCCAGCGGCGAGCGGCGCGCTCCCCTGCTCCCTCGTCGCACCCCCCGCGGCCGGGGTGACCGCCGCCCGCGACGTCGAAGCCGAACCGGACGGGCGGCGTAACGGGTCGGCATATGGGCGGATCTCCTCGCCCAACCGCTTGATGTTGATGAGGTGCAGCGGCGTCACGTTGTCCGACGTGATGCTGCCGCCCCACGAGCCGGGCCCCAACGTCATCGCCGGCGCGAAACCCGTCGTGTACCCGACGGCCCCGATGGCGACGTTCGAGTTCACGATGATGCGGAAGGCCGGCTTCTCCTCGAAGAAGCGATCGATGACATACTGGTCACGGCTGTGGATGCCTAACGAATGACCGAGCCCGCCATAGTTCAACAGCTCGATCGCTCGCTCGCAGCACCGCTCCCATCCGTCCTCGACGAAGAAGCCGAGGACCGGGCACAACTTCTCGCGACTCAGCGGGTCGTCGCGTCCGACCTTCGCGAGGTCGACGACCATCAGCTTCGCATCGGGCGCGATCGAGAACCCCGCCATCTGTGCGATCGCCTGCGGCTGCTTTCCGACCACGTCCGGGTTGATGCCCTTGCCCGTCGGCGGAATCATCACTCGCTCGAGCGCGCGCTTCTCCTCGGCGGAGCAGAAGTGCGCTCGCTCGCGACGAAACGCATCGCGAACCTCGCGCTCGATCGGCGCGTCGCAAATCGCCGAATTCTCGGCCGAGCACAACACGCCGGCGTCGAACGTCTTGCCGTCGACGATGTCCGCGACGGCCTTGTCGACCCGCGCGGTGCGCTCGATGATCGACGGGACGTTACCGGGGCCCACACCGTACGCGGGCTTGCCGGCCGCGTACACGGCACGCACCATGTCCGCGCCACCCGTCGCGAGAATGACGGCGGTGAGCTTGTGCCGCATCAGGGCGTTCGTGCCCTCGATCGTCGGCACCGTCATGGAGTTGATCAACCCCGCGGGTGCCCCCGCTTTCGCGGCGGCGTCCTCGATGACGCGCACGGTTTCCACGACGCTCTTGGTGGCGCGCGGGTGCGGCGACATGACGACCGCGTTGCGCGCCTTCACCGAGATCAGCGCCTTGTAGATCGCCGTCGATGTCGGGTTCGTCGTGGGAATGATCGCGCCGACAACGCCCATGGGCACAGCGAGCTCGCGGACCTTCCGCGGCTTGTCTTCCCGCAGCACACCGACCGTCTGCATCGGCAGGATGTACTCGAGCAGAAACTCCGAGGCGAAGCGGTTCTTGATGATCTTGTGCTCGTAGACGCCCATGCCCGTTTCGTCGACCGCGAGGCGGGCGAGGCGCTCCGCGTTCGCCGTTGCGGCGGCCGACATCGCGCGGACGACGGCGTCGACCTCGGATTGCCCTGCTGTTGCGAACCGGCGTTGCGCCGCCGATGCTCGCGCAACGAGGTCTCGCGCTTCCTGAACGCTCTGAAGATCGGCGTCCACGGCGAAGCGCTCAGCCGTTCAGCGTGCGAAACGCCGCGAGCAGCTCGTCCCGGCCCGCGCGCGCGACGTCGCGGCCTTTGATGGGAAAGTTGTCCATCCGACGCGCCATCGCGCGAAGGTCCACGACTCGCGCGTTCTCGAGCGTCGCGATGTCGATGCGGCCACCCTGCATTGGCACCGGGGGCGCGGGCTCATCGTTGTCATTCACCACGATCGTCATTTCCGCGTGCGGCCGCGGAATGACGTGCGCCGACACGAGGTGGCCCACTCGTTCCGCGGCGGCCGAGCCGGCGTCCACGGCTGCTTTCACGGCCGCCACTTCACCGACGAACTTCACCGTGACGAGTCCGGCGTCGGCCTTCTCGGTGCCGAGCAATCGCACGTCCGCCGCCTTGAGCCCGGCGTCGGTCGCTTCGATCGCTCCGACGAGCCCGCGCGTCTCGATCAGGCCGAGTGCGCCGTAGGCCCAGGGATCAGGCGTCACCCGCGGGGCCCTGCGGCAGTATCGACTCGAGCTCGGCGTGCGGGCGCGGGATCACGTGCACCGACACGAGCTCACCGACGCGCTCCGCGGCCGCGGCACCGGCATCGGTCGCGGCCTTCACGGCACCGACGTCGCCACGAACCATCACCGTGACGTACCCGCCGCCCACCTTCTCCTTCCCGACGAGCCTGACGTTCGCCGCCTTGACCATCGCGTCCGCCGCCTCAATGGCGCCGACGAGTCCTTTCGTCTCGATCAGGCCAAGTGCGTTCTGTGCCATCACGCCTCCGAAAACACGCTGAGTGTGCGCATCGAGTGCGCGCGTGCGGCGCCGTGGCACCGCCGTGGAGCATCGTCGCGGAAAGTGCGTGCTCCCGAGTGGTTTGTAAAGATGCCAACGCCCGAGTAGACTGTGCGCGTGCTCCCGTCGCCGTGCTACGTGTTTTCCGATACGCATCTCGGCGCCGCGCCGCGGGATGTCGAAGGTCGACTGCTCGCCTTTCTAAAGTGGCTGCCAGGCAGAGCGGGCTCGCTCGTGATCAACGGCGATCTGTTCGAGTTCTGGTTCGAGTGGCGATGGGTCATTCCTCGCGCATCGTTTCGCGTGCTCGGTGCGCTTGCCGATCTCGTCGATGGCGGGACGCGCGTTCTGTGGGTTGCCGGCAACCACGACTGCTGGGGGGGTGAAGTCCTGCGTCAGGACGTCGGCGTCGACTATCACGTCGGCGAGTGGACGGGAGAGCTCGCGGGTTGGCGGACGCGTATCGAGCATGGCGACGGTCTTCGTGAGGTCGAAGACCGGAAATATCGGCGGCTGCGGTCCGTGATTCGGCATCCCGCCTCGGTGTGGGTGTTTCGCCACCTGCTGCACCCCGATTGGGGGAGTCGGCTCGCCGCCGGGTCCTCGCACGCGAGCCGCACGTACCAGCCTCGCGACGGCGGCACCGGTCTCCGTGCGGTGGCGATGGCAGAGCTCGACCGCCGCCCGGACGTCGAGCTCCTGATTTACGGCCACTCGCACGTCCCGGCACTCGAGCGGGCGGCGAACGGCGCCGTGTACGCGAACGCCGGTTCGTGGATGTCGAGACCGACCTACCTCCGCGTCGAGGAGCGGCGGGTCGCGCTCCTCGAGTGGACGGGTTCAGCCGAGGGTGAGTGTCTCGACGCACTCGATCGCCGAACCGAGGAATCGTTGCCCTAGACGCAGAAAGTGATCGGCGGCGTCTGACGCAATGAACCGATGCGTTAGGCGAGCCGTGGGAGGGAGCGCGTCGTTCAACAAACCGCGTGAGGCGAGCACGCGCGCCGTCTCGGCCGCCGTTTCGTGTGCGCTGTCGATGAGCGCGACGTCGGGTCCGAGGATGCGGCCGATCAGCGGCTTCAGCAGCGGGTAGTGAGTGCAGCCCAGGACGAGCGTATCAATGCCCGCTGCCTGCAGTGGGCCGAGGTATTCGCGCGCGATCAGCCGCGTCGGCTCGGTGTTGAGCCAGCCTTCCTCGACCAACGGAACGAACAGCGGACACGCCCGCGCGACGATGTTCGTGTCGGGGGCAATGGCGCGAATCGCGCGCTCGTACGCGCCGGAGCCGATGGTTCCCGCCGTGCCGATGACGCCGAGGTCGCCACGACGGGTCGCAGCGACGGCAGCGCGAGCACCAGGCTCGACGACGCCGATGACGGGAATCGTATGCTCGCGCTGCAACGTCGGGAGCGCGTGCGCGGTCGCCGTGTTGCACGCGACGACAATGGCTTTCACGTCCTGTGACGTGAGATATCCCGCGATCTCGCGGCTATACCGGCGAACCGTGTCGGGGCTCTTCGGTCCGTACGGAACGCGCGCGGTGTCGCCGAAATAGATGACGCGCTCGTGCGGCAGTTGCCGCATCAGCTCCCGCACGACGGTCAACCCGCCGATGCCGGAATCGAAGACGCCGATTGGTGAAGCCGCGGTACTCACATCCGAAGGACTACAACGAGACGCGCCTCGTCACCACCGAATGGTCGCCGCGAGCGCCGCGCCGAACGGGAGCGCCTTGATGGAGACGCGCGCCGGCAGGTCCCACAGTTGGGCCGCGACAAACGCTTCGGCGCCCGCCAGCAGGTGCGTCGCGATGATGAGCGCGTAGTAGTCCTCGAGATGCTTCCGACGCGCGGCGACGCGATCCTCTGCATAACGATTTGGCCCGAACGTCGCGCCAACCGGGCGGCCGAGCGAGTCCCGCTCCACTGTCCCGTCGGTATTGAAACGGTAGGTGACGACGACGCTATCCCGCCGATGAGCGCGCGCAAACCGGAGGTCGGCCGCGGACTTCGTTGCCATCGCGATCCACGTCACCTCGGCACCGAAGAACATGGCGCCGGC
>Ga0075430_100004874_pt1 | contig 11294 bp, 8 predicted proteins | sample RhiMetdeltSRZDD4_FD_75294 | JGI IMG/M metagenome (GOLD analysis project Ga0075430, IMG submission 75294) | Populus rhizosphere microbial communities from Tennessee, USA - Rhizosphere MetaG P. deltoides SRZDD4 | ecosystem: Host-associated > Plants > Roots > Rhizosphere > Soil | place: USA... | reverse complement strand
CCTGAAGCAGTGATTGGTAATGGCGAAGATAGTCCTCCGCCATGCGTCTGGCCCCAAAGCGGGTCTCGAATGTGGTGCGGATCGTGCGCCGGTCGAGCTCGCCAATCCGCTTCACGGCGGTAATGGCCTCGTCCTCGTTATCGACCACGAAGCCGGTGACGCCGTCATCGACCACTTCCGGGACAGAACCGCGCCGATAGGCGATGACCGGCGTTCCGCAGGCCATCGCTTCGATCATGACCAGACCGAACGGCTCGGGCCAGTCGATGGGAAAGAGCAGCGCCGAAGCGCCCCTGAGCAGGTCACCCTTGGCGCTGTCGTTGAGCTCGCCCACCAGCCTGATCTGCTCGCCATCGACCAGCGGCTGCAGCCGCTCTTTGAAGTAACGGGTTTCGGCGCGAGGAATCTTGGCCGCCATGCGCAGCTCGAGCCCGGCGGCTTTCGCGATGCGAATGGCGGTTTCCGGGCCCTTCTCTTTCGTGAGCCGACCAAGAAACGCGAGATAGCGTCCGGGGTTGTAGCTCGGGCTGAGGGTGTGAGCCGGCATGCCGTGATAGACCGTGCCAAGCCAGTTGGCCGAGGGCAGCGGGGTGCGGTGGTGATCGGAGATCGAAATCAGGGACGCATCGGGAAACCGCCGCACAATCGGAAGCAGATCGGGAGTGTCGAGGCGGTTGTGAATCGTGGTGAGGTGCGGAAGGCCGAGACGGCTGACCACCGGCAGGTGGATCCAATCCGTGTGACAGTGCAGGACATCAAAGTCCCGAGCGCTTTTCGCGACGGCATCGAGCTGGGCAGCATAGGCCGGAAAAGGTTCGGGCCTTGGCCGGCTCAATCGGATCGCCCGTTCAATGACGGGGACTAGCTTGCCCGTGGTCACGGAATCGCCGCTTGCAAAGAGTGTAACGTCATGGCCGAGCGCAACCAGCTCCTCGATGAGCCACGATACCACGCGCTCTGTCCCACCATAGAGCCTTGGAGGGACGCTCTCGGCGAGCGGCGCAATTTGAGCGATACGCATGGGGAGAGCGGAACTGCCGCGAAAATGTTCTTCGCGCCTAACGCTCAGCCACAGGTACGGGTTCCGCTACCGGCCTCGGCATCCGGCGTCGCAGAGCCAGCTGCTCCATCATATCGATCCAGTCTTCCAGCAGGCGGGAGAGGAGGAAGTGTCGGCGCACGCGCACTCTCGCTAGCCGGCCGATATTAGCGGCGCAAAGGAGGAGCAAGCAGCAGGCGGCAATGTGGGCCGCGGCCCGCTCTATGTCGGAAACGAGGGAGCCCGTCCGCCATGGACAATCTGATGCCGGATACCGCCAACGGCGCCGACGATGACGGCCCTACCCTTCCACATGGCCTCCGCGACCGTCAGCCCGATAGAGGCTCTGCAGCATATGAGGCGCGGCGCTGCAGCGCGTTGACCAGCAGCGCAGAAAGAACGCTGGTCAGACATCCTCGGTTCGGAACGCTGCATTGCGAGAACCGGGATGCGGCCATGAACCCTTTCCGGTCATGTACGAAAGTCTGGCGGCGCCACGTCAACGTGCGGCATCCCTACTCGCCGCGCCCGCCGGAAGCTCGGTTTCCTCGTCGCGGTAGGCCGGTGGCGTGTAAACACTCACCGTCTTCAGGAGCGAGCGTCCGGTGTTGCGGATTTCGTGGCGGTCGCCGGCTTCGATGAGCACGATCTTGCCGGACTTGAGGATCGTCTTATGGCCGTTTATGATGGCTGTTCCTGTGCCCTCGACGACGAACAGCCACTGATCCGCCCCTCGATGGCAGTTGTCGGGCCCGCCCTCCTTGCCGCCGCTTGGCAGCACCATGACGGCCGCTTGGGAGCGGTCATTGCCGACGGACAATCGAAACCCCGGGCGGAAGGACAGCTGCTCGCTTTTCACGGTGGTCTCCTGTGAGGACGAGGAGGGAACCGGCGCAGCCACCGGTCCGTTACCCGACCGATGGTGTCGCTCCCTTCCATAACGCACGACCGTCGCGCTTTCGCCCTGGCGTACGCCTGGGCGGGCGTGGCCATCATGTGGGCTTTCTGGGTGAGCTTCGTCATATTTCTTGCCGAGCCACCCCAGGTTCTACGCTGGTGGCCGTTGCCGACGCTCGACCGCACCGGCTCGGCTGAGCACCCCATCCTCGCCGCTCTCATCGACTTGGCGCTCGTTGCCCTCTTTGGCGTGCAGCATTCGATCATGGCGCGCCCATGGTTCAAGCAGCATGTCATGAGCTGGATGCCCGGCGGACTGGAAAGATCGACCTACGTGCACATGGCCAACGCCGTGCTCTTCGTCCTTATCCTGTTCTGGCAGCCCATTCCTCTGGAGGTCTGGAACATCGAGGGCGGTCCGGCGCGGGATGCGCTTTGGCTATTGTTCGCGGCCGGCTGGGTCATACTGCTCCTCGGCGCATGGTCGTTCGGCATGCGGGACTTGCTCGGCGTTGAGCACGCCAGGGCCTGGAGCGAAAGGCGGCGCCACGTTGCCCGCCTCAACACCGGCTTCCTCTACCGATGGCTGCGTCATCCGATGTACGTGGGCGTGCTGTTGGGCGTGTGGGCTACGCCTCGCATGAGCTTGGGGCACTTGCTCCTTGCCTCGGCGCTTACGGCCTACGTGCTGATCGCGATGCGCTACGAGGAGCACGACCTGTTGCGCAGGTTCGGCAGCCGCTACGCCCGGTGGCGCGGCCTCGCGTAGAGACAACGTGATGTTGGGTGCCAGCTTCTGCCGGCACCGTCGCAGGTTCGGCCGCAGGGATGTCTCTTGGGTTTGCGACCTACTCCGCCTCTGGAAGACGGCAATTAAGCGCAATGACCAAGGCAATGGCGCCAGAGTGAATCGGACCTTCCGCCGCGACGCACGGCACAACGACCGGGTCGTTGCCCCGGTCGCGAGCTTCATTGTCATCTATGCCCTCCTGTACGGCGCGTTCGGTGCGGCGTCACCGTTCCTGCCAGCACTCATCGACGAGCGCGGAATTTCTCCGGAGCTCATCGGTGTCATGTTCGGAGCCGGCACGGCAATTCGACTGATCTCGGCACCGATTGCCGGACACTTCGCCGACCGCACACAGGCGCATCGGCTCACGTTGGCGGTATGCGCTGTGGTCACAGCGTTCGCGGTAACGGGCTTCCTGACGGCACGCGGGTTCTGGCCGCTGCTTGTCGTGAGCGTGGTTTACGCCTTCGCCGCGGCGCCGACAACGAGTCTTGCCGATGCTCTCGCACTAGTCGCGGCCCGACGCGATAGGCCTCTGGGGTTCGAATACGGCTGGGCTCGCGGTACCGGTTCGGCGGCCTTCATCTTTGGCGCGATCATCTCTGGATGGGCAGTGACGGTACAGGGCTTGGACGTCGTCGTTTGGTTGCAGGCCTTGCTGATGCTGGTTGTGCCCTTCGCCGTAACGCGCACACCCGCAATCGGCTCGAAGGTAGACGCGCCGACCGTCACGCGCGGGGGTGCAGCGGTCCTGTTTCGCCTGCCGGTGTTTCGCCGCGTGGTCCTCGCGGCGGCGCTCATCCTCGGCAGTCACGCGATGCACGACACGTTCTCGGTGATCCGGTGGAGGGCGGCAGGCATCTCCCCGCAGGCCATCAGCATCCTCTGGTCGGTCTCTGTGGCGTCCGAGGTGGCCGTGTTCTTCGTTATCGGACCCTGGCTGCTGCGCAAGGTGACTCCAGCCGGTGCGGTATCGCTGGCTGCCTTGGCAGGCGTCATGCGATGGCTCGTCGCTGCGTACACCCTCGACATCGTCGTCTTGTCATTGATGCAACCGCTGCACGGCATCACGTTTGCCTTGTTGCACCTTGCCTGCATGCGCCTGCTGGCCCTGAGCGTACCCGATGCTCTTTCCGCGACGGCGCAGGCCATCTACAGCACAGTCGGCGTCGGCGCGGCGACGGCCGTGCTCACGCTTGTGTCCGGATGGCTCTATGCCCGCCTGGGCGCGATGGCGTTTGCTGTGATGGCTGCGCTGTGCCTCGCCGCCGCGCCAGTCGCGTGCTTGCTGAGAGTGGACAATGCGGCTTCGCGGGGGCGGACGCTTCCGCGACTTTCAGCATAGCCTCGATCGCCTGACTGCCGGTCTCGCCGAGCATGCTGTGGAATTGCGATGTTATAGAGCTGCGCGCGGCGTCCGCGCCGAAGAAAGGCCGGCAATCGCGGTCACGATCAGGAGCAGGGGACCTAGCGAAAACACCGAATAGTAGGCAAGGGCGGCGCCGAGGCGGGTGCTTCTGTGGCGGAACCAATTGTTAATGGCCTTCGTTAGCAGCGCCCTGGCCAACTGCGAGCGCGTCCATCTTGCGCTTTCGCGAGATGCACTGTTCTGGGCTCGCCGTTCATTTGCGGCCTACAAGCTTCTCGATGGCCGCCTTCAGCGGGACCTCGCTTTCGCAGTAGTCCTGCCAGGGCCTGCTCTTCGCGAGCAGGGCGGGAGCGGTCTTGATGGTGAATCGCTTGGGGTCAAGGCCGGTGCGCACCTGGCTCCAGTGCAGCGGCATCGAGACCGGCGCGCCCGGGCGCATGCGCGGCGAAACCGGGGCAACCGCGGTCGACATGCGGTCGTTGCGAAGGTAGTCGAGGAAGATCCTACCGGTGCGCCGCTTCTTTGACATATTGAGCAGGTAGCGGCCCGGGCTGTCCTGCGCCATGGCCGCGCAAACCGCCCGCGCGAAGGCTTTCGTCTCGTCCCAGCCCAACCGATCTTTTTTCTGGACGGTCAGCGGCGAGACGACGTGCAGGCCCTTGCCACCCGTCGTCTTGCAAAAGGCGACGAGGCCGAGCGCCTCAAGACGCTGTTTCATCTCCTTGGCCGCTGCAATGACAGCGTCAAAGACAACATCGGGCGCGGGATCAAGATCGAACACGAGCCGCCCCGGCTTGGCGGGATGCCCGGGCTGATTGTTCCACGGATGGAACTCGATGGCCGCGATCTGCGCCGCCGCGATCAGCCCTTCGACCCGGTCGATCTGGATGTAGGGCTTGCGGTCGCCCTCGACCTTGGTGGCCGAGAGCAGGTTCGACATGCCACGCATCTCATGGCGCTGGAAGAAGCGCTCGCCGTCAACGCCATCGGGTGCACGGATGATGGAGCAGGGCCGACCCCTCAGATGCTCGATCATCCAGGGACCGACCTTCTCAAGGTACCGCGCTAGATCGAGCTTGGTGTAGGTATCGGGAGCGGGCCAGAGCGGCTTGTCGGGCTTTGAGATGACAACGCCCATGACAACGTCGCTGCCGCCCTTGGTGCGGGTGCCGCGCGGCGCAGGCTTGGGCAGGTTCGTCGCATCCGGCGGCGCAGGCGTTTCGGCCCGCACTTCCTTGGCGGGCTTGTCCTCGCGGAGACCCTTGAACGCGGCTTGCCGGACCATGCCGTCGGCCGTAAAGCCCGCGAACTCAATCTCCGCGACAAGCTTCGGCTTGACCCAGGTCCAGTCCTTGCCCTTGCCCGGCGCGACCTTGCCGCCGAAGGGGCTGGCAGCGCTCTTGAGTCCGTTCAGCTTCTTGAGCAGGCTGCCCGCATTGCGGGCATTGAAGCCCGTTCCGACCTTGCCTGTGTGAACGAGGTGGTCGCCGCGGTACACGCCGACCACGAGCGAGCGCAAGTTACTGGCGCTGCCGCTCCAGCCGCCGATGACGACTTCGTGGCCACCGCGGCACTTGGCCTTCATCCAGTTACCCGTGCGTCCGGACCGGTAGGGTGCTTCCGCGCGCTTGGAAATGATGCCTTCCAGATTGAGATTGCAGGCAGACTTGAGCACCGCGTCGCCGGGCTCGGCCAGATGCTCGATGTACCTGATGTGCTCACCGTGCGCCCCCTTGCGGGCAAGCAGCGCCTTGAGCCGCTCCTTGCGGGCTGTCAGCGGCAAACGCCGCAGATCCTCGCCGCCTTCAAACAATAGGTCGAAGACGAAGTAGATCAGGTCGCGCGAGCGCCCCTCGGACAGGGCCGCCTGCAGCGCTGAAAAATCCGGCGCGCCGTTGTGATCGAGTGCTACCACTTCACCATCGATGATGCAGTCGGGAAGCCTTTCGGCGGCCCCGGCAAGGGCCGAGAACCTGGAGGTCCAGTCGAGGCCCTTGCGCGTGCGCATGGTGGCTTCACCGTCCGCGACCCGGAGCTGCATGCGGTAGCCGTCGAGCTTGACCTCATGCACCCAGTCCTGCCGCGATGGCGGGCGGCTCACGGTCTTGCAGAGCTGCGGCGCGATGAAGTCGGGCATCCCGCCTGCGCTTTTGCGCGCCCGGCGAGGCGACGTTGCCTTCGGCGCCGGAACAGGCGCTGCCGGCCTGCGTGCACCGTCATCCCGGTTGGAGTGCCAGACCGCACTGGCCTTGAAAGTGTTCGGTTTGGCGAGGATGAAAGGCTTCGGTCTGCGCCCCTTGCCGGCTGCGATCTGCTCGATGGTGCGATTCGATGCGGCTGAACGGTCCTTCTTCAGGGCAACGTCGCCATCGTCCACTCGCTCGTAACCGTCATGGCGCTTGATCAACAGCCAGTTGGTACGCTTGCCGTGCTCGCGGTCGTGGCGCAAGCGCACGAGCACCCAGTTTCCCTGCAGCTTCTCGCCGGCGAGCGTGAACCGCAGCTCGCCCTTGCGCAGCGCCTTTCCAGGATCGCTATCTGCGGCCCAGAAGCCGCGGTCCCACAGCATCACGGTGCCGCCGCCGTATTCCCCTTTCGGGATCGTACCTTCGAAGTCGCCGTACTCGAGCGGATGATCTTCCGTCTCGACGGCAAGTCGCTTGTCGGCGGGATCGAGCGAGGGTCCCTTGGTCACGGCCCAGGACTTGAAAACGCCGTCCACTTCGAGGCGCAGGTCGTAATGAAGCCGTGTCGCCGCGTGCTTTTGGATGACAAAGCGCGGGTATTCGGCCTGGGCGATGCTCGCCTTGCCGCTCGGCTCCGCCGTTTTCGTGAAGTCTCGCTTCTGCCGGTAGAGGGCCAGTCTGCTCTTCGCCATGATACTCACGCTCTATCATCCAACGGCACACGGCGCGTCCGCGTTCCCGAAGGGCAAGGCCGGAACGAAATCATCATTGTAGCGTTTGTGCGAGCGGGGCTTCCGGAGGTCTCATATGGCCGCCCGCCGCGCCTACTGGAAAGGCTATCTCAAGCTCTCGCTCGTGACCTGCCCTGTGGCGCTGTACCCGGCGTCGTCGCAATCGGAAAAGACGCACTTTCACCAGATCAATCGCAAGACCGGCAACCGGCTGCGCCAGCAGATGGTGGATGAGGAGACCGGCCGCGCCGTCGACAAGGAGGACAAGGGCCGCGGCTACGACCTCGGCAACGGCAGGTATGTCGAGATCGAGCCCGAGGAGCTCGAGGCCGTCGAGATCGAAAGCACGCACACCATCGACATCGACAAGTTCGTGCCGGAGGAGGACATCGACAAGCGCTACTACGAGCGACCCTACTACATCGTGCCGGACGGCAAGGGCGGGGAGGAGGCGTTCGCCGTCATCCGCGACGCCATGAGGGACAAGGGCCGCGTTGCGCTGGCCCGCATCGTGTTTGCCAACCGCGAGCATATTCTTGCCGTCGAGGGCTGGGGCAAGGGCATGCTGGGTACGACGCTGCGCTATGACTACGAGGTCCGCGACGAGCAAGACGTATTCAAGGGCATCACGAGCCCCAGGATCCCCAGGGAGATGATTGATCTCGCAAGCCACATTCTCGACACCAAGGCCGGCCGTTTCGACGCCTCGCAGTTCAAGGACGAGTACGAGCTCACGTTGCGCAAGCTGGTCAAGCGCAAGGCCGCCGGCAAGACCATCGAGGTACCGGCGGAGCGGGAAGATCGCGGTAATGTCATCGATCTGATGGATGCGCTGCGCAAAAGCATCAAGGACGGGAGGGCCGCGGCGCTTCACTCGCGGTCGGATAGCAGGAAGAGCTCTCCTGCCCGCAAGCGCGGAAAGTGCGGCCGCCGTCGCAAGGCGGCCTGAACCGTGCCGCTCGAGTCCCTGATCGGCGCAACGGCGGCCTTCTGCACGACGGTCTCCTACGTCCCGCAGCTCAAGAAGGTCTGGACGACCGGGGAGACCCGGGATTTGTCCCTAAGAATGCTGCTGAACCTGGACGCGGGGCTCGCGCTTTGGATCTCTACGGCCTGCTCCGCGGCGATGTGGTGATCATCGCCGCCAACGTCGTCAGTCTGACGCTGCTTTCATGCATCATCTACTTCAAGCTGCACGAACGGAAGGCTTCACATGAAACCGGGCCGGACCAGAGTGCAGGCTCCCGGACAGCCGGTATTGATCTCAACCTTCTTTGAGCGCCCGCTGATGGTGTCGCCCGCGATCTCCTGGGCAAGGCGCTCGTGCGCCGCATAGGCTGCACGGAGCAGGCTTTCACGGTCATCGCGACCGAAGCCTATCTCGGGCCGCACGACCTCGCCTGCCACTCCGCGCGCGGGCGCACGCGGCGGACGGAGGTGATGTTGGGCCGACCGGGCACGCTTTACATATACCTGGTGTACGGCCTGCATCTGATGCTCAACGTCGTCACCGGCCCTGAAGGCTGCGCGGCGGCGGTCCTCATCCGCAGCGCCGGCAATGTGCAGGGTCCCAGCCGTCTGGGGCAGGCGCTCGCTCTCACTACCGACCTCAACGGGAAGGCCGCCTCGCCGGAAACAGGCCTGTGGTTCGAGGAACGAGGTGTCTTTGCGCGCCACATCGTTACGGCCCCGCGCATCGGGGTCGGCTATGCTGGCCCGAAATGGTCGCGCCGGAAGCTGCGCTGCATCCTGCGCACGTAGCCCTCAGCTCTTGCGCGGGCGGTCGCCCTTGTCGCCTTGCCCAGGCTTGGTCACCGTTTTCGCCTTCCGGCGCCGGTCCCGCGACAGGGAGCGGCCGACATCGTCGCTCTCGCTGATGCGCCCGCGCTCGTCACGGCGGATGTAACGCTTGTCGCCCTTGTGCGGCTCGATGAGTTCGCGTTTGCGGGGCATATCGCACTCCTTTCCCTTTGCGCACAGAATGCGCCCTGTGCATAGGTCGCACAAGCGCAGGCTTCTGAGCGACCTCGACGTCGAAAGGCACCGACGGGGCTGCTGGGCGTTTGTCTTGCATGCGAGACGCCAACGAAGTTGCCGACCTGCTGGAAGAGATTGGCCGACGCGCCGCTTTCGAGGGCGGCAACCCCTACAAGGCGAAGGCCTATGTGCGGGCGGCAGCAAGCCTGCGCCGTCTTCCGCAGCCTCTGCATGAGCTTATCGGGGAAGGAGCGTTGCAGAGCATCCCCGGCGTCGGCGCGGCCATTGCCAAACGGATCGAGACGCTGCACAGCGGCGGAATCGACGAGGCGTTGGAGCGCTTGCGGCGCAAGTTGCCGGCGGGCCTGCTCGAGCTGCTTGCGATCCCGGGATTGAAGCCGCAGACCATCATGAAGCTCCACACGCGGCTTGGCGTGAATGCGCTCGAAGACTTGGCGCGGGCCTGCAGCCGCGGTCCAGTCGGCGCGACCAAGGGACTGGGGCCTGCGCTCGAGCGCAAGATTGTGCAGGGCATCGCCGTCGCCCGAGAAGGCGAGGGGCGGCTTCGCATGAACCAGGCACAGGCCGTTCTCGAGCAGACAATTGCCGACCTGACGCGGCTCCGGCCTGAGCTGCGCAACATTTCCATTGCAGGCGATATGCGCCGCGCGTGCGAGCTCGTCTCCGACCTGCGCCTTGTAGCGGTCGACCCGAAAGCGTCGGAGCTGAAAGTGGAACCGTTCGGCGGCCTCATGCTCCATACCTGTCCCGCAGCGCGATTTGGTGCGGTCCTCCTGCATGCGACCGGCAGCAAGGCTCATCACGAGCAGCTCGGCGTACTTGCCGGCAGGAAGGGCTTCTCGCTCGATGCCGATGGACTGCGGCGCGGCGGAAAGCTGATTCCCACGCCGAACGAGGCCGCAGTCTACAGGTCAGTCGGTCTGCCCGTCGTCCCGCCCGAGCTGCGCGAGGGAACGGACGAGATCGCGCGCGCCCGGAAGGGCGTGCTGCCGGATCTCATCAGCACGAAGGACCTGAAAGGTGTCCTGCACCTGCATACGATCTTCTCGGACGGAGTGCACACACTGGAGCAAATGGCCGAAGCCGCGCGCGCGCGCGGCTATACGTATCTCGGCATCACCGATCATTCCCAGTCCGCTCACTATGCCGGCGGGCTGTCGTTGCGCGAGATCGAAGAGCAGCACGCCATCGCAGACGAGCTCAATCGCCGCCACGGCGGGCGCTTCCGCATTCTCAAAGGCATCGAGTCCGACATCCTTGCGGACGGCTCGCTCGACTACGCGGCCGAGGTGCTGGAGCGCTTTGACTTCGTCGTCGCCAGCGTCCACAGCCGCTTCCGTCTTGGCCGCGACGAGCAGACAAGGCGGATAATCACGGCCGTATCGAACCCATACACAACCACCTTGGGGCACATTACTGGCCGGCAGCTCCTGCGCCGTCCTGGATATGATGTCGACGTTGAGGCTATCCTCGAGGCCTGCGCCAGGCACGGCGTCGCCGTCGAAATCAACGGTAACCCTTATCGGCTTGAGCTGGATTGGCGATGGCATCGCAGGGCACTTCAGCTCGGGTGCCTGCTCAGCATCAACCCCGATGCTCATTCAACCGAAGAACTCGACCTTGTGAAGTGGGGCGTCGCGGTGGCCCGCAAGGGTGGCGTGGCGAAAGACCATGTGCTCAATGCCATGTCTATCGGGCAACTCAAAGCCTACCTGCAAGCCCGACGCCATCGCCCACCCGCTTCGCGCAAACGTCGGGTTCCGAGCTCGATCGAGCGCCGCTAACGCCGTCCAGAGCGATTTGTCCAAGGTAATGCGCCAGCCGTTCGATAACTACTGGGACCCAGCTCGCTGCGGGTCCGACGGCGCAAGATCGATCTCTGCGATGACGGGCAGGTGGTCGGAGACCGTGCGTCCATCGGGGTCGATGCGGCTTCTCACGAGCGCGCGTGCCGGCCGGCAGTAGATGCGGTCGAGCTTGAAGAGCGGCAGCCATGCCGGAAAGGTGCGGTGGTGCGTGCGGCCGGGAAACGCACGCGCGAGAACCTTTTGCACCGAGCCAGGCCATAGCCAGTCGTTGAAGTCGCCGAGCATCACCGTTGTAAGCTGCGACTGATGGGAGAGTTTGGCCATCTGCCGGCACTGGCGACGGCGCTCGGCGAACGCGAGGCCAAGGTGCGCCGCCACCACGAACAGCTTGCCAGCCGGTGCGTTAACAACCGCGGCAATGGCCCGACGGGGTTCACGACCCGGTACGGAGATGTCGTGCACCTCGGTCTTCGATA
>Ga0075430_100004871_pt1 | contig 11297 bp, 7 predicted proteins | sample RhiMetdeltSRZDD4_FD_75294 | JGI IMG/M metagenome (GOLD analysis project Ga0075430, IMG submission 75294) | Populus rhizosphere microbial communities from Tennessee, USA - Rhizosphere MetaG P. deltoides SRZDD4 | ecosystem: Host-associated > Plants > Roots > Rhizosphere > Soil | place: USA... | reverse complement strand
AACACCACGCCGCGCGCCTCGAAATCGGCCTGGATCGCCGAGGCGATCTCCGCCGGCACCACGTTCGGCCAGATCTGGTCGTCCTGGTTGAGGACGGTGACATCCAGCCCGCGCTCCGTGAGCGAGGCCGCGACCTCGAGGCCGATGAAGCTGGCGCCGACCACGACGACCCGCGTGGAGGAACCGGCCGCCTCCTTCAGGCGCTCGGCCTCCGCGAGGGTCCGAAGCTGGTAGATGCCCGCCAGCGACTCGCCCGGCACGCCGATCGTCCGGGGGCGGCCTCCCGTGGCCAGCAACAGCCGCTGATAGCCGACCGCCTCGCCATCGGCCAGCATGACCTCGTGCGACTCAGGCTTCAGCGCCAGTGCCGGACGCCCGAGCACCAGGCCGATCCGCTTCGACTGGTAGAAGTCGAGCGGACGCAGCAGCACCTGCTCGCGGGAACGCTCGTCGCGCAGGAACTCCTTCGAGAGCGGCGGACGATCGTGGGGCGGATCGATCTCGCCGGAGACGATCGCAACCGAGCCCCGTGCGCCGATGGCGCGGAGCGTTTCGGCGGCCGAGACACCGGCCAGCCCGCCTCCGATGATGAGGTAGTCGATCGTGACCACGGTCCGCGATTCTGTCAGATGTTGACCCGACGTAAGGTCGGGGCTCCATGCTAGCACAGCGCACAGCGCCTGCCGGCGTCCGATGTCGGGCGTGGCGGGCAGCCTTCCAACGAGATGCGGAGCGGAGCAGACGAGTTCGAAGCAGATGAGTAGGACACTGCTCCGAACTCGTCTGCTGGTCTGCTCTCAACTCGCCCGCTCCGTACTCGTCTGCTCGGTTGATCCGTACCGCCCCACGATGTTCCCTCCTCAACAACCCTCGATACTGATGGTGAGCGGTCGATCGCTCACCGCGCACCAACAATTCCGCGGTCAGGCTGCGGCCGGCCGCTACCCCGCGCGGCACGCGGGAGAAGGCCAGAACGTGATTGGTCGGATCCTCCAGCGGATGCCGCGCGGAGCGACGCATCCGAGGGCACGGCGCGGGCCGAGGGTCTCGCGGCGCGCCGCGCTGGTCGGGCTGATGGTCATGACGGCAGCCACCCTGGGTATCGGCCAGGGTTGGCCGGCAAGAGGATGGCCCATCGCGTTCGGCGCGCCGCTCCGGGTGCGCAAGAACGCGCAGTCGCTGACGGCGGGGGAGAAGGAGCGCTTCGTCGGGGCGCTCAAGGCGCTGAAGGAAAAGCCGTCCTCCTGGAGCGACGACGTCAGCGTCTACGACGAGTTCGTGTGCTGGCATAGCAACGCGTTCCTGGGCGACGTCATGCCGGGCCACCTGGCGCCGGCCTTCTTCCCCTGGCACCGGATGCTCAACCACCTGTTCGAGCAGGAGCTGCAGAAGATCGATCCGACGGTGACGATCCCGTACTGGGACTGGGCGACGGACCGGACACCGGACGCTGCGATCTGGCAGGCTGACTTCCTCGGCGGCGACGGCGATCCCGAGGGCGGCTACGTCGTCAAGACCGGGCCGTTCCGCCAGGGTGAGTGGCCGATCACGATCTTCGACGTCGAGGACGACTACCGCGTGCCGCACCTGATCCGCGCGTTCGGCACGGACAAACGCGCGCCCGTGCTGCCGACCGACGACGACGAGGCCAATCTCCTTGGCATCCCCCAGTACGACGCCGCGCCCTGGAGCGACGAGACGACGCCGGATGCCAGCGTTCGGCGGTTCGCCGAGGACGGACGCGGCTGCCCGCGCTCGAAGCGCACCCCGAAGCCCGCGCCGACCCTGACCCCGCACGCCGACGACCAGCCCGAGACGTTGAAGGTTCAGCCGCCCGCTCAGCCCAGAGGCCACGGCGCCCACGGCCAGGCCGAGCCGGTCCCGGGCTGTGAGAATGGCCCGGGCATGCACAACCGGGTCCACCTCTGGGTTGGCGGCAAGTTCGGGGATCCGAAGAAGCCGGCCGTCGGGCCGATGGCGCTCGGCGTCGCCCCGAACGATCCGGTCTTCTGGCTGCTCCACGCGAACATCGACCGCCTCTGGGTCGAGTGGCAGCGGCGGCACGGCCAGGTATACGCGCCCGAAGCCGGCGGTCCCTACGGACACAACCTGGACGATCCGATGACGCCGTTCGACACGATCGGGCTTCAGATCACGCCCCGGATGATGCTGGACCACCGGGCACTCGGCTACGTCTACGACACCGAGCTGGAGCTATCCGGGCCGTTTCCCACCCTGCACACGATCTCTACGCTCGCCAACGCGGCCCGCAGGCACGACCATGCCTGGACCACCAGCACGGCCCGCGCAACGCTCACGCCTTCGCGATCCCGACTTCCGGGGGGTTAACATGGTTATGGAGACATGGGCACCACCCGCGTACAACCTGGCCGCTGGCACCTGCTCCTGATCGCGACCATCCTGCTCGCGATCGTCGGTTCGCCTCGCTCTGCCAGCGCGCAGGTCCAGGATGGCGCGACGATGACCGTCCTTCGGGGCCAGGTCGCCGTCGTGCGGGGAGACGGAAGCGCCGTCCAGCCCGCCCCCAGCGGAACGCTGGTGCGCGCCGGCGACGAGATCCGGACGCTCAACAACTCGGGCGCCGCGATCACCTTCTTCGCCGGCACGGAGATCGAGTTGGGCGAGGAGACAACGCTGGCGATCGAGCGGGCCGCCCGCGACGGCAGCCGGATCGACATCGCGCTGCGGCAGGTGTTCGGCGTCTCGCTCCACCGCGTCCAGGCGCTCACCGATCCCGGCTCTAGCTACCGCGTCGACGTCGGCGGGGCCGTGGCCGTGGTGCGCGGGACCGACTTCCTGGTCTACGGCCCGACCGACGAGAACGTCGTCGGGATCGTCTGCCTCGAGAACTGTACGGACCAGTCGACGTTCGCCGGCTGCCCGATGGGGCCGAACGTCGCCTACTGGCTGGAGACGGACCGCCGGCAGGTCGTCTCAGGCTGCCAGCCGTTCACCGCGAAGGGCGACATCTGGAACGCACCAAGCCAGCTCCGCCTGGTCGAGCGCCAGCGGCGCTGAGGCACGTGCGAGGAGATCGGCTCGTGGTAGGGAAGCGGGCATGGCGGAGTCGAGCGTCGAACAGGTCGGGACCGAAGAACGGGGGCAGGTTAGGGTCGTCGGTCGAACAGATTGACACCTGGAAACCTGCCCCGTCCCCACCACCCTGTCGACGCACTTGACCATGCCGGCCCGGGTCCATCGCTCCCCCTCTCCGCGCCGGAGAGGGGGCTGGGGGTGAGGTCACCCTATAGCTTTCCGGGCGATCAGGCTGGCGTAGGCGATCTGCCCGAAGAACGACCCGTCCGCCACCCGCCGCCGGGCGTCGGCCTTCAGCGCCGCCGCCAGTTCGTCGCCGATCTGCCCGGCGCCTCTCAGGATGTCGGCGCCCCGCTCGACGATCGTGAGCATGTAGCCGCCCTCCGTCGTCTCGACGAAGCCGTGGCTCCGGAAGCCTACGACCTCGAAGCCGGCGCCACGGACGATCGTTGCTGCACGCCGCATCAGCCGACGGTCCGTGACCGAGCCGTCCAGCATCGCGTCCACGCAGGTCTGGAGCGGATCGTGGTCGCCGAGCGCAACGGTCGTCGTCGCGTAGTCGCCGTCGAAAACGGCCAGGCACCCCTCGGGACGCAGTACACGGGCAGCTTCGGCGAGCGCGCCTTCGGGGCCGGGCACGTGCGACAACACCGAGTCGAACACGACGACGTCGAACGTCGCGTCGTCGAACGGCAGCCTCCGACCGTCAGCTTCCTGAAACGTCACGTTCGGCAGGTCGACCGCCAGCGTCCTGGCCTTGTCGAGAAACGACGCGGCCGGATCGACCCCAACCACGGACCCGACACCCGGCCAGCGTGCCAGCACCCGCGTCAGCACGCCGGTGCCACAGCCGATCTCCAGCACGCGGGCATGTTCGGGGAACGGCACGTCGGCGAGGAAGACACGACGCATCGCCTGTTGTTGCGGATCGGCGCCGCGCGTCTCGAGGACGGCGGCGAGTCGCTCTTGCATCGCGGCATCAAGCTCGGTGACGACGGCGTAGACGTCCGGCATGACTCCCCCTCCCTGCATCTCAATCGCGAACACACGGATGAGCGAGGCTCCGCACACTCGATGCTACGGCTGGTCGATCTCCTCTCTGTGATGAAGATGAACGGTTGACTACAAAACGCCGCGCGAGCCGGCTTTCGTCCTGCGAGCACCCCCTGGAAGCACCCCCTGGGAGCGCGGCGATCTTCGCCGCCCCGGACGAAAGCGGCGAAGATCGCCGCGCTCCCAGGAGGGTTCAGGCGGAGCGGGCCGCGAGCTGGGCGCTCGTCTCATCCAGGCGGGCCTGCGCGGTCGCCTCGATCTGGGTGAGCACGTCCGTTTGCTGGGCGAGCTGACTGGCGTCCAGGCGCGCCAGCAGTTGATCGACGTCCAGGCGCCGCAGGACGTACAGCTCGGTTGGGGTGCGGGCGCGAATGGTGGCCGTGCGCGGGACGCCCCGCAGAAACGAGATCTCGCCAACGTAGTCGCCCTCGCCGAGCACGTTCACCAGCCGCTCGTCGCCCTGCGCGTCGCGGACCAGCACCTCCAGCTCGCCCCGTCCGATGATGAACAGCTCGTCGCTGTTGCTGCCCTGCCGCACGATCTCCTGGCCTGCCTCGCGGACCATGAACAGCACCAGCTTCGCCAGCTCCTCCAGCACGGCGGAGGGTAGCTGCGAGAACGGCGCCAGCTTGCTGAGCCGTCGCACCGCCTGGCGCGCCCCGCCGATGCTGGCGTCGCCCAGCTCGTCGTTCAACAGCTGGACGTAGAGGCCCCCACGTCCCACCAGCTCGTCGTGGGTGCCCTGTTCCACGATCCGGCCGTCGCCCAGGACGTAGATGCAGTCGGCGTCGGCGATGGTGCTCAGCCGCTGGGTCACCCGGATCAGCGTCCGGTCCGAGCCACGAAGCGCCGCCTCCAGGCCGCGCTGGGCGTGCGGCTCCAGCGCGGCCGTCGCGTCGTCCATCAGCACGACCGAGCCGCCGGCGAGCAGCGCCCGAGCCACCCCGAGGCGCTGCCGCAGGGCGGTCGTCAGCAGCGGGTCGCGGTCCCCCACCACGGTGTCGTAGCCGTTCGGCAACCCGACGACGCTCTCGTGCAGGCCGGCCGCCCGGGAGACGGCGAGCACGTCCGCCTCGGACGCGTGTGGCCGGCCGAGGCGGATGTTGTCGTAGATGCTCGCGCGCAGCACGAACGTATCTTGCAAGAGCACCGTCAACTGGTCGCGCAGCGACGTCCGCGTCGCCTGGCAGACGTCCACGCCGTCCCAGAGGATGCGACCGGCCGTCGGCTCATCCAGGCGCGGCAGCACCGTCATCAGGCCGGCCGCGCCCGAGCCGCTGGCGCCGACGAACGCGACCTTTGTGCCGGCCCGGATCTCGGCGGTCAGGCCTCGCAGCCGGGCCTTGCCGTTCGGCTGGACCAGCATCAGGTCTTCCAGGACCAGCGTGCGCGAGAGCGGCGCGAGGGTGGCGGCGTCTGGTGCCTCGTCTTCGGCCGGCTGGTCCATCACCTTCCGGAGCCGGGTCAGCGCGTCGGCGGCCTGCTCCAGCGACTGTATCGCCCCGGCGAACGAGCCGGCCGGCAGGTACAGCCGCATCAGCAGCAGGTACGCCGCCATCAGGCCGCCCGGCGTGAGCTGCTCTCCGCTGCTGACGATCACCAGCAGCCCGCCGAGCCCCAGCACGGCCAACTGCGCGACGTTGGTGATGACGCCGCTGGTGCGCGCCAGCATCTGCCCCAGCATCGCCATCCGGATGTTCAGGTCGCGGTGGACCTCCAGGCGTTGCTCGAACCGTTCGCGGGCGACCGCGCAGGCGTTCCAGATCCGAAGGAAGCGCTGGCCGGCCAGGTTCTCGAACAGCGACTGCTGGATCTCGCTGGCACGGCGCCCGCGCTCGCGCGATGCCTGGCGCATCGCGGCGCGGCCGTGGCGGGCGGCCAGCGCGAAGAACGGCAGCCCGGCGATCGCCGTCAGCCCGAGCCAGAGGTTGAGCGAGAGCAGCGTCGAGCCGAACATCACCATCGCGATGCCGTTGATCAGCAGCGACAGCCCGGTCGAGAGCGCGGCTGGCACCATCCCGATGTCGGTGAAGAAGCGTTGGCTCAGGTCTGTCGCGGACGTGCGGGCGTGGTAGCTCACCGGCAGGCGTTGGAGGTGCGCGAAGAAGCGCTGGCGCAGATCGAGCGTGACGCCCTCGCCGATCAGCGCCAGCAGGCGCGTTTGCTCCATCCGCGAGAAGATATTGGCGATCAGCATCGCGCCCATCACGCCGAGAAGCTTCAGCAGCGTCGGGAGCTGCTCCTCGAACGCGATCCGCTCGCCAGCCTCGCCGATGAACGGGATCGAGCGGCTCAGCGGCGTCCGGTGGAGGAGGTTGTCGACCAGGAAGCTCAAGGCCAGCGGCGTGAACAGGTCAAAGAGGAGGCCGAGCAGGATCAGCGCCAGGATCGCTCCGAGGTGTCGCCAGTAGGTCCGGAAGTACGGCAGCAGATCCGTCAGCGCGCCGAGGACCGCCCGTTTGGAGCCCTGCTCGGCCGTCTCCAGCGAGTGCAGCCAGCGCCCCTCGATGGCCGCGATCGGCTGGCCGTAGATCCAGCGGAACGCGTCCGGGCGGCCGGCCCGCGACGCCCGGAGGAGCCGGCAGAGCCGCTCGGGGCCACGCCACTGAATCAGATGCGTGACGAACGCCGTCGCCGCGACCGTTGCGACCGGCGACGCACGCTCGGCCCGCTGCTGGACCTGGTCCGCGAGCGTCGGGAGCTGCCCCTCCTCGTGTAGCTTCAGGACGCGCTGTGGTGCCCCGTCGTGCTCGGCAGATCCCCCCTCGCCGGCAAGGTAGCCGGCCAGGCCGTCTGTCCAGAACCGGCCCGTTGCGTGGCCCGGTCCGAACAGCGCGTCCAGGACGATCGGCGTCAGCACCAGCTCGGGCGCCGGCCCCGGCGACTCGGCCGTCAGGTCCAGCAGGCTGATCCGGAGCGGCGGCAGGATGGCCGCGTCCCGGCCCAGGAACGCCATGATCCGGTCGAGCGCCGCCGCGTACGCCGCCACGATCGCGTCGATCCGCTCGCCGGCGTACGAGCCCGGGCAGTAGTCGAAGCGGAGCGGCCCGTGCCGCCGGACCAGCCAGTCGCGCAGCGCCGAGGCGCCCGAAGGTGCCGAGGCACTCTCGTCGGCGAAGGGGCTGGTCCCTGACGTGATGCGAACGACCGGTATCGGCGCAGCGGACTCTGGGATCCGTAGCAGATGCATCGCACCATCAACTCGGCATGCGTCCAGACTCGAAATCATCTCGCCGGGCTGGCTCGCCCGCGCGAGGCCCACGGCGACGTCCACCGTCTCGCCGAGGTACTCCAGGCGCCCGTCCACGTTGGCGGCGACGCAGGCCCCCTGGTGGACGCCGATCCGGGCGTCAGGGACGGTGCGCTGGATGCGCAGGCCGGCGGCCACGGCGTCGGACGCCGAGGAGAAGGTCGCGAGGAGCGCGGCGTCGCCATCGCGCGCCACGGCCCCCCGATGCTCGGCAATGACCCGTCGAAGTCGGCCGTCACCTCTCGCGGGCGCAATGAATTGCGCCCCTACCGGGTCCGATCCTGTAGGGGCGCAATTCATTGCGCCCCAATTCGTTGCGCCCGCCTTGATTGTGCCCTGGACGGGCGCGGGCGCTTCCACCGCCAGGAACGCCAGACTCTCGATGCCCAGGCGGACGCCCGGCGCCACCGTCTCCTGGGGGAAGAGATCGCGGAACTGCTGGTGGGCGCAGACCGTGGCCGCGGTCACGACCGTGTCCGGCCAGAGGCTCCCTTCCAGCAAGACGACCTGCTCGCGATCCGTCGCGTTCACCAGATCCAAGGTCAGCGAGCCCGCCGAGACGTCGGCGATGGCCGGCTCGACGGCGTCGGCGTGCAGGGTCACGGCGAGGACCGGCTCGGCGCCGTGGTGCGCTGGTGGCGAGTCCGTCGCCGCGAGCATCAGCCGCCCCCGTCTGCCGCGCTGGCGCAGCCGGTACGGTCCGGCCTCGAGCTGGCAGTGCAGCCGCTCCGAGCCGCCCGGCGGCACGACCGTTTGAGCCAGCACGTGGGGTGTGTTCATCGGGCCGCCGAGGCAATATTCGTCCGTGAACACCGTCCGAATCGTCGGCGAAACCGCGAAGCGGACCTCCACCGAGCGGTCGAAGGCGGCGTCGAACGAGATGTTGCAGGTCTCGCAGTGCGCGCGGGCGGCCAGGTCTCGCAGCGAACCGGCCCGCGCCTTGCTGACCCGGCAGTTCGGGCAGAGCACGTCCCAGCGCATCGTCAGCAGCCCGGCCGCCGTCGCGTGCAGGAAGAGGCCAAGTGTCTCGTGTCGGTCGAGCCCCCAGGCGTCCGCCAGCTCGAACGGTCCCATCCCGGCGACGTCCTCGTCGGGCGCCTCGGCCAGGCGCTGTCGCAACAGCTCGACGGCCTCCCGGCTCAGGCCACGGGCGATCAGCGTGTCGGAATCGGCAGTGCTGCTGTGCGCCTCGCGGCGCCGGGTGAGCCAGGAAAACTTCGGGAGCCGGGCGAGCCGCGGATACGGCTGGTCGGACTCGCCGAGCAGGTACCGCTCGAACGACCGGCACTGGCGGATCGTGGCGTTGACGGCTCCAGGCCCGAACAACCGGGCCAGTGCCATGCCGATCGCCGTCCGCGGCACGAACTCGCCGTAGACGACGACCTCCGTTCCATCCTGTACCGGCGTGAGGCGCGCCCCGGCCCGGATGCGCAGCAGCGGCCCGCCCTGGAGCTCGCGCACGACGACGAAGCCGCGCGGCGCCTCCCAGCGGAACGGATGCTCGACGTAGCGCGCCACCGCGAGCCCGCCGAGCCGTATCTCCCCTTCGAGGCGCGTACCGCCGCCCTCGACCGGCGCGATCGTGTGGGCCACCGGCGGCGAGCCGATGGCGCGGTTCATCCGCGCGGTGTCGGAGAGCAGCGGCCAGAGCGCTTCGGGCGTGACCCGAAACGTGCCGCGTGCCTCGAAGTGGAGGGGCTCCATCAGGCGGTCGCCGCCTGCTCGGATGCGCCGAGGTCGTCGAGGGCGGTGCGCGCGGTCGTCGCGGAGCGCGGTGCCCCCGATGCCCGCTCATAGGCGATGAAGGCGGCGAGCCCGCCCAGGAAGACGGCCACGTACAGTCCGAAGAAGAGCCAGGTGGCCCAGCGCTCCGGGTTGAACGCTGTGAAGTGGATCGCCGAGGCGATCACGCTCAGTCCGGTGAACGTCAGGCCGGGCGGAAAGAGCGGCCGGACCTGGGCCCAGTAGCTGGCCCGAGCGCAGACGATCGCGCCGACTGCCACGCCGATGAACAGCGCCCCGAGGTACCTTGACATCAGCGGCGACAGCTTCCACGGCCAGAGCGAGTCGCCCGCGAGCTGGGGCAGCAGAAACATGGTGAGCCCGGTCAGGCCAGTCAGCAGCGCCACCGACCAGAACACGATGCGTAGTCCAGGACCGACAGGTTGTGTCATCTCACTCCCCAGTTGCGAGTAGCGAGTTACGAGTTGCGAGTTGACTCCCACTCGCAACTCGTAACTCACTGCTCGCTACTCGTTTCTCGTCCGCGCCCAGGCACCGATCACGATCGGCAGCATCTGCACGCGCCCGCCCTGGACGGCGTCCTCGCGCAGGCGGTCCGCCAGAGTGTCGATCTGGACCTCGTCGGGATCGAGACCGGTCATCCGCTCCAGCATCGGCAGGAGGCTGCGCAGCGTCTCGGCGACGTACCCGTATCCCGGCCAGTCGGCCCCGCCGCCAATCGGCGCCTCCAGCCGCAGCTCCGGCGCCGGCAGCCCGGCCTCCTGGAACGCGCTGAACAACCGCGTCCCCATGTTCATCCGGATGGCGGCCGGCACAGCCTCGGGGTCCGGAAGCCCCCAGTGCTGCACCTTCGCGGACAGCTCGGACGGCGGGAACATCTGTGGCGGGTAGGTGAAGTCGCTATCCTGGAAGGCGATGATCCCGCCCGGGCGCAGGCGGGGCGCCAGGGAGCGGAGCAGCGCGACCGGGTCAGGGGTGTGCATCAGGACCCAGCGACCCACAATGGCGTCGAACCGCTGATCCGAAGGCAGATCGAAGGCATCACCGGCGCGGAAGGTGACGTTCTGCCAGCCGGCAGCCTGGACGCGCGCACGGGCCGTGTCCAGGATGGCGGGGTTGTGGTCCACGCCGAGCACCCGGCCACGTGGACCGACCAGCTCCGCGAGCAAGAGCGCGACGTCGCCGGCGCCGCTACCAACGTCGAGGACGCGCATCCCGGCGCCGATGCCGGCTGCCTCGAACAGCCGGCGGGTGATCGGGCCGTAGATCTGGTGTTGCATCGTCAGCCGGCGCGTCTCGCCGTCGGAGCGGCCAAGGACGTACGTCGCGGCGGCGGCTGCGGATTTGGGCTTCAGACTCGTGGTCTGAGTCATGTCAGGCTTGCTCCGTCACCACTTGCCGAGATTGCAGACGATGCCGGTGCAGCTCTGGCAGCCCCTTTTGTACTTCCCCTCGAGGAAGCAGTACTTGCCAAAGGCCGCGCCGTCGCCGAGATTGCTCTCGGGGTTCTCGTTGGCGTCCGCGTCAGCCACTTCCAGGGCGCTGTTCGCGGCCTCCATCGTCTGCGGGTCGCTGTCGTAACTCATGATCGTGTCTCCCTTTCCGCCTGTGTGCTGTTCGTGCTCTACTCGTGGGGGTTGACCGTGTTCGCTCACGCCGTTCGCGCTCGCGAGCGTGTCAGGCTTGACATCTACAGTCTCGCGCGTTCCGGCCGACGGAACATCGCGGGCCGATACGGAGCGTTCCGCGAGGTAGTACTTAGCTACCAGCGCGGCTCCTCGCCGGCGACCCCGAGCGCGGTCTTGCCGACGATCTCGTGGACCAGCGCCGAGTTGGCGGGATGGAAGCCGCCGCAGCGCACGTCGCGGTAGAGGCGCTCCAGCTCGTTCCGCTTGAACATGCCAGATCCCCCCGAGATCTCCATCGCAAGGTCCACGACCTTCTTGGCGCCCTCCACGCAGCGGTGCTTGACGCTCACCAGCTTCGAGGACCAGGTGAGGCCGTGGTCCACCCCGGCGGCCCAATCCTCGGAGACTCGGTCCACGTGGGCCTCCATCGCGTCGATCTCCATGATCATCTCGGCGACGCTGTACTGGATCATCGGGTGGTACGCCATCGAGCGCCCGCCCAGGCCGATCGAGGTCCGCTTCTTGACGCCGGCGATCGCCAGGTCACGGGCCCGCTCGGCGATGCC
>Ga0075430_100004870_pt1 | contig 11299 bp, 11 predicted proteins | sample RhiMetdeltSRZDD4_FD_75294 | JGI IMG/M metagenome (GOLD analysis project Ga0075430, IMG submission 75294) | Populus rhizosphere microbial communities from Tennessee, USA - Rhizosphere MetaG P. deltoides SRZDD4 | ecosystem: Host-associated > Plants > Roots > Rhizosphere > Soil | place: USA... | reverse complement strand
GGCGCCAGCCGCACCAGGTTCCAGTATCGCCACAAGGGGCTGGCCTGCGCTGTGAGGGCGCTGGCCATCCGCTGCCTGCTCCAGGCCCCGGTTGCCGTCGCACGTCTGCTGACGGCGCCGCTGGTGTGGCCCTTCAGCGCGCTTGCCTTCAAGCACCTGGTCATCAAGGGAACGGCACGCCTCGCCGGCGTCGCGGGCGCGACGGCGGGTCTGCTCGGCTTCGACGGCAACCCCTACCAGAGCATCGACGGATACTGAGGGGTGGTGGCCGGCATGCCGCTCATCCCGCTCATCCCGCCTCCGCTGCTCCGGTCGATCCCCCAGAGCCCGACGCTGGGCCTGCTCGCGCGCATTCTGCGCGAGAACGGCCGCGCCTACGTGCCGCGCTACGCGGTGGCCTTCGTGTTCATGGGGCTGTTCGCCGGCTGCACTGCCCTCAGCGCCTGGATGATGAAGGATGTGATCAACAATATCTTCGTCGCCAACGATGCGAAGGCGATGGCGTGGATCCCGGCGGCGATCGTGGCGATCTTCGCGGTCAAGGGCCTCGCGTCCTATGCCCAGGAAATCACCCTCAGCCGCATCGGCAACCGCTTCGTGGCGGAGGCGCAGAAGCGCATGTTCGCCCACGTGCTGCAGATGGACGTGGGCTTCTATCAGCGCCACCCCTCCAACGACCTGATCATGCGCATCACCCAGGGCGCCAACGCCGCGCGCGACATGCTGAACCTGATCGCCGTCAGCTTCGGCCGCGACGCCCTGACGCTCGCGGGGCTCGTGGTCGTGATGGTGTCGATGGACCCGATCATGTCGGCCATCTGCCTCGTCGGCGGGCCGTTCATGGCCATCGCCATGCGGCGGCTCAGCCGGCGCATGCGCACTGTGGCCGAAGGCCAGAACCTGTCCGTGGCCAGCATCATCGGTGCCATGCGCGAGACCTCGCAGGGCATCCGCATCGTCAAGGCCTTCCAGATGGAGGAGCAGCAGCGCCGGCGCATGCACTTTGGGATCGAGGCCGTGGAGCGCATGGGCAACAAGATCGTGGCGGTGCAGGCCGGGATGAATGGCCTCGTCGAGGCGCTGGCCGGGCTGGCGATCGGCCTGGTGGTTCTTTACGCGGGCTGGCGCAGCTTCTCGTTCGGCGAGACGCCGGGGCAGTTCTTCGCCTTCATCGCCGCGCTGCTGATGGCATCGGATCCCGTGCGCCGGCTGTCGCGGCTGCAACTGCAGCTCACGGCTGCGGCGGCCGGCGCACGCACCATGTACGACCTCCTGGACCTGCCGGCGTCGGAGAGACCGCCGCCCGCGCCGGCGCCCGAGCTTGCCGTGCGGGGCGGCGAGATCCGCTTCGACAAGGTGCGCTTCGCCTACAAGTCCGGCGCCCCCGTGCTGGCCGATCTCGAGCTGACGGCGCCGGCCGGGCGCACCACGGCTCTGGTCGGCGTCTCGGGCGGCGGCAAGACCACGATCCTCAACCTGCTGCAGCGGCTCTGGCTGCCCGACAGCGGCAGCATCCTCATCGACGGGCAGTCCATCGCCGAGGTATCGCTCGGCTCCCTGCGCCGCCAGATCGCGCTGGTCAGCCAGGACGTGTTCCTGTTCGACGGGACGATCGGCGAAAACATCAAGGCGGGACGCCCCGAGGCATCGGACGCAGAGGTCGCCGCGGCGGCACGGGCCGCCCATGCCGACGCCTTCATCCGCGCGCTGCCGGGCGGCTACGCTACACCGGTGGGCGAGCTAGGGGCCCAGGTCTCGGGCGGGCAGCGCCAGCGCATCACGCTCGCGCGCGCGTTCCTCAAGGATGCGCCGATCGTTCTGCTCGATGAGCCCACCTCGGCCCTCGACAGCGAGACGGAGCTGATCATTCAGCGCGCGCTCGACGAGCTCAGCAGGGGCCGCACCACGCTGGTGATCGCGCATCGTCTGGCCACCGTCCAGCGCGCGGATCTCATCCACGTCGTCGAAGGCGGACGCGTGGTCGAGTCCGGGTCGCATCGCGAGCTGTTGTGCACCGATGGTGTCTACGCCCGGCTCCACCGCCTGCAGCAGACCGAGCAACCGGACGGCGGGCAACTGCTCGCAGTCTGAGCACCGCGGCTGCAGATGGCGGCGCTTCAGCCACACTGCTTGCGGGTAACGGCCCGCCGCGCTCCGCCCTCGGCGGGCGGCGCCTTGATCATGACATCTCCGTGTTGCTACAACCCGCGCCGCTTGTCGTTAACCCGCGCGCTTGGGGGGAACCGGCGCGTCTTTCGTTCGGAGTTGGTCAAGATGTCCATTCAGTTCAAGTCTTTCACCGGTGCTGCGCTTGCCCTCTTTGCTCTCGGTCTCCAGCCGGTCGGCGCCCAGGACGATCCGCGTAAGCGCACAGACATTGACAAGAGTCTCGCCGAGCAGCTGTACCAGGAGCAGCAGGCGCGGCGCGGCTGCAAGCTCTCGATCTGCGAGGCCGCCCGCACCAAGGCGGCGGGCGACAACATCGCCTGCAAGGTGCTGAAGACCTGGCCCGACATCGACCTCAAGACCAAGGTCCTCAGGGGCGCCATGGAGTGGCCGTTCGGCCACGCGCAGTGCGAGGCCGCCATCACCATCGACCGAAAGATGCTCGTCGCCGCCTTATCGGAGGCCAAGTACGAGGCCAAGATCGGCAAGCACGATGTGACCTGCCAGCTGAGCACCAAGGACGGCAAGGACAAGCACGCCCTGACGTTCACCATCGACCCGGTGGTCACGTTCGAGAAGGGCAAGGCAACCAAGGCGGCCCTCCACTGGAGCAACGTCGGCGGCACTACCATCGCCAAGAGCGCCGTGTGGTCGGCCACTGCGGTCGACAACACCTTCAACGTGCTGCAGGGGGCGGTGATCGAGCACATCAACGGCTTCTTCGTCGCCTGCGACGAGACCGGCAAATAAGCCGCTCCAGGAGGCGGATGGCGCAATACGGGCGGCGAGCCGCGCCGACTTGCGGGCGGGGCCGTGATCCTCTATGTGCACACGCGCTTGTCCGCCGCCGCTTCTGCCCGCGGCTGCGGGTGAGGTCTCGGCGTCGCGGCATCCGCCGGGCCGGGGCACGGAGAGGTGGCAGAGTGGTTGATTGCACCGCACTCGAAATGCGGCATACTCGCAAGGGTATCGGGGGTTCGAATCCCCCCCTCTCCGCCATCCATACGGTAAACGCGCTGATTTGCCTAGCTTTTTCATGATATTACGCGCCGATCCCACACTCCAACCCACACAGCTCCCGGATCGTCGTAGCGGCCTCGGCTGCAGCAAGCACACTCGCGCGTAGGGGACACTGCAATGACGACCGAAGCAACGAACCGCGTGAAAGCTTGGTGGGGGCCAGCGATTGCCCAGGCTCGTCGGCAGGCCCGGCGCGAGCGGGCTTGACCCCGTCTGCGCGATCATCGGCTTGGGCGCTGTGACCTGCGGGTCACGCCCGCCCCCGAAGGACGCCTCCCCTTGGAACCGTGGGCTGGCTTGAGCATTCTCACGCAGGCAGGTCGGTGGCACCCCATGCACGCCAGCCTAGCCGTGGGGGCGCCTCAACGCGGGGTAGAGGCGCCCCTTCGCACCGGACTACGGATGCCGTGGTCCACGCGTGCACCCGCCCGGTGAGATGAGACCGCCGAGGGATTGAAGCTTACCAGGAGACCGGCCAGGCATTGGGGAGTGCCGACGTCACCTTTCGCGCCACACGATCAGCCGGCGCTGATGTCGATCCTCAAGGTGGAATTTCTCCATGGCCCGGTAGATCGCGCTTTCGTAGCCGTGAGCGCAGACCATGCCCAGCCGTTCGAGGCGGGCGCCGTTCATGAGGCTGACGCACCACCAGTCGCCATTGTCGGTGGGAGTCACGTGCATGGCACCGGGCGCCATCGCTACTGCAGCAGCACAGAAGAGATGCAAGCAAGAACCAGTGCCGCAAGAAGCACAATGCTGGATATGTGCTTGGCGATCAGACCCGTGAAATGGGGGTAACGCATAGCTCCCTGCCTTTCTGGTAGAACAGGCGGGAGCAGATTGTGGGCACTCTCAGTCGGCGGCGCCTGACGAGCGGATGCCTCCGATGCGGTACTTTAACGGAAGCGGCCGGGATCGCCTAACGTTGGTTTGGCTGGCTGACGTGGGCCGAGCCCTTACTAAGGTAGTGCTCGGAAAACAAAAACGGCCCGCCACATGGACGAGCCGAAAGTGAACGAAGCCGCCGATCGCAGCAGCCTCCGTGGTCGGGTGCTACTGCGCCCGCTTCGCGCCGATGCGGCGGGGCTCGTTGTGCCGCCACGTGTGCTGGGCGGCCAGCCGGATCGCCCAGCATGAAGCCCCGCGAGAACGCGACGCTGCCGACGCCACACCAATCTGACCAGTTGTCTGCCTCGCCGCCGTGGTGGCGGATATTGTTGCACACGTCCTGGGCGCCTCCCTGTCTTGCGCCTTCTACATAGCCGGCGTGCCACGATGCGAGGACGTCTCACGTCGCTCTGCCGGGTCGCAGCCAAGCGTCGCTTGGTAGCTTCTGGCGGCCTCTGCTAGTTTCGACTTTTTTCAAAAGGGGCGCCCCATGCGAGTTGCGGTTGTTTGCACCCTCATCTTCTGCGCAAGCGCGCACGCCCAGCAGCAGGTCGGCGGCGTGATCACTGGCGAGGCCACCACGGTGGTGGACGGCAACACGTTCCGCATCCGCTACGATCGCATCACCATTTGGGGCATCGACACGCCGGAATGGCGGGCTCGGTGCATCACCAGCGGCCAGAAATGGCAGCCAACGTGGGGGTCCCACGCACAGCTCACGGAGTGCCTGCGAGGAACGAAGGTGACATGCCGCGTGCAGAAGGTAGAGCCCCGCTTTGCGCGACCGCGGTTCGTTGCCGAATGCTGGCGGGATGACAACAAGGATGACATCGCCACGTGCATGGTCCGCTCGGGGTGGGCGACAGATTTTCCCGGCTACTCAGGCGGACACTACGCGGGCCTGGAAGACGAGCCGAAGACCACCCGGCGTGGCCTGTGGCAGTGCGACGGCGGCCCGCCGACGCGGCGCTGGTGCGGTGGCGGTCCATGCGAGCGGCCGATCTACAAGCCGCGGGGGCCTGCCGGGGCAGGCAGTAGCCGTTAACGGCGCACGTCCTCTATCTGACAGTCGTGCCCACCAACGCTGTGAATGTTGCCCTGGCGCAATAGCGCATAGCGGTTTGCCGGGTCACCGTGAACCTCACAACGGAGGTTGAGACCAATGGCCGAACAGCTTTGCATCTGTTGCTACGACCCAGTGACCGCCGAGAATGGCGATCCCCTCTACTTGGAGGCAACAGCCGGCATGCCGGACGCTGCGCCGGCCGCCTGGGTTCACAAGAACTGCCTTGCCGACTACGCTCGGCCCTTCAAATTCGGGGACCTTTCTCAGAGCGAACTGGCGGAGCTGCGCGAATTCGCTCGCAACTCAAATCAGTAGCCTGCGACATTCATCGTCGTCCCTTCGACCGCGACGCCTTCGGCACCGGCCGCTCTGACCAGCTCATCCCGTCCAGGTCGATGAAGCTGTACCGCACGCCCGCCTTCTCGGCCTCGACATCGAAGCAACCGGGGCACAGCCGGCGCCAGCGGTTGAGCACCACGGTCTTCCATGCCGCCTCTGGCTCGGTGCGGAAGCCAACCGGGCTGGCGTTCTTGCACTTCTCGCAGGTATCGGCGCGGAAGGTGACCATGCCTCACGATGTAGGGAGGGCGCTCGCCGGTCCACAACTGGGCTCCGCATGGGAACCGCGTCGCCACCTTGCGGGCGTTCAGTGGCGGTCGATGCTCTGGCGCCGGCTGTGAGTATTGTTCCGGGTCGGAACCATAGCGCCGGCGCAAACTGTTCCGGTCCGGAACAGTTTTGGTCGTAATCTGGTCGTTCTCTGCAGGCATTGGCGACTCCCTCGCTTGTACGCGCGCACCCACAACGGGCGTACCCATTGCGGCGGAGTCCTGCCAACGCACGCAAACGATAGAGCCTTGACGGCACAGCTAAAATTCAGTGCTGCGCGGATGCCTACAAATGCTCTGGAACGTGGCGGAGACAGACCCCCTCTCTGCCAGGCTCACCCTTCCCGAGGGGAGCGACCGGAACGTTTACTCCTCGCTGCGAAGCCCGCGATGCAACTCCAGGAGCACACCCGACGTCGGCATCCGTCCCGTGGGGCTTGGCTCGCTCGCGGGGTCGAGCGGCTCCGCGAGGTCGGCCCAGCGCCGGCATAGCTCGGCGAACTGCCGACGTTCGACGGGAGGCAGCGTCTCGATGTCAGGTTTCATGGCTTCGAGCACTGCCATCTTGGCTTCAAAGAACATCGCGAAGGCCCTCCAGCGGTAGCGCGCGCCTGAGGGACGGTCGCACGCTCCAGTAATCGAAAGCCTAAACACAGAGCGGGGATGCGTGGCTTGGTTATCGCTCGGCTACAGTCGTGGGGACGAGTAGTGGCCGCAGAAGCCAGCCAGGGCCGCGGGAAGTTGACGGGTAGCCGACGGTCTACGCGGCGGGACTGCTCGCGTCCTCGTCGCACTCGGCCAGCGTGACGCCGCCCATGGCCAGGAGCGGCCCAAGCAGCTTGTCCAGGCCGTTGTCGATGTGCCGATCGAACCACGACGGGTCCTCGCCGCTCTGCGCCCACGCGAGCGCGATGGCGCGGTCCACAACGTCGCTGAGGGTGCGCACCGGGCTCTCACATATCTCGGCGGCCGCGCGCTTGGCGGCGTCGAACAGGACGCGCGACACGTAGCCCTCGAACGCCTCGAACCCTTCAGGATTGGTCAGCTGGTCCGGCGGATTGCGCCATGCCCGGCGCGTCATGCCGATAATGCGCAACAACTCCCGGCCCTTCATCGTTGGCTCGGCACGCAAGCCGGCATGTGCTGCGGCTTCCGGGGCAAGCCGCATGGTAGCCGCCGTCGCGGCGCCCGCGCCGAGATTTTGCAGCACGGTGCGGCGGCTGGCGGATGTTCGCATCGTCTTGGTCATGATTGCCTCCTGGGAAATGTGGGCGAGGTGACGACCCCGTGTGGACGATGCAACCACTGCGCGGGGCCGCTTTGCACGCATCATGCCGGGGCGACGCGCATTCAGTTGTGACTTGTGCTCAATTGCACCAGTCCTACGGGCGATATCTGATAACCGGCAGCATTCAGGTCTGTTATATGTCCTGACCTTTGGGCCGCTGCGGCTGGATGCGTGGCCCCTGACGCTCGCGAAACCGGCGCAGCAGCTCGGCCCGGGCCGCGTAGAACCTGGTGCTGTCCGTGGCGGGGCCGTCGTAGGCGGCGCCGAAACCGCCGAGAGTTACAGGATACGCCGTCGGCTTTTGCCCATACCGGAAGGCAAAGACCACGAAGCCGGCGCTCGATCTGAGATCCGCCATCAGCCCCGGATCGGCGTCGGTCTCTGCGGTGCACCCGTCGGCCCGGCAGACGGCAAACTTGAGCTTCAGCGTTCGCACCCTGGGGATCTCGGGCCTCTTGAGCGGCTCTCGGCGCAGGACCTTCTCCCAGAGGTCGAGGGGAAAGATGTCGACCCGCGTGCCGGACGGCTGATGCACGTCGGCCGGCAGCATGACGGTGAAGGTGTGCCGAGCCCCCGTCTGGCGGATACCCGCGGCCACATGGAGATTGCCGCTCGTGCTGTCCAGCCGTTCATGATGTATGAGACACGTCTTGACGCCGATCTCGGCAGGTTTGCCGAACAGGTCCCTGCCGGCCGAGGCGGGCGTCTCGCACAGCTTGACCCAGGTGCTGCCCGGGGACGGCTTGGCTTGCGTGGTTCCGGGACGTTCCTGTGCGCTGGCTGCGGAGAGCGCCAGAGCGAGTCCGGCGGCCACGGTCAACGGCAGGTAACGCATGACGGCTTCCTCTCGTCAGGTCCGGCTCGGGAGCATCATTCCGCGGACGGCCGGCATTCGCCCAGGCTACCACAACCTCCCCCGTCCCACAGGGTTCGCATCAGGCTTGATCGGACGTCCTGACGGCCTGCACGTCATGCCGGAGCAGCCATGACTGCGCCCCAGATCCTGCACCGGGTCCCTCCGCAGTGGACCGAAGCCCGGCGCATCGTCGTGAAGATCGGGTCGAGCCTGCTGGTAGACCGCGCGCACGGCCGGCTCAACGCCGACTGGCTCGCCTCCCTGGCCGAGGATGTGGCCGCCCTTGCCGGCGCGGGCAAGCAGGTGATCCTGGTGTCCTCGGGTGCCATCGCCCTCGGCCGCCACATGCTGGGCTTCGCCAGCGGGGCGCTGGAGCTGGAGAAGTCGCAGGCCGCGGCGGCCGTTGGCCAGGTCTCCCTCGCCGGCGCCTACCAGGCCGTGCTCGGCGCACACGGCCTGACCGCCGCGCAAATCCTGCTCACCCTCGGCGACACCGAGGAGCGCCGGCGCTATCTCAACGCGCGCCAGACCATCGCCACCCTGCTCGCCCACCGCGCCATCCCCGTGGTCAACGAGAACGACACCGTGGCCACCAGCGAGATCCGCTACGGCGACAACGACCGGCTGTCCGCGCGCGTGGCCAGCATGATGAGCGCCGACTGCCTCGTCCTGCTCTCCGATGTCGACGGGCTCTACACCGCGCCGCCCGGCAGCGGCGTCAAGGCGGAGCGCCTCGATGAGGTGCGCGCCATCACGCCGGAGATCGAGGCCATGGCCGGCAGCGCCGGCAGCGAGCTCTCCCGCGGCGGCATGGTGACCAAGATCGAGGCCGGCAAGATCGCGCTCTCCTCGGGCACCAACATGGTGATCGCGCTCGGCAAGACCGTCCACCCGCTGCGGGCGCTGTCGGAGGGCGCGCCTTGCACCTGGTTCCTGGCCCATTCCGATCCAGTCACCGCGCGCAAGCGCTGGATCGCCGGGCAGCTGGAGCCCAAGGGCAGCGTGGAGATCGATCCCGGCGCCGAGAGGGCCCTGCTCTCCGGCAAGAGCCTGCTGCCGGCCGGCGTCAAGCGCGTGGACGGCGCCTTCGAGCGCGGCGATGCGGTGATCATCCGCGCCGCCGACGGGCGCGAGCTGGGGCGCGGACTCATCGCCTATGCGAGGGGCGACGCGGAGCGTATCATCGGCCGCAAGAGCGGCGAGATCGCCGCCATCCTGGGGCACGCGGGCCGCACCGAGCTGGTGCACCGCGACGACATGGTGCTGAGCAAGGGTTGAGCGCGACATGACGGCGGATCGAGACGGGGTCAGACCCCTCGCCACGACCTTCGCAGTAAAGTCCAGCAATGGGCGCGAGGGGTCTGACCCCGTCGCGCAGGGCAGCGTCGGCGAGGCGATGCAGGTGCTGGGTGCGGCGGCCCGCGAAGCGGCGCGCGGCGTGGCGCTGGCGTCCGCAGAGGCCAAGGATCAGGCACTGGAGGCGGCAGCCGCGCAGCTGCGCAGGGCGACCGCCGCCATCGTCGAGGCCAACAAGCGCGACCTGGCTGCTGCGGCCGAGGCCGGTCGCCCCGGCTCGTTCCTCGACCGGTTGATGCTCGATGCCGGGCGCATCGACGGCATGGCAAAAGGGCTCGAGGAGATCGCTGCACTGCCCGATCCCGTCGGCACGGCGATGGCCGAATGGACGCGGCCCAACGGCCTGACGATCCAGCGCGTGCGCGTGCCGCTGGGGGTGGTAGGGATCATCTACGAGAGCCGGCCCAACGTGACGGCCGATGCCGGGGCACTCTGCCTCAAGGCGGGCAACGCCGCGATCCTGCGCGGCGGCTCCGAGAGCCATCATTCTGCCCGCGCCATCCACACCTGCCTTGCGCGCGGCCTGCGCGGGGCGGGGCTGCCGGAGACCGCGATCCAGCTTGTGCCCACCACCGACCGCGAGGCGGTGGGGCTGATGCTCAAGGGCCTCGGCGGCGCCATCGACGTGATCGTGCCGCGCGGAGGCAAAAGCCTGGTGGCGCGTGTGCAGGAGGAAGCGCGGGTGCCGGTGTTCGCGCACCTGGAAGGCCTCTGCCACACCTACGTGGACCGCAGCGCCGACCTGGAGATGGCGAAGCGCATCGTCGTCAACGCCAAGATGCGGCGCACCGGCGTGTGCGGCGCCACCGAGACGCTCCTTGTCGACAGGGCGGCGCCCGAGGGATGCCTGGCAGTGCTGGTGGCGGCGCTGATCGAGGCCGACTGCGAGGTGCGCGGCGACGGGGCGGCGCAGGATGCCGACTCGCGCGTCAAGCCGGCCACGGAGCAGGACTGGTCCACGGAGTACCTTGACGCCATCATCTCGGTGAAGGTGGTGGACGGGGTCGACGGCGCCATCGCCCACATCCAGACGTACGGCTCACAGCACACCGACGCGATCGTGGCCGATGACCAGGCGACCGCCGAGCGGTTCCTCACCCGGCTCGACAGCGCGATTCTCCTGCACAACGCCTCGACCCAGTTCGCCGACGGCGGCGAGTTCGGCATGGGCGCCGAGATCGGCATCGCCACCGGCCGCCTGCACGCCCGCGGCCCCGTGGGCGTAGAGCAGCTCACCACGTTCAAGTACGTCGTGCGCGGCACCGGACAGACCAGGCCGTGACCTCACAAAAGCCGGTGACATGACAACAGACCGGCGCCATCGAGCGCCGGTTATGTTGGTCCCAACAAGCCCAAGGCACGTTGCCCCGCGGGCGAAGAGCCTACCGGGGAGGGAAATCTGTGCAGCTCTTGGGAGCCATACTCGCCGTTCTCTCGGCAGCGACGTTCGCCCTCACCAATGCCACCGGCCGCCGCGGCGTGATCACCGGCACCCCTGCACAAGGCATGGTCATCAGCATGCCCGTGGGCCTGGCGTGCTTTCTGGCACTCGCGTTGCTGACGGGCGCGGCCCAAAACATCGGCCGCTTCGGCGGCGCCGCGCTTGCGTCGCTCTCAGCGGCGGGCGTTCTGCACTTTGTCCTCGGGCGGTATTGCAACTTCCGGGCAAGCCAAGCGGCGGGCGTCAACCTGACAGCGCCCGTGGTCCAGCTCAACTCGGTGGTCACGCTCATCCTGGCCGTGGTCGTTCTCCGTGAGCCCTGCACGATGCTGCAGGCCGTGGGTGCCCTCCTGATGGTTGCGGGGTCTCTCGTTGTTCAGCGACCCTCGGAACCCGCCGCCGCAAGCAAGCCGCTTGAGCGCCCGGCGTTCAGCCCGCGCATTGCGGCAGGCTTCGTCTTTGCCTTGATCGCGGCGCTCGCGTACGGCACGTCACCCATTGTCGTCCGCCAGGCGCTCCAAGACGTGGGGCTCATGGGCGGATTGGTCGGAGGCTCGATAGCCTATGCAGCAGCGACCGTCGTCGTCATGCTCGGGCTGCTCATTCCAGG
>Ga0075430_100004866_pt1 | contig 11302 bp, 9 predicted proteins | sample RhiMetdeltSRZDD4_FD_75294 | JGI IMG/M metagenome (GOLD analysis project Ga0075430, IMG submission 75294) | Populus rhizosphere microbial communities from Tennessee, USA - Rhizosphere MetaG P. deltoides SRZDD4 | ecosystem: Host-associated > Plants > Roots > Rhizosphere > Soil | place: USA... | reverse complement strand
GGCACCGACGAGGTCGTCAATGTGCGGTGCTTCACGACGGCGGGAGCCGCGGTCGACACGCGGTTCGTGGCCAACGTGACGAACCGCACGGACGGTGCGTACCTCGGCTACCTGTGGAACGACGATCCGACACCGCCCGCCGCGGGCCACATCCCGCCGGCGGCGTGGTCCTTCGACTCGACCGGCTCGACGATCGTGGTGTACCGGTCGGCGGTCGGGCGGTACCAGGTGCGGCTCGGCGCCTTCGCGCTGGACAGCGCGGGGCTGTGGGCGTCGGGCTACCTGAGGGCGACTGCCTACGGCGCGAGTGCCAAGCACTGCCAGGTGCTCGATCCGGCACTGGTGCCCGACCCCGCGCTCATCGAGGTGCGCTGCTACGACGACACGGGGTTCAATGTGGACACCCGATTTACGCTCACGTACTCCCGCAAGCTGCTCAGTGCGTCGGCGACCGTGGATCTGTCGGGCATGGCGCCGGTGCTGGACGGGTGGAGCAACAGCGCCGGTGGCGCGCCCACAGTCACCGAGCTCGGCGTCGGCGACTACCTGCTCACGTTCCCGGGTGCCGGGGTGCCGCGAGGTCACGCGATCGGGGCGATCATGGCCACGCCTCCGATGTTCTGCACGATCCACGCGTGGTGGCCCAGCGCGGGCGCGGAGAACATCTGGATCCGGTGCTACGACGGCAATGTCGGAGTTGCCACTCCGGCGATGATGCTGAACATCGGTTTCACCGCGTGAGGTGATCCGAACCGCGATAGCGTGGGTACATGTTTGGCAAAACCAACGCGTTCTCCAGCTTCTCCGTCGACGACGTCGCGGCGGCGAAGGAGTTCTACAGTGGTCTGCTCGGCCTCGACGTCTCCGAGTCGAACGGCATGCTGTTCATCAAGCTGGGCGGCGGCGGGACCCTCTTCGTCTATCCCAAGGGGAACCAGCACCAGCCGGCGACGTTCACGGTGCTCAACTTCCAGGTCGACGACGTCGAGCGGGCGGTGGACGAGCTGACCGGTCGCGGCGTGCGCTTCGAGCAGTACGAGGGTGAGCTGGCCACCGACGCCAAGGGCATCGCCCGCGGGTTCGGCCCGCCGATCGCCTGGTTCAAGGACCCGGCCGGCAACGTCATCGCGGTACTCGAGGAGTCGCCTGGGGACATGTAGGGGTCAGCGGCGTCGGGTCGCGCGGCGGGTGCGGCCCGACGCCGTACTGGACTCCCGCACGACGAGGTCGGGCTCGAAGAGCACCTGGCGGTGGCGGTGGTGCGGCCCGTCGTTGATCTCGTCGAAGAGCAGTTCCGCGGCGGTCCGCCCGAGCAGCTCGCGCGGCTGGGCCACGGACGTGAGCGGTACTGCCGCCGCTGCCGCGTACTCGATGTCGTCGTAGCCGACGATCGCGACATCGTCGGGCACGGCGAGGCCACGGTGCGTCATCTCCTGCAGCACGCCGAGAGCGAGCAGGTCGTTGGCGCAGAACACCGCGCTCGGCCGCTGGTCGCGGGGCAGGTCCGCGATCTGCTTGCCGGCGGCGCGGCCGCACGCCGTGGTCAGCGCCGGCATCTCGACGACGGCCAGCGCCACGCCCGCCGCCGTAGCGACCGTGGAGGCGCCTTCCAGACGGTCGGCGACCTGCGGGATCCCCAGCGGCCCGGCGACGAACGCCATGCGCGGGTGCCCCTGCTCGACGAGGTGTGTTGCGGCGAGCCTGCCACCGAGGACGTCGTCGACCGCTACCGAGCAACGATTGCGGGTACCGGCGCCGCGGTCCACGAGCACGACCGGGATGCCGCGCTGGATGAGCTGTTCCAGCCGGGCGTTGGATCCGTTGTCGACCGGGGTGATCAGTACCCCGCGGACCCGCTGCTCCTCCAGCTGGTCGAGGTGACGCCGCTCGCGCGCGGAGTCCTCGCCGCTGTTGCATACGATCACCATCGAGCCGGAGCCGTCGAGAGCGTCCTCCACGCCGCGTACCACGTCGGTGAAGAACGGGTTGGCGACGTCGAGCACGACCACGGCCACGGTGCGGCTGTGACCGGCCCGCAGTTGCCGCGCGGAGTCGTTGCGTACGTACCCGAGCGCGTCGATGGCGTCGAGGACGCGCTGCCGGGTCGCCGGGGCGACATGGTCGGGTCGGTTGAGCACGTTGCTCACGGTCCCGATCGAGACACCGGCGTGTCGAGCAACCTCCTTGATGTTCGTGGTCGCCATGTACTCCTCGGCTCAGGTGGGGCGTTGACGAACGTGCCGGTCACGCTGGTGGCCGGCACGTTCACCCTATGCGACGGTTGAAACGAGTCAAGAGCGATCAGCGGGTACCGAGCACGGAAACCTCGGCGAGACTGAACGGAACAACGGTCCGTTCAGCCGTGATGCGGACGTAGCGACCGAGGCTGGTGAAGTCCCGCCGTTCGACCTTGGCTATGACGAGACCGCCACCGCGCTGTTCGACCGTCGCCCAGTCCTGACCGTCCCTCGATACCTGAACGCGGTAGCCCGCGGTGCGCGGCCAGTTGCCGAAGTCGACGATGATGCCGGTCAGCTCACGGATCCGGCCCAGGTCCACCTGCCAGGACGGGCTGCGGTCCAGCGGTGAGGCGATCCACCTGGTCGCCGGATCGCCGTCGTTGGCCAGGTCCGCGGTACGGCGGGGTAGCGCGCTGGACGCGGTTGCCGCGTGGCCGCGGGCCGCGTCCTGCGGAATCTCCTCGGCGGTGTAGCGCGTGTAGTTGTACAGCTTCTTCGCTTGCGGCAGCGGGCGTCCGGTCACCTTCGCGTTCAGGTCGCATGGTGCGTTGGCGTAGACATAGGCGGCTACCCCCATGACGTACGTCAGCACCTCGGTGCGGTCGTCGCCACAGATGTCGCCGCGCACCATGCGGCCGTCGACCGGCCACGTCGCGACCCGGTTGCCGAAGGCGTCCCAGATCCCGGCGATCTCGCCACAGCCGCGGTTCCACGCCAGCAACAGGTCGCCGTACGTGCCGTCCCAGTTGTGCAGCGGTTCCATGACCGTGCCGAAGCAGCCTCGCGTGGGGCGCTGTTCCTTCCACAGCGTCTGGCCGGTCGACGAGACCAGATAGAGCGAGTCTTGTGCGTTGGTGGGCGTCCGGTCCACCCGGTCGAGTCCGGCTACCTCGAGCCCCGGCAGGTCCGGCCGGAAGTCGCCGAGGCCGACCTGCTGCGCCTCGACCGCGTCGAGGTTGCGCCACAGCAGGCTGCCGTCCGAGCGGTACGTGTTGGTACTGTCGCCGCCCAGTCCGGCCCCGCCGAACACGATGTCCTCGTGCCCGTCGCCGTCGATGTCGCCCACGCCGATCGAGTCCGGATGGTCGGCCATGTCGGCGGTCCACAGGTGTGCGCCGTCCGGCGTGAGGAAGTCGTACCCGCCGACGAGTTCCTGCCGTCCGTCGTCGTTGAAGTCGTGCGGGTACGGGTGGTGTCCGGTCACACCCTGGTGTGTCCACAGTAGATTGCCGGAGCTGTCCAGCGCCCAGATCTGGTTGTACCGGTCCTTGAGGATGATGTCCTGCGGGGTTGGCAACCCACGGAAGTTCGCGAAGATGATCGTGTCGTGCGCCTCCGGATGCGGAAGCGGGAACGACCGGACGAACTGCCCGGTCCGCCCGTCGAAGGTGCGGAACTCGTTCTCCATGACGGCGAGGACATCGTTGTCGCCGTCGCCGTCGATGTCGTAGATCTCGGCTGGGATGTCCGTACCGTTGTTGGTCACCCTCGGGTCCGGCGTACCGATCTGCCACAGCAGCTGGCCCGTCCCGATGTCGTAGGCGGTGAGCGCCTGGGTCTGTCGCCCGATGAAGCGGTCGTCGGCGGAGAAGGTCGGTTGCATGAGAACCAGGTCCAGCCGGCCGTCCCCGGTGACGTCACCGAGCAGCGCCCGGGCGCCGGTACCGGCCGCGCTGGTGTCGAAGCTCGTGACGAGTAGCGGTTGGAGTGACGGCGGGTCGGCCGCCAGCGCGCTCGGCGGCGCCACGACCATGGCGGCTACCACGCTGAGGGCGGTCAGCGCCGCGGCGCTCCCGCGAAGGGTTCTGCGATGGATCATCGTGCCTCACGTCCCTTGAGAACGTTTCAGTCCACAGGGGGCTGCAGCAGCGCGCACCGCCGTACCAGCAAACCGTTCTCAATCGAAGCCGATGACTGCATAGTTGCACGAATACCCAGGCTACGCAATGATGTCTGCTTGACAGGCCCTCCTCCCGAGGCATACGTTCTGATCTCGAACGGCCGCTCAAATCGTTTCAGAAGACGAGCCGGCTGAGGCAGCGCGCACACCCGTTACGGCCCCGAAGGGAGGCGGTAATGCGGCGAGGCAACCGCCCGGGCGGCGTGGCCCGGGGAATCGCCTTGGCGGCACTGGGCGTTCTGCTCGGTGCTACCGCGGCATGCGGATCGGACGGCGGCTCCAGCAGCGGAAGCAACGTCACGATCCGGTTCGACTGGTGGGGCAACCCGGACCGCGCGGAGGTCACGGAGCGGGCCATCGACCTGTTCGAACAGAAGAACCCCACCATCAAGGTGGAGACGTCCTACGCGGAGTTCAACGCGTACTTCCAGAAGCTCACCACACAGATCGCGGGTGGCGGTGCACCCGATGTGCTGCAAATGGACTACCGGTACGTCCGCGAGTACGCCGACCGCGGCGTACTGTCCGAACTGGACAGTGGACCGTCCCAGGTCGACACGGCCGGCGTAACCCAGCAACTGCTCTCGGGCGGCACCATCAACGGCAAGCTCTACGGCATCCCGCCGACCCAGAACACGCAGGTCTTCAGCTACGACTTCGCGCAGTGGGAGAAGTCCGGAGCGGCTGCGCCCAAGGACGGTTGGACGTGGACCGACCTGAAGACCGCCGCGCAGAAGGTCAGCGACTCCACCAGCGGCGCCGTGCGCGGTCTCGGCGACTTCGGTGGCATCGAGGACTGGTTCGAGGTCTGGCTGCGCCAGCAGGGCAAGCAGCTCTACACACCGGACGGGAAGCTCGGCTACACCGCGGCGGAGGTCGCGCAGTGGTGGCAGATGACCGACGGCATGCGGCGCAGCGGCGCGTCGACCCCGGCGGAGCTGACCACGAAGATGGACGGCTCGCAGGCCAACGACCCGGTCGCGCAGAAGAAGGCGTCCGCCGGGTTCGGCTACGACAGCGGCTTCACCGCGAAGAGCTGGGAGATTCTGGGCCGCGAGTTCAAGCTGGCGGCGTTCCCCACCGACACCGGGAAGATCGGGCAGTACGCCAAACCCGCCATGATGTTCAGCGTGTCCAAGCGGTCCGAACACAAGCCGGAAGCGGCGAAGCTCATCAACTTCCTCATCAACGACGCCGATGCCGGCAAGATTCTCGGTATGTCTCGGGGGCTACCGGCCAACGCGCAGATCCGCGAGCAGGTCGGCGGCACACTGAGCGGACCACCCGCCGTCGGGTTCCAGTTCGAGCAGCAGGTCGCCGCGAAGCTCGAGCCCGCGCCGCCGCCACCGCCGAAGGGCGCCGGCACGGTCAAGTCCACGTTCCAGCGCGTCTACGACGACGTGATCTTCGAGCGATCCACGATCGCGCAAGCCGCCGATAAGTTCATCGCGGAGGCGCAGAAGGCCATCTCCACATAGCATGGCCGTCCAGGTCCTCGGCTCGCGCGACGTTGTCCGGGCGTCGCGCGAGCGGCAACGTCGACGGTACGGTGAGCGCCCCGGCATCGCGTACCTGTTCCTGTCCCCGTGGGTGCTGGGTGCGCTGCTGCTGACGGTCGGCCCGATGCTGGGCTCGCTCTACTTGTCGTTCACCGACTACGACCTGTTCACCACGCCGGAGTGGGTGGGCCTGGAGAACTACCGGAACCTGTTCACCGACGATTCGCGCTTCGTCGCCGCGGTCTGGGTGACCGTGCGGTACGTGCTCATCTCCACCCCGCTGAAACTGGTGGCCGCGCTCGCCGTCGCGTTGCTGCTCAACCGGGCCAGCCGGGCCCAGGGCTTCTACCGGTCGGCGTTCTACGCGCCGTCGCTGCTCGGCGCGAGTGTGGCGGTCGCCCTGGTCTGGCGGGTCATCTTCGGGGATCTCGTATCCTCCCCGCGGTACGCGCTGCTGGTGATCGTGGCGCTGGCGGTCTGGCAGTTCGGCGCGCCGATGGTCATCTTCCTCGCCGGCCTCGAGCAGATCCCCCAGGAGCTGTACGACGCGTCCGCTGTGGACGGTGCCGGCTGGTGGCGGACCCTCCGCTCGGTCACGCTGCCCATGCTGTCACCGGTCATCTTCTTCAACCTGGTACTGGAGACGATCCACGCGTTCCAGGCGTTCACCGGCGCGTTCGTCATCAGCAGCGGCCGCGGTGGCCCGATCGACTCGACGCTGTTCTACACGCTGTACCTGTACCAGAAGGGCTTCAACGAATTCCGCATGGGCTACGCGTCGGCGATGGCGTGGGTGCTGGTCCTCGTGGTGGCCGCGATCACCGCGGTGCTGTTCCGCACGGCGCGGATGTGGGTCTTCTACGCTGGGGAGGACCGGTGATGCGCCGGTTCGGGTGGCACGTGATCTGTCTGGTCGCGCTGGCCGTTCTGCTGTACCCGATCGCCTGGCTGCTGACAGCCTCGGTGAAGCCGGCCAACGAGATTCTGTCCAGCCTGCGGCTGGTACCCGAGCGCGTCATTATGGGCAACTACGCCGAGGTCTTCCGGGGCATGGCCGGCGTGAGCGTGTGGCGGTTCCTGGCGAACTCGCTCATCGTGTCCGTGGGTTCGGTCGTCGGTACCGTCGTGTCCTGCTCGCTGGCGGCGTACGCGTTCTCGTGGCTGCGGTTCCGGCTGCGCAACGTCCTGTTCGCGTTCACCATAATGACGATCCTGCTGCCGATCCACGTGCTACTCATCCCGCAGTACACGATCTTCCAGCGGTTGGATCTGGTCGACACGTACTGGCCCCTGATCCTGCCGAAGCTGCTGGCCACCGATGCGTTCTTCGTCTTCCTCATCGTGCAGTTCATGCGTTCGCTGCCGCGCGAGCTGGGTGACGCCGCGCGTATCGACGGGTGCGGACCGATCCGCGCCTTCGCGTACGTGGTGCTCCCGCTCACCCGGCCGGCCCTGGTCACCACCGCCATCTTCACGTTCATCTGGTCCTGGAACGACTTCCTCAGCCAGCTGATCTACCTCAACACTCCGAAGAACTACACGCTGCCGCTGGCCCTGCGGCTGTTCATCGACCAGACCAGCCAGACGTCGTACGGCGCGATGATGGCCATGTCGGTACTCACGCTCGTGCCGATCGCGCTGTTCTTCTTCGCCTTCCAGCGTCTACTGGTGGAAGGCGTCGCCACCACCGGACTGAGTGGGTGAGGGTCATGCGTCGGGTCTGTTTCACGCTCCAGGTTCGGCCGGAGATGCTCGAGGCGCTGCGGGACGCGGGCTGGCGCGACTACTCGCTGTTCCTGCGCTCCGACGGTCTTCTCGTCGGCTACTTCCTGACCGAGGACCTGGACGCGGCGCGGGCCGCCATGTCCGCGACCGACGTGAACGCGCGGTGGCAGGCCGAGATGGCACCGTTCTTTGTGGACCTGCCGGGCGGACGGCCCGACACCGGGATGCAGGTCCTCGAGGAAGTGTTCAACCTGGACGACCAGCTGGGAGGCCTCCGATGACCCGATCGAGCGTGAAGCAGGCGCTGCGGGCGCAGCGGATCGAGACGCCGTCGTGGGCATACGGCAACTCGGGGACGCGGTTCCGGGTGTTCCCGCAGGCGGGTGTGCCGCGGACGCCGTACGAGAAGCTCGAGGACGCGGCCGAGGTACAGCGGTTCACCGGCGTCGCGCCGAGCGTGGCGTTGCACATCCCGTGGGACAAGGTGGACGACTACGCCGAGCTGGCCGCCTTCGCCCAGGACCGCGGGGTCGAGCTGGGTACGATCAACGCCAACGTCTTCCAGGACAACGACTACCGGCTCGGCAGCGTGGCCAATCCCGATCCGGGGATCCGCCGCAAGGCGATCGGGCACCTGGTCGAGTGCATCGAGGTCATGGACCGTACCGGCTCGCGGGACCTGAAGCTGTGGTTCGCCGACGGGACCAACTACCCGGGACAGGACGACGTGCGGGCCCGGCAGGAACGATTGGCCGACGCGCTGCGGGAGACGTATGACCGGCTCGGCGAGCACCAGCGGATGCTGCTGGAGTACAAGCTGTTCGAGCCGGCCTTCTACATGACCGACGTACCGGACTGGGGGACCGCGTTCCTCCACTGTGTACAGACCGGTCCGCGGGCGCACGTCGTCATCGACACCGGACACCACGCACCGGGTACGAACATCGAGTTCATCGTCGCGGTGCTGCTCCGGGCCGGCCGGCTCGGCGGGTTCGACTTCAACTCCCGGTTCTACGCCGACGACGACCTGATGGTCGGTGCGGCCGACCCGTTCCAGCTCTTCCGCATCATGCACGAGATCGTGCTGGCCGGCGCACTGGGGCCCGAGGCGGGTATCGCGTTCATGCTCGACCAGTGCCACAACATCGAGCCCAAGATTCCCGCGGTCATCCGCTCGGTGATGAACGTGCAGGAGGCCACCGCCAAGGCGTTGCTGGTCGACAGCGCGGCGCTCGTGGCTGCCCAGCAGGCCGGCGACGTGCTCGAGGCGAACGCGGCCCTCATGGACGCGTACCACACCGACGTCCGCCCGCTGCTGCGTGAGCTGCGTGAGGACATTGGCCTGGACCCGGACCCGGTCGCGGCGTACCGCCGGTCGGGGTATCACGAGAAGATCTGCGCCGACCGCCTCGGTGGTGAGGCGGCCGGGTGGGGCGCCTGACGACTCCCCACCCGGATAAGACACTCAGCGGACGAAGATGTTCGGTTGCGGTGGCGTGCTCATGCCGTTGCCGAGGAAGAAGCCCGGGTGCGGCGGCTGGTTGTACGCGGTGTTCTGCCAGGCGATCGCGACCCGGTACTGCGGGTCGTGCATCAGCGTGAAGATGCGGGTCGTGGTCGTCGTGGTCGTCGTGTAGATGCGTAGCGCGTTGCTCGTCGACGTACGCCAGATGACCTCCTCGCGCCAGTCGCCCCACAGGTCGGCGGAGAGCGCAGGGGTTGCCTTGGTGCCGTTGTTCGAGGAGACGCCGGACGCGGTGAGCAGCCGCGTGTCGCCACCGGTGCCGTACTTGTCGATGCGCGTCTGGTCCAGCAGCTCGCGTACCGGGTCAGCGTCCCACCAGATGAGGAAGTTCTGCGATGACGGCTTGCGACCGATGCTCCCACCCGAGGCGTTGCGCAGGTCGGCCACGGACGAGGACCATGACTCGGCGCCGGCGCTGCCGGCATAGACGTCGCCGGACACCCCGCGACCGTTGTCGCAGCCGCAAGTAGGCGCAGCGAAGACGTTCTGCCCGGTCCGGCCGTCGACCATGTAGTGCGCGGGGTGCGCGCCGTCCTCGGTCACCCTGAAGACTTCGAGGCCCGGCCGGCTCGGTACGAGGTCACCGACGTGCAGCGTGTCACCGTGCCCGAAGCCGGTGTTCCACAGCGGCTGACCGTTGTCGTTGATGGCCATCGCGCCGAACACGATCTCATCGCGGCCGTCGGCGTCGAGGTCCGCGACGGACAGCTGGTGGTTTCCCTGGCCGGCGTACTGCGAGCCGGACACGTTGGAGTCGAACACCCAGCGCTGGGTCAGCGCGCCGTTGCGGAAGTCCCATGCGGCGATGACCGTACGCGTGTAGTAGCCCCGGGACATGATGAGGCTGGGCCGGGTGCCGTCGAGGTACGCCGTACCAGCGAGGAACCGGTCGACCCGGTTGCCGTAGCTGTCGCCCCAGGAGGAGACCGTGCCCCGCGGGGGTACGTAGTTCACTGTGGACAGTGCGGCGCCGGTCAGCCCGTCGAACATCGTCAGGAACTCGGGACCGGTCAGCACGTAGCCGGACGAGTTGCGGAAGTCGGCGCTGGCGTTGCCGATCACCTGGCCGGTACCCGACCGCGTGGCGTCTGCGGTCTTCATGGCCACCTCGGCCCGACCGTCGCCGTTGTAGTCGTACACCTGGAACTGCGTGTAGTGCGCGCCCGCCCGGATGTTGCGGCCGAGGTCGATGCGCCACAGCCGCTGGCCGTTGAGTCGGTACGCGTCGACGAAGACGTTGCCGGTGTAGCCGGACTGCGAGTTGTCCTTGGAGTTCGACGGATCCCACTTCAGCACGATCTCGTACTGCCCGTCGCCGTCGAGGTCACCGACGCTGGCGTCGTTGGCGCTGTAGGTGTACGACACGCCGTCGGGGGTGGTGCCGCCGGCGGGTACCTGCAGCGGTACGTCGAGGAAGTTCTGAGAAAGTTGCAGCGCTGGCTCCGACGCCGCCTGCTCGACCCCGCCGACCACCGCGCGGACGGTGTAGGTGGCACCCTGCGGTGCTCCGGAGTCGAAGAAGTTGGTGTGCGACTGCGAGGCGACCCGCGTCGAGCCGCGGTACAGGTTGTACGAGACGCTCGCCGGGTCGGTGCCGAGCATGCGCCACGACACGAAGTTGCCGGTACCGGACCGGACACTGACGAGCCCGCGGTTGATGTCCTCCATCTGCTTCGCGCCGGGCGGGTTCGGGTTGGGGTTCACGTCGCCCACCCGGACGAGCTGGAACTGCTGGTTCGTGCCGCCGTTGTCGGTGAACTGGGAGATCCGCGCACCGTCCGCAGTGGACCGTTCCCACACGTCGAGCGCCTTGCCCGAGTTGCGGTTGATGACTTTGACGAACCCGCCGGTGGTGTCGATGACCTGGAACTGCTGGTTCGTACCGTTGGTGTCGGGCCACTGGATGAGCTGCGCACCGTCGGCGGTGGAGAAGTTGAGGATGTCGATGACCTTGCCGCTGTGCCTCGCGCGCAGCCGGAAGAAGCCGCCCCCCGAGTCCAGGAACTGGAACTGCTGGTTCTGCCCGTCGTTGCGGGTCCACTGCACGATCGCCGCGCCGTCGGCCGTGGACGAGCCGTCCACCGCGATGGCCTTGCCGCTGTGCCGGGCCAGTAGCACGTAATAGCCGTTGGGGTCGATGGTGGCCGCCTCTGCGGCGTTGGCCGCGATCACGACCGCGACGCCGGCGGTCAGGAGAGTGACACAGGCCATCGCGGTGGTTCGTCGCTTCATAGGAGCCCTCCCTGGCGTGCTGAAATGTTTCAAGCAGTGCCCGGTTGCGACCAGGATCGGCATTCGATCGAGGTTTGTCAACGCATGCTCCGGAACCTGGTGGCTGGCCAAGGCTTGACCTCGATGGGACGCCACTCATAGGCTGGCGTCGACGTATTGAAACGATTAAACGCGTGGAGAG
>Ga0075430_100004865_pt1 | contig 11304 bp, 20 predicted proteins | sample RhiMetdeltSRZDD4_FD_75294 | JGI IMG/M metagenome (GOLD analysis project Ga0075430, IMG submission 75294) | Populus rhizosphere microbial communities from Tennessee, USA - Rhizosphere MetaG P. deltoides SRZDD4 | ecosystem: Host-associated > Plants > Roots > Rhizosphere > Soil | place: USA... | reverse complement strand
CCTCGAGGTGCAGGGTTTCCACCTGACCGCGGTGCCGTTGCCGGTGGAGGACGACCGGCTGATCCGCAACGACGTGACCGCCATCCGGGTCGACGGGTCGAGCTACCGGCACATCGTCGCCGAGGGTCGGCTGTCCACATTGGATCCGCCCGACGGGGTCGGCACCTACGACATTGACCTGCGGGTCAACGTGGAAGCCGACGCGCAGCTACCCGACATCGCCGCGTGGGTGGCGCACGTGGGTACGTTCGACGACGTCCGGTACCCCGATGTGAGCGTCGGGTTGCACACGTTGGAGGTCGTGGCCGACCCGCTGCTGCCGACGAACATTCCGGCCGTCGACATCGGCGACCGGTTCGTGATGAACAACCCGCCGGTGTGGCTGCCGCCGGATCAGATCCAGCAGCTTGTGCAGGGCTACACCGAGGAACTCGGCGGGCACCTGCGCACCCTCGTTTGGCATTCGACGCCGAGCGGACCGTACGACGTCGCGGTCCTCAACGACCCGGTCCGCGGCAAGTTGGACACGGCCGGGTCGGAACTGGCCGAAGCGCTGACCTCGGGCACGACCCAGTTTGACGTGGCCACCACGAGCGGCCCGCTGTGGACCACCGACGATGCCGAGTTCCCGTTCGACGTGCGCTGCGGCGGCGAGCGCATGACGGTCACCGACATCGCGGCGTCCGCGCCGACCTTCAACGCGACCGGGGCAGCGGCGCACGCGGTCGACGCGGCCGTCACACCGACGATGCCGTCGCACCTGACCGGCAGCCTGCTGCTGTGCCTGGCCGCGATCCGCAACTCCGGTACCGGTTTCCCGGACACCCCGGACGGCTACATCCGGCTACCCGTCTTCGACGCCGGCGCCAACGTGCAGCTCTTCGCGCGGATCGCCGAGTCAGCGTCGGAGGCCGCACCGACGATCACGTTCAGCGGCAGCGTGGCCGGCGCCGACACGAGCGCGCAGATGTGCCGCTGCAACGGCAAGTGGTACGACGTCGCCAACATCATCTCGGCCAAGGCAGCCTGCCTCAACGTGTCCGCGCAAGACATCGCCTATCCGGGGCTGACCATCCTCGAGGACAACTGCATCGTCTTCTACATCGGGTGGAAACAGGACGACTGGACGTCCGTTGCGGTGATCGCCGGTGCCACCGAGATCGGGGAACCCGACACCACCACCGGAGACGACCAGGGCATGGTATGGGACCGGGTGGTGCAGACCACCGCCGCGCACATTCCGGCGGGTGCGTTCGTGGTCACCGGCGGCGCGGCGGCGATCAGCCGCGGCGCGGTCGTGGCGCTGCGCTGCGACGCGCAGGAGTTCACCGTCACCCGGTCGGTCAACGGGGTCGTCAAGTCACACGCAGCCGGCGCGGACGTCCGGCTGTGGACACCGCTCGTACTAGCCAAGTAAGGAGGTTGCCGGTATGCCGTTCCTCGCCGGCCAGACGGTCACCGCGGCGGACCTGAACCTGGCCACGCAGAAGGTCATTGCGCGGGGTCGTCGGGTCACCACCTCGGCCGGCACCACCAGCGTCGTCGGGATCATGCGTCTCGACGACAAGCCGGTCCTCGCCGGCCGCACGTACAAGATCTCCGCCGGCCCGCTGCAGCTCGACTCGACAGTTGCGAACGACCACATCCGGGCGGTGATCACGTACACGACGGACGGGTCTACGCCGACCACGGGGAGCGCCACTCTGCCCGGCGCGGTCGCCGAGGGGCAGCAGGACAACATCGCGTTCGGCGAGACGCGAACGATTGAAACGACGTACACCCCGGCCGCCGACGAGACGCTGTCGCTGCTGCTGTGTGTGCAGCGGATCAACGGGACGGGCACGGTCACGCTGGTCGGCAGCGCCGACTTCGACTTCGAGATGAAGATCGAGAACGCTGGCGAAGACGTCGGCGACACCGGCACGGACATCTAAGGGAGGTGCCTGACGTGTCGACGTGGTACCTGAACCGTGCCCTGACCAACTTCCGGGCCGCCGTCGACTTCCACTACCCGGATCGGGACCGGCAGTCCGACGGCACCGTCGGCGACCCCGCCCACCAAGAGACAACCAGCGACCACAACCCCGACCCGGCCGGCCAGACTGACGCCGGGTCTGTCGACGCGTGGGACATGGACGTAGAACTCAACGGGGTAGGGCAGCCCTACGCGGCGGACGTCGAGGCGCTGAAGGTCGTGTTTGAGGACCACGAGTCGTCGCGGTACTGGATTCACAATCGACAGATCGCGTCACGCTCCGACGGATGGGTGCGCCGGCCGTACACCGGGTCCAACCCGCACGACAAGCACGTGCACTGGAATACCCGCGAGTCCCACGAGAATTCCCACGCCCACTGGAGGTTGGACATGGAGCAAGGCGAAGAGCTGCTCTTCGAGACGCCGCACAACCCCAGCCGCCGGGTTGGGCACGTGCTCACGGACGTCAGCAACCTGCGCGACGCCCTGATCGACGAAACCGACGCCGTACCGGGCGACCCGGCCTACCCGAAGGCCGGGTCGATCCTCGGCCGGCTCCTCACCGCCGCGGAAGCGCCGACCGAGCCGGCGCACGTTGACGTCGACGAGCTCGTCGACGCGCTGAAGCCGCACCTCGAGGCGGCGGCCGAGGCCGCGGTGCGCAAGGTGCTCGGCGGGCTTGACGGCGCCGTTCCACCACCGCCGCCCACCGGCTAAGCCAATGGCACGCCGCCGCCAGCTCACCGTGCTCGTGCCGCTCGAACACAACCCGCTGGAGCTGTGGCTGCTGACCGTCTGCCTGGTCTCCGGCGTGGCCGGCTTCGTCAACGGCCCGCTCGACGACGGGATCCCCGCGTGGGCGCGGCTGCTCTGGTACGTGCTGCTGTTCGCAGGCGGCGCGGTGTACTTCGTCGGCGTGTGCGTCCGCGACGTCATCACCAGCACGCTGATCGTGCGGGCCGCGCTGATCCCGGTCGGGTTCGGCGCGTACCTGTGGGCCGTACCGGCGGCCATGCTCGGCGGTCTGCTCGGCGGCGTGCTCGTGGCCGCGTTCGGCGTGGCCGCGCACTGGCGGGCTGTGCAGCTCACCAACTACCTCTGGCGGACGAAGGTGCCTCTGTGAACGTGTTCCTGGCCGCGCTGCTGGGGCTTATCGGCACGGTGCTCGGCGGCGGCGGCGGGTTGTACGCGCTGCTGACCGTGCGGGCGGCGCGGCGGCGCATCGTGGCGCAGGCCGATGAGACGGTCGCCGGGGCGGCGCGGGTGCTGATCGGCGGGGCGGCCGACTTGGTAGAGCCGTTGAAGCGGGAGCTGGGCGAGGTGCGCGCTGATCTGCGGCAGGTGCGCCGCGACGCCGACGCGCTGGACCGCCAGTTGCGCCGACTCATCGCGATGATCCACGACCCGTACATGACCATCGACCGGCTGCGGGTGATGGTCGGCGAGCCGGGCACCAACTAAGGGAGAATGATCATATGCGTAGGTGGCTTCGGCTCGACGCCCTCAACCGGGCGTGGCGCACCGTCCTACAAGGCATCGCCGTCGCCGTGCTCGCCGCGGCCGGCGACGCCGCGATACAGGTGGTGCAGCGGGCGCTCGTAGACGCCGCTGTGGGACAACCGATGGACTGGACGCAGGTGCGGACCACCGCGGCGTACGCGGCCGGCACGGCGGCGCTGATGGCGATCGCGGCGTACCTGCACCGGAAGAAGCTCGACCCGTCGCCGATCCCGTCCGCGCAGCCCCCGGCGCCTCCCGCGCTGCGGCCGGCCGAAGCGGCTTCCGCCGCGATGCAGCCGACGACGCCACGATGAGACAGCAAAACGCCCCCGACCTCGAGGTGAGGTCGGGGGCGTTTGCCGTGTCGGGTCAACACTCACATGTGCCCAACTCACAACCGCTGGCCGGGTTCGGGTCGCCCGGCGGGATCCTGCCGTGCGGAACCTGACAGGCGCAGTCCATGTCGCAGCCGTGCTCGCGGTGATTCGCTGTGTAGTGATCGCAGGCCGGGCAACGGAATCCCTTAGCCGGCATGGGCAGGCCGCTACTGCGTACCTGCGATCTCGCCGGCTGACGCTCCAGTGCGTCGGCGATGCGTTCCAGGGCGGCAGCGATGCGGCAGAGTGCTTCGTCGTCCACGTCGTCATCCTCTCGTCGTGGGGTTGGCCTGGTGGCTCGGGCAGGTGCCGGACCCCGTTTGTCGGGTTCCGGCACCACCCCAGTCATCAGACGAGCGCCGGGCTGACCGGCGCGTCAGCCGGCACGTACCCGTCGCGCATCTCGGCCAACTCCCGCTCGGCGCGCTTGCGGGCCTTCGTGATCGCGCCCTTCTGCGCCGGGGTCAACGTCGCGGCCTTCGCGTGCCGGCGGCAGGTGCACCCCGGCTCGCAGCGGCGGGCGGTACGCGCGGGCGGCGCCGGGGCGGCGATCAGCCGACCGGAGTACCACTCGGCGAACACGAACACGCCGACCACGAGCACGCCGTAGAGCCGCTGGCCGAGGTTGTCGCCGGCCATCACGTTGCACGTCAGGGACAGCAGCCCCATCGCGGCGGTGATCTTCAGGCCGGCGCGGCGGGTCGACTCGGCGAACCGGTGCGAGCGGCCGATGAGGCCGAGGACCGCGAAGCCGTCGACCAGGAACGGGACGGTCCACGCCTCCCAGCCCAGGCCGAGGGTGTGGCTGACGTCGATGATGTGCATGAAGCTGATGCTGGCGGCACCGGCCATGAACAGGGTGACGATCGTCTTGACGGTGATGTAGGTCCAGTTGTGGGTGCGCACTGTGTGTCCTCCGGGACGTTGGCCGCGCGAGCACCGCCGAAGCGTGCTACGAGCGCGGGACTAAAAGCTTGGGGCTCGACCGGCGAAGCGCTACAGCGGGTCGCAGTTCTGCTGCGCGTTCCGGACTCACTTCGCCGGTCGAGCGTTGCTGGCCTGGCGGCCACCGCGTCAGCCCAGCGCGGCTGGGCTGCACGGAAGCGGTCAGATCCGGGTGATCGAGGTCACCGTGACGTCGAGTTTGCCGGCCGCCTCGTAGTAAACGATGGCCGCGTCGGCTGCCCCTTCGGGGTGGTACGCCATGATGTTGCGCTCCGTCCGGGTGACCCTGGCGCCTGCGTTGGGACCGCGCCCCCGGGGGTTGGTGTAGGTGACCGTCACGGCGTACTGGTCGAGCCCTGCGAACTGCATGCCCTCTCCTTTGTCCGGGGGCTTGCTTGCGTGGGTCTGGGGGGAGTCGAACCCCCGGCGTTAGGGCTTACTGGTGGCGGTCGTACCCGGCCTGACTGCCGCTTCCCGCGGACCCTTGGTTGGTGCTTGGTTGCCCCTGGCAGCTTGCTCTGCGGTGGGATCTGATCTCGGTTTCCCTGGGGCCGCTATCCTCTTGTACCTCTAGTATGACACGCCAGCGTGTCGGGCGCAAGGGTAGACGCGTGACGCTTGCCACGCTAGGGTGTCAGTATGACCGAGCCGCTGCCGATCGTCGACCGCTGGCAACTCGACGAGGACTTCCTCGCCGAATGCCCGCGGGAAATGGACGCGGACCCGCGGTGGATCACAGATGGGCTGGCCGAGACTTATGGCACGAATCCGCATCGAGGTCGACGGCAAGCTAGCCCTTACCGTCGCCCAGGTCGCCGCCGAGTTCGACCTACAACCTGAGTCGACCCGCACGGTGATCAGGCGCCTCGGCGTCGAGCCGGTTGCGCATCTCGACGCGCGTACCCCGCTGTATGCGGCTGTGCTGCTGCGGAAGGCGATGAAGGCCCGGCCGGGCAAGGGCGCCAACCTGCGGAAGAGCTAGCGGCGCTCGCAGACAACCCCGTCGCCGTCGCGGTCCTCATACCACGCGTACTCCGGATCAACACCACGTCGGTACGGCCCCAACAGATGAGCATTCGCCTCCGCGCACGTCTCAAACCGCGGATCGAGCACGGCCGCCGCGCTGGTCGGCGCCTGCGACGCCGCGGCAGTCGTGACGATGTTCACCGGGGTCGGCGGCGCGCCCGGCGGACTCGTGAACAGCGCCCGGCCGCACACCCCGCACACCACCAGAACGATCACGGTTGCGCTGCCGATAGCGATCAGCCAGGTGCGTGCATTGCTGCGGGGGCGGGGCGCGGCTGGGGGCGGGGTCACGGTCGGGGACGGTAGCGGCCGCCCGTACATGGTCACAAGAGGCCATCCGACTCGACGGTGGGCAGGGCATCGACGCGGACAAGCACCTGCGTGTGCCTCGGCGGCCGGTCCTCGACGTACCGCGCGCCCTCGATCCACACCTCCGTGCCGCCGTAGAACTGAGACAGTTCGTTGAGGACCCGCTGTACCCGCAGCCGTAGCCGCCCGTTGCCGTACTTCCACTTGCCCTCAGGGATGTCGATCAGCGTGCCCTCAGGGATGTCGACGTCGGTCATGGTGTCCCCCAGCCGAGCGCGTCGCCGATGGGCTGCAGCAGCAGCACCCCGGCGCAGATGGCGATGATCAGGGCCGCCGATGCTGCCGCGACCCAAGCCGGCACCGGTGCGGCGTCCGGTGCCGGCCGGCCCCGTTGGGTGGTGGCCATGCGGACCTCCCTCGCGGCGGTGAGCTTGGCGTAGACCTGCCGGCGGGTCTGCCACCGCATGGCCACCCCTCCCATGGGAGCGGGGGGTCGGGGCGGGCGGTATCGAGCTCTGCTATGGGCAAGAAGGCCGACCGCCCCGACCCGGGGGGCGGGCTCGCCCCGGTTTTGCCGACCTGGGCTAGCCCACGCAAGACACCTTAGGTAGCCTAGATGGAATCCGCAACGTTGGTCTTGAGGTGCTGGAGGTGATCGTGGTTAGATCAGCGGGCCGACCTGGGAGTACGTTGATCATGCCCGCGATTCCACCGACGTACCGCGAGATCGCGGACGAGTTGACCCGGCGCATCGAGGCCGGCCAGTACAAGTCGGGGACGATGCTGCCCAGCTATTCCAAGCTGGCGGACGAGTTCGAGGTGTCGGTGTCCACTATCCAGCAGGCGCTGCGGATCCTCCGCGAGCGTGGGCTGACGACGGGCCGACCCGGCCGCGGGGTGTACGTCAAATAGCGGAGCCGCCGCTCCTACAAGTGGGGGGGGGTGTGCGCCATGCAACTACCGGCGGTGATCTGGCTCCCCGACATACCTGACGCCGATGCCTGGCTGGCGCGTTGCCTGGCGTACGTCGAGCGGATGGGCTACCACCTCATCGGGATCGTCGAAGAGTCCAAGGGTGGCCGCTGGCGGGACGCCAGCCGGCTGGCGTTCGACGAGCGCGCGGTGCTCGTGGTGGGCGACCTGGCGCACCTGCCGACCGACCGGTTGCCGCGGGTGGAGTTCGTGACGCAGACCCGCGAAGCCGGGTCCCGATGGAGCCGGCCGCTGCGTATTCTGCGCCAGCAGACGAGACGTGCCCCCGACGAAGGCCGGGGGCACGGTACCGTTACATAGCTGGGTGTCTACATGGATGCTGCGGCGACGGTGGGGAGCGCGTGGACCGCAAGTCGGCGCTCCTCACCCGTGATCAGGGTGTACACGGCGGTGGTGGCCGGCGAGGAGTGCCGCATCAGTTCCTGCACCAGCCGAAGGTCGCGGGTCGTGCGGTACAGCTCGGTGCCGAAGAAGTGCCGGAACGAGTGGGCGGACAGGTGCGGTAGGCCGATCCGGTCGAGCATCGCCTGCAGCCGCTGCGACACCCACCGCCGGCCGGGGGTACGGGGCGGCCGGCCGGGGATGACCAGCCCGGCGGGGAGGTCCCGGACCGCGTCCCAGATGACCGGGTGGGTGGGCAGAATCGCGGGCCTTCCGCCCTTGCCGCGGCGGACCCGCAGGGTCTGGGCGGTGATGTCGCCCCGGTCCTGGTCAGCGATGTCTCCGCAGCGCAGCCCGGCGTACGCGGCGAGTTTGACGGCCAGGTCCCAGGGCTGCGGTAGCCGGGCCAACGCGGTGTCGAGCTCGTCGACCGTGGCCGGGTGGGGAATGCCGCCGGGGACCCGGACGCGGGGCAGGCGGGTCGTCGGGTCGAGGGTCAGCCACGGGTCGTCGGGGTCGGTGGCCCACCGGTAGAACTGGCGGAGATGGTTGCTGTAGGTGTGGCGGGTCTGCGGGCTGGTGTACGCCGCGAGCCAGGTGAGCAGTTCGCCGTGGGTGGCTGCGTCGAGGCCGTAGGGCAAGGCGCGGTCGGCTGCTCGTAGCAGGCGACCGCGGTCTTCGATGGTGCTGCCGGCGAGGCCGGCATGTCGACAATGGGCGAGATGTGCATCGATGAGGTTACTCATACCGCATCCTTTCGTCGCTGTCGTTTGTGTGACCACGGGTTGACGGTCGGTTCGAGCAATCGACGGTCCTTACTCAGGCGGCGACGGGTCGGGGGAGTAGGGCTGGACGGCCTAGGCCAGGTTTGGCGCTACTGCGTCGGGGTCCACCTTTCGGCCTGTTGTCCCTGGGCCGTGCGGCGTCGACCTGATACTTAGTGGTAAGGCGCGGCGGCGGCTCGGTGCGGGTGGCGGTCGTGGATACGTCGGCTGGCAGCAGGTCGGTGACCGGGACGTTGAGCGCGGCCGCGATCCGTTGAAGGTCGTTGACGCCGATCTCCTGGACCCCCGTCATCCGGTAGTTGACCCAAGCCGGTGATACGCCGAGCAGGCCAGCGAGGACGCGCTGGCTCATCCGACGTCGCGCGAGCAACGCTCGGACCTCCTCGGCGACCTGGTCGCTGAGCGTTCTTACGCCCTCCATGGGTGTGGTCGTCATGCCGTAAGGATGATGCCATCCCGGTATCACGTCAACCCGTTCGGACGAGTTGTGTGCCGACCACTTGACGTTGTCACGGATACCGTGACATGGTTCCGGAATGCCAAGCAATGTTCGGGACCAGATAGCGGCCGAAGTCCGGGCCGAGTTGGCCCGGCAGCAGAAGACGCAGCGTCAGGCGGGCGAGGTGCTGGACCTGCCTCAGCCGTCGGTGCAATTGCGCCTGAAGGGCGAGCGTGCCTTCCGCGCCGAGGAGCTGGTCAAGCTCGCCGCTTGGCTCGGAGTACCGGTTGAGCAGTTCCTGCCCGCCCCTGCGAGCGCCGGCCATGCGCAGTGAACGCGCGCCAGACACGTGGACCCAAGCGGTCACGCGGCGGCCGGGCGGGCAAAGGTCCCTCTGGGCCGGCAGGTCGCCGACCGGGGCCAAAGATGCTGGGCTGTCCCTTGTCGATCGTCGTCCCGGTCGGGCTGCTCGTGCTCGTCGCCGCGCTCTGCGCCGGGTGGATCGGCTGATCATCCGCGCCGCGTGCGCAGCGGTCGCCGTCATCGGCCTCGCGATCGTCGTCGCCGGCATCTACCCCTTGGCTTGGGTCGCCGACGTCGCAGGGTCACTCGGGCTGGCCGGCCTGTTCGCAGCCGGCGGCGTCACCGCGCTCGTCACCGGCCGCCGAACCAGAAGGGAAGCCGCATGACGGCCCGGACGCGCCGCACCGCGCAGGTCATGCGCGGCAACGCCATGACCAACCTCACCGGCTGGCGCGCCCGCACCTGCCCCCGATGCGGCGCCCAACCCGGCCAACCCTGCCGCCGACTCCACGCAGTCGACGACGGCGAATGGCACAAGAAAGAACCCCACCGGGAACGCCGCCAAACACCGGCCACCAGCGAAAACGACAGCGGGCCGCGTGTTCCCGCGACCCGCTGAGCCCCAGACCGCGCGCACCTTCGAGAGGAACCGGCCCAGATGCCAGACACGGTACCAACCCCCACCGACAACTGGCGGCGACACGTCCGCAACCCACTGACCTACGCCGGCCGGCACCGCGACGAAGACGACGGCGCGGTGCGGCTCCCGACCCGGTACGTGCCGAGGCATGAGCAGCCGCCGGCGGAGTTCGTGGAGGCCGGCAAGCGGGTGTTCCCGGTGGGCCGGCGGCCGGTCGTCCACTTCGACGACGACGGAGGCCAGTGATGGCGACGATCGCGGCGCGAGTGGCCGCGGGGGCGGCGTGGCTCGACCTGCATGAGCCCGGCTGGGCCAACCGGATCGACACAGAGCGGTTGTTGATGCGTAGCTGCAAGGAGTGCGTAGTTGGCCAGATATTCGGCGACTTCGACCGGCTATTCGGTACCGACCGGGTCGGCGCGGTGGTGTTCGGCTTTTCCTTGCCGTATGGGGATCCCGCGCATGCCTGGGATTACCTAGAGGCCGTGTGGCGTGACCTGATCCTGGCCCGCCGCGCTGAGGGCGGTGCCTAGTGGCTTCCATCCCCACCCCCCAAGTCGGGCTGACGATCAGCCAGCCCGGCGAGCCGGCCCAGCCCGACGCTTGTGGGGCACCGGGCTGGGCCGGCGACCAAGCTCCCATAGAGCCGCGTCCTCAGCCGGTGGGATCGGCTGAGTTCCGGGATGACGCACCGGCCGCCCCTGGCACGACGAGCGGGGGCGCGACGTCGGGTAAAAGCGGCTCGCCCATCGATGCGCACCAACCCCTGCCCGCCTCCGGTGGGCCGGCAGGGGACTCCCACCCCGACCCCGGTCCGGCTGACCCCAGCCTCGACAACCCCAGCACGCTGCACGGCCAGCCGGACCGGCTCATCTGGATCCCCACCCAACGGCGCGGCATCAACTGGCACGAAATCGGCGGCATCGACGTCGACAACGCCATCCGCGCCGCGTGTGGCCGGTCGATCGTGCAAGGGCTGACGCTGCCGCTGATCGACCCGTGGATCGCCCAGCACGCCGCGCCCTGCCCACGCTGCAGCCAAGCCACCGGAGGAACAGGTGAGTAACCCGCTTGAGTTCCGCGAAGCGCCCGACGACCGGGACGAACTCCTCGGCCGGCTTCGAGCTGCCGAGCAGGTCTGCGTGCTCTATGGCTGGACTCCATCGCAAGAGGACTCCCGTAGCACGAAGGCCTGCACTCAGGCATGGATGGACTGGCACAGCCGCTACGGCATCGGCAGCCCCACGCCGGCCTGGCGATCGCGGGTCAAGGAGCTGGCTGCGGAGCGGGATCGCGTCAGGACGGCGACCCTCGCGGGGCTAGTCGACGGCGCACCGAGGGCGCGGGTCGTCGTGTGTGCACACTGCCACGACGACCCGCCACGAGGTCACACCTGCCCGGCCTGCGGGGTGACGACCGGTGCGTAGCTTCTCGCCGTGGCCCGACCCGCCGATCATCAAACCGCCCAACGCCAGCGTCGAGTGGGAACCCCACGCACACAGTGGACGGTCCCGCATGAGCCGCAAACCCAACACACCCCGCTACCGCGGCGGCCGCGGATCCTCCCACCCAGGCGGGCGCGGCCTCGGCCGCGGCGGCGGCAACCGGCCCGGCGGTATCCGGCCACCCGG
>Ga0075430_100004861_pt1 | contig 11309 bp, 6 predicted proteins | sample RhiMetdeltSRZDD4_FD_75294 | JGI IMG/M metagenome (GOLD analysis project Ga0075430, IMG submission 75294) | Populus rhizosphere microbial communities from Tennessee, USA - Rhizosphere MetaG P. deltoides SRZDD4 | ecosystem: Host-associated > Plants > Roots > Rhizosphere > Soil | place: USA... | reverse complement strand
CTCGCCGTTGGGCGTCTTCACTTCGCCGACGACGTTCGGACGATAGGTTCCCTGACTCGCCACCTGTTGACGGGTAACAGGCGAGTAGCGCAGATTCACGGGGGTGCCGCTCGTGATGGTGGTGATCTGTGTGACACGCCAGCCGCCGAGCACGGCGTCGGTCACGCCGCCCCAATTGGAGCCCATGCCGCGTCCTTTGCCGAACGGGAGATCCCACACGAAGGTCAGCGTGTTGTTGAACTTCTGGTTGTAGCCGCTGACGGCCTTGTTCTGCTGCAACTGGCTGAACAGGACGCGCGAGTCGTCGCCGTTCTGCACTTCCAAGTGGCCGCTGGCGTTGTCGAGGGCCTTGGAGTAGGTGAACGAGTTGAGTAGATAGAAGCCCTTGGCGAAGCGGCGTTCGATCTTGGCCTGCAGAGCGTTGTAATTCGCCCAGCCGCCGTTGAAGGCGCCCTGGATGAAGCCGAAACCCTGCACGGGGCGGCGCTGATCGACGGTCAGATTGGCGCCGGGGGCGTTCAGCCGCGATTCGTTGAGATCGGAAAGGATGATCAGCTTGTTGGAACGGTTGCCGACGTAGGCGACGTCGAGCACGAGGTCTCTGGCGAGTTCCTGCTGGATGGTGAAGTGCCAGCTCATGGTATAGGGCGTGCGTGTATCGGCCGGGATGTAGTTGGTGCGGGTGGTGGCCGTGCTCGCGCGGGAGGGATCGAGCAAGTTCGCGGGGTAGCCTTCCTGCGTGGTGCGGAAGCAGGTGTTCGGCACTTGGTTAGCCGCGCAGGGGCCCAGGCCGGGCGCCTGGCTGATGCCGATATTGAAAATGCCCGGCAGGTTGAAGCTGAGCAGGTTTTCGCCTCCGAGGCGGTTGAAGTGGATGTAGCTGACGCCGAAGCCGGAGCGGATGACGGTCTTCGGTTTCAGCGTATACGCCATTCCGAAACGCGGGGCGAAGTTATTGCGGTCCGGGTTGATCAGCGTCCGGTCGTATACCGAGCCATCCTTGGCCTGAATCAGCCGCTGGGCTACCGGATCGAAGTTGGACAGGATGTTCTTACTCTCCCACTGCGGGGTGGCGTACTCATAACGGAGCCCCATGTTCAGCGTGAGCTTGGGAGTCACCTTGAAGTCGTCATGCAAGTAGAAGAAGTTCATCCGCTGGCGCAGGTTCACGATAACGGCGTTGCTCAGCGCGTAGTTGCTGCGTAGGCCGAACATGAAGTCGGCGAGGTTATAGAGATTGTTGGTCGACGCGGTCGGGGCGCTGAAGCGGCTGCCGTAAGTGTCCTGGCCATACTTGGGATTGAAGTCGTCGATCTCGGTATTAATGGCTTGGTATTCCCAACCTGCTTTGATGGAATGGCGGCCCTGCATGCGGGTCCAGTTGACCTTCGGGTTGATGACGAAGGGATTCTGGAACTGCGGATTGGAGGACTGCTGGCCGAACTGCGGATAGCCGCCGACGCTTTGGGCGTAGAGGCCGCCGGCGAAGCGCGGATCTTCGGGCAATCCGGTAATGCCATAGGTGACGCTAGCCGGGGGCTGCCCGATGAAGACGGGAAATTTGCCGCCCTCGGTTTCGCCGACACCTACGCGGAATTCCATCACGGACTTGGCGTCCATGGTCCAAGTGGCGCCGCCGGCGATTTGATAGTTACGCACGCGCACATTGCCGTTTGCGTTGCCGCCGGAGGGGCCGGGAATGGCTGGCGGTTCGAAGTTGTTCATCAAGCGATGGCTGTAGCGGCCGAACATCGTCCATTTCGAGCCCGCATAGTAGTCGACTTTGATGTCGCCCTTGTCGTTGGTGTCGGAGCGGCGGGGGAGCGATTCGAAATTGTCCGCGCCAGTGGCCGTGCCCGTCCGGTTTGGAGGGGGCAGTTCGCCCAGAACCTTGCGGGCGAAGGGCGTGATGTCGCTCTGGGGAATGATGCCGTTGAGGTACTCGCGTCCGGTGACAGGATTGCGGACGGGGAGTCCGATGTTGCCGTTCCGCTGTTCCAAAGTGGGGAGCGTGGAGAGCGTGAGCTGATTGGTGACGCGGCGGTAGCCCTCATAGTCGGCGAAGAAGAACAGCTTGTCGCGCTTGATCGGCCCGCCGAAGGCCGCGCCGAACTGGTTCTGAACGAGCGTGGGCTTGCGGTTTTCCAGCGGCTTGAAGAATCCGACGGCGTTCAGTTTGGTGTTGCGCAGGTATTCCCACGCGGCCCCGTGGAACTGGTTCGTTCCGCTGCGAATGCTGGCGTTGATGACCGCGCCGCCGGCGCGCCCGAACTCAGCCGAGTAGTTGTTGGTCTGGACCTTGAACTCCGCCACGGCGTCGGGTGAGAGCTGGACCACCTGATTGGAAAAGCCCTGGTTGGAAGTGCCGTAAGAGTTGTTATCGACGCCATCGACGACGAAGTTATTAAGAGAGCTGCGTAGGCCATTCACGTTGAACGAAGCGTCGCGAGAGGTGGAGATTGCCGATTTGCGCACGCCAGGGGCGAGTAGTGCGAGGTCGGCATAGGAACGGCCGTTGAGCGGGAGGTTGACAATCTGCTGCGATCCGATCACTTGGCCGCGGTCGCTTGAATCCGTTTCCAGTTGAGCGACGGCGCCGGAGACAGTGATACTCTCTGCCACCTGGCCGACTTGCAGGACGAGGTCGACGCGCTGGCGGGCGTTGACGGTGACGGTAAACTCTTCTGAGATGGCGCGGGAGAAGCCCTGCTTTTCGGCGGTCACCTTGTACTGGCCGATACGGACGTTGGGGATTTCGAAGTTGCCGTTGCTGTCGGTGTTCTTGGTGACGGCAACACCAGTCTGGATATTCTCCAGCGTCACTTTTACATCGGAGACGATGGATTGAGTGGAGTCGCGAACCGTGCCGAGCACGGTGGCGGTTTCAAATTGTGCAAACGTTGGCAACGTTGCCAACGCCAAAGCGCACACGTAGCGCGTGAGTGATTTCATGTGGGTTAGACCTCCTGAAGTGACACCCGGAGTATCGCACACGGATATGTAAGCGACGTTGCCCCAGTGTTACAAACAGATGTCCACAAGTCTAGCGGATGATGGACCTCGTGCGCAGCCAGTCGGCCAGGCGTGCGGGCCAAGTGGAGAGTGTGGCGTCGGACCAACCCAGCCCCACACCATGCGGTCCTTTTTCATAGATATGCAGTTCGGCGGGGACGCCGGAGCCGCGAAGGGCGAGGTAATAGTAGACGCTGTTCTCGGGCGGTACCCCTGTGTCGGCGTTGGTGTGGAAAAGGAAGGTCGGCGGCGTTTCGGGGGTTACCTGCTGTTCGCTGGAGAGCCAGGCGGAGAGAGAGCGGTCGGGGTTTTCGCCGAGCAGGTTGCGCTTGGAGCCCTGGTGGGTCCAGGGTTCGGTGAAGGTGATGACCGGGTAGGAGAGGATGGCGAAGTCGGGGCGGGACGAGGCGCGCTCGATGGCTTCTTTGGCGGAGGCGTCGCCGCGGTCCCAGTGGGTGGAGAGCGAGGAAGCCAAGTGGCCCCCGGCGGAGAAGCCCCAGATGCCAATGCGGTTGGGATCGACGCGGAACTCGGCGGCGCGGGCGCGGACCGTGCGCATGGCGCGGGCGGCATCGCCGATTTCGATGGGGTGGTGATACGCCGGCCCAAGGCGGTACTTGAGAACGAAGGCGGAGATGCCAAGCGAATTGAGCCACTGGGCAATCTGCTTGCCTTCGTGGTCGATGGCGAGTCCGCCGTAGCCGCCGCCGGGGCAGACAAGGACAGCCGCGCCGTTGGCACGCTCGGGCGGGGCGAACCAGGGCGTGAGCGTGGGAATGTCCTTGTCGGTAGTGCCGAGGGCGCCGGGTGCTCCGTCCTTCCAAAGCGGAAAGGAGGGGGGATCAGCGGCGGGGCGCTGTGCGGGCAGGGGGATAGTGAGGCAAAGTAACAAGGCGAAACGCATCACGTCTATTCTGCCCGTTTTTCGCCGAGCAGGTTCATGAGCGCAGGGCCAAGGCTGTCGTGCTCAAAAACGAACCCACTCTTGAGCGTAGCTTCGGGCAGTACGCGTTGGCTCGAGGTGACCACGCTGGCCATCTCGCCGAACAGGAGCCGTATGGCGAACTCAGGCACGGGGATCATGGCTGGGCGGCGCAGAGTGCGGCCAAGCAACTCCGTGAACTCGGAGTTGCGGACTGCGTTAGGCGCGGCGGCATTCAAAGGTGAATCGAGGGCGGGAGTTTCGATGGCATGCACGAAAAGACGGATCATGTCATTGATGTGAATCCAGCTCATCCACTGTTCGCCCGATCCGATTCTGCCTCCAACGCCCCATTTGAACAGAGGCAACATTTGTTCGAGCGCGCCGCCGCTGGGATGCAAGACGACGCCGGTGCGCATGGAGAGGACGCGGAGGCCCTGGTCGCGCCCGCGAGCGGCAGATTGTTCCCACTGCACGCACACATCGGGCAGAAATCCTGAACCGGGTTTGGAGGATTCTGTGAGGTTCTCGTCGCCGCGGTCACCGTAGTAGCCAATGGCGGAGGAGCAAACAAAGACCTTCGGACGCTGCTGTACTTTGGCGAGCGCCGAGACGAGGAGGTTTGTGGAATCAACGCGGCTGGAGAGGATGCGGCGCTTCACTTCGGCGGTCCACCGCTGCGCGATGGGCTCGCCCGCGAGGTGGACGACCGCGTCAACACCTTCGAGCGATTCCAGCGGCGGTTCGGTGGTGGCGGCGTCCCAGATGGAGAAGCGGGCGGCAGCGAGCATGCCCTTCTTCGGAGCGCGGCCGAGCAGATGGAGCTGGTGGCCACGGGCATCGAGCTGAGTCACGAGACGGCTGCCGATGAAGCCTGAGGCTCCGGTTAAGGTAATTCGCATCCCGTTCCGTTCCAAGCCACCCTGGTTATTGTAGACCGCTCATCGAGGACGACGCGCACAACTGCTAGAGACGCGTTGCCAGATAGAATAGGGAAGCTACCCATGCGAGCCTGGAACCGGGCAAAACTTCTCTGGGCATACCTCACCAAGCGCGAAGACGTAAACGCTCTTCCGGTGGAGTACATCGTGGAGACAACGGCGAAGTGCAATATCTATTGCCCGATGTGTCCACGCGAGACGTTCAAGCAGCCCAAAGAGGACATGACCGATGAAATCTTCAACCGGCTGGTGAGCGAAACCGGACGCTCCGCCGAGCACATGATGCTGATCGGACTGGGCGAACCGTTGTTGGACCGGGCAATCTTCGAGCGCATCGAGTATTGCGAGCGCCACAACATTCACACGCTGCTTTCGACCAATGGCACGTTGCTCGACGAAGCGGCGACGGAAAAATTGCTGGCCTCACCGCTTGCGCATATCACGCTGAGCTTTGACGGCTCTACGAAAGAGAGTTTTGAGTTCTATCGCAAGGGGGCGAAGTTCGAGAAGGTTCGGGACAATTTTGTCCGATTTGCGAAGCGAAAGAAGGAACTTGGCCGCGGGCCGCAGGTCGTGGTGCAGATGGTCCGCATGGAGGGCAATGCGCACGAGGTGGATGACTTCATGCGCTTTTGGCGTAACGTGCCGGGTGTGGACGAGGTGCGTGTTAAAGAAGACGAGACGAACCTGATGCGGCCCGACGCGGGGCACACGGGCGACGAGTGGAAGCATCCATGCCACTACTTATGGCGCGGGGCGATGTATGTGAAGTGGAATGGCGATGTGTATCCTTGCTGCCAGAGCTACATGTTGGCGGGCGAACCGGTGGGCAACGTGGGCCGGCAGACGATGCCGGAGATTTTCAACGGCGCTCCGATGCGCGAGATGCGGCGGCTGCACGCGCAGAAACGGGCGGGCGAGATTGGCATTTGCGCCACCTGCTGTACAACAATTCCACATCCGGCATTGGTTGCGGGGAGCCTGGTGCTGCATGGGGCGACGGTGCGGAGCCTGCTGCCGTGGGTGGAGCGGGCGATCTATTTGGCAAAGCTACCGAAACAGTGGTTGACGCCGCCGAAACGGCAAGCGCCCGCGGCGGCAAAAAAAGAGGAACTGGTGCAGATTAGCGTGGCGGAGTCTGGGGAGTCTGCACGCCCCGAATGACGTCCATCGCCTCCTTGATACCGGCGAGGCCGAGGACGACGAGGGCATAGGAGGTTCCCGCAACGGGCGTGGGTACTCCCACGATAAAGGCTGCGAGCAAAGCCTTCCAATACCATTTCCTGTCGCCAGAGCGCATTTGCAACATCGCGACGAAGGCCGCGGCAAGGAGCGCGCCGATTGTAAGTTCGAAGAGGAGGCCGAGTCCGAAAGTGACTGCCACACCGCCGAAGAGCCACCAGTCGATGGCAAGGATGGTGAGCGCACTCAGAGGACGGAGGAACGGCTGGGCAGCGGGTTCCACATTGCCGGTCAACACACGCGCAGCGTCTTCCATATCGCAACAGTAGACGAGTGAGGGGTGGGATAAGTTCCCAAGACAATTTAGCCGCCGATGGACGCCGATTCACGCCGATAGGAAGGCGCGGACTGGACTGCGCCCGAAAAAATGCGACAGTGTGTAATGAGTTTTCCTCCGCCATTGATATTAATGTCTTTCTTTAAGTGCTTGAGAGACTGTGATTTGGCTCTCAAGTGAGCGTAAAGCGAAGTTGGGAAGGGCGCTCATCTGGTTGAGAGTGAGGGGAAATTGATTTGGAGGGCTGCCGTGATCCGCTTCGGGCGAGAATGAAAGTGTGCCGAAAAAGCGCAAGCCCTCGAAGGTCCCCAAGAAGCGCAATATTGCAGCCGCGTTGGCGAAGAATCAGAAGGCCGGGGTGATGAAGGACCGCCGCGCGCCGCGTGGGGGAGCGAAGAACGAGATGAAGGAAGATCTGCGCGAGGCGGAGTAAACTTGAGCGTAACGCTGGCCTGCATTGGCCCATCCCGCCGAATGCGAACAGTCATCTACCGAACGTTCTGTTGATTCTCTGAGCCGCCTGACGTTCACTTCCCCGTATAGTTCACCCACATGGGACTGACCCACACGACTTCGCCATCGGCCTGTTCGCCGCGGACGTAGTAGTAGCTGGTTTTGCCGGAGGTGGGGTTCGCGTCGCGCCAGGAGAACTTCACCGCTACCGTGTTGGGCTCGGCGGTGTAAACATACTTGTTGTCCTTGATGATGTGGACCTTCGCGAACGGGGCGGTTCCGGACAACTTCACCTGAAACTCGGGCTTCGACGCGGTAGAGAACTCGTCGCCCATGATGTTGGGACCGGACGAGAACTCGGCAAGGATATTGTCCGTGGCTCCGTAGACGTGGCGCTTCTGGAAGGCCTCGAGAATTTCCGCCCGCGAATAACCGGTGGTCAAGGCGTTGGCGTAGCTCATGTGCGTCGAGATGTGGTCGGAGCTGGCCTCAAACGCGAGCTTGTAGCCCATCTCTAATGCGAGACTAACGAAGCCCAGCGGCTCCCAACCACCGATGGAATCCTTCTCGGAGTTCGAGCGCGGCGCGCCGGGCATCTCATAATTCTGCCGTTCGCCCTGATAAATTTCCACAAACGGCTCGGCCTGCGCGTCGTTGTCGCGCCAATCGGTACCCATGTTCGTACCGGAGGTATGCATGGCAACGATGCCGTTGTACTTCTTCAGATAGTCGTAGAGCATCTGCGTGTCGGGCGCGCGCTGCCGTTGCTCACGCGCGGTGATCGGCAGACGCGGTAGGGTGCGAATGCCGCGTTGCGCAAAGAGCACATTGCGGTGGCCCTCCGGGTAGCGAACGCTGCGCTCATAGGAAAACAGGGGCACGAATTTGCCGGGCGCGTAGAACATGTCGGTCAGTTTCTGTGCCGTCCACCACGTGTATTCGCGGCCTCCGCCATTGTCGTGATCGCAGCAGCCACCCCAATCCATGTGCGCGGCGTCGAGCGCATAGCGCCATTGGTCGAGTATGGAGCCGTCGTTGCCGCCGTCAGCGGAGACTTCGCTGTGACGATGGAACTCGCCGCGCGCCAATCGATACTTACCCGCGACCTTCGCCGCGCGCATGGTGGCGATGGCCTTCAGTTCCGGTTCGTCTGCCGGCCCGGAGGCGGGAATGGGTGTGGCCGCGTTCAGTTGAGGCTTGGACGGCGCGGGACCGAGCGACAAGGTGGATGCATATAGATCGAAGTCGTATGGGTCCTCGACCATCTGTGCTCCGGTCCGTTGAGCGCGGCGGCCGGGGCGGCGCGCGCCCTCAAAGTCGAGGCGGCCATCGGAGGAGGCGATGATGGTTAGCTCGCCCGGTTTGGCCGCGACAAGCGCGGGCCGGTTGTCGAGCACGGCGTCGGAGTGGGGGATGTAAGTGGCTTCCATCCAGGACGAGCCGGAATAAGAGGTGATGTACTCGGTCCAACTGGTGCCGAGCGGTCCCCACCAAGTGGGATGGTTGGAGCGGAAGGCGAGCCAAACGCGGCCGGAGGCGTCGATGGCAAGGCGCGGGTAGGAATTCTTGGGCGAAGGCAGCGCCTGCGTGGCGACAGCGCGCGGACGATTCTTCCAACGATCTAGGACGGGCGTGTACCAGTCGTTGGAAGCGGACTGTTTGCCTGCGCCGGCGAGGTGGGCATTCGACGGGCCGGGGGCGATGTCACCGATGTTGGCGGCGGTGGAGAGCAACTTGCCGTCTGGCTCGAACGCGAGGACACGGATGGCGCGGCCCTGATAGAGCGCGAAACCTGAACTATCGTCGGCGCCCCAATCCTTGCCCCAATTTTCGGAGCCTTCTTCATAGGCGAGCCACAGCCGTCCGTCGGGCGCGTAGGCAAGTGATGGATGGGCTTCATAGCGTGCGGAGGCGGCGGCTGGCATCTCGGCTTCCCACTTCCCGTTCGCCGAAGTACGGAGGAAGACGTCGTAGTTGCCGTTGCGATAGGAGTCCCAGGCGATGGAAACGCGGTTGCCGTTGGGGGCGGCGGCGATGGAGGGATTCCATTCGTTGCCTTTGGACGTGGCGACAGCGAATGGCGCGGAGAAACCGTCGCCGTTCTGGGTGGAGGTGAAGATCTGCGCACGGCCGTTGCGCCAGCCTTGCCATGCGACCCAGACGCGGCCAGCGGAATCTGTGGTGGCGGACGGGAAGACATCGGAGCCCGGAGCCTTCAAGATGGCGACCGCGGCGCCGGGCGAATTGCCGGTTATGGGACGCGCCCAAAGTTCGAAGTCGGGCACGGGACCTGTGGGTTTCAGCCGGGCGGCAGAGTAGGAGGCGTTCTCGGAGTAGAAGACCCATGGGCGGCCGGAGCGATCGACGGCAATGGCGGGACGATAGAGATCGCGGCCGGGTTGTGTAAGGGCGATAGGTTCGGACCACGCGCCCCCGGAGAAACGGCGGGCGAACAGTTGATCGCCACCGGGGGCAAGCGCGTAGTCGTCGAAGTTCGCGGGACGGGTGTTCATGTTGGCGCGGAGGCGATTGTGCTCCTGGTGATGCGCGAACGAGACGTACGCGATCCAGATGTCGCCGTTGGGAGCCACGGCCGCGGCGGGGTAGTCTTCTTCCTCGGGTGTGTTGCCGAGCGAGGCCGTGGCGGGAATGCGTTCGATGAGCGCGCGGCCGTTCATTGGACGCGCGGGTTTGCCGTAGGGGATGTCCGCGAGGCGGACGGTGAAGTTGCCCTGCGAGGTGGTGACTTCGATTTCGGTGGAGCCGGTTACGCCGGTGAGTTGGGCCAGGACGCCGTTGCCCACTATGGGTGCGTTGAGCGCCTGTGCAGCCGCGCGCACACGCATCTGGTGCGTGGCGAGTTTCCAGGAGGAGCCGGTGATCGCATCGGAGCCTTCGAACCGCCAGCCATGGAGGGAGCGCAGCGTGCCGCCGTTGCGAATGGCGAGCGAGCCGTCGTAGGAGGTGGACGCGGTGTCGTTATCGCCAAACACGAGGCGGAGGCCGATGTCTTCAGCAAAGGCGAGGGGAGCGGACGCGGCGAGGAGGAGTGGCAGCAGGAGGCGCATGGGGGGATTGTAATGATGCGGACGGAGGGGGGCAAGTGGAGCGGGTCACTTAGAAGCTTTTTGCGAGAAAGCGCGGATTGGAGCCGCCGTAGGCCTACCACTCGCAGTGAAGAAGAGTGCGATTTCTTTCGCAGTGAGTTCGGAGCGGCCCGAGTCGAATTGGTAAGTGGTTGAGCCGTTGGGGCGAGTGAAGGTGACGAGACGTCGTGCATCAAGCGCCGTCGATCCGGGCCCTTCAAGTTCAAAACGGACGTAATAGAGAAACGTCATGGAAGCGGCGTTCTGCACGTTTGATTCGAAGAGCAGGTTGGTGTTCCATTTGGACCAAGGCTCGCCGGCGAAGGCGAGATGGTCGTGGGATGTGTGGCGCAGGCGTTCCTGAAAACCTGATTCGGTGAGTTCGAACCAACTGCGATCATATTCTGAAACACCAGCGCCCGAGCCCACGTGGCGTGTGAGGACAAGCCAGCGCTCGGCCTTCTCGAAGTTGAGGCCGCGCCAATTGAAGTCGTCTATGTAGCCCCGGATTTTCCAAGACTCTCCAGGCTTGGCCAGCGAGTCGCCTTCGAAGGCGACGAGACGGCAGTAACGGTTGACGTCGTAGCAGAGTTCGAGAAAGTAGATGCCGTAGCTGAATGGGTGTACTTCGGCATGGAGGGCGATCCTGCCAAAGCCCGCCGCCTTGCCTTCAAACTCGAACTTGGATGGCAACTTGAGGCGGCGCATCAACGCCGCGAAATTGTACGTTTCGCTTCTGCGAAGGATCTCTCGGCGGATCGCGAACGGAGAGGGAACCGGCACGGCAGTTTGCGCAAGCGCGGAGAGGGCAACGAGGAACAACCCCGCGCTAGCGATCCGAGTCATAAACGATGTCGTCAACGGACTGACTCGAATTCGCATCTCCGCTTTCGATGAAGCCTGCGTATGCCATCCAGGGATGCGCGGCGAGGGGCAGTTCGCAGGGGCCGTTGTCGATTCTGTCCTCCACGACGCCCCTCACCCCTGCTGCTGCTTCACCACATTCATTGCCGTGGCGATGATGCCGCTGAGGTCGGCCAAGTTCGTTGGAATGATCATCGTATTGTTGGCCTTGGCGAGTTGGCCGAACTGGCCGATGTACTGTTCGGCGACGCGTAATTGCACGGCATCGCGGCCACCGGGATCGTTGATTGCGGCGGCGACGGAGCGAATGCCTTGCGCGGTCGCGTTGGCGATGGCTTGAATCGCGCTCGCCTGTCCTTCGGCCTCGTTGATCTGCTGCTGGCGGCGGGCCTCGGAGGCCTTGATCACCTTCTGCTTGTCGCCTTCGGCGTTGTTGATCGCTGCGTCGCGCTGGCCTTCCGAGGTCAGAATGACGGCGCGCTTTTCGCGCTCGGCGCGCATCTGCTTTTCCA
>Ga0075430_100004858_pt1 | contig 11310 bp, 7 predicted proteins | sample RhiMetdeltSRZDD4_FD_75294 | JGI IMG/M metagenome (GOLD analysis project Ga0075430, IMG submission 75294) | Populus rhizosphere microbial communities from Tennessee, USA - Rhizosphere MetaG P. deltoides SRZDD4 | ecosystem: Host-associated > Plants > Roots > Rhizosphere > Soil | place: USA... | reverse complement strand
AACGTCGCGCAGCAGGTCGAGATCCTGTCGCGCACGGTGATGAAACCACTTGATGCGCGCGCCGAGGAGCATATCCGCGCCGCGGTGCTGCGCGCCTTCGGCATTACCGCGATAAGCCCGACCGCGCTGAGCGACGCGCTGTTCTTCCTTGCGGTCGGCGTGCGCATGGTGCGCCGGATCGCGGCGACCTACGGCCACCGCCCGACCACCGCGGCCACGGTGCATCTGCTGCGCCGGCTGGTGATCGAGGCTGGCAAGCTCGGCGTCATCGACATCGCGTCGACGTCGATCGCGCAGCAACTCGGCGGCGCGGTCGCCGAGCGGCTCGCGACCACCGCCGCCGATTCCTTTTACGCCTCCTACCGGATGGCGCGGCTCGGCGTCATCGTCATGGATATGTGCCGGCCGATTCCGTTCCGCGACGACGAAGTGCCGCGCATCACCTCGATGGTGACCAACGTGCTGCGGCAGCGGAGCGAACAGGCGCCGCCGGCCTGACGCGGAAGTGACTCGCTAGGGTCCACCAAGCCGACATGGTTTATGAAATCTCAACGCCGCCGCGCAATTCGGCAGGGGCGCCGCAACAGAGTTTGAAACAACTTTAGCTAACTTGGTGCCTCAGCTTTCAGGTTCGATTTCGCAATCGACAGCCATGAGGCCACCATGTGTAAAGCCGCAAAAGAACTTTGTGCGCATTTCCTCCTGTTGATGTTCGTGATCGTCTGCGCCGGGTCGGAAGCGATCGCGGATAATGCAGCGTGGCGTGTCAGCAAGTCCTCCGGTGACGTCTGGGTCAGCGCATCAGGCGTCCAGCAGGCATCCCTCACCGACGACTCGGTTCTGAACCCCGGCGACAACATTCGGACGGGCCGGAACGGCCGGGTTCTTTTGGAGCGCGGCCAAGAGAAGATCCTGATCTCACCGAATTCAGTCATCAGCCTGCCGGCACCTAAAAGCCCGGGCACGACCACAGTCATTCAGCAGTCCGGCACCATTCTGCTCGAGGTCGAGAAGCGTAACGTGCAGCATTTCGAGGTCGAGACGCCGTATCTCGCCGCTGTGGTCAAGGGCACGCAGTTCCGCGTCACCGTCGGGCAAGGTGAGAGCTATGTGACCGTCCTTGGGGGGCAGGTCGATGTGACCGATTTCAGGTCCGGCCAGTCTGCGCTCGTTCGGCCTGGACAGATTGCGAAGGTCGCGACGGTTGGAAAAGCCGGCCTGCTGTTGAGCGGCTCCGGCAGCTTGAGCCCCATTCGTCCGGGCACTCCCAGGACATCGCCGGTGGCGCCCCTTAAAGTCGCGGCCGAGGGCCAGCCCGCCGCGGAGAACGCACCCGAAGGACAGCAGGTTCGTGTGATGTCGCCGCGTGGTGAGGTCCCTTCTTTCGCTTCGCTTGAAGGAAGTGCGTCGAACGACAACGTCTGGAATTCCGCCCGCAACTATGTCGGGGGCTTTTTCGGCAAAACCGGCGGCGGACAGGTTCGCAATGAACGCGACGCCGCGATCATCGCCATTCCGCTTGGCTTCGGCGCAATGATCGCATTCGTGGTCGCCGTCAGACGGCGAAGGCAGAAGCAAAAGCAGAAATAACGAAACGTGGGCGATCGTCCGCGGGTGGCGTCACCTTTATTGGCGGCGCTACCCGCAAAGGACGGCCGGGTGGATTGCTGCGCGGGGAAATTGTGAAACGGTATCGGCCCCATATCCTGGTCTTGTGCGTCCTGGCAGCATTTCTGCTGACCGGGATGCACAACGCATTGCAAAATGCGCTCACCGATATGCGGTTCAACTGGTTTCCGCGACAGGCGAGTGGCGACATCGTTCTGGTCGCCATCGATTCTCCGTCGATCGAAGCGGTCGGAGTCTGGCCGTGGCCCCGGCAGGTCCACGCCGAACTGATCGACAAGCTGGAAAGTGCGGGAGCGAGTGACATCGCTTTCGACGTCGATTTCAGTTCGCCGTCGAACCCGGTTTCCGATCAGGCCTTTGTCGACGCCCTGCAAAGGGCCGGCGGATCGGTGGTCCTTCCTTCATTCAAGCAGTTGGTGGGCAGCGGTGAACGCGGAGCGACGCTGCATGTGAATCGTCCACTGCCGCAATTCAGCAATCATGCGTGGTCGGCGGTTGTAAACGTCGTCGCCGAGACAGACGGTCTGGTGCGTCGCTATCCGTTCGGAGATACGCTGGACGGAAAGTCTTTGCCGTCATTGGGTGCGCTTCTCGCAGGCCGCTTCGAGACGGCGGACGCGCCGCTCCGGATCGATTTCAGCATTCGGCCCAATTCCGTTCCGACAGTCTCCTATCGGGATGTACTGCGCGGCGATCCCGTTGCATTGAGTGTGGTCAAAGATAGGAAAGTCATCATTGGTGGAACCGCGATCGAGCTCGGCGACCGGTTCTACATACCGAATGGCCGGATTATTTCCGGCGCTTTGCTGCAGGTGCTAGCCGCCGAGACGATCCTGCAGGATCGCGTGCTGCTTCCTTCGTCGATAGCCGCAACGCTGGGCAGCCTCGGCATCCTCGTGCTGATCATGATTGCGCTTTGGGGCCGCACTTCCGCCAGTGTGCGGGTTGCTGTTCTGGTCGCCGCGGCGGCTGCGTGTGAACTGGGCGCGGTGCTGCTGCAGGCGAAGTTCGCGATCGTCCTTGATACCTCGATCTTCCACGTCGCCATATTGGCTTATCTCGTCGTCATCGCTCTCGACGAGATTGATTTTCGAAGCTTGCTGGGTGGCATTGCAGAAAAGCGCTTCCAGCGGATCGCCATGTCGCTGGGCGACGGCCTACTGTGCGTTGACCGGAACGGTCTGATTACGGTCTGGAACCCAGGAGCCGAGGCGATCTTTGGCTACAAGGCTGAAGAGATCGTCGGGCGGCCGCTCAGTAAACTCTGCGCTGATGTAAGTGTCGCCGGGAACGGTGCATCAGCTTCAATTCTTGAGCTCCCACACGGTGCGCTCCAAGCGCCCGGTGGTCAGGTGATGGAGATCGAAGGTCTGCGGAAGAATGGCGAGACATTTCCGCTGGAAGCCTGTTTCTCCGAATGGCAAGGGATCGACGGCGTTCAGTACGGCGCGGTGATGCGGGATATCTCGGTCCGGAAACGCGAGGCGGAAAGAATCCGGTATCTCGCGGAGTGCGACACGCTTACAGGCCTCGCTAATCGTAACACCCTGAATGCACATCTCGCTGCAAGACTCGCGGACGCGAAGGCGGAGCTGTCCGAGGTTGCATTGCTGGTGATGGACCTCGACAAATTCAAGCAGGTCAACGATACGCTGGGGCACGCTTGTGGCGACCAATTGCTCTGTGCCGTAGCCAGGCGATTGAGCGACATCGTCACGGATACCGGCCTTGTCGCTCGGTTGAGTGGTGACGAATTCGCCATCGTGATCAGCGGTGCCGAGGTGGCCGACCGGGCGCGCGAGCTGTCGAAGCGGATATGTCGTGCGTTCGACGAGATGCCGCTCGCCGTCGGAACGCGCCAACTGCGTGTCAACATCAGCATCGGGGTGGCGATCTATCCAAAAGATTGCGTGACGGCGGAAGAACTCCTTGGCAACGCCGATCTCGCTCTCTATCGGGCGAAGGCCGCCGGACGCGGCAGGCATTTCTTCTTCGAGCGCTGGATCAGAGACGAGCTTGAGTTGCGCCTGACATTGGAGGCGGGGTTGGAGCGCGGCGCGGAGAATGAGGAATTCGAACTCTTCTTTCAGCCGCAGGCTGATCTGGAAACCGGCAGGTTGGTTGGCGCTGAGGCACTTATCCGCTGGCGGCACCCTGATCGTGGCATCGTCATGCCTGCGGATTTCATGCCGATCGCAAATGCGTCCTCGATTTCCGATGGCATCGCGCTCTGGGTTTTGGAAACCGCATGCAGGCAGGGCCGCCTGTGGCAACGCAAAGGCTACAACATTCGCCTCGGCGTGAACCTCTCACCCTCACAGCTTCTGACAGGTGATCTCGCGGCGACGGTCGAGGCAATCCTGCGCGATACGGGCTTCTCGCCGTCGCTGCTCGAACTGGAAGTGACCGAGAACATTTTGCTGGCCGACGACGATGGCGCGCTCAAGATGTTTCGCCGGATTCAAGACCTCGGCGTCCACATCGCCTTCGATGATTTCGGCACCGGCTATGCCAGCATGACCTATTTGAAGAAGTACCCGCTTGACCGGTTGAAGATCGACAAGTCCTTTGTGTGCGACCTGCAGGCAAATACCGACGACGCGGCCATTGTGCGCTCCACGATCACCCTGGGCAAACAGCTGGGGTTGTCCGTCATTGCCGAGGGCATCGAGGATCGCGAAACCGCCGAGTTGCTGCGAAGCATGGGTTGTGAAGAGGGACAGGGATATTATTTCGGTCGCCCGATGCCGGCAGCAGAATTCGAGCAGGCCTTCTTGTCGAAGGATGCGCCTGCGAACTCCGGAGTCACCTCTACGGCACGGGCCGCCGCTGCGGCCTAGAACGCCAGCGTGACATTCGGCGCCTTGGATGCTTTGGCGGTGCCGTCGCCTGCCTGCCTGTCGCGCTCGAGCGTCGTCTGCCTGAAATCCGGTTTCCACTTTTCGGAACCATGCTCTAACCTCGCCCCATGGTGACATTCATCGAACCTGCGTCTGGGCGCGACTCCGTAGCAATCGAAGCGGCGATCCGCGTGCTCGCGCAGAAGTTCGGCGACCGCCTCGTCACCTCGCAGGCGGTGCGCGAGCAACACGGCAACACGCTGACCTGGATCGCGAACCAGCCGCCGGACGCGGTGGTGTTCCCGCAGAGCATCGCCGACGTGCAGGAAATCGTGCGGGTCTGCGCCGGCCATGGCGTGCCTGTGATCCCGTTCGGCACTGGCTCGTCGCTCGAGGGGCAGGTCAACGCGCCGCACGGCGGCATCTCGATCGACGTCCGGGACATGAACCAGGTGCTGGCGGTGCACGCCGAGGACCTCGATTGCGTGATCGAGCCCGGCATCACCCGCAAGGCGCTCAACGAGCACCTGCGCGACCAGGGCTTGTTCTTTCCGATCGATCCCGGCGCCGACGCGTCGCTCGGCGGCATGGCGTCGACCCGCTGTTCAGGCACCAACGCCGTGCGCTACGGCACCATGAAGGATAACGTGCTGTCGCTCAAAGTCGTGAAGGCCGACGGTGAGCTCATGACCACGGCGCGCCGCGCCAAGAAATCGTCCTCCGGCTACGACCTGACGCGGTTGATGATCGGCGCCGAAGGTACGCTGGGCGTCATCGTCGAATTGACGTTGCGGCTCGCGGGCATCCCCGAGGCAATCGCATCCGGCATTTGTCCGTTTCCATCGGTCGAGGCCGCCTGTAACGCCACCATCGTGACCATCCAGTCCGGCATTCCGGTGGCGCGCATCGAGCTGCTCGACGAACTCCAGGTGAAGGCGTCGAACGCCTATTCGAAGCTCTCGCTACCGGAGACGCCGATGCTGTTCCTCGAATTCCACGGCAGCGACGCCGGCGTCGCCGAGCAGTCGCGCCGCTTCGGGGAGATCGCGGCCGAGTTCGGCGGCGGACCGTTCGACTGGGCGACCAAAGCCGAGGAGCGCACCAAGCTCTGGCAGGCGCGTCACGACGCCTACTGGTCGGGCCGGGCGCTGCGGCCGGGCGCGGGCGTGTTCGCGACTGACGTTTGCGTCCCGATCTCGCGGCTCGCCGAGTGCGTGACCGCGACCCAGCGCGACATCGCCGAAAGCCGGCTGATCGCCCCGGTGATGGGCCATGTCGGTGACGGCAATTTCCACCTCACCATGACCTTCGACATGGCCGACGCCGACGAGATTGCCCGCGCCAAGGCGCTGCACGAGCGGCTGGTCGCCCGCGCTCTCGCGATGGACGGGACCTGCACCGGCGAGCATGGCGTCGGGCAGGGCAAGATGGCCTATCTCGAAGCCGAACATGGCCGACCGACGCTCGATGCCATGCGGGCGATCAAGCGGGCGCTCGACCCCGACGGCATCATGAACCCGGGTAAGATCGTCAGCCTCGGGTAGCAGTGCCCCCGTGCGACATAGATTTGCCGTCAACCAACACGAAATAAGGCAGCGGCGCTCCCAGTCGTGGGGTGGAGCGCCGTGCCGGCAATTGGAATGTCGGCAGTCATGGTCTGGCAGCCCGAATCGTGCTGATTTTGTTGCGCTGGGGGTGCGTTCCAGGCCCATATAGTCCGAGGCGAGGGAGCCCGGAAAACCGGCTAGGAACCGGCGTGGAGACGGCGTGCAGGCAACGCTGCTCAGCATCGCGATAGCACTGATCCTGGCGCTGGTGACGGCGCTGGTCGGGCCGCATTTTGTCGACTGGAATAAGTACCGCAGCGAGTTCGAGACCCAGGCCAGCCGGATGACCGGCCTGAACGTGCGCGTGGCCGGTCCGATCGACGCCAAGCTGCTGCCGACGCCCTCGCTGAACCTGTCGCGCATCGACATCGCGCGCGGCGCCGACGAAGCCGGCTCGCTGCGGGCGCGCCGCCTCAGCATCGAATTTTCGCTCGGTTCCCTGGTGCGCGGCGAATTCAAAGCCACTGACGTGATCCTCGAGGGTGCCGAGATCGCCATCACACTCGACCGCAATGGCCGTCTGGATTGGCCGGCGCCATCGGTCGGCTTCGATCCGGAGGCGATCTCGATCGAGCGTCTCGACATCCGCGACAGCCGGGTGCTGCTGGCCGACGCCGCCAGCGGCTACGGCATGGTGCTCGACAAGCTCGATTTCAAAGGCGAATTGCGCACGCTGTCCGGCCCGGTGAAAGGCCAGGGTTCGTTCTACGCCGACGGCCAGCACTATCCCTATCGCGTCGCGGCAAGCCGGGTCGGTGACGACCGGCTGCGCGTGCGGCTCAATATCGACCCGATCGACCGGCCGTTGACCGCCGACGTCGAGGGTTTCCTCTCGGTCGAGAGCGGGGCACCGCGTTTTGCCGGCAGCCTGACGCTGGCGCGCCCGCTGACCCGGGCGCCGGCCGGCTCGCAAGGCGAGGTGCTAGAGCCCTGGCGCCTGACCGGCAAGATCGACGGCAACAGCACGCGGGCGGTGGTGGAGCAGATCGAGTTCCAGTACGGCCCCGACGAGCGCCCGATCCGGATGCGCGGCGATGCGCGGATCAATTTCGGCGCGTCGCCACGGTTCACCGGCGTCCTGTCGTCACCGCAGGTCGATCTGGATCGCATATTGGCGCTGCCTGAAGCGCAGCGTCGCAGCCCGCTGGCGGCGATCAGGGCCTTTGCCGACTATTTCGCCGGATCGCAGCGTCTGCCGATCCCGGTTTCGCTCGGCGTCAGCATCGAAAGCCTCACGCTCGCTGGCGCCACGCTCCAGCGCTTCAGCGGCGATTTCGTGAGCGAGGCGAACGGCTGGGACATCGAGAAGCTTGAACTACGCGCCCCCGGACTCTCCCATCTGGCGCTGTCGGGGGGGCTCGGCGTCGCCGACGGCATCTCGTTCGCAGGTCAGATGCGGCTGGTGTCGAAGGATCCGCGCACGCTGATCGCGTGGCTGACCGATCGGCCGGAAGATCAAATCACGGCGGCGGCGAGCCTTGGTGTCGAGGGCGACCTCAAGCTCAGCAGCGGGGAGGTGGCGGTCGATCGCCTCAAGGCAAATCTCGACCGCATGTCGGTCGAGGGGCGACTGGCCTACGCTTGGGGCACCAGCCAGCGGCCCTCACGCATCGAAGCGGTGGTGAGTTCGCCCGACATCGATCTCGACCGTGCCCAGGGCCTCTTGCAGGGGTTGTTCGACGGAACCTTCTTCGAGGTGCCCCGCGAAGGTTTGCTGTCGGCGAAGATCGAGCGCGCGACGCTCGCGGGCGTGGAGGCGCGGCGTGCGGATGTGAACGTGCGCTTCGATGCCAAGGGCCTCAATATCGAACGCCTTGCGATCGGCGACTTTGGCGGCGTGACGGTGGCAGTCAGCGGCAACATCGACACCAGCACGCAGGCACCTCGCGGGTCGATGAAGCTGGACCTTGATGCGCGTCGCGTCGACGGCCTTGCGTCGCTGTTGGAACGGCTGTCGCCGCAAGTCGCGGCCGAACTGCGACGTAACGCCGGCCGTGTCGCGCCGGCGAAGCTCACTGCCTCGCTCGGGGTCGGTGCGGGAACGGCGTCGGCCGCGGAGTCGAACGGGCGCTTCAAGATTGACGGCAGCGCTGGCGCCATGCGTATCGCCTTGCAGGGCGATGTCAGGGCGAACAGTGCAGACCTGACGATCGCGGGCCTCGTGCGGTTGCGCTCCGCCCGCGTCGATCTCGGCGGCGAAATCGAGAGCGGCGACGGCACTGCGCTGATCGCGCTTCTCGGCCTTGAGCGCTTCCTCGTCGCGGGTAAAGGGACCGGGCGCATCACCGCAACAGCGCGCGGCACATTCGACGGCGAAATGGCCGTCGATGGCAGCGTGGTGGCCCAGGGCGTTGAGGGATCGGCCAAGGGCCGCCTGCGTATCGCAGGCAGCCGCGGCCCGACCGCGGACCTGGAGGTAAAGATCGCGCGCGCCAATATCCGATCGCCGCGCTCCACCGGTCAGACGATGGAAGTGATTCCGGCCGCGTTGTCGGCACGTGTCGCGCTCGCTGAAGGCACCATCAATTTGAGTGATCTCACCGGCACCGTCGCCGGCACCGACATCAGCGGCCGGCTCACCGTCGGCTTTGCCGATCCGATCAACATCGGCGGTGAGCTGTCGCTCGGTGCCTTGCATTTGCCGGCGGCGATTGCGGCGGTGGTCGGCCTTCCGCAGGTGACAAGCGGCAGCTGGCCGTCCGAGCCGTTCGAACGTGGCCTGGTCGGCGCCGTCGAGGGCACGGTCAAATTGCGGACCGGCCGCGTCGCGCTTTCGCCGCAGCTTGGTATCGCGAACATGCGCAGCGTCTTGCAGTTCGGGCACAATACATTTGCGCTCGAAGAGATCGACGGCTCGATCGCCAGCGGACGCGTCGCGGGTTCGATCAGCTTCGAGCGCGGCGAGGACGGCCTGAGCGTCGACACCCACATGCGGTTCGCCGGCGCCAATCTTGCCGAGTTGCTGCCGGGCGAGGGGGCGCTCGTCGGCCGCGCCACCATCGATCTCGATCTTCAGGGTACCGGTCGCAGTCCGGTCGCGTTGATCGGAGCGCTCAAAGGCGACGGGACCTTCACGGTTCAGGACGGCCAGATCATGCGCGTCGATCCGTCGGTGTTTGTGGCGGTGATGCGCAGCGTCGATGAGGGGCTTGCGATCGATGCGACGAGAATCCGCGACCGTACGGAAGCGGTGCTCGGCAACGGTTCGCTGGATGTTGCGCTCGCGCAAGGCGAGGTCGTGGTCGCAGCCGGTCAGTTGCGTCTCGCCAACACCGCGATCCGTGCGAAGGGCGCCGAGCTCGGCGTCATGCTCGGTCTCGATCTGTCCGGCAGCGCCATCGATGCGCGGCTTATCCTGTCGGGCGCGCCCGGCTCAGGCGCGCTCGAGGGCATCCGCCCCGAGATCGCGATCGCATTGCGCGGACCGTTCGACGCGCCGAAGCGAACGCTCGACGTCGCCGCATTCACGAGCTGGCTTGCGCTCCGCGCCATCGAGGAAAAAGACAAGCGCATCGACGCGTTGCAATCCGGCCGTGAGGTCCCAGTGCCTCCGGCGACTCCTGTGCAACCGCTCAAGCAGACACCGGCAGTGGCGCCCGTGCCGGAGAAGGTCGCGCCGGTCGCACCGCAACAGCAACCAAAGGCGCCGCAACGCGGCGCTCCGGCGGCCAAAGCTGTGCCGCCACCGACCGACATCAGACCGCCGGCAGCCGCGGCACGACCGCAGACCCTACCGAAGCAGGCGCAGCCGCAACCGCAACGTCCGGCGACTCGTTCTTGGCTTGAGAACCTACTCGGCCCGTAACATCGGTGCCGTGGAAGGACGCGAGGCAATCAGTTCGCGGGACGGGCTGCGTGCGCTCCGGTCCTCGGAATGCTGATTGCGATAGTGATCGAGGACGAACAGTCGGATCGCCGACGACAGGTTGCCGTGCCGCCGCTCTGAATCGATCGCGGCGACAAGTTCGGACAACGTCATGTCGCGAGTGCCCGCGATATCCTTCAATCCCTTCCAGAACGCGTCTTCAAGACTGACGCTGGTCTTGTGACCAGCGATAACGATAGAGCGTTTAATAACCGGCGACTTCATCGCTCATCTCCCGTATCGACCCGGTGTTGTTCGAGAACGTGGAGGGCTTTGGCGTCGCGCGCGGCGTCAAGATCGCGGTCCACCTTGCGGCGGCCATACTTAAGCCGATTGACCGCTGCTCGACCCCCATGCAGCGACCGCTCGGCAATCTTGCGAGCCTTGCGAAAGTTGATGACGTCACCCATCCCGTGCCGCCTCGATAACTGCCGGGTTTGTTGCTAGTGTTCGGGTCCGGCGTTACCCCTGTGCTTCGGCGTTAAATACGCCCTTACCGTGGCAAGGCCCGCAAATCCTTTCGGGGCTACGCGAAAATTCAGCTCAGGGCCCTGGAACAAAGCGTTTTTTCCGGCGTTGCTTCCGCAGGACGCCGGGATTGCGACCGCGGGACGCGCGCTATCCGAGTAAGCCGAGGCTTGCGAAAAAGCGCGACTAATAAAGGCTTCGTTCGTGTCGCGGCCTTCGACGTCGTGCGTGACGTCGATCATCAAGTGCCGTGGCAACGATATGCTTTTTTTGTTCCATAAAAATCTTCGTCATCACAACACGCTTTGCACCCCGCAAAAAATTTTCTGTTAGCGCACACCCATGTACCGCCTCCACTGTGATCTTTGAATCGCAGAGCGAGTATGCGGGCCCGTGCTCAATCTCAGCCAGGCCGAATCATTCGCTCTGGCCGCACCAGCCGATCAAAGTCGGCAGCTGACACATAGCCGAGGCGTAGCGCTTCTGCGCGCAAGGTCGTGCCATTGGCGTGTGCAGCTTTCGCGATTGCCGCCGCGCGTTCGTAGCCGATCGTCGGCGCGAGCGCTGTGACGAGCATCAGCGACCGCTCCATGAGCTCCTGGATGCGCGCCTTGTCGGCACGAATGCCGACCACGCAATTGTCGGCAAAGGAGCGCGCCGCGTCCGCAAGCAGCCGGATTGATTGGAGCATCGACGCAATGATCACCGGCTTGTAGACGTTGAGTTCGAAATGGCCCTGACTGGCGGCCGTCGTGATCGTGGTGTGGTTGCCAAATACCTGGCAGCAAACCATCGTCAACGCCTCGGCCTGGGTCGGATTGACTTTGCCCGGCATGATCGACGAGCCGGGCTCGTTCTCGGGCAGGATCAATTCGCCGAGGCCGGAGCGCGGGCCCGAGCC
>Ga0075430_100004856_pt1 | contig 11312 bp, 14 predicted proteins | sample RhiMetdeltSRZDD4_FD_75294 | JGI IMG/M metagenome (GOLD analysis project Ga0075430, IMG submission 75294) | Populus rhizosphere microbial communities from Tennessee, USA - Rhizosphere MetaG P. deltoides SRZDD4 | ecosystem: Host-associated > Plants > Roots > Rhizosphere > Soil | place: USA... | reverse complement strand
CACTGAAGGTAATGAAAAGAAGAACTTTAACAAAGGCTCACTTATGCTAGTCCTGATCTAACCCAAATTGTGAGGCTATCTTTCTATCTATTGCTTCCTTTTCTCTTTGATATTCTTCATGTCTTTTTTTCCATTTGCTAATAGAGCGATATTGTCTTATACCAGTAACAAGCCACACCCCCGACGTAATGATGACTGCTCCAAGCAGCACACTTAAAACTAGTCCGAATTCATTTTCTCTTTCTAGGATAGCAAAGAATGAAGGATGAAATAAAAGGTAAATTGAAAGGGCTATTGCTAGTGGGCCTAGAACCATTGCAGAAACTGACATGCCCAAGAGTATTCTTCTCATATTCTGCATTTGCTGTATAAAACTCTCAAGAAGAGACAAAATGTCTTGTCGGGTTGTTGATGATGATGTTAAACCATCTTGATTGTCGCTGCTCATGATCTCACCCCTTCTCCTACATATTATTATTGTATAGTTATATCTCCTTTCATTTCTGGATGGATTTCGCAATAATAGTGAAATGTCCCAGGTTTGTCCGCAATAAAGGTAATGGTTTGGCTTTCAGAATAAGCCAAATCCTTAGAGTGGACATTGAATTCATCTATGTTAAAGTTATGTTTTGAATGGGTTTCATAGTCTTCATTTACCACATGCATAGATTGTAACGTCCCTTTCACGAAAACGTATGAAGGATTAACAGCTGCTCTAGTGACACTCTTCAATCCCTTAGCAGAACCAGTAGACATGCTGGTCCAGGTATATCCTGATCCCGCAGAATATTTTGCTTTAACAAAGTGATTAACGGGAAGACCAAAAACAGGAGTATTGCCATTTGTAGGAATCATCGACTTGTATCCAGCGATGCCAACTCCAGAAAGGATGGCTATAATTATTCCGTAGGTAACGATCCTCTTCCGTGTCATCATCATCTTAAAAGATGCAGAACGCGCATTTTGCTGATGAGGATGGCGGCGCTTCTTTGCCATATCAACTAATCTTTTCAAATGACTATTTATGTCATGATTAATATAGTTAATTCATCCTCTCACGTTGGTTTCCCCTTCCTTTTTTGTTGTGTGGCTTTGACCTCAATGGCCTCAGACAGCAGGGGCACTTTGTTCCTTTCCAGTTGATGAAGATACCGCACATCTGGCACCTTTTGTATCCTTGGATATAATAGCTACTTCTTCTGTCCTTCTTTGCCCTATACTTCTCACAAATATTCTTACAAGCCATTTTCCGATATATGCATGAGCTTACTGATAGTTTCGGTTCATTTGAGTGTATATACATCATGATTAACATGGTTAAGTCAGCCTTTTTATGCGAAATACACTTACCGACTTTCGACAGATCTTTTTGGCTAGAATATACGTATAGAGACAGATAATCATAATTACACGAGCGTTTTGAGTAGAATAAGCGCTCGACAAGAAGGATGTTGCCGCTTCTGTGCTAAACAAATAAAACATTATGATACCATAATAAGTAAAGGACATAGCAAAAGATCAAAGTATTTTCATAAAGAATGTGCAGAAAGATTACACTTGCTTTGAAAGGTCCATAAAGATTCTGCTCCTTATTGCTCATTAGCTTTCAAATTGAACTGCTTTATAGTAACAAGAAAATGGTGGTAGTAGTTCCTCGATATATACAATGATCAACGGGAAGCAAGACCACCACCCACAGATAAAAAGAACTTTCCTCTTCACCCGCATCTTTAGATATGCATTATTAATCTCTACACCTCATTGGATGCAAATTGAATAGCTTGCATTTTGATTGCTCCGCAGCCAGGGCAGGAAATTACTTTTCTATGCTCTGACAAGTTCGACTTAAGCACTGATGCACACCAGAAGCATATATCACATATCAGGAAGTAATATTCTCTACCATCTCTCTTGGCGACTGCTGGTGGCGCTGCTACAAATAACGCCTGTTCCCCGTCAAGCATGATACTGCCTCTACGTCCTGCCAATTAAGGATGGATTAACGTTGTTAATTGACGTAGTTATAATCCTGAAATATTAACAACATTTTTTTATTATTTGAAGATTAGAGAACTGGCAATTTCATATGACAGTCTAAGGAGAAGGATGATATAAAGCTGGACTAGCAAGTAGCCATCATAACAATGCCAACCATTGAGATTATAGACGTAGTGCGTGTTGTTATGATATGTGCATTTGCAGGCGGCACCTCATTTGCAGGCGCGCTCATAGCAAGGTATGTTAATTTTAATGATAGACAGGTTCTGTTTTTCACTGCCTTTGGTGCAGGCATCTTGATCTCTGCTGCTATTTTTGGAATGGTAATTGAAGCAGAGAAAACCATCGGTATTCTTATGACTTTGATTGCTTTTGTTGCTGGTTCCATAATCTTTACCATCGCAGATGTAATAGCAGAGCGGAAGGGTGGAGGAGCTGGAATTCTACTCGGCATTGGTCTTGATTCTATTCCAGAATCACTTGCCATAGGAGCCTCGGTAGCAAGTGGTGCGGGATTTGCGATTGCGCTGCTTATTGGAATACAAAATGTACCGGAAGGAATTGCCTCATTTCGTGAGATGACTTCTGATAAAACAACAGCTTTTAGGGGGAGGAAAGGAAGAGCCCTGATTGCAATTGGGGTTGTATCAGTGATACCAATCTTTCTTGGCTTGATAGGTTTATTCTTTATCCAAGGTATGCAAGTTGTTATAGCACTGACTCTTGCTATCTCAGCTGGTGGCATTTTCTATATGTTATTTTACGACATGATACCCAAAGCTCATAAGGAAAGAAAATGGCTACCAACATTTGGTGCTGTCCTTGGATTTATCATAGGATTCGCGCTTATTAGGTTGATAAGTTAACAGATAACGTTCTTGAATAACCACCCAGATATATTAGTCATTGGCGGTAGCTGTTCTGCTTTATAAAGTACACATAGGTCTGGTTATTTACTGAGGTTTTAGGCGAACTACGTTCCTCAAAGTATAATAATTCGGTTTTTATTTTCGTGTTGAGATGCATTCTGATGGCTCTTCACTATGTTGTCAAATCCATAATTTTTGAAATAACAGTATTTGCAGTTGCTAGCATTGTAGGCTACCTTGTTGTTTATAGATGGTTTAGAAGAGGAGAAGACTAGAGCAGGATGGAAAAAAGAACTGCATACATCTTTTCATTCTAAGTAACCCTTGTCGTTTGAAAAAAACGTTCAGACATTCTGCAGCCTTTCAAACATCAACCTAGAATTACTTAGTTGCTTTTATAACTGCATAGTCAATGACTCGTTCCTCAGATAGTTCATTCATCTTTAAAATGGATTTGTATAGAACTTTTTCCACGTAGGGTGGATATTCTTTTGAAATTGCTTGCTTAAGCTTTTCTCTATTTTGGATGTAATACTTAGATAACGGTTCATACACGTGAGGCCCTATCAATTTTATTTCTTCTAATTGAAAGCCTGCATTCCCCATCTTGGACTTAATAAAGTCTAAATTATAATGTTCAGACATCCAAGAAAAAGTAAGAATTCCAAGTTTAAAAAATAGAGAGACTAAAGATATCATCCCTGAATATATATCATTTCTACGAAGACGTTCTTGGTCATGAATAATAGGCATTGCCATCACAAATATTCCATTCTTCTCTAATACTCTATTAGACTGCATAAAAAATTCGTTTATGGGCCTAAAATGTTGGGCAGATTCTAAAGCAATTATTCTATCTACTGAGTTATCTGCAAAAGGCAATGCAGTAGAAGTAGCGTTTACATAGGACAATTTTTCTGCACGTTCTAAATTGACTAATTCTGCCTCAAATGATGAACTAAATTCTTGGGCATTGTCTTTTGATGAGTGGACTGTCATAGTCGTCTTCTTCTTCTTGTCTTTAAGATGACCTTGTAGAGAAACTCCAAATTTTAATTGTCGCAAATTAACATCCAGACAAATAATATTAAGGGAATTGATTAACGATTTCCAATAGAATGCGGGGACAGAAAATCCACTCCCTATGTCAAGTACTGTTCTAGCTGAATATAGATTACTAACATCTGCAATCAATGAACATAAGCTGAGTTGAGCTTCTCTAGGAGAATTAATTTCTTCATTCCAGTATCCAAAGTTGAGGAAATAATCCTTCGTACTTATACGCATTAGACCTGACAGATAATTATAGAGGTTAATCACATCCTGTTCGTGGCGTCTGACCGTCCATAGTATTGGATCTAAGGGATTTTGAAGCAGGTTCATGTTGCGATCATCGTTTTGAAATATAACTTTGAGTCAAATGAGACATTCAAGTATACATATTCTTGATTACCTTCCTTATCAATCATATTTATTGTCACCTGATTTGTACCCTTCATGAATTAAGGGTTGTTAAATAATTTATGATTATAGACAGTCTCTTGAATTAGGACAATGCCTTGTGGATTTATGGACAGTAGACATAGTCAATCTGCACGAAGTAGTACAAAAGATAGCAGATCCAAAGAATAATGCATGTATCTTCTGTTCACGCGTCGTCTTGGATATTTTGTCTGAGATTTGGAATATTAAAAGAAAAAGAAGAGAATAAGAAGATTTCCTTACTTCACACACTATGTTGTTGTTATTGCTGTGTCTCTCCTCAGGTCGGAAGGCAGAAACTTGGTATTACAAGGTCTGGAGGAAGGTTCCTGCAAGGAGGAACAAGACTAGTGTCTATGTCGAAGGTGTTGTCGCTGTTGTCAACGATAGCTGCAGTGTTCGTAGCTTCTTGGCTTTGATCTACGAGACAGATATTCTCTGCAGATAGACTAGCTCTGTTGTTGCCTAAAAGGCCAAGGAAGTCATCATCGTCAATCGCTAGTTCAGCTCTGTTGGCACATACATCTTGTTTTTGTTCAATGCTTTGGCTTATCTCGTTGTTACGCTCGATGTCTATTTCAGCTTCCTGGTCTTGAGCCAGGGCCATGGGTGCCATTGGTATAGCACCTGCTGCACCTATTACGGCCATTGTGGCCATTAGGATTGCTAATTTTGGTGAAATCATATTAGTGAAGACATCACATTATCTTAGCTTTTTAAAACTTATGCAAGCTATTTCACATAAAAGAACGTGTGATTTATTATTTAATTATAGATATGTTGATCTTCTTAGAAAAATAGTGTGTTCTACATTACTTGTTACTGGTATTATAGATTTAATCGACAGCATCATCTGACGTAACACTCTCAATAGGCCTCTGGGCTGATGGTCGTCGTCATCTCCAAGTGCGCCATTTATGATAACATGGTGATAAAAAAGACCAAGTTATCGACAATTACCGCTGCCATAGCAACAATAGCCATAATCGCGACAATGGGAATCATAGGAACGGTAGGACAACAGCAACAAATGGCTACAGCAGCATTAGAGATTCCTCAACTAGATGATTTGGAAGAGAATGAGCGGGAGGAGTTGATAGCGCGAGGTGGGGGTGTGATAGTAGAGGCAGAAATCTGTCCTGATCAGATTGCTGTTGCAATTCCACCCAGCCAAGGTAGTGGCTTCTTCTGTCCTCCACTGGACTTTGGGTCCGACTGATAATGTCGGAACCACCTAGTACCAAGCTCTGATAGCGTAGTCCGCATCCCTTCAATTTTTTTCCTTTTTTCATAGAGAAAAGGACAATCCATGATATATTTATCGAACATGAAATATCTCGTTTGCGCCACTCACACTTAATCCAGGTTGTGGTCCTCCTCCAATTACAAATATTTTATTCTCTTCTACAAATACAGCTGCTAATCCATGGCGTGCTGTTGGCATTGGAGGCTCAGACATCCATTTGTTAATCTTTGGATCATATCTTTCATTGTTATTAAATGTCTTTAAAGCTTCTTCTCCTCCAAAAACATAGATGCTACTATTAGTTGAAGAAGAAGAAGCTGCTGCAATCCCACTCCTCTTAGAAGGCATAGGTTCAAGGTCAGTTATCCACGTATCCTGTACTGGATCATATGCTTCATTCACAGATATATTCTCCAAAGAACCAGATATTCTGCCACCCACAACGAATATTTTGCCATCAACTACGGCAGAGCCAGCATGGTGTCTTGATGTAGGCATGAATGCTTTAGTTGTCCAAGTATCACTAGATGGGTTGTATGCTTCATTTGAATTTAAAGGTCTATCAGAAGAACCGCCTATGGCATAGAGTGTTCCATTAATAAAATTAGCATTTAATGCTCCTCTAGCTGTTGGCATCGGCTTGCCTTCCTGCCATTTATTTTGAAGAGAATCATAGATGAACAGCTTATTACTTGGAGACCAAGGAGAGCTATATCCACCAACCACATATATTTTGCCATTATAAGAAGCAGCTGCAGTATGATGTAATGGTTCTGGCAGTGGTGGCCCTTTGGTCCAGGAATTATTTGCAATACTATAAACTTCTACAATATCTGTAACCTGACCGGCTCCATCAAATCCACCTATAACATAAATATCATTCTCTAAAACTGCCGCAGTGACCTCTGTTCTGGATGTAGGCATTGATTCTGCAGCGGTCCAAAATGACTCCCTAACAACTGTAACTGTTTGCGCCAATGATTCTGAAAAAACAAAGACTATAGATAACATGAAAAAGGCAGCTACTATTATTACTATTGAGGCAGATATCAACCCCAATCAAAGAAGATGTCACAGTTCTAAATAAAATAGTTGTTGTCGTCGTCACAATCGAGAGTAGAGATACACAGATGTCAATAAAAACTCATTACAACAATTAGGTATACGTAAGGGTCTCCTCTGTTTTTGTCTTTGAAAGACAACATCATTATTATATCGTCATCGCTTTTTTGATACGTGTTACCCAGTTGCTTGAATTCTTTCGTAAATTCATAGGATTGATACCATAATTCTGTGCGTGGAGTACATTACTCCAAAAAGTGGTCTGTCCCACAATTGCTACAGCTTCGGCCAATTCCTCATTTGTTGCACCATGCATGAGAAACCTTTGATAGCTTGAAAGCAAAGAGATTGCAGAAAGACGTCAAGGTGTATGTTGAATAGAATCAAAAGTAATAATATAGTTCGTTGCAGGAAGGATTGCAATAATGATGCATTTATCTTGAAATCGTTTTCCTCTTTCAAATGGAGTGGTGGAATGCATATTATTCCATATCCATCATTTGAGTCTGTCCTTCACTAGGGTTATTATCATTCATATCCATAGACTCCATGGTTTGACCATTGTAATCTTTTGCCATTCGAGAAGATTCATCGCTAGCTGTCTCAGAAGCCATACTATCATCTGACATATCCATAGAAGACTTGGGACTAGAATTATCCGTGGCCATAGGATTATTATTATTATTTGCACTATCCTCCATCATCATCATCATCTCATCACTTGTGCCATCTTCACTACTTGTCATGGACATAGCCGAAGATACCAAAGATGGAAGCATTCCAGCTGAAACCAAAATCCCGATAATTACCAGTTGAATGCCCGCTGCTCTTGCCACCCAAATACCTCTAGACCACATCTTTTCTGCAAAGATTATTCCAGCGAACAAACCCATCCAAAGCAAATTCATCCATCCGAGTGCCACCATAAGAAGAAAATATGCCCAACAACATCCAAGGCAATACATACCATGATAAAGCCCCATATTCACAGCACCTGACGTCCCATCTCGCCATCTACGCATAAAGAAGCTCATAGGAGATTCGCAATAACCAATGCATATTCTCTTCAAGGGAGTAAATTGGTAAACACCTGCTAGAATCAGAAGAGAACCATAAAGATACTGGACAAGTGAGGTGCTTCCAGTTGTCATTATTGTATTGTTCATCACTACTGACCATCCAAGAAGAAGAGTGATACCAGTTAAAGCCCACACGAATAGATATGAACCAACAAAGAGAATAATCCTTACTGATGGAAATGATGATGATGATGATGATGATGACGACCCAACATTGCCGTTCTGTTCTTCTTCTTCTTGGATTGTGACTGAACTTTGACTACTCCTATTATTCTCCTTGTTTGTAACAAGTCTATTATACAATAAGACCATTGGGGTGATGGCGGGAAACATCATTGCAGCCATCCCTGCTGTCCAGCTAGCAGTAAACAATGAAATGGACAAAGGGTTGTAATTAGTCATAGCAACCATCATATCAGGTTGATTGATGGAAGCAATCCATGCTAGAGCAGAGGTAGCAATAAGTGATATAACAATTGCTTTTGGGACTTTATCCACAGTATCAGAACAACAGTATATGCAGATTGATATAAAATTTTAGCCTTTTTACTGTGCTCTTGAATCAACTAATGATAAACTAATAATACATATCTCTCTGGAAGTTGATTTGACGTATATGCCTGCAGACAAAGACACTCGAATATACGTTGTGCTGCTATCATTACATGTACTCAAATACAGCAGACTAGCAACATGATTCTACATTGCTTATTTTTGAGGTATCTTACTATCCAAAGCGTAATTATCCTCTAATCTGTCTCAGAAAACTCATTAGTATATCATACATCTCCTTAGGTTTCTCTATGATTACCCAATGGTCACTCCCGTCCAAAACCCTAAGCTTCATTCCAGGGAGCTGCTCTTTTGTTTCTTTTAAGAGTCGCATAAATACCTCATCATCACCACCTACAATGGCAAATACCTTACAATTGGAAGCTTGGAGCTTGTCTAAGACATTTCCAGGAATAGTGTAAAGTGCTATTGTGGCAGCGACGAATCCCTCAACAGATGTCTTTGTAAAGACATCTCTAAAGAAATCTGAATGTTTTTTGTCCTTCAAGAGATCACTTGCTTCATCGAGAGCTTTGAGTTTGTATTCTCCTAATACTTGTATCCCTTGAGTGATCGCTATGTGCCGCGTTTTGAAATGCTTCTCCAAGTCCTTTTCTTCGAACTTCTTGGGAGAGGAATTGATCAATACAATTGCATCAACCCTTCCAGGATATTGCGCTGCATACATCGATGCAATTATGCCTCCTATTGAATGGCCTACAATAGAGCATTTCTTAACATTCAGATGCTCTAACAGATGATGAAGATCATTTACTAGATCCTGCAGGGCATAAGCTCCAACTTTGCCTATATTAGTTCTATGGTGCCCTCTAATCTCATATGCTATAACCCTAAATCCACTCTTCAACAACAGCGATATTTCGTGATGCCAAATCAGGATATTTCCTCCAATTGGATGGATGAGGATTAGAGGATATGATTTTTTGTTGTCTCCGTAATCTTCATAGTACGTCTTGACTGTGTCGGCTACAAAATATGCAGATGAGAAAGACATAATTTTTTAGCATATATCAATTGATCTTTCAAATTATTAATAGTTTTTAGGCTTGAGAATCTCTCGAAGAGCACACTTGCACTTTGGACCTGCTAAAAATTCTATTGACCCCAGTCTCTTCTTCCTCCTCTTCTTCTTGTTACTTTCTGCTAATCACTTTACTAAAAATCCTCACGATTCTTTGACTTTTTTATCGTGGAATTAGTGTAAATCCTAGTGCCAAATTTGCCATTACAAATATGAGCGCTACTTGAAAAACCCCTTGGCTTCCAGCTAGCTTTACGTTTCTCATTCCCCATTTTATTATCTTGTCTCTGTTGGGTTCTTTTTTTCTTAGCTCCAAAAATATTCGGATTTCAGTAGGCATAAGTATGCCGAACCCCTGCACGGACAAGATAATAACTATGACAACAGCTGCAACTATCATAGGAGAAGCAAATGTTAGCATACCTAGCTGAGAAGCGAGATTTATTCCAGATGTTATTGCTACTATCGCAAGAGCAGGCATAAGGAACAACATAAGAGGTACAAGTTTTTTGATTACCTGTGTTCTTGCAGGAGGATCTAAACCCTTTAGTATCTTGCCCATAACTATACCCATAAAAAGGTCGATCCCTGTCCAAGTCCCCCCAGTCAGTACGTGAAGATAGTTAAGGGCCAGTAGATTCCCATAGGCTAGAACCAGTACAAGGGCCCCGATCGGAACAAACAGTGTTACAAGAGAATATGTAGTTATTATCTTCTCACGGTGTTGCTCTACATCTTTTTCTTCCACTACAAGAGCTAGGTTAATTTCTTTTATTTAAATGAATTTTGTTCGTATTACTCGATGTAATATGATACTTACCACAAGGGGAAATATATGCCTGGGATTCAATTAGGTTTTGTCTCCAAATAACGACTTGTGCCCTGCAGACAATAGTGTATCCATTTGTAGAGGCTTGCAAGGGAGTTTGATGAGTTGCCTGATTTAGGCTGCAAATATTTCGTTTGTCCTTACTGATGTTTTTTGATCAGAAGTAATTTTGCATGAGAAATGAGTTGGGTTTTGTTACCGAAAGTTGGTATTCAAAAGGATTTCTAGATGCATATCGTTAGATATCACTTATAAATTAATAAGATCTATTCATAATGAAGATATCGCATACTGCGTCTATATATGATGATACAATCAAATGCCAAGAATAGAACAAAATAATAGTTTGCCTATTTCTCTTCATTATGCTTTAACTGACTCTCAATGTAATATCTGTGGCAGACAATTAGAGTGGCAAGCAGATTTTGGCAATATTAATCAACCAAAATACGTTTCTCAGCATTGCAATCAAGAATATGCTATCCATATAGAAACTGTTAAAGTAGTGATATTAGAAAAAGCCGCAAAAGATAGAGAAGGACAACAACAGGAAAAAAGTATGGTGTCTATAAAACAAGATGAACCCAAGGCACTGAAGATGGCAGAGGCGATGAAAATGCAACAGCAAGAACAGGAAGAGGAAGAAAGGTGACTTGGAAACACTGTGGATTAAGCTGCTACTCATTCGATTGCAAATTAATGATGCATCTTACACAAGAAAGGGAGTCTAGATAATAAATCCCACACTGAGAAACAAAAGTTACCTTTCATTTTTATTAGCAGCGGACCATTAAGGTTAATTCACTTTTTTGCCAGTAAAAATAATAGGAGAGATCTTTATCTGCAATAAAGTGCATTATACATTTACTTATGTCAGGCCTAGTAGACGATGCAAAAGATGCTGGTGACAAGATGAAAGCAGGAGCAAAGGCAGCTGGAAAGAAAATGGAAGACCCAGACCGTGATACAAGCACTGAATACAACAAGGAAAAGGTCAAAGAAAAAGTAGAGGATCTCTAAACCACACAATAGCACATACATAACCTATATTCTACAGATACGACTTAAATTACCTAAAGATTTTTTTGTTTCATTTCTTTTTCTATCTGATGAGGAAGCTATAGTCTAAAAAGATAGCCGACTTTTCGATTTT
>Ga0075430_100004854_pt1 | contig 11313 bp, 7 predicted proteins | sample RhiMetdeltSRZDD4_FD_75294 | JGI IMG/M metagenome (GOLD analysis project Ga0075430, IMG submission 75294) | Populus rhizosphere microbial communities from Tennessee, USA - Rhizosphere MetaG P. deltoides SRZDD4 | ecosystem: Host-associated > Plants > Roots > Rhizosphere > Soil | place: USA... | reverse complement strand
GGCTGGCAAAGCATCGGCGAAAGAATGATCAGCAATGATGGTAAATGGGTAGTGTACACGATCAATGTACAGGAAGGTGATAACGAGCTGGTGATCAAGGCGTCAGACGCCAAATATAAAAAAACGGTGCCGAGAGGCTATAGCGCCGTTATTTCAGAAGATAGCCGGTTTGCAATGTTTAAGATCAGGCCATTTTATAAGGATACCCGTGATGCAAAAATTAAAAAGAAAAAAGCGGACGATATGCCGAAGGATTCTTTTGCCGTTGTGGAATTGGGTAAGGACTCTGTATACAGAGTAGCAAGAGTAAAAACTTATAAGGTTCCGGAAAAAGGTTTTGGCTGGGTCGCTTATCACCTTGAAAAAAAGCCCGAGCCTGAAAGATCAAGACTAGGCGGAACGGATGGCAATAAAAAAACTATTGATAGTTTAAAAAGAACAATCGATTCGCTTTTGATGGTAGTTAATCGATCATCACAGGTTGTCTCAAAAAAGAATAAGAATAAAGATGAACTGGAAGACGATAATGGAAAGATGATAGACGATAGTGAGGTTCCAATTGACCATTCACTCCCGATGGCTAGCGGGATGACCATTGACGATCTGGACGCCGAAGGCGACGATCCCGCCGCCCCGGCAACTCCGGAAGGAACAGATCTTGTTGTAAAGAATCTTTTGACTGGTGAAGAAAGAATTTTCCCTTTAGTAAGCGAATATTATTTTGACAAACAAGGAAAGAAACTATTGCTTGAGCTTACGAGAAGTTCAAAGGATTCGCTTAGCAAAGCTTCGATTGTATTGCTTGATCTTGGAACGATGGAAAAGAAAACGATCAGCACAGGTGGAAATGATTTTAAGAATTTCGCTTTTGCCGAAGATGGTTCGCAGGTGGCTTTTGTGGCAGAAAGAAATGCCAAGCCGAAAGAACTTCAAAAGTTCTACAAACTATGGTACTATAAAAATGGAGCAGATACTGCAATGATGTTGGCTGATAAGAATTCTGTGGGCATGAAGATCGGCACCACGGTGAGTGAATTCGGCACTGTAAGTTTCAGTAAAAGTGGCAAACGCTTATTTTTTGGAACTGCTGCCATTCAACCGCCAAAGGATACAACGCTCGTTGATTTTGAAACAGCAAAACTGGATGTCTGGCATTACAAGGATGATTATTTGCAAACCGTGCAATTGAGTCGTTTACAGCGTGATCTCCAGGAGAATTTTCTCGCAGTGTATAATATGGTAAGTGGCGAAATAAAGCAATTGGGTTCAAAAGAGGTTCCAACGATTCTTCAAACGAATGAAGGAGATGGAGAAATATTCGTCGGTGTAACTGATCTTGGCAGGAGAGTAGAAAGTCAATGGACAGGAAATACATTAAAAGATATTTATGCGATCAATGTTAGTGATGGTGCAAAGAAACTGGTGATCAAAGACCTTAATGGTATTATCACGTCACAATACATTTCTCCAACCGGTAAATACATCATGTGGTATGATCGTAAAACAAGAAACTATTTTACATGGGATGGAAAAGAAACAAAGAATATCACTTCAAAAATAAAAGTGCCGTTATGGAATGAGGAATTTGATATACCCGATCTGCCAATACCTTATGGCGTGATGAGATGGCTGGAGAATAACGAAGCCGTTCTTATTTACGATCGGTATGATGTATGGAAACTTGATCCTGTAGGCCAAAAAGCTCCTATTAATATTACTGGTATTGGGAGAAATGGCAAAACATCTTACCGTTACCTCCAGGTAGATCCGGAAGAAAGATTTCTTAGAGCTGAACAGAAATTCTTTTATAGGGTTTTTAATGATAAAACAAAAGAAAGTGGATTTGTTGAGGCTACACTTAAAGATTGGATGGCATTTGAACTAATTGAGGAAGGAAAGTTTGGAACTGGATCGCTTGTCAAAGCAAAATCTTCTAACACAATTTTGTATACCAAAGAAACATATGCAAGCTCTCCGGATATTTACGTTCGGCAGCTTATACCAAATAATCTTGAGGAAGCAATTCGTTTAACCGCGATCAACCCTCAACAAAAAGACTATAACTGGGGCAGTGCAGAGCTAGTAAAATGGAAAGCCTACAACGGAAAAGAGACAGAAGGCATCGTTTACAAACCCGAAGATTTTGATCCAAAGAAAAAGTATCCACTCATCTGTTATTTCTATGAAACCTTGAGCGATGGCTTATATACTTACCATGCGCCATCACCAACACCAAGCCGTTTGAATATTCCATTCTTTGTAAGCCGTGGTTATGTTGTGCTGGCACCGGATATTCATTACGGTACTGGTCATCCTGCAAGAGATGCATACAATCATATTGTGAGCGGTGCAAGAGCATTGGTGAAAAAAGGATACATCGACAGTACCAGAATAGGCATACAGGGGCAAAGTTGGGGTGGCATCCAGGTAGCGCAGTTGGTTACCATGACAAAACTATTTAAAGCTGCATGGGCTGGTGCACCGGTGGCAAATATGACGAGTGCTTATGGTGGTATCAGGTGGGAGAGTGGCCTCAATCGTCAATTTCAATATGAGAGATCACAAAGCCGGATCGGCGCAACGCTTTGGGAAAAACCAAACTTGTACATTGAGAATTCACCATTGTTTCATTTGCCTAAGGTGGCAACACCACTTGTCATCATGTCAAACGATGCTGATGGCGCTGTGCCCTGGTACCAGGGAATTGAATTATTCACTGCCATGAGAAGATTGGGTAAAAAAGTCTGGCTGCTGAATTATAATGGCGAAGCACATAATCTTGTTGAAAGAAGAAACCGGAAAGACATTCAAGTAAGAGAGCAGCAATTCTTTGATTGGTTATTGAAGGGCGAGCCTGCGCCAAAATGGATCACAGAAGGTGTGCCGGCGGTGAAGAAGGGGAAGGACTGGGGGCTGGATTTTTAATATGCAAATGTGCAAATTTGCAAATGTGCTAAACCGCTTAACGCAGCAAGTGCGATTTGCAAATTTATAAATTGCTGTCTTGAAACAATAGTTTGGAAAAAATCCCTGACTTTCTAAACACGATCATTTGCCCATTTGCATATTTGCAAATTTGCACATTCGTCACGCGGCTTGCGTACTAATATACTTTACCAGGCTTCTTTTTGCTACAGGCAACAGTGTTTCTTCCACCGGAAAACCTAATTCGATTTGTATGGAGTAAACCGCAGGATTAGGAAGTTGATTGCGGTACCGGATCAATTCTGACTTGATGCTTTCAAATGTATTAATGAAATTTTTATCCCAGCTGTTCACATAAGCTGTTTTCATACTCCTGTATTTTTCATCATGTTTTTCAAAGAACGCAAGCCGGTAATGATAAACGAGAGTTTGTTTTTGTGAAGTTGTGTTTAAGAAGAAATAGCCTTCCTGTGTATCCAGCGGAATAATGCCGACAGGGTTGATGATGATCTTATCTTCCACCAGTTCATAGATCTCCACACCATTATTGATAGTGCCTTTCATCTTGGTAGCAGAAAAGTTAATAATCTCCTCCAGTTCCTGCATCAGTTCATCATCTTCTATCATTTGCTCGTAAAGCAATTGGAGCTTTTCCAGTTGAATACCCGTTAACTTTTTTGGAAAATGTTCCTGTAAGAATTTTTTGTTCTCCCGGAATGCTACCAGATTGTTGTAATGGAAAATGATATCGGAGAGCTGCGGGTAAAGTTTGCTTTCATTGAAGTATTTAGTTACCTCTTGCAAATATGCCAGTAGCGTATATTTTTTTAGCTCAAAATCGATATAGCCTTCGGCAAACCAGGTTTCGGATAATGACTTCATATCTTAAGTGGTTAGTTACCGTAAATTATAAAAAAGACTTTAGAATTTAAAAGTAAGTTTACCCTAAGTTTGTTAAAAAGAAATATCATGCCAAGATTCGTTTTGTATTTATTCATTCTTTCGTTTTCGTCCTGTGGGTCAGTTAAATATTATGTTGTTCGTCATGCAGAAAAAGCAACACCGTCTGAAGGAATGGCCATGAATACACCCAACGATCCGCCGCTTTCGGCAGCAGGCAGGGTAAGGGCCATTGAATTGAGAGAAGCATTAAAAGGGAAAAACATCCGCTATATTTTTTCTACAAATACCATCCGCACGATTGCCACCGCACAACCCCTGAATGAATTGAGGGGTGCCACGCAAATCGAATTATATAATACAAAGGATTCATTGGATTACCTGATCGATAAACTAAAAGCAATTAAAAGCGGAAACTCGCTGATCGTTGGACATTCCAATACTGTGGATGATATCGTTAATAAGCTCTGTGGTGAAACAAAAGTTCCGAACGATCTTCCGGACTCAGAATACGATAATCTTTATATCATTACCAAAAAAGGAAAGCATTATAGATTTGAGAATAAAACTTATGGCACGCCTACAAATTAAAAGTCCGATCACCCTGAGGATTGGCGATAATTGGTTTTAATTCGTGTAAATAGCGAATCAATATTCCCTGTCGCCATTAAAGTTTTCGAGTTCTTTTGCCACCGCAGTTAAGAAGGTAGCACCAAGACTGCCATCAACTATACGATGATCGTAACTCATGCTTAGATACATCATGTGGCGGATAGCAATGCTGTCCCCTGCAGGAGTTTCAATCACAACGGGACGTTTCTTGATAGCACCAACGGCCAGTATAGCTACCTGCGGCTGATTTATGATCGGCGTTCCCATTAAGCTTCCAAAGGTCCCTACATTAGTAAGCGTGAATGTGCCGCCTTGTGTGTCTTCGGGTCTTAATTTATTGTTGCGTGCATTGTCTGCAAGACTGTTCACTTGTTTTGTTAACCCAACCAAATTCAACTGGTCAGCATTTCTTATCACCGGCACGATAAGATTGCCGCTTGGCAATGCAGTAGCCATCCCGACGTTGATATCTTTTTTGATAATGATCTTGTCACCGTCAAGTGAGCAATTCACCAACGGGAATTTTTTTATGCAACGAACAATGGCTTCGATAAACAACGGCGTGAATGTGATCTTTGTCCCTTCACGTTTTTCAAATTCTTTTTTCACTTTATCGCGCCAGAGTACAAGATTGGTAACGTCGGCTTCTACAAAACTTGTTACATGCGGGCTGGTGTGCTTGCTTCTCACCATATGCTCGGCGATCAGCTTGCGCATACGATCCATTTCTATTATCTCAACATTGCCCTGGTAGGTTGTTGGCAGTTGGTTGCTTGTTCCCTGTTGCTGGTAGTTTGTTTGCTCGACTCGTGAAACTGGAACAACCATCGGCTCGCTTGCGACTTCTGACTGCCGACTCCTGGTTCCCGATTTTCTCTCGCTCACATATTGAAGAATATCTTTCTTAGTAACTCTTCCTTCGTTACCTGTACCCGGAATATTTTCAAGCTCGGTCATACTTACACCTTCGCTGGCTGCAATGTTCAATACCAGTGGCGAATAAAATCTATTGCCGGATCCGTTTGTAGTTTGAGGTTTATTTGGGGTTTGGTGAGATGAAACAACTTCCGCAATCGTTTCCCTATGTGGCTGATGAACTTCGAGTTTAGGTTGAACGGGAGTTGATTTTGGTGCTACAGTTTCTTCAGCACCTGTTTTTATTCGTGCGATCACGGTTCCGATCGGAACGACATCATTTACATTAAAAAGAATTTCAGAGACCACACCGGCTGCCGTACTTGGCACTTCACTATCCACCTTATCAGTCGCGATCTCCAATAAAGTTTCATCCATTTGTACTTGGTCGCCGGGCTGCTTGTGCCACTTAAGTATTGTGGCTTCCATTATGCTTTCACCGAGTTTGGGCATTATCAGATCTACAATTGCCATAAATATTTTTTTGTTGTCAGCTTTTGAATTTCATTCGCCGTCCCTTGCGTCGCACACTTGTACTTCAGTAATTCTATTCAACTATTGGCCTTGTGTGCTGATGGTCCCGACAAGTCGGGATCGGGTGGGGTCCGGCCAAAGGTAATGAAATGAATATGAAAACCCGATCAGGTGTTAGCAAGAATAAATTTTCTTAAAAAGTTCAGCGCAGCGTGTGCAGTCATTTCAATATTTCTTTCACGATCAAAACGAAAAGCCAGTTTAGCGGTTTCAATTTTTTCTTTATTACCTGCCGCGATCCAAACCGTGCCTACTGGTTTTTCATCAGTACCACCGTCAGGTCCCATGATGCCCGAAGTAGCCACGGCAAAATCGACCTGCAATTTTTCCACGACGCCTTTCACCATTTGTATCACTGTTTCTTCACTTACCGCCCCGGCAGACCTTAATGTCTTATCTGTAACGCCAAGAATTCTTTCTTTTATATCATTTGCATAGCTGATAATACTTCCTTTATAACCTACAGAAGAGCCGGCATTGGAAGTTATGAGATGTGCAATATAACCGCCCGTACAACTTTCGGCAGTCCCGATCGTTTTATTTTTTTCTTTTAAAATTTTTTGAACCACCATGGCAAGGTTCTCGTCTTCGTCACTTACCAGCCATTCCGCAACTAATTCTTTCAATACATCAAATTTTTCATCGAGCTCTTTTTCCAACTTCTCTTTATCGTTACCTTTTGCTGTCAATCTCAGTTTTACCATTCCATATCCCGGTAGGTAGGCAAGCCTGATATGTTGCGGTAAACTACTTTCAAAGTCTTTGATTTTTTCGGCGATCATGCTTTCGCCGGTACCCATCGTAAATGCAGTGCGATGAATGATGATGGGAAGTTTAAAATATTTAGGAATACGTGGCAACACCTCATTTTTCATCAATCCTTTCATTTCATGGGGCACACCGGGCATGGAAACAAAAATTTTTCCATTTTTCTCAAACCACATTCCCGGTGCCGTTCCCCTTGCGTTATGAAGTACGGTACAAACATCCGGTACTTCGGCTTGTTTTAAATTTCTTTCAAGCATTGGACCTGGTCTTCTATAAACTTTTTCAAATAAATAGTTTACATGCCTGAGCACATCTTCATTCACCACAAGCTTACCGCCGAAATATTTGCACAATAAAGGTTTAGTGATGTCATCAGCCGTTGGGCCAAGGCCACCGGTAATTAGTATTATGTCGGAGTCTTTACTTTCTTCATCCAATGCATTCCAGATTTCATCCCATACATCCCCTACAGCCACTCTTCTTCTTAACCAAACACCAGCCTTATTTAATTCCTGTGCTATCCATGCGCTGTTGGTATCAACCGTTTGCCCGATCAATAATTCATCACCAATCGTGATAATACTTGCATTAACATTTTTCATAGTGTGCAAAGGTAAGAGATGAGTAAATTTGAAGAATAAATATTCAATGCCCAATGATCAATGTTCACTTTTCAATAAAAAAAATTGTTTTAATTTTTTACGTTTCACTTTTCACGTTTCACCTTTCCGCGCAGACCGTTACGCAGAAATTGCAAAAAGCATTTGCAGCTTTTGAAAAAGATTCGCAACTCAAGCATGCGATCAGTTCATTGTATGTTATTGATGCGACGACTGGCGTAGTTGTATTTGATAAAAGTTCTCAAATAGGTTTGGCACCTGCATCGACACAAAAAATAATTACCAGTGTTACTGCTTTTGAATTGTTGGGGAAGGATTATAGGTATAAAACTGACATTGGAAGCTGTATAGATCCGGAAAAATCTATTTGTTTTTGGATCAGTCCCTCTGGTGATCCAACGTTCGGCAGCTGGAGATGGGCATCGACTAACGAAAACAATGTACTAGACTCGATACTTCAATCAATCAGAAAATTTAGAGATTGGAAAAGCTTTAAAGGTATAATTGTGAATGCGAATGGCTGGAACAGCGAACAAATCCCTGATGGATGGATCTGGCAGGATATCGGAAATTATTATGGCGCTGGTGCTGGAATACTTAACTGGCGAGAAAACCAGTATGATTTGATCATGAGGTCAGGCGAGAAAATTGGCGATGACGTGTCAGTCATAGGGACGGTGCCAAATTTATATTCCCATAAATTTTATTCAAGTGTTACTTCTGCGGAAAAAGGATCGGGAGATAATTCATATATATATTTACCGACCAATTTTGCTAATGCGACGGTGAGGGGTACAATTCCCGTAAACGAAGATCAATTTAAAATATCCGGAGCAATAGTTGATCCGCTTAATCAGTTTGTTAAAACTCTTGAGGATTCATTACGGATTAAGTTTGGATGGGTTCCGGCTAAATCACTTGTGATAACTGATACCTCTTGGTTTCTGAGAAAGCCACAAATATTTTATACCCATTATTCCCCAACTCTCGACTCGATCATCTACTGGTTCAATAAAAAAAGCGTTAATCTCTACGGTGAAGCATTAATAAAAACTTTTGCTTATGAAAAAAATGGATTTGGTGCCACTGACAGCGGAGTCGCCATTGTTAAAAAGTTCTGGAAAGAAAAAGGAATGGATGAAAATGAAATAAATATTGTTGATGGTTCGGGACTTTCGCCGTTAAATCGGGTAACAACTCATGCACAGGTGGAGATCTTAAAATATGCAAAGAGCAAAGACTGGTTTCTTTATTTTTTTAATTCGTTACCTGAATACAATGGCATGAAAATAAAAAGCGGCACCATTCGCGGTGTCAAAGGTTTTTGCGGGTATCATAAAGCAAAGAATGGTAAAGAATATATTTTTTCTTTTCTTGTCAATAACTATAATGGTTCCGCTTCGGCATTGGTAAATAAAATGTATAAAGTGCTGGATAATTTAAAATAGATCAGATCCTGAATGAACTGCGAACGGAAAGATCTAATAGAAATGGGGCCGCAAAACAGGCAACCCAAATCACCATTATCAAAAATTTTCCTGCGAGAGAAAGGTCTTGTATAACCGTTCGCTGTAACAGGCCTTGAATTACATTTATAATGAGTTCCTCCTTTGGTGAAATCTCATAAGGTGGTGATGGATTGACATCCCGGAACTGTGGGTAATGTTTGATCACTGCATTTCTTATTCGCCAGTACTCTTCAGCCGATAGTTGATCATAAGATTTCACTAAATCAATTCCTTCGCCTTCGATCTTGGCAATGATCTTATCATTTTGCATATCACGCACCATCCGGGTAAGCATCATAAATGGAAAAATAAGCAAGGGATAAATGCCAGAACTGATGGCCACCCATGTCAGCAAACCCGCCGAAGCGATCAGGAATATGTTACCAATGATCCTGCTGTTATCCAGAAATAACCGATGGATTAATTGTCCACCATCCAAAGGAAAAATGGGTAAAAGGTTCAGCAGGTTTAACAGGATAGCCGCCTTCCCAACTTCATCAAGGCTGATCGTTTCCGAGATCATGATATTGTAGTTTCCAGGTATCAACATGAAAATTGTACCGACGATAATTCCAGGCACAGGGCCGGCTAATAAAATAATGGCAGATTGCTGTTGACTTACTTCTTGTTTAGTCCCCGACACATAGGCGCCAAGCAGGGGTATAAAAAAAATACCAAGATCATTGTATTTGAAGATCTTCATCGCTATAAAATGTCCCAGTTCATGAAAAATGATAATGGCGGTAACGATGAGAAGGAATACCCAGTTGCGGCTGAATATAAAGTAACCGAGAGCAAGATAAAGGGCAAGACTTAATGCGGATTTGATCCAAACATTCATTTTGTTCTTTGGTTCTTCTAATTCCGGTTTCGGAATTTCCGCAGGGATTTCACCAGGTATGGGAATGGGCTGATCCATTTACAAGATTACTGAAAATAACGCTCAATTTTTTTCTTTAGTGCTTCAGGCAGTGCTGTTCTTTTCATGCCATTTCTTTCCATAACATATAATATGATCTTGCCTACACAAAGCAATTCATCCTTTTCATTATACACTTCGTGGTTGAATTCTATTTTATGATGAAGAGGCATTTCTTTTATATAAGTTTTTATGGTAAGCAGGTCATCGTATAAGGCCGGCCGGATATATTTTGCATGCACATCCACCACCGGCATGATCACACCATCTTTTTCCATATCGGCATACCGGATACCCAGGTGTCGAAAAGACTCCACTCTTGCTACTTCAAAATATAGAAAGAAATTGCTGTGATATACCACTCCCATCTGATCGGTCTCTGCATAACGGACCCTTACTTTTGTTTCACTGGTGAACATGTTGCTGGTTACTGTTGTTAGTTTTTGGTTAATCAACGGCAAGATTAAGTTTATTCTTTCAAATAACCTGCAACCAACAACCAACAACTAAAGTCTATGCAATGAATCGTTTTTGAGAAGAAATTGTTAAACATATATCAACATAGCACTTATCCACAGTTGTTTGGAATGATGTTTGGCGCAGGTAGGAAATAATTTGAATTTTACAACGTTAAGTCACCATCGGTTTAAAGGACAATTAATATGAAGAATCGGATCCTCGTACTAGTAGCCACTGTTATTTCAGTATTCTCACTCCAGGCTCAACAAACCCGCATTTTCACAGACCCGCAGGAAAAGTTCAAAGAAGCAAAAGAATATTATCAAAAAGAGCAATATAGTCTTGCCTATCCTTTGTTCAAAGAACTTCAGCAGGCTTCAAAAGAGACCAACCAGATCAACGATGCCCTGGTAACGCAGGAGATCAATTATTATACAACAGTGCTGGCGTTAAAACAAAACGAAGACCGGGCAGAGGTTAAGGCAATTGAATATATCGAGCTGGAAAAAAATAATGCCAGGGTGCAGCAAATGAATTATCACTTAGCTGAATTTTATTTTCGCAAACAAAATTTTGTTGAGGCAGCCAAATACTATGAAGATGCCGGCATTGCCAACCTGAGCAACCGCGAAATTGCCGACATGAAATTTCACCAGGGCTATGCGTATTTCACGCTCCAGAAGTTTAACCAGGCAAAACCCCTTTTCAATTCGATAAGACAATTAAAAGATGATCCAAATTATATCGATGCTAATTATTATTACGGCTTTCTTGCGTTTCGCGACCGGAATTATAACGAAGCATTAGAAAGCTTGAAGATCGTAGAAAATGAAAAGGGCTATGAAACAGTGGTACCATATTATATAGCACAGATATATTATATCCAGGGAAAGAAAGATGAGGCGATCGCTTATGCTGAAAAAAAGATCAAAGGGGGTAATTCGCAATATTATGACCGTGAAATGAAATTGATGCTTGGTCATGGTTATTTTGAAAGAAAAGAATTTGACAAGGGCCTGCCGTACCTGGAAGAATACGTTAAGAAATCAGACAAAGTAACAAGAGAGAATTTGTACGAGCTTTCTTATAGTTACTATATCGCAGGTCAATACAAAAAAGCTATCGATGGATTTAAGCAATTAAGTGGCAAGGA
>Ga0075430_100004853_pt1 | contig 11314 bp, 8 predicted proteins | sample RhiMetdeltSRZDD4_FD_75294 | JGI IMG/M metagenome (GOLD analysis project Ga0075430, IMG submission 75294) | Populus rhizosphere microbial communities from Tennessee, USA - Rhizosphere MetaG P. deltoides SRZDD4 | ecosystem: Host-associated > Plants > Roots > Rhizosphere > Soil | place: USA... | reverse complement strand
CTCGGCAAGAAATAAGCAGCGGCCTTTGGGGGCGGCTCCTCTCATCGAAACCAGGCGGCTGCGGCTGCGCGGATTTGTCGCGTCCGATCTCGACGCGCAGGCGGCAATGAACGCGGACGCGCGCGTGGTGCGTTATGCCGGCGGTCAGCGGCTCAGCCGGGAGGACAGCTGGCGCCGGCTGCTGGCCGGCGTGGGCCTGTGGGAAGTACTCGGCTACGGTCTCTGGGCGGTCGAGCGAAAGGAGGACGGCCTGTTCCTCGGCAACGTCGGCTTCTTCGACTACAAGCGCGATATGACGCCGTCGATCGAAGGCCAGCCGGAAATAGGCTGGTTCTTCGCCGTCCACGCGCACGGCAAAGGCTATGCCAGCGAAGCGGTGGCCGCCGCTTTGGCGTGGGCCGATGACGCGCTTGCCGGGCAGGAGATCGTCGCGATCATCGATGGCGACAATGCAGCCTCCATCAGGGTCGCGAAAAAGGCCGGCTTCGCGCTCTCGGGAGACGCGGACTATAAGGGCGACTTCGTCCTGCTTTACCGCCGCATGGCCGGCGCAGTAACCGCTGCCTCCACTTGAGGATTGAGACATGGCTTCAAACCGGCGCCTGGGCACAGAAAGCTCCGAGACGCGGGCCCGGTTGATCGAGGCAGCCAAGCAGGTCCTTCGCGAGGAGGGTTGGGCGGCCCTCACCGCACGCCGGGTCGCCGAGGCCGTCGGGCTGACGCGGCACACCGTTCACTATTATTTTGGCACGATGGACGATCTCCTTGTCGCCGTCATGCGAGGCGAAGGCGAAAAGGTGCGGGAGGGCCTTGCCCTCGCGGTGCAGTCGGCAAACCCTTTGCGTGTGATCTGGGAAATGAGCGGCCACGCCACCGAATTCACCTATGAACTGCTTGGACAGGCGATGCGGCGCAAATCGGCCCGGGCGGAGCTGGTCGAGCATACGAAGGAGTTTCGCAGGTTTCTTGCCGAGGCAGTTGCGCTGGAACTCCAGGCCCGCGGACTAAAGCCCAGTGTGCCACCGCTCGCGATCACACTGGTCATGCAGAGCATCTCCCAGACTGTTGCCGTCGAGCGGGAGCTTGGCAATGACCTCGGCCATCCGGAGACCCTGGCGCTGATGGAGAACTGGTTTCGCAGTTTCGCAGAGCGTGGCGAGTGGCCAGCGCCCCCATCCTCAGATGTCGTTGATACCTGACGTGAAGAAGTTGACGCGATAAATCCATGGGTGCTATCACCCTGAGAGCATCGACGGTCATGCCTTTTTGTGCCTCGCCTTTCGGGTACGCCAAGGCTCCGGGGATAATCAAATGACTGGAATGACTCTTATTGCCCGCAGACTTATCGCGGCATGTTTGCTGGCGGTGGTGGCGACTGGTGGCGCTTCCGCTTATAAATCCGGCTCGACAAATCGTTACTATGCCACCTGGCTTGCATCGCCCAACGACGCCGATGAACCGTCGCTCAGCCGCACGCGAGTTGCTCCGCCAACCGGAACCCTGGAAGACCAGACGTTACGCCAGATCGCACATATATCCATTGGCGGCAGCCAACTCCGCATCAAATTCTCAAACCTCTATGGATCGACACCTCTGGCTCTCGAAAGGGCACGCGTCGCGGTAAGCAAGGATGGAGAGGCCGCCATAGACCCGGCCACCGACACGGCGATCACCTTTTCCGCCAGGCCTGGCGTGATCATCCCCGCCGGATCGGAAGTGTGGAGCGATCCGGTCAATTTGACCGTTCGTTCGCTGAGCAATCTTGCCGTCAGTACATATCTGAAGACGAAGGCATCATTGCGCTCGGCCCACCGCTCGGCCATGCGATCAAATTACCTAGCGGCCGGCGATACGACGTCGGCTGCCCAGATGCCGATGGACAGCCGGGTTGGCAGCTATCACTGGATCACCGAAATAGCGGTTGCGCGACCTAGGGCGCCGAAAGTCGTGGTTGCGTTCGGCGATTCAATCACCGATGGGACAGGCTCGGGCGCGGGCAAGAACACGCGCTATCCCGACCAGCTTTCGGCACGCGCAATTCTCGCAAATACGCGGTCACGCGACGTTTCCATCGTCAATGCCGGAATCGGGGGAAACCGGTGGCTGCATGATGGGCTCGCCCTGAGAGGCACGGAACGCTTTATCCGGGACGTGCTCGGAACAAGTGGTGTCACGCACACCATAGTCCTGCTCGGGGTCAACGATCTCGGCTTTGCGGCGCTTCCCGACAGTCCGCTGGCGGCACCCGTAACCGCGCAGGAAATGACCGCCGCATTGGCCGGGGCCGTGCGAGCCGCTCACCGGAAGCGCGTGAAAATCTTTCTGGGGACCATCCTTCCCTACAAGGGCGCCTTCTATTTCACGGAACAGGGGGAGCGAACGCGGCAAGCAGTCAATGACTGGATCAGGAAGAGCAGTCGCGCCGACGGTGTGATCGATTTCGACGAGGTCATGCGGGATCCCCAAAATCCGCAGACAATCCTGGCTCCCTATCATTCCGGCGATCACCTGCATCCGAGCGAGGCAGGCTATAAGAAAATGGCTGAAACGATCGATCTGGCAAAGCTTCGCTAGTCCCGGTGACTTCGGCCGGCAAGCTCTTAGGAATCAAATGATGCAAAGACCAATGTGGCAGGCGGTAGCTTGCATGTCGGTTATCCTCGTTGCCGGTGGACTCAGTGCCGCCGCCGTGCAGTCGCCGCCGCCATTCACCGAAGAGCAGGCGGCCGCCGGCCAGGCTGTCTATCAACAGCATTGTGCGAACTGCCATGGCCCGGCCCTGGAAGGCGCAGGCCAGTTCGGGCCGCCGCTGACAGGAGAAAGGTTCACGACCAATTGGCGCGGCAAAAAGCTGTCCGAATATTTCACCCGCGTCAGGACCACCATGCCGCCGGGCCGGGCGGGTGCGATCGACGCGCGATCCTATGCCCAGGTCGTCGCTTATACTCTGAAAGCCAACGGCATGGCCGCGGGAACGACGCCGTTGCCCCTGAGCGCGGCAGCGCAGGCCGATTTTACGCTTCCGGCATCGAGCGTCGCGGCAGCATCCGCGCCCGCGCCTGTCCAATCCGCACCGCCACCACCGCCGGCGCGAAGCGCGGAAGCGGCTATGATGGCTGCGCGCGCGCAACCGCAAGCCCCGGCCGTCGCCCCGGAACGGCTTCGCAATCTGTCCGCGGTGACAGACGCGATGCTGCGTTCACCGCCGGCGGAGGACTGGCTGATCTGGCGGCGCACCTATGACAGCCAGGGTTTCAGTCCGCTCAAGCAGATCACCGACCGCAATGTGAAATCACTCTCGATCGCCTGGTCGTGGTCGCTTGCCGCCGGACCGATGGAGGCAACGCCGATCGTTCACGACGGCATATTATTCATCCAAAGCGGCACCGACACGATCCAAGCCCTCGACGCGGCGACTGGCGATCTCTTGTGGAATTATGTCCGCACGGTGCCGCCGGAGGTAGCCAACGCAATGCGAGGCCTGTCGTCGATCAAGCGCAACATGGCGATTGCCGGCACGACATTGTTGGTCGCGACTGCGGACACCTATGTCATCGCTCTCGATACGAGGTCCGGCGCTCTGTTGTGGGAGCATCCGATCGCAGATGCCAAGCAGCGCTGGTATCTTTCCGCCGGACCGGTCGTGGTCAAAGACAAGGTGATCCAGGGCGTGTCCGGATCGCTCGGCCGACAGCCGGACGGCAATGCGATCATCACTCTCGATATCAAGACCGGCAAGGAAGTCTGGCGATTCAATACCGTCGCTCGGCCGGGTGAGCCGGGCGGGGACAGCTGGAACGGCCTGCCGCTCGAAAAGCGCAGCGGCGCGTCTGTGTGGATCGCCGGCAGCTACGATCCGGAGCTCAACCTCGTCTTCTTCGGCACCGGCAACAGCTATGATTCGCAGGCGTTCAGGAAGAAATCCTCGCCCGAGGCGAACATCGATCTGCTCTATACGAATACGACGCTGGCGCTGAATCCCGACACCGGCAAGCTGGTCTGGCATTTCCAGCATATGCCCAACGACCTTCTCGATCTCGACTGGGCGTTCGAGCGCACGATCATGACGATCAATGGCCGCAAGCTTGTCGCCACCGGCGGCAAGACCGCGCTGTTCGATGCGCTCGATGCGGCGACCGGCAAATATGTCGTGTCGCACGATCTGGGCCTGCAGAATGTGGCCACGGCCGATCCGGTCACCGGCGTCAAGACGCTCAACCCAGCGCTGTTCAAGGACAATAGTCCGACCGGGCTCGTCTGCCCGGGTTCATTGGGCGCACGCAACTGGATGGCCACGTCCTACAATCCGACCACGCGGATCATGTATGTGCCGATGGATGAATTATGCGGCGGGGGCCGCATGGTGCCGCGTCCGGGCCATGACGGCAAATTCGGCCAGCTTGCGGCGATCGATTTCCAATCGGGGAAGATCATCTGGCGCAACCGTAGCCGTGCCACCCAGACCGCCGCTGCCCTGGCGACTGCGGGCAATGTCGTCTTCAATGCCGATCTCGATCGCTGGTTTCGTGCGAACAATGCGCGCACCGGCGCAGAATTATGGAAGGTCCGGCTGAACGATACCGCGCATTCCTTTCCCATCACCTACATGGTCAAGGGCAAGCAATATGTCGCCATCCCCGCAGGCGGCGTGAAACCGTTCCTGGGGCTCAAGGCGGCGGCCACGCCGGAAATCAAGACGCCGCCATCGCCCGGCGATTCAGTGCTCTGGGTATTTGCACTCGGCGGCGATTGAGCGCGCCTGCGTTGCCGGATCGGCGCGGATCACCAGCCGCCGCCGCCGCCTCCACCACCGCCGCCGCCTGAGGAGCCACCACCGCCCGAGCCGCTGCTCGATCCGGGCGCGGTCGAGGCCGAAGCAACGCTGCTCGACAGCGACGAGCCGACGCGGTCGACGAAACTGCCGGTGTGGTTCCAGGGATCGCTGTGGCCCGAATACCAGCCAAACGTCTGGCTCTGCCCCGCCACCGCGGCCGCCGCCAGCACACCGGCGAAGCGGTCGGCCCATTCATTTTCCACTTCGAGCGCAATCGCATAAGGCAGATATTTCTCGAACAGCTGCGGCGTCTTTTCCGGCGGGTGCATGGTCTGCAGCCGCTCTTCCTCGGCGATCGACAGATATTGGCGGAAGCCGGCAATGCGGTCGAGCACCGCCCTTCCGGCTTTGGTCGGCGCCGCCATCCACCAGAAGGCCGAGATCGCCACCGGCAGCGCCAGGGCAGGGATCAGCAGCGGCACGGCACGGCCACTCTCCACCGTCATTCCGAAAAGCGCGAAGCCGATGCCGACCGCGAGGAGGCCCGCCAGGATACCGACAGCGCGCGCGATCCAGCGGGCAGCGCCTTGGGCCGGCCAGACGAACAGCATCGCGGCAGCGGCGCCTGTCGCAAGCGCACCCAGCGCGGCATATTGGCCCGTGGCGGAATGAAAGGGTGCCGCCAGCGCCAGCACGGCAACCGTTGCAATCAGCGCGAGGATGGTGACGGCGATGCCCCGGATCGACCACATCCAGTTGCGGACGAACATCGTGCCTTCATATTGCTTCTTATATTCCTTCGCCAACGCGCTGCTTGCCGCGCTGAAGCGGGCGTGGTTCTTGTCATCCATCAGGATGGTGTCGCCGCTGGCGAACAGCTCCCGCATCATGTCGGATTCGGCTTGTGGAAGGTCGTGCGGATCGCCGCGCTTCTCGATGGTCGTGTCCGCCCTTTTGAAAAAGCGTTTCTCGCCCTCGACCAGCCGGACTTTGCCCCGCACGCCCAGATCGACCAGCGCCGCGGCGAAGGCACGGTTGTCGGCGCCCATTTCGCTGATGTAGCGCATTGCTGCCGGCGTCAGATTGTCGGCTGGCGAGAAGATGGGCACGATCGTTCCGGGGCGCGGATCGCGTCCGGCGCGGCGCCAGGCATGAAAATAATAGCCGAGCGTCGCGAACAGACCCAGAAATCCGACGATCGGCGGTCCGTTGTCCGACAGCCACCATCCGGCCAGGGCATCGGCGCTCGGCGGAGTCACCACGCCCTTCGGCCAGGCGACGGCGACGGTCAGGCCCTCCCGGGGCGAAAGCGGTGCGGTTGTTCGAAAACGGATGTCGCCGGGATTTTCGGCGACAACCATCGCATCCTTCGCCCTCGCGCCCTCCGGCCCCGTGTAGAAGTATCGCTGGCCGAATTTGACCGGCTGGGGCAGGCGGATCCGCGCATCGGCGACGTCGATCGGGAAATCCCAGCCGTTGCCCGTTACGTTCCAGTAGAGCTCGTCGAACTCGTTGTAGAAGCCAAGCTGTCGGTTGGTGGTGTAGCGGATCAGATACTCATGGTCCCCGTTCGGCAGAAACACGTCCGGATTGCCGATCCTCACCCGAACCCCGTTACGGAGCGGCTCCTGCACCCAAGGTTCGGGCTGGCGGTTGCGGAGCACTTCCAGGACGGTGAATCCCACCTTCACCTCGCGGCCGTAGGGGGTGGGGTATCGGGTCGGAAAATCGCGGTAGATGCCGCGCCTGATCTCATTGCCTTCGGCCCGAACCCGGATCGTTTCCGTTACCTGCATGGTGGCGTCGGGCCGGATCTCGATGTCGCTGCCGTAGAAGAGGATCCGCTCCTCGGCCGAGGCCGCCGCCGGCAGCAGGAACGCCAGCGCGGCCAGCAGCGCCAGGAGAAATGGGCGCAGCTTCATGTCAGCGCGCGGCGCCGAAGGTCACTTTCGGCGCGCTTTGGATGGAGGCGTCGTCATCCTGGTAGAAAGGCTCTTCGGAGAAGCCCAGCGGCCGCGCCATCAGTACGTTGGGGAAGGACTGGATGCTGGTGTTCAGGTCGCGAACGGTGGCGTTGTAATAACGGCGCGCGCCCTGCAATTCCTCCTCGATTTGGGTCAGCTCGGTTTGCAGCTGGCGGAAATTGGCATCGGCCTTGAGGTCGGGATAGGCTTCGGCGACGGCGATCAGCCGCCCAAGCACCGCGCTGAAGGCGTTGTCGGCTTGCGCAGTCGCCTGCACGCCGCTTGCCTTGATCGAATCGGCACGATGCGCGGTGACCTGATCCAGCACCTCGCGTTCATGCGTGGCATAGCCTTCGACGGTGCTGACGAGATTGGGGACGAGGTCGGCCCGGCGCCGCAACTGCACGGTGATGCCGCTGAACCCTTCGCGCACGAGTGCGCGCAACCTGACGAGACTATTGTAGATGGCTATGCCGTAGACCAGCACAATCGCGACGACCGCCAGAACGATCCAGCCGAACAGTCCCATGCGAAACCTCCCCCTGCGAGAGCGAACCAATCTTCTATGGGTCGAACAAGACCAAGTCGAGTGCCGCCCGATCTTGCGGGCCACCCGTTGCAATCCTATGCAATGGACAACAACAATAAGGGGGGATGGGCATGAGCTTCATCAGCAATATGCGCCGTGGATCGCTCGGCCTCGCGTCTTTCTGTCTTGCGCTGTCGATGGCCGCTGCCTCGCCCGCCGCGGCGCAGCAGGTACCGACCCCGAAAGTATCGCAAGCACCCGCAGGCACACCTTATGGGGCCGCGGGGCAGGATTTGAGCCGTCACGGCTATGTGCAGGAAGAGGTGTTCATCGAGGGCACGAGCCGATCCTTCGTCGCGGCGCCTGGACTGGAATCGGTCCGCGACGGGCGATGGAATGCGACGCCGACCGGGCCGGCCGCGCCCTATAAGGTCCGGCTGCTGATCGAACGTCCCAGCGACCCGGCTAAATTCAACGGCACGGTGGTGGTCGAATGGTTGAACGTGTCGGCGATGCGCGATGCCGGCACCTTCGACGGCTTCGGCGAGGAATTCATGCGCGCCGGCTACGCCTATGTCGGCGTCAGCGCACAGGGCGCCGGCGTCAAGCATTTGCGCGAGACGGCCGATACGGCGCGCTACGGTTCGCTGGCGCACCCCGGCGATTCCTATTCCTACGACATTTTCAGCCAGGCGGCGAAGGCGCTGCGATCCGGAAATCCGGCGCCGCTCGGCAATTTGACCGGGCGCATCAAGAGTCTTGTTGCCTGGGGCGGATCGCAATCCGGATCGCGCCTGTTCACTTATTTCAACTCCGCGCATCAGACCGCGCGGGTGATCGACGGCTTCATCCCGTTCATCACAGCGGGCGGAGCCATGCTGACCCAGGATCCGCTGCCGGTGGTCCGCATGCCGAGCGGCGCGGGCGCGGTGATCCGGACGGACCTGCGAACGCCGGTGCTGTTCGAAAACTCCGAATCGGAATTGCCCGGCGCGGCACGCGGCGTCCACTCGCAGCCCGATTCGACCTGGTTCCGCATGTGGGAATATGCCGGCACATCGCATGCACAGCGGCCGCCGCCTCCTCCCGGAGCGGCTGCGGCCGCGGCACTCAACCCCGGAACGGCCGGAGCGGCGGGTGTGCAATGCTACGTGCCGCCGGCCAATAGTCTCGCCGTCCAGCCCATATGGCGCGCGATGGTGAATGCGATGGATCAATGGCTTCGCACCGGCCGCGCGCCGGCCAGCGCACCGCGCGTCGCAATGTCCATTCCGGCAGATCCGGCCCAGCCGGCGACGATCGTGCGCGCCCCGGCCACCCGGCTTGCGAACGGCGGCATTCGGCTGCCGGATGTCGCGGTGCCGACGCGGACGCTGTGGGGCACGCCCCCTGAAGCCGTGCTGAAGGCCAATCCCAATTGCAGGCTGTTCGGTGCCTTCGACAATTGGAATGGCGACAGCGATGCCTGGGACGCCGATCCGGCGCTCGATATCTCGCCCAAGCCCGAGCCAAGCCTGGTGAAGCTGTACGGCGACAACGCCAAATATGTGGCTGCCGTCAAGCGGACCACGGACGGGCTGGTCGCGCGCGGCTACCTGCTCGCGCCCGACGCGAACGCGATGGTCGAGGCGGCGAAGAAGGTGGCGATCCGCTAAAAGGCCGAGATGCCGGTGATCGCCCGGCCGAGGATCAGCGCATGCACGTCGTGCGTGCCCTCATAGGTATTGACCGTTTCCAGGTTCGCGGCGTGGCGCATCACATGATAATCGGCGCTGATGCCGTTGGCGCCGAGCATGTCGCGCGCGGTACGGGCGATGGCGAGCGCCTTGCCGGCATTGTTGCGCTTGATCAGCGAAATGGCGTCGGGAATGACGATGCCCTCGTCCAGCATACGGCCGACACGTAACGCTGCTTGCAGACCGAGGCTGATTTCGGTCGCCATGTCCGCCAGCTTGAGCTGAACGAGCTGGTTCGATGCGAGGGGACGACCGAACTGCTTGCGGTCGAGCGTGTAGGTGCGGGCGGCGGCATAGCAGGCTTCCGCCGCGCCCATCGTCCCCCAGGCGATGCCGTAGCGGGCGCGATTGAGGCAGGCGAAGGCGGAGCCGAGTCCGGTGGCCCCGGGCAACAGCGCGCTTTCGGCAATCTCGACGCCGTCCATCACCACTTCGCCGGTGATCGATGCCCGCAGGGACAGCTTGTTCGGTATCTTCGGAGCGCTGAGCCCCTCCAGGCCCTTTTCGAGCAGGAAGCCGCGGATCCTGCCCTCATGCGCGTCTGATTTGGCCCAGACCAGGAACAGGTCCGCGATCGGTGCGTGCGTGATCCACATCTTGCGGCCGGTGAGGCGGTAGCCATCGGCAGTTTTTTCGGCGCGGGTTGTCATGCCGCCGGGATCGGAACCGGATTCGGGCTCGGTGAGGCAGAAGGAGCCAACCCATTCACCGCTGGCCAGGCGCGGCAGAAAGCAATTGCGCTGCTCATCGCTTCCCATCGCATGGATCGGATACATGACGAGCGACGACTGCACCGACAGCGAGGAACGATAGCCGGAATCGACCCGCTCGATGGCCCGCGCGATGAGGCCGTAGCCGACATAGCCGAGGCTGTTGCCAAAAGGCGGGGGCAGGGTGGGGCCGAGCAGACCCAATGCGCCCATCTCGCTCAGGATCGCACGATCGAAGCTCTCCTCGACATAGGCCTGCGTCACGCGCGGTAACAGTTTGTCCTGTGCAAAAGATTCGGCGCTGTCGCGCACCAACCGTTCCTCTTCGCTCAGCTGCGCGTCGAGCAGGAAGGGATCGGCCCAGTCGAGGGCGGTGATGGATGATGACGTCGTCATGATCCGGCCGGTAATGGGAGCCGCCGTGCCTGTCTACCGCAGCCACGCCTCGCCAACCAACGCCCTAATGAGTTCGAGCGAATGCTCCCATAGCAGCCTCGCCGTTTCCGGATCGACCACTTCGCGATCGAAGCCCGACCAGGGATGCGTATCGGGACCCACCGGGAGTGCCTCGGCGCAATCCTCCAGCACCAGGCCGCCGCGGTCCTCCAGTTCGGGCGCCGTCGCCGCCCAGATTGTCGTCGCCGCCCCCTGGCCGACGCTCTTGACGTCTGGATTGATCGATCCGTCCGGCAAGATGAAGCCGATCCGCCGCTTCATCTCCTCGCCATGATAGCGCTGCAGCCCGGTCAGAACCGACCCGGGCAGGACAGCATTGGCGTAAATGCCCTCGGCCGCCCAGCGGCGCGTCGCTTCCTGCGCGAAAAGGATGTTCGCCGTCTTCGATTCGCCATAGGCGGCGAGGCTATATTCGCGCTGGTGCCATTGCAGATCGTCGAGCCGCAGCTTCATGCCCTTGTGCGCGGCCGAGCTCACCACCACCAGCCGCGCGCCGCGCCGTGCCATGTTCGGCTTCAGCCGGTGCGCGAGCAGGAAATGGCCAAGGTGATTGGTGGCGAAACGCACGTCGAGGCCGTTGGGCAGATGCGACTCCGGCGTCTTCGACACGCCGGCATTGGCGATCAGCAGGTCGACGGGGCCCTCTATTCGGCTGGTGAAATCCATCACCGAGGCAAGATCGGAGAGGTCAAGCCGTTCGAGCCGAGCCGAGGCTTGCGCGGAAACCTCGCGCAGCAGGGCCTCGCCCTTGGCGAGATTGCGGACCCCAAGCACCAGATCAGCCCCGGCAATCGCGAGCGCACGTGCAGTCTCCGCGCCCAGGCCGGACGAAGCGCCGGTCAACACGGCGGTGCGTCCGCGCAGGTCCGCCGCCCGGGCGACTTCCTCGGCGGTCGTCTCCCGGCCGAAGCGGCTCATCTTGCCTCGACGACCCCGAAGCGGTCGGTGTAGAATCGGAAGCGCTCGCGCAGCGCCTCGAGGTCGATGCCGAACTCCGATGGCGGCAGGCGTTCATAGCTGTCGCGCGGCATGGCGCGCCGCCACTCTTCCATGCGCGCCTTGGTCTCGTCGCTCAGCTCCTCGCCGAGGAAAGCGTAGAGCTGGTCGAGAATCGGATAGGGATCCTTCTGGAACGGCGCGAAATG